>OHJR01000319.1_pt1 | contig 13035 bp, 8 predicted proteins | sample 1568641 | NCBI WGS metagenome assembly OHJR01 (sample SAMEA3879607, study PRJEB24766) | human gut metagenome | biome: human-associated habitat; feature: feces | place: USA | collected 1985/1987 | reverse complement strand
GCAAAGAGCCGTACTGCCGGGTTTCCAGATGCTCGTCATCCAGATAGCGCTCCAGCCGGTAATTCACAAGGTCAATGTTCACCTGAATGGGTATCTCGTCATCGGTGACGGTGGTGTAAGCGACGCCGACCCTCGCCGGGTCGCTGAAATCCGCCTCCGAGCCGTACTCGCTCTGGCAGAAGTCGGAGATCAGCCCCCTTGCACGCTCCGTGAGCGCCTGCTCCGCCTGCCCTTGCAGCTCCAGCCGGTACGCCTCTGCCTGCCACTCGCTTGTAAATTCCTCGGTTACGCCGTCCGCGTCCACATAGTAGCTGTGGGTCTCGTCGTCCCACACGGCGTACAGAGTGCGGAAGCCACGGTCAAAGCTCACCACATGGAAGCGGTCTGCGGGGGCGAGGGTAGGTTCTTCCTGCTCCGCGACACGCTCCGCATCCCGCATCACGCGCTGAATGAAGGGGTCGTTGTTCAGCTTTTCAGGGTCAACCACTTTGCCGCCCACAATACCGCGCTGGGCGAGGGCTTCCCGAATGGCAACGGGGTCAATATTATCGAAATTGTCGCGTTCCTGCTCGGTGAAGAAGTTATCCTCGCGGATAAGCTGTGCGATACGCCGCTGCACCTTCGACCATGTCAGTTCGGCGGTTTCCGGGCTTCCAGCGCGGACGATAAAGAGATTGTTGCCCTCCTTGCCGCCGTACTCGTGAGCAAGCCATGCAGCAGTTTCTTTTTCACGTCCGTGCTGCTCCATATACCGCACCACGGCGTGTTTGCTCCCGATATTTCCGTTCCATGCACGGAGTGCATCGTCTATATCGTCCTGAGAGAGCGGGCGCAGCAGATCGTGAAGCCGCTCATAGGTTCCCTCAAAAACCTCCTGATGCAAGTGGTTGCGGAATTCTGGAACATCCGAAAATAGCCGGATAAGCTCCATATCTTTTGAATTGAGAACGGCACGGCGCACAGCGGCATTACACTCGATTTCCGCATTTTCCCGGTCAGAGTGCCCGCAGGCGTTGCGATAGGCCGTATCCTCCGAAACCGCTGCCATCACCACCGGCCTGTAATGCTCCAAACGTTCCCGCACCGTGGGCTGTGGTGCGTCGGCGGCAGGATCGCGGAACGCCCTTGTACCGTCCGCACCGAACTCTGCTTCGTAGGCATTGATAGCGTTTTCAGCCTCGTGGTCGATGGACGGAAGCGTATATGCCGTGTGTTCATGGCTGGAATCGCCAATGTGCGAGATCGTTACATCATGCTTTTCCCGCAGCTTTTCAACGTATTTTCCCAGATCATTTGCAGGAAAGCCGCACATAGTAACACGGCCAGCGCCCTCCAAATTGCGGCGTGTCAGCCCAAGGCTGAGATCATCCGCAACTGCCCGCGCGTCCTCGCCATACAACTCGAAGAAGTCACCGACCTGATACAGTACGATTTCATCGGGGTGTGCCGCCTTTACGTCGTTATAGCCGTTATAAACAGCATTTCGCAGAGCGTCCTGTGCCATTTCCTTGTCATAGACTGCTTGCTCATCCGGCGCGAGGTAGCGATTAAGCCGAATCAGCTCAGAGATGCGCGAAGCGACCTTGTTCCAATTCATCTGAATATCCGCACAACCCGCTTTTCTCAGCGTGATGCCCTTGCTGCCGTGATCTTCATAGCTGCCGCTTTCTCTGGATACGGCGTGGGTACGCCCGCCGATGCCGTACTCTTTTTTCAGAAAATCGGCGCTCTCCTTGGGTGTGTGCGGAGTCTGGAAAAATTCATAGATGCGGGTCTTTCCACCCTCGAAGCCGCTCCCGTTTGCAAGAGAAGCCGCAATTTCATCTTCGGTGATAAACCGGCCGGTCTCCGGAATAGCCGCCATATCGGAGTGATATTCTTTGCGCGGCAATGACAGGTCTTCTATGCGTGTAAGAAGCTCCTGCGGACGGTGGAAATGGAACCGCAGAAGCTCCCGGTTCTCACGATAGGCATCAAGAAATACTCGATATTCTGCCAGAAGCTGTTCCCGGAACTCCGGATTCAGCAGATCGTCCGTCAGGCGCTCCGTTTCCTCCGGAAAGTTGGTGCTGCGGATATCGCCCAGGCAGGACAGATACCCCCGCGACTTTGCTTCATCCGAAAAATCGTGGTAAAGGTTCCAGACCGCAACGGCGATACTCAGCCGCTCATAGCGTGGGGCTTCCGTGACTTCCAGATCGGTGGCAAATTTGCCGCCATCCAGAAGTTTCTCAACGCGCTCCGCTGCGTCTGTCCAACGGATGACCTGTGCAGAACGGAGATGCCGTGCAGCATCACCCTTTGCAATGTGGATGCCATCATCGCCATACCATGCGGAAAACCTGCCGTTTTCCGTAATCAGGCCGTTGCCGCCGTAGTAGAGATTTTTGAGAAATGCCGCGCGATCCTCTACGGGCTTTTGCTTGGAGAATTCCGCAGCAATTTTCATGCGTGCGTCATCCGCATTGCCGCCTGTGCGCAGGATGTGGTCAATATCATCCTGCGAAATGAACATAGGAAAAGCGGAGGGCGTAGTATGAACGCTCTCCGCTGTGTCGATATATGCAATTTGTTCCGCTTCCGTAGGAAACAGGCTCAGTTGGTATGCCTGCGATATCGGAGGTTGCGCCGGTTCCGCTTCCGGTTCAGGTGGGGTTAATTGTACACCAGCTCGCTGAGGATGATCTCTTCTGCCTGTGCTTTCAGGCTGTTCATCAGCCCCACCCATTTCATCTGGTCGCTGGCTTTCAGCGCTTCCGTCACGCCCGCCGACTTCATCAGCTCCGGCATTATCTGCTCCAGCCTCTGCCGCGCCGTCTCGTCGATCTCCCGCAGGTGTGGGAACAGCGTCTCGGACAGGATCATCTGGTTCCAAAGGATGGGACGATGCTCCTGAAGGTAGGTCTTCCGCAGCATCCCGTACTTGCCCAGAGGCTTGCTCTGCGGCTCCTCGCTCAGCTTCAGGTCGGGAATCCGGTAATCTCCGTTCTTCGTGTAAGTCAATTCGGTCATTTTTCTGGCTCCTTTCGCGCTCATAATTTCGGATGGCAATTTCTATCTGTCTGAGTACCTGCTGACTGATCTCACTGACCGCCGTGCCCAACGCTGCAACCGCAGCCGGGGTGTTGAAGTCGAACACGGGCATGAAATCTTCCGGTTCCAGATAGGCTTCCGGCTCCAGTCCGCACCGGCTCATCAGCATGTAGGTAATGCTGACTTTTGCGGCATTTCGGAACTGCACCTCGGTGTTGAACTCATCATACCCGTCAAGATAGGAATCGTCAATGTTGTGGAGAATATCCCGCTTGTAATCTGCCCAATATTCTCTTGCAAGCTTTGCGGCTGCTGACTCCATCTGCTCGACAATGCCATCTTTACCGGATACACCGTAGCTCCGCTCCAGCGCGGCGGCAACGGCATCCTCATGCTCCGCGCGGAACTGCCAAAGGTGCATGGGGCGGGAGTGCTCCCGTTCGCCGGTGTCGGCCACGTCAAAGACATATCGCAGCTGCGGCTTCTGGCCGCTTGTGTCTATAAGGGCAATGCCGGTGGAGCCGCGCCGGACAAAGCGCCCCATCTTTTTGTTCCAGAAATCGTACTCGGCGCAGGCGGTCGCGTCCGGCCGCTGGGCGTGGATCATGACCTGCTCGTTATACGGATACTTGTAGAGCCGCGCCGCTGTGCGCAGGAACTGCGTCCAGCTTTTGTAGCTGCTTGTGAGCTGCCGCTCCGCTGTGTCTGCCATCTGCCTGTACTCCTGATATTTACTCGGCATAGGGCTACCTCCTTCGGGTAAAAAATTAGAGCACCCGGAATTGGGCACTCTATGTATGAGAGATGACAGGTTCTTAATATGTTTTCGCGTGAAGCTTGCCGCTATAAGCACAAAATTTCAAGTGCAGCGGCTGCCACTCGTCAATCAAGCTGACAGAAGAACGCCCGCCTGTTGTGACAAGCGGGCATTGTGCCATAGGTGTTACATTTTTCCGTTTTGTCCGTCTGCCTCCGCCTTTCCAAGCAGGTACAGAAATGCGATGGCAGGTACTCGCAAAATCGGCACACGGGTCTCGTGCTTTGCAATGCCGAAATCATCCAACTGCTTCGTGATGAGAAATGCGCTTGTGACCTTTGCACTTTCATCCTTGCAGAGTTCAACGATGGCGTCCGTAGCGGGTATATGGGAGTTGTTGCGGTATTTTACCTCACAGAGAATCTTTTCACGGGGCAGCTCAATGACCACATCGACCTCTTTCTGATTGTCCTTTGCCTTTCTGAAGTAGCCGAGCTGCGCCGTGCTGCCCTGATAGAAGGAGACGATATGCTTATATACCGTTGTTTCCACCATTGCCCCAAGCTCCCGTTCATCCGAGAGAACATCGTCTATCATCAGAACGGCGTTGCGTATAGCTGCGTCGGCAATGTATATCTTCGGCTTACCCTTCAAAGCACCCTTGCTGCCCACATCCATCGGCTTCGACAGATAAATCAGGTTAGACATTTCAAGCGCCTCGATATAGCTGTCTATTGTAGCGGCAGAGGTATTTTCCAATTCCTTTGCCGCCGTGGTAACGCTGAAAATTTCCGTTGAGTTCATACAGAGATACAAAAACAGTTTTTCCATCAGAAGCGGGCTTCGGATATTAAAAAGTGTCAGAACATCACGCTTGATAACCTTATCCACCACATCTTCCCGCAGCATCCGCTGTGCATACATATCATCGTCGGATAATACAAGTTCAGGAAAACCGCCGATCATAAGGTAACGGTTGAAATGCACTTCCAGCGGCGCAAAGCGATCCATCAGATCGCCCAACTCCGCTTTGCTCATTTTTACGAGCTTTGTGAGCCGCAAATTGTCCGGGAGAATCGGCTCTTCAATTTGCAGCAGACGACAATACTCATAAAACGACATGGTGGGTATCTTCAGGATGCTCCATCGCCCCGTCCCGCTGTCGGTCGAGCCTTTTTCCAATATCGGGCTGGCCGAGCCGGTCGCTGTAAGCCGTATGTCCTTCCGGCTGTCGTAGATGACCTTCATCCAAAGCTCCCAATGCTCGGTATATTGAATTTCATCGAGAAAAATATATCTTGTTCCTTCAATGGGGTAAAGGGACTCATAGATGGAAAGGACTGTCTCCACATTGACGAGCTTTACAATCGGATTGTCGAAAGATACATACAGGATATTTTTGGGGCTTACGCCCTCGTCGATCAGGCTGTTCATCATCTGATACATGATCGTCGTCTTGCCGACACGCCTTGCGCCGGATAAAACGGCAAACCGCCGAATCGTCTTATGCGAAATCATTCTCAATGCTTCGTAGTAGGCAAGCCTTTTCTGCGGCTTATTTTCCTCTTTGATTGCCAGCGGATTGCGCCACCAGGGATTGTACTGCCGCAGCACCTTGATGACCTGCTCATCGCTTACGATTGCCATACAAGCACCTCCTTATAGGTAGCATTTCCACGGAGTTGTATCTTCATACCAGCGAAACCCCGTGGGAGTTATGCAAGTATATTATAGCAACGGTCAAGTACGAACGCAAGGGGATTTTGAAAGATGCGAAAAAATGTTCAATATTTTGCTGTCTGAATCCTTGCATTTTCCTTTAGGTTCGCTGCAACACCGATAGTACCAGCAGAGAGACGGCTCCGAGTGGAACCGTCTCTCTGCATTTGCTGTTCAGTCAAAGTCCGGCACTAGCTCCAGCTCCACAAACTGCTCATCGGTGATGCGGCCCAGCTTGCGAAGAGCACTGTCGGTCAGCTCCAGCAGCTCGGCTTCATCGGGTTCCAACTGTCCGCGCATGTCGGTCAGCGCCTGCATCAGACCGGCGCGGGTGCCGGTATTGTAGATGCACATCAGGTTGATCTCGTCAAATGTAAAGTTGCTCATGTCACAGCTCCCTTTCCGCGCTCCGTTTCGGGGCGCTCTTCACAGATTTGGTGTCGGCTACTGACGGCGTTTTCAGCTTCGCAAGGATGGAGGGCTTTTCGCCGGATTTTTCTCTGCGCACCGGCTGCTGGGCACGGCGCTTTTCCGCGTCTTCGCGCTGGACGGCCTGTGCCAGCTCCAGAAGAGAAATGGGCGTGCCGGTCTTGGACTGTTCCTCCAGCTCCGCGACTGTTTTGCGCGGGCCATTGTTGATGATACCGTCGATCATACCGTAATCATCCTCCATGGCCATCTCCGCGTTTTTTAGATAGTTTTCCGGCTTGAGAAAGCCCGGCAGCTCCTTGAAGCCCCAGGAATCGACGTAATGACAGGATACCACGCCGTTCTGCTTCAGCGCTACGATGTCGCTGACGGACAGACTGTGACCGCGAAAATCCTCCGGGCGGCGGATATTGAAGGTCTCGTACAGCTCATTCAATCTGTCCTGCGTATCGCCCCCGCGGTCAAGGTCGCCCGCATAGACGGCGGCGTAATTCTCCTTTTGGACGGAAAGCCCTTTCTTCTCCAGATACTCGGAGTTCATATAGCGGAGCCGCGCCGTGTCATCATTATCCCGAAGCTGATAGATGGCAAAGCTGTCGGCAGGGTTATCAAGGAACGCTTTCTCATAGTCCTGCGGCACGAAGCGGTCTTTGACCGTCTCCCATTCGGAAGCCTCCACGCCGAAGATTCCGTCAAAGCTGCGAATCTCGTCGGCATCGAACGCCATGGCCTCGGTGTTGTCCGTGTGAAGCATATACACGGTCACGTCACGCTCCATAAGCTCCAGCGCACGCTCCTTTGTCAGCGGCAGCATATTGGCATCGGTGTAGCCGTAGGCGTTCATGCTCTCAACAGAGATGGCGGGGTCAGGGATGCAGGCGTTGTCCGGTGCGCTGACCGGTTCTGGCTCCTGCACCGTGATCTCCTGCACGGGTTCGGCAGCAAGGCTCTCCGGCTCCTTATCCAGACCGTGCTCCTTCATCAGCGCTTTATAGTTCCGGTCGATGTCTGTAATCAGGCCGGATGCCGTGCGGTTGATGATTTCCAGCGATGCTTTCAGCTCCGGCAGCTCCTTGCCCTTTGACCAGGTGGCGATATAGCCGAAGCTGTTCTCGCCGGTCTCAATGCCAAAATAGGCACAGACGGCGTAGGAAATGCTCTCGGTCTGTACTTCCTCGGTGTTGCGGGAGAGTGCTGCGGTCTTTACAGCACTCAAGTCTTCTTCAACTTCCAAACGCCATTCAAACCGGTTTTCATCCAGGTAGTGCCAGTTTTCCGCTTCGGCAAAATGCTTTGCTTCTGCCTCGGTTTTGAAGCCGGAGCTGAAATCGTGTTTCGTGCCACCTTCACTGACCATAACTACTTTCCAACTGGGTGTCAGCTCATTGGCCTCTTTGGAGTGACTGTGCAGAAGGGAGTGTGCAATTTCGTGGATTGCCGCGCATACCGTCTGCACCTCACTCATGCCGGCGTGGACGGCGATGCGCTGATTTTCATCATCGTAATAGCCGTCCATGCCGGCCATATTCTCCATAAAGACCGGAACCGGCGCGCTGCGCTTCACAGCCTCCATGAAGACCTCATAATTCTGCACATCGCCGGTAAGATCGACGGCAAGCTGCGGCAGGGGCTTGCCCTCCGTCTGGCTCACATCAAAAACCGTGACCGGTTTGTACATCGGAATCTTAATTTCCTTTTCTTCCATGATGGCCTTGCCGTCAGCATCCAGCATGGGGAGCTTGGTGTCCGGGTCGAGCTTTGCTTCTTCGATTTTCTTCTTGTACGGCGTCGGGGCAATGATCTTGATGCCTTTTTCGCCCTTGAGCGCATTACGCCCGAACTGATCTCGCCATTTGTTGAAACCGGCAACGACGGTGGCGTCCGGCTTCTGCATATAGATGAGCATGGTATTATTGACGCTGTACTTGTGGAACCGGCTCATGGTGCGAAGATAATTCTTGTACTTTTCGCTTTCAAACAGCTCTTTAATACCATTTTCAATGCTGTCGGTGATCTCTTTGAGCCTGTCCTTATTGGACTGCTTTTCTGCCATATACGCTCCTTTCCGGGATTGTAATCCCTGCATATGGTCAGCCCCTGCGGGGACGTGGAAATCCTCGCAGGAGCATAGGGCTTATTCAGATTTGGGGACGGTGCCCCTGACCGGGGGCTTGTACCCGGCCTGTTTGGCTCGCTCACTGGCGGCGCGGCGGCGCTCTTCGCTATACGGCTCCCGGATAGAGATGCAGTTTTTCGGTACGATGAAGCAGGACGAGCCGGAGCGTCCCTTGCTGTCCGGGTAGATTTTGTCCGGCTGCCGCCGATGCAGCTCCTTGAGCCGAGCTTTGAGCTTTTTATCGAAGGTGTAAACGCTGGCGGTATCGTCCGCATCCGAGAACAGGATAATGGTCTCACGCTCCGAAGGTTCCAGTCTCATCGGCCTGCCTCCAGCATGGATGCGGCAAACCGGCGGCAGATTCTGTGAAAAAGGCGGCTGGCCGATGAAGCAAGGGTCATTTCAAAGGCAGTCGCAATCTCCAGATATTTGCACACTTTCGTGGGCACAAATCCTTTATGGGAATCGAAACCCAGGCGCATACCCAAAACCGTCCGATCCCGATATCCCAGCTTCTCAAAGACGGACATAACCGTTTCACACAGATTGTCGATGGTGTTGCAATGTGCGCTGAAAGCAGGAGCGTTCTCGCCCTGCATGGTAAGAATTGCTGACAGGATCAGGTGCGCCGCACGCATTTTATGAATACTGTTTTCCATTCGCTTTCCCTCTTTCAAATTCCAGCCGGTAAGCTGTCTTTGTGCCGTCGTCCTCCAGAACGATATAAGCGTCGTAGGTCTTGCCGGTTTTCTCGGAGAAGATGCCGCTGGCATAGGTTTTTCCGTCTTTCAACAGCGTCTCTGCCATCTTCTTTGTCAGATTGATTTTCTTCGCGGCAAGAAAACGGTTATCGCGCCAAAGGCCAAAATGGCAGTCATTCCGCTCACAGAAATAGCCCTTTTTGCTCTCTGTAACATCACTGCCGCAGCGCGGGCATTTCCCGACGACCGCTCTTCCGGACGGAAACAGCACGTCGGCTCCCAGCACCGTTTTATAGGTCTTGACCAGCTCGCAGACCATACTGCGGATGCCCTGCATAAAGGTTTCCGGGGATTCTTCGCCGCGCTCGATCTCCTTGAGCCGGTGTTCCCACTCAGCGGTCATCAGGGGCGATTGAAGCTGTTCCGGCAGCACGGTAATCAGGGAAATACCGGCGTGAGTCGGGATCAGGCTCACCGTCTTCTTGCTCTTTTTGCGCTCCACAAAGCCGGTGGCCACCAGCTTTTCCAGAATGGCCGCGCGGGTGGCAGGCGTCCCAAGCCCTTTGCGTTCAGCATCTTCGGGCATTTCTTTCGCACCGGCGACCTCCATTGCAGAAAGCAGCGTATCCTCGGTATAGTGTTTGGGCGGTGTCGTCTTGCCCTCTTTGACGGCGGCAGAATGAACCGTAAAGGTCTGTCCTTCGTCCACGGGCGGCAGTGCCTTTGCCGCATCCGAAGTTTCATTCTCACCTTTGCCGGAGTAATGCGCTTCCATCAGCGCCCGCCAGCCGGGATTCATGACCGTGCGGCCTTTCGCGCTGAAGCTGTGCCCGGCACATTCCAGCGTTACCGCCGTTTCCGTGTATTCATGGGGCTGTGAGACGGCACAGAGCAAGCGCAGGGCGACCAATTCCAGAATAGCACGCTCTCCGGCAGGCAAGCCGGTGAGCGCAGCTTCTTTGAAATTGGCAGTGGGAATGACCGCATGGTGATCGGAGACCTTTTTATCATTGATGACCTGCGCGGCGTTTACATGAAGCGGGATGCCGCCCACCTTCGGCATCGCCGCTGCCACGTTGCTTACGAGCGCTGGCAAACCGTCTGCCATATCCGAGGTCAGATACCGGCTGTCGGTGCGGGGATAGGTGCAGAGCTTCTTTTCATAAAGGCTCTGGAGGTAGTCCAGCGTCTGCTGGGCGGTAAAGCCAAGAATCCGGTTGGCGTCGCGCTGCAAGGTGGTGAGGTCGTAAAGGGCAGGCGGCTTTTCAGCTTTGTCCTTGCGCTCGACCGCCTTTACCACTGCCATCTGACTGCCGCAGGCTTTCTGCAAGGATTCGGCCTCCGGCTTATTCTTCATGCGTTCGCTGCCAGCATCAAACCCCGGAAGCCCCAGCGTAACTGTATAGAACGGCTCCGGCTTGAAAGCGTCGATTTCCGCTTCCCGCTGCACGATCAACGCCAGCGTGGGAGACACCACACGCCCAACATTCAGCGTGCGGTGATAAAGAACGGAGAAAAGCCGCGTGGAGTTAATGCCTACCAGCCAGTCGGCCTTGCTGCGGCAGAGCGCCGACGCATAGAGATTGTCGTATGCGCTGCCGTCTTTGAGCGTTTCGAAGCCCTTGCGGATCGCCGTATCTTCCATAGACGAGATCCACAGGCGCTTCATGGGCTTGTCACATTTGTTGAGCAGATAGACCGTGCGGAAGATGGATTCGCCCTCGCGCCCGGCATCGCAGGCATTGACGACCTCGCTCACGTCCTCCCGGTGCATGAGCGTGTTGAGCAGGGCAAGCTGCTTGGCTTTGTCTCTGGCAACGGAATACTGCCAGCTCTCCGGCAGGATGGGCAGATCGTTGTAGCGCCATTTGGCGTACTTTTCATCGTAGGCAGCGGCTTCGGCCAGTTCGGCCAGGTGCCCAAAACACCAGGACACGATATAGCCGCTGCCCATAAAATAGCCGTCCTTGCGCTCATTGGCACCAAGAACGGCGGCGATGGATTTTCCAACAGAGGGCTTCTCCGAAATTACCAACTTGTACGCTTTTTCCATAATCATTACCTCTTATTCTTCATCCTGCGCCGCATCTGCACTCTCGCCTTCATCCGGCTCCGTCTCGTATTTCTCGCCGTCGTCCTCTTCACCGTAGTCGTAATCATCCAGATCGACCGGCCCCTTGGCATCCGGCTTTTTCTTGCGGAGTTTTAACCAATAGAGCGCACCGCCGCCACCCAGAACCAGCAGGAGTAGGAGTGCTACAGCACCGCCGCTGGATTTCTTTTCAGGCTCCGGTTCAACCTCCGGCTCCGGTGTGGTGTCCGGTACTTTTTCCACGATCTTCTCCTTGCCGGTACACTCTGTCATGTTCGTTTTGCAGACTTCGCAGGAAGTGTTGACGGCTCCGGCCTCGCACTTCGTCGTGCAGGAGCAGACCGGCGTCTGCTTGTCGCCCTCCACCAAAGCCAGCAGGTCGGCCTCATCCACAAGATTCAGGAAATAGGTCTCGTAACGCTCTCCATCCTCGTCCAGTGGCTTATCGTAGTCGATCACCAGATAGAAGGTCTCGCCGTTACGGGTCTCAACGGTAATAAACTGCTTGTTGCTGTATTTGTCGTAAAGCAGATCGCGCGTGACGGAATTGCCGTTCTGCGTAAAGCCGGTGCCGTCTTCTTTCGTGATGGGTTCCGTAGTGGGTGTCGGAGTCTCGGAAGATGCCGGAGTCTGCGCAGACGAGCCTGCATTTTTACTGCCGCCACTTACAGAGGATGCACCGCCGCTGCTGCCCCCGAATAAGCTGCCGGAGCTGCTGCCGGACGTATTATTCTTGCGGCAGTCGCAGTCTGCGGGGCAATGCTCGTCGTGCTCATCATCGCCGGTGTCCGGCGTCGGCGTGGGGGTTGGCGTCGGCTCCGGTTCTTCTTCGTAGAACGGATTGGCAAGTACAACATAGTCCGTCCAGTTCCCGGCATTGTCCAGCGCGTCGATGTAGAGATAGGCGTCGTCCGTCAGGTTATCAATGCGGACGTTCAGCTCACCATTTTCGAGGGTCGTGTATAACTCATCATTGACGAAGACCGCAGCAATGCCGGAAAGCGCATCGCTGGCTTCCACGCGCAGGAGCGTACCGTTGATACCAGCTCGAATCACCGGTGCTTCAAAGTCCATGCAGTACACGTCCAGAAACAACTCATGCTCGACGCCCAGCGGATCGGTGACAAAGAAATACACGGTGCCATTATCCGGCATCGTGCGCTCCCAATATCCGTATTCATTCCATTCTTCCGTTACATCAAAGCGTTCAGCGTCATCCTCATTACTGAACGCAGCCTCGATTTTGACCCAGCCGGTATTGTTTTTATCAATCAGGCGAACGGTGATCGTAACCGGCGCATTGTGCCAGCCAGTCGGGATTTCCGCGTCCAGCTCATAATCCGGTTCCAGCGCAGGGGCGTCCGTGGTTTCCGGTGGGATAGAGGGTTCTTCCGGCTCCGGCGTGGGTTCCGGCGTTTCCTCTGCACCGGGAGTCTCGGCAGGAGGTTCTTCTGTGGGTTCGGGTTCTACCTCCAATTCTGTCTCCACAATTTCAAGGGTGCTGTCAGGCGCGGCATCGGACACGTCTGTCCCTTCTTCCGCAAGCGCCATGCCGGTCATGGTGAAAAACACCAGCACAAGGCTGAGCATCAGCGCAATCATGCGGAACATACGCGGGGTTTTCTTAGTTTTCTTCAGGTGCATTTTCCATATCCTCCTTCTGTGTGCTGCAAAACGGCGAACCGCCCTTTTTGATATGCATGAGGTACTGCGCCAGCTCTTCCATGGTCATGCCGGTGGCGCGGGCAAGGCCGACAATATCCTCATTTTCCAGCTTGATAATGTCTTCGTCGATCTCGCGGTTACGGGACTGGAGCATGGCGATTTTACCGTCATTCTTTACCCGTTCCGCTTTGAGTTTGCTGATTTTCGGGTTCATAGTTCCTCCTTATGGTGATGGCAGACGGCCAAATTGATAGAAATGCTGCTGCCAGTAAGATGAAGTAATGTCGCTGTACTGAATGGGGTCGCCGCAGTGCAGCATGGTATTATTTCCCACATAAATACCGACGTGGGATGCGCCAGTGGTGTCATACGTTCCCTGGAAAAAGATCAGGTCTCCGGGCCTTGCGTTTGCCGGGGAAACATAGGCGCATATCTGCCGCAGCCCCTCCGCGCCCAGACGGCCAAAGCTCCAGCCGAGGCCGCAGTTGTTGTAGACGTATGAAACGAAGCCGGAACAGTCAAA
>OHJR01000311.1_pt1 | contig 13273 bp, 7 predicted proteins | sample 1568641 | NCBI WGS metagenome assembly OHJR01 (sample SAMEA3879607, study PRJEB24766) | human gut metagenome | biome: human-associated habitat; feature: feces | place: USA | collected 1985/1987 | reverse complement strand
CCCTTCAGGCAATTAAAATCTTTTTTTAAGATTTTAATTGGAGTTCAGTATGATACGCGCAAAATCGGCGTGGCCAATTGGTCACGCCGATTTTATTCCGGTTCAGTTTTCTACGATGGCGGCGGTGATGGTGGTCTGGGTGGCTGTGTCTGCCATGTCGCTGACAAACCACAGGTCATAGACCTTAGAATTTCGCTCAAACAGGACACGGTTAAATACATCGTGTGTGCCGTCTTCCGCCGTGGACTGGCTCACACGAAGGACCGGATGGCCGTCCTGATCTCCATGCCAAGTGAGCCATTGGCAGTTCCACAAGGTCTTGTTCAGATAGTGCATAAGCGGGAAACTTTCGGAATCCGTCAAGTCCTTGGCGGTCAGGTCGGTGAGGATCAGGCCGCCGATCTGGGCATCGTCACTGTTCCAAATCATGGCTTCCCCGTCGCCCAGGGGGCACATAGTCAGGGTATAGCCGCTGGGAAGGGTGGCCTGAAAGGGATCCGGGTCGTTTGCCTTCTCTTTCTCCGAACCGCAGCCCGCAAGCAGCAGGGTCAGCAAGAGGAGCATCCAGGAAAGAAAACGCTTATTCTTAGCTTTTATATCATTTCTAATTACCATATTTTCAAGTCCTTTCATGAATTTGGTAACTATCATACCTATGTTTCACAGGATACACGAAAGGGGCACAAAATGCAAGAGCAATTCAAGGCGCAGGTTTAACAAAATTTGGGGCGGAATTTGTTGCAAATTGATACAATGGGCGATTTTGACAGAACATGTCATTGCGAACCAGTGGTGCTCCGCGCAGCGAATCCAAATCGCAATGACTGCCGGTGGCAGTCATACCTTAACGTAGCTCACACTGACGTGGCAATCCCCACCAATTTTCAAACATCTACGTTAGGAAATCTTGGATTTTACTCCTATCCGGGGGATTGCCACACCAGTGACATCGGTCACTGGTTCGCAATGACAGCTTTTAACGAAAAGGACGCACGGGTTGTGCGTCCTTTTCGTTCTTTAATGGGCGAACTGGCTCTCATAGAGCTTTGCGTAGAAGCCCTGCTTTTGCAGAAGCTCTTCATGCCTTCCCTGTTCGATGATATGTCCGTCCTTCATGACCAAAATCCGGTCGGCTCCCTGGATGGTAGAAAGCCGGTGAGCCACGATGAAGGAGGTTCTGCCCTGCATCATGGTATCGAAGGCCTTCTGAATCTTCACCTCAGTCCGGGTGTCGATGGAGGAGGTGGCCTCGTCCAGGAAAAGCATGGGCGGCAGGCACAGCATCACCCGGGCAATGCACAGCAGCTGCTTCTGCCCCTGGGACAGATTGCCGCCGTTTTCGGAAATCTCCGTGTCGTAGGCCTGGGGCAGACGGCGGATGAAGCTGTGTGCGTGTGCCTGCTTGGCGGCCTCCACGATTTCCTCCTCCGTGGCCTCCGGACGACCCATGGCAATATTCTCCCGGATGGTGCCGGCCTTCAACCAGGTATCCTGAAGCACCATGCCCACACAGTGGCGCAGATCGTCCCGACGCATATGGCGGGTATTTACCCCATCGAGAAGAATTTCGCCGTTCTGGGGGTCGTAGAACCGCATGAGAAGGTTAATAAAGGTGGTCTTGCCGCAGCCTGTGGGGCCGACAATGGCAATCCGCTGACCGGGAGCCACGCTCAGATTAAAGTTATCGATCAGAGGCTTCTCCGGCACATAGGAGAATTTCAGATCGTGAATCTCCACCGCGCCCTGAACGGTCTGCGGACGCTCCGGATTCTCCGGCTCGGGGGTGCGCTCGGGCGCTTCGATGAGCTCGAAGACCCGACCGGCGCAGGCCAGGGCGTTTTGCAGCTCCGTGACCACGCCGGAAATTTCATTGAAGGGCTTGGTGTACTGGTTGGCATAATTCAGGAAGGTAGTCAGGCTGCCTACGGAAATGCCGCCAGCCATGGCAAGCAGGGCGCCGGTCAAGCCCACGCCCGCATAGACCAGGGAGTTGACAAACCGGGTGCTGGGGTTGACGAGAGACGAGAAGAAGATGGCCCGCAAGGAGGCCTTCTGAAGCCGACCGTTGATCTCGTCAAACTGCTCCATGGAGGAAGCCTCATGACCGAAGGCCCGCACCACCTTGATATTGCCGATGGTTTCGTCAATCAGGCCGGTCTGCTCCCCTCGGGTGACCGTTTGCAGCCGGAACATGGAGTAAGTCCGCTTGGCGATGAAATTGGCTACCAGCAGTGACAGGGGCGTGATGCACACCACCACCAAAGCGATGCCCCAGTGAATGCGCACCATGAAAAGCAGCGTGCCCAGGATCGTCATCACGCCGGTGAACAGCTGGGTAAAGCCCATGAGCAGGCCGTCGGCGAAGGTGTCCACATCCGCAATAACCCGGCTGACAATATCCCCCTGGGGATGGGCATCCAGATAGCTCAGGGGCAGCTTCTGGATATGCACAAAGGCATCGTTTCGGATGTCTCGGGTGATGCGGAAGGTCATCCGGTTATTCAGCTCACTCATGAGCCATTGGGCCGCCCCGGCCACGACGGCGCAAATCAAAACGTTACGAAGGTGCACGCTCATCTGAGCAAAATCCATATGACCGGCATCCACAATGCAGTCAATGGCAGTACCCACCAGAATGGGAATGTACAGGGTCATAACCACGTTGACCGTCGCCAGCAGCAAAGCGGCAATCAGACTCACCCAATACCTGCGAATCCGATGAAGGACCTTCTTCAGAACCAGGGTCTGGTTATTCATGTGCTGCCACCTCCTTGGGGAACTGGGAATAATAGATTTCCTGGTAGGTGGGGCAATCGGCGAGAAGCTTGTCGTGGGTGCCCTTCCCTACTAGGCTTCCGTCATCCAGCACCAGAATTTCATCGGCGAAGCGGACGGAGGCCGCCCGCTGGGAGACGATAAAGGTGGTAGGCGGGTTCTCCATCCTCCGGATGGCCATGCGAAGGTTCGCGTCGGTGGCAAAATCCAGAGCGGAGGCACTGTCGTCCAGAATCAGGATGGCAGGTTTGCGAACCAGCGCCCGGGCGATGGTCAGACGCTGCCGCTGACCGCCGGAGAAATTGGCTCCCCCCTGCTCCACGGATGCGTCCAGGCCTCCCTCCTTGCCCTGAACCACCTCCTGAGCCTGGGCAACCTTCAGAGCGTCCCACAGGGCTTCCTCCGAGGCGTTTTCATTGCCCCACAGGAGGTTCTGGCGGATGGTGCCCTTGAAGAGCACCGCTTTCTGGGGCACTACGCCAATCTGCCGGCGCAGGCTGTTCAGGTCAAAATCTTTGACATTTTTGCCGTCCAGCAGTACCTGGCCTTCCGAGGCATCGTAAAGCCGGGGAATCAGGTTCACCAGGGTGGTTTTGCCGGAGCCGGTGCCGCCGATGATGCCGATACACTGGCCAGGCTCAGCCCGGAAGGAAATGTGCTCCAGAGAGGGGCTGGAAGCCCCCGCGTAGGCCGCGCTTACATCCCGGAATTCCACGTCGCCGGAAAGCTCTCCCTCATCGGTGCCGTTTTCCTGGTCGCTTTCCAGCTTCAGCACCGCGGAAATCCGGTTGCCGCAGGCCACAGCCTTGGCAATGGTGACAATCAGATTTGCCATTTTAATCAGCTCAATGAGAATCTGGGACATGTAGTTATACAGGGCAATCACCAGACCCTGGGTCAGGATTCCCTGCTGGACCCGGATGGCGCCCACCCGCACCAGCAGAACCACCGCCAGATTGATGACCACATAGGTCAGCGGGTTCATAAGCGCCGAGATCCGCCCGGCGGACAGCTGACAATTGGTCAGGCTCTCGGTCTTTTCCGCAAAGCCTGCCACCTCCGCCTCTTCCTTGCAGAAGGCACGCAGAACCCGGACGCCTGTCAAATTCTGCCGCGTGGCAGAGGTTACCCCATCCAGAGCCCCCTGAACCTTTCTGTACATGGGCATGGTGATAAGCATGATGCCGAAGACAATCAGGCACAGCACCGGTATGACCTCGACAAAGACCAGAGCCGCCCGAAAATCAATGGTAAAGGCCATAAACGTAGCCCCGAACACCACGAAGGGCGACCGGAGCAGCAGACGCAGGGTCAGGTTCACGCCGCTTTGCGCCTGGTTGATATCGGAGGTCATCCGGGTCACCATGGTGGAGGTGCCCAGTTGATCGATCTGGTTATAGCTCAGGTGGAGGATATGATCCATGAGTACATGGCGCAGACGGGTGGAAAAGCCCACCGCCGCCACGGCAGAAAAATACTGGGCGCACACAGCCATGCAAAGGCCAATGATGCCCAGCGCTACCATGAGCAGGCACATTTTCACCACATAGCCCGTATCCCCGTTTCGGATACCCTGGTCCACAATTTGCGCCACCACCAGGGGCACGAACAGCTCGAAGGTTGCTTCCAGCAGCTTGAATACCGGGCCAAGAATGCACTGTTTTTCATAGCCCTTCAGGTATCGCAAAAGAGACTTCATACCATCACCTCAACGGGTCAGATTATAGCATTCTTTTTCCTGGTTTGCAAGTATGGCGGGGAAAAATGGAATTTCGCATCGCAATGACGTGCGAGATACGAAGAAAGGCGCCACACCCCTTCGTAGGGGTCGATGCCCTCATCGACCCGAACCAGAACATCCCTGCACATCTGCGGGACGATGTGGGCATCGTCCCCTACGAGTTCTATTAGGGTTCTCGGAAGAACCGGGAGATTGCCACACCAGTGTTGCGACACTGGTTCGCAATGACAACGTATCTTTTGGCTCTCTGAGACAGAGTAAACGCCCCGAAGCGAGACGCTTCGGGGCGGGATTGGAATAGAATTACTTTCCCAGGGCAGTCTGTACGGCCTCAGGAAGCTCCGGAACCGGAGTATCGTGATCGATCTGGATTTCCAGGGTCAGGCCCACGTTGGCTGTCAGCACAGCCAGCTTGGTGGTGCCGTCGCAGGAAATCCGGGCATTCTGGATTCTGCCGTCTTCCACCCGCAGCTGCAGGCTGCCGTTGTGGTAGTCGATGGTCAGATCCTGGGCCTTTGGCAGGATAGCAGGTATCAGCTTTTCCATGGCGGTGGAGGACAGGCTCACCGTGTAGATGGTAGTGCCCGCCTCGTTTCTGCTCTGGAACTGCGCTGCCTGGAAGGTATCGTAGAGCACATTCGCCAGGGCTGCGGCATCGGTTTCCACCCCGACGCCGCCGGTGACGGCCCGGCCCTCGGCGTTGCACAGGGCCTTATCTGTGAAATAGACGGTCTTATCGTCCTTTTCCACGGCACTGATGGTGGCGGTCTGCGTCTTCCAGGCGTAGTACCGGAAGCCTTCCTCTACGGACAGGCTCCCCAGATCCGCGCTCAACGTCACCTGGGCGCCTAACGGGTTGGTGGTTTCCAGGTCAGCCCAAGCCTGGATCAGCTGAATCAGCTGATCGGAGTAGACCTCCGTAGGCGCGGTACTGCCGAAGAGCAGCTGCGTATTCACTTGGCTGGGGATGCTCACCTTTTCCACAGGCAGCACATCCACCGTGGCGGTTACCGAGAAGGGAGTCTTCACCGAATCCGCCAGATTGCCGGCACCGGTGAAGCGAATCTGCGTCAGCGCATCCTCCTGGGTGATCACGTCCACCGTCAGGCGGCCGGTCTGGGGCAGCCAGTTCTGGACGCTGGGCAGCAGGAGCTTTGCCAAAGCTATGGCCTGCTCCCCATCCACGGTAACGGTATAGACACCGTCCACCGGCTCCACCTGGGCGGATTGACACAGGCTCAGAAGCTGAGGGGCCAGCTGGCTGTAGTCCGGGGCCGCCGCATTCAGCTTGAAGGCCGCGCCGCTTTCCAGATACACCACACTGTCGCAGTAGTACAGGCACCGACCGTTTTCGGTGATCACACTGACCTGCTTGGTGCCTGCCTGGGTGGTGGCAATGTCCGCGGTGAAGTCCGCGTTCTTATTTTCAATCTGGGCCTGAACCGTCAGGGACATATGCTGCTGATCCTGATCCACATAGGTCTTGAGGATGTCGTAAACCTGCAGCTTTTGACCCAGATCCTCCACGGGTTCTTTGATGAAGAAGAAGGCAATGGCCGCCAGCACCAGTGCCATGGCAATCAGCACAGCGGCGATGATTTTCCGCTTTCGGCCCCGCTTTCTGGGCTTCTTCCCATCGGGAGTCGGCTCCGGGACGTTCTTCTTCCGGGAACGCTTGATCCGGATGGTGCACAGAGCCAGCACCGCCAGCACCACAAGGCCTGCCGCAATCAGCAGCAGCTGGGTTCTGCCGGAGGCCATGGGAACCGCGGCCGTCAGCTCCACCTGGGCACCCACCGCCTCAAAGCACAGGTAGGTCCCCATGGTTTCGGGATGCACCTTCATCCAATTGCCGTTTTTCAGCACATACAGCTGGGTATTCTCCTGACTGGGCAGGAAACGGATGGTGTGGCTCTCCAGACCGTCTGCCGGGATGGTGATTGTCCACTGCTCCTGCTGGGTCAGGCCCTCCTTATGGAAGTCAACGGAGGCGCCCCGCTCCGCATCGATGGCATCCCGCTCCTGGAACTGGCCCTGAACAAAGAAGACAGGCCGGCCGTCGGAGCGCTTCTCCTGAGCGTTCAGAGAAGTGATGTAGGGCAGGTAATCCGCGGTGACCACCGTGTCAAAGCGCAGATCGTTCAGCTCCCGGGTGTCCCAGCGGGCGTAGCAGCCCTCCTTCTGAGGAATGTCCGGGAATACGCTGTCGTCAAAGGAATCGCCGTAGTGGAAGGACTGGGACTTGACCGTCTTCCCGTCCGCCACAAAGCGAAGGGTCAGCTCCCGCAGGGACTGGGGCAGAGACTGGAGCCGCTGCATCTTCTCGTAGGTCACAGGCTCGGCAACGGAAGCGTAGCTCACCCGGTTGATGCCGGCCAGGGTGTCGGAGACAAAGTAGTTGTTGGTGAATACGCCCGCGTTTCCGCCGGAAACAGCACCCACAAACTGCTTATATTCCGTAACCTCCACCATGGAATAGCAGCCGGTGACGGTGCTGGAATCACCGCTGACATCCTCCTGGATACCGCTTCCCACCACGCCGCCGACATAATTGTTGCCGGAAAGGGTGCACTTGGCGAAGCTGTCCCGAACAGTGCCGCCGGTAAGTCCCGCGATGCCGCCTACATAATCGCCGTTTTCGCTGGAAATCCGACCGTAGCCCCGGCTGCCCGTAATGAGGCCAAGCTCCATCCGGCCGCAGATGCCGCCGGCATAGCTGCGCTTGGCCGTAACGGTGCCCACGTTTTCGCAGCCGTCCACGATGGCCTTCAGCTCATACCGCCGCCGCTGGGTCAGGCTGCCGCTGGGGCGATCGTCCTCCGGATCCACGGAGGATTCCAGGCCCATCGTACCGGTAATGCCGCCCACGTTCAGGTCGGCCTCCACGATGCCCGTGTTGGTGCAGCCAGCCACCCGTCCGTCGGCAATGTCGCTCAGATCCACGGCGGAAATATCCGTCACCGTGTCCTTCTTCGCGTCCTCGGTGGCAAGGGCAAAGGTCTTGGAAATGGACTGAATCTGGCCGGAAATGGCACTGACATCATCGGTCAGAGTGCTCAGACCGTTGCCAACACTGCGCTCCAGGCTGCCGCCGGCATTGACCATACCATGGATGGAATCGCTCAGGCTGGACAGAGCGTCCTGGTTGAATTCCAGATTTTTCGCCGACTCCACCAGGTCATTGACAGCGGAGCGGGCACTGCTCTGATAGCCCGTCAAAGTCTGGATGCTGCTCTGGATGTTGCCGCCGCTGGCCGCGCCGTTGCTGCCGGCCCGACTTACCAGATTGCCCAGATTTTCAAACTGCTTGCTCAGAGTCTCCAGATAGTCCTGGGAAAGGAGGGTCTGGACATGGGGCTCGATCTGACCCACAATGCCGCCCACATCCTTCCGACCCATGAGGTAACCGCTGTTCTCGCAGTTTTCAATGAAGCCGCAGTTCCGGCCGGCAATGCCGCCCAGATTATAGCCGATGTGAGGATAGCCGATGGTGCCGGCATTGCCGGAGGCGGCAATGGTGCCGCTGGAATAGCCGGCGATACCGCCGGTGTCGCTGGCGGCATCGGATACATGCAGGTCTGCCTTCCGGCCAAGATCCAGATTGAAGTTCAGATCCAGCTCGGTAACGTCAATCGTCGGATCCACACTTTCCGTATTGATGGACATGGCGCTGCGGCAGCTGACGATCTTGCCGTCGTTATAGCCGGCGATGCCGCCGGTCCGGTTGCTGCCGGTGAGGCTGCCCTCGGCGGAGCAGCCGTTCAGGGTGCCGTAATTGCTGCCGGCGATGCCGCCGGTATTGCGCTTGCCGGTAACGGTGCCGGAGAAGGCGCAGTTTTCCAGGCGGCCGTAGTTTTCGCCTACGATGCCGCCGGCGTTGCTGCCCTCTCCCCCGGGTTCCACGGTGCCCTCCACGGTCAGATTCCGAATCCGGCCGGTGGACTGGACAATACCGAAAAGGCCCGCCGGGGCAAAGTCGCCGATGAGGTTCAGATCGGAGATCACATGGCCGTTGCCCTCAAAGATGCCGCCGAAGGTGGCAATGGGTGCAAAGTCCACCCCTCTGAGGGAAATATCCGCCTCCAGAACCACCCGCTTATCCAAAGACCAGGTATCCAGGGAGCAGTTTTTCCCCAGTGCCACCAGATCCTCCGCAATGGAGATGGAAATGGTTTCCCGGATTTCGATGGGGTGGGTTTCCTCCGGTTGGGTTTCCTCCGGCTGGGTTTCCGTCGTCTGCGCCGCCTGCGTCGGCTGGGTGGTCTCCTCCGCGAAGCCCCGGAACGGAAGCCCCAGAAGGAGCACCAGGGTCATGACAACTGCCGCTAGCTTACGCTTCATGGTCGCTTCCTCCTTCCTGGGATTCCGGGAGCGTCTGTGGCTCCTGATTGCTCTTTCCGCCGATGAGATTCAGATCCACATCGCCGTTGATATCTGCCCGGATGATGCCGTTCACATAGCCATGGATCTCACCGCGAACCAGTCCGTCCACCCGGATATGTCCGGAGCTGCTGACCCGGGACAGGCTGGTTTTCGGCATGGAGAAGGAGGTCTTGTCCACAATCTCGCTGCCGATGAGCAGAATCTGAGGCAGCACGAACATAACCAGAACCATGGAGATGATGGTGCCCCGACCAAGGCTCTGACCGATGCCCACAATGGCGGCATGGGAGGTCATCATGCCAATCAGGATGCCCGCGCTGGCCAGAATGGAGCCGGAAGTCAGAATCGTGGGGAAGGCGATGTTCATGGTCTCGATGATGGCCTCTTTGTGAGACATCTTGGTTTTCAACTCCTGATAACGGCTGGAAATCACGATGGCGTAGTCGATATTCGCGCCCATCTGAATAGAGCTGACCACCAGGTAGCTCAGGAAGAACAGGGGCGATTTCGCCAGGGTGGGATACGTAAAGTTAATCCAGATGGAACCCTGGATCACAAGAATCAGCAGGATCGGCATACCCGCGGACTGGAAGGTAAACAGCAGCACCACCAGCACGATCAGGATGGACACAACGGAAACGATCAGGTTATCCGTGGCGAAGGAGGACTTGAAGTCCTGATCCACCGTGGAGTTGCCCACCAGATACAGCTCTCCGTCCGGATAGTAGCTTCGGGCAATCTCCCGAATTTTGTCCAGGAAGTTGTAGGTGGCATCTCCGTCCTCGGGAAGGGTCAGATAAATCAGCACCCGGTTATAATCCTGACCCTGAAGCTGCTTCTTCGCGGACTCCATCTGCACCTGGGCATCCTTCAAATCGGCTGTCTGCTCGTCATCCAAAGTCACAAGGCCCTCGTCGATCTTATCGCAGACAAAGAGCATCATGTCGATGAGCGGCACCTTATAATTGTTAAGGCCGCCGATGATCTTGGCGTAATCGTCCTGATCGGCGGCATAGGCGGCGTACACCACCTCGGCAACCTCATAATCCAGACCCGCCAGCTCCGCAAACTGACGGGGATTCAGCTTATCGGCCAGCATGTAGCCGTCCATGGCCTCTACGTTGGAAAGGCCCTTGCTGTAGTCCACCTCGTCGTAGGTGTCCAGCTCGGCCAGCATTTTCGCCTCCACATCGTAATCCGTCTTGGGATAGACCAGCGCCACGAAATTGTTGGCGCCAAAGTTGTCGGCGATTTTATTCTCAGCCACCTGGACATAGTTCAGCTTCGGCGTGGCGATGCCGCCCAGGCCATAGGCATAGGGGCAGTTATTGGAAAAATGGAAACCGACCACTACCAGCGCCAGGAAAATAGGCGGGATGAGAAAACGGGTCTTATAGTCGAACGCGCCCACAAAGGGGATTTTCGGAACGAAGTTCTTATGCTTGGTTTTCTCCATCCAAGGCCCGAAGAGCACCAGGAAACCGGGCATGAACACAAACACGGACAAAAGTGCGAACAGCACGGCTTTAATCAGGTTGATCGCCATATCCGGGCCGATCTTAAACTGCATGAACATCATGGCGATCAGGCCGCCGATGGTGGTCAGGCTGCTGGAGCCGATTTCCGGAATGCCCTTGCTCAGGGCGGTGATGGCCGCCTCCCGGATGGGCAGACCGTTCTCCCGCTCCTCCTTGAACCGGTTGCACAGAATGACCGCGTAGTCCAGGGACAGCGCCAGCTGCAAAATGCTGGTCACGGAATTGGACACGAAGGAAATGGTGCCCATCAGGAACTGGCAGCCCTGATTGAGAATCATGGCGGTCACGAAGGTCATCAGCAGCACCGGCACCTCCGCATAGGTCTGGGAGGTCAACACCAGCACAACCACGACGATAATCGCGACGATCACCATGATGAGGTTTACCTCCTGCTGGATGATCTCCGCGGCGGAATCGCCCAGGTCGGTTTTCACATAGTAGTCCTGGGTGGAAAGGGCATTCTTCACCGCTTCCAGGCTATCCAGGCACTTGTCGTCCTTCTCACTGTAGTCAAAGGTGATGGCATACAGGGCGGAAACATTCCGGTAGTCGTCCTCTTCCTCATAGTCGATGCTCTGGACGCCCTTAATCTGCTCCAACTCATCGCAGATGGACTGGGCCCGCTCCCGGGATACATTTTCTACCATTACCTGAGCCGTTCCGTAGGTAACGAACTCCTCGTCCATCAGATCCAGACCCTGCCGGGACTCGGAATGATCCGGCAGATAGGCCTTCAGATCGTTTTCCACCGTAACCCAGTTCCAGGAAATGGCGGAAAAAATCAGGCAGATCACCAGCACCAGAAAGAAAAGATTCCGCTTATCCACAATGAAGGTGGCAAGCTTCATCATGGCATTGGGCTGGTTGTCCTTATTTTTGGCTGCCATGAGGCTTCCCTCCTTTCACGGTCTTGCTCATACCGTCTTCTGCTTTCATACAGTTCCTCCAAAAACACAAGATCGTTAATTGACAATTGTACACAAAGATGATATGCTTAATATGGACAATTTGCAAGAGACAAATTTGCAGACTCTGCAACTTAACTCACATTATATGGAAAGATGTTTATTTTTTCAAGAGGCTTTTTTATGGAGAAAAAAATTGATCTGCGCCTGCAGAAAACCTATCAGTCCCTGCACGCCGCCTTCACAGAGCTGCTGGAGGAAAAACGTTTTGAGGAGCTGACCGTAGGCGAGCTGTGCGACCGGGCCGCCATCCGCCGGACTACCTTCTACAAGCACTTCGCCGACAAATACGACTACTTCGCCTTCTACCTCCAGGAGATGATGTCCACACTCCAGCACCATCTGCCCCAGGATTCCGCTCCCAGCGCAGCCTTCGTACATATGTGCCGGGAGCTGCTGGATTTCCTCCATCTTCACAGCCGGATGGTTTCCAATATCCGGGACAGCAGCATGTTCCCCCTGCTTCTGGACATTCTGCTGGATCAGTTTACGCAGGATGTCATTTGCCTTCTTCAGCGGGTTCATCCGGAGACTGCCCGGCAGCCCGGAAAGCTGGAGGGCATTGCCGCCTTCTATGTGGGGGGCATGGTCAGCTGCTGCGCCCGGCTGATCCGGGAGGATTCCGCCCTGGACGAGACCATGTTTCTGGAACTGGTGGAGCAGGCTACCAAGCAGATTCTGAACTGACGGCGAAAGCACAGAGGCTGTCCCGGAAAAATCCGGGACAGCCTCAGCGTGTCAAAAAAGCCCCCAATATACGTTGTCATTCCGAACCAGTCCGCTTAAGTGGTGTGGGAATCCCCCGGATAGAAGTAAAAGCCACTGGTTTAGGATCTAAAATGTTTGAAAATTAGGGGGATTGCCACGGCAGTGTGCGCACTGCCTCGCAATGACATGGTTTTTCGACAGTCAGAGGCTGTCCCGGAAAATCCGGGACAGCCTCACTGCTTTTATTTAATGGTTCGGACGTTGGCGTTGGCGTTGACGTTAAACTTGTTTCGCAGGGTCACAGAGCCGTCGTCGTTGAGAACCAGCCAGAGCATATCCGAGTCGATGGGCCGCAGCCGGCCTCTGGTTCGGGTGTCCAGCACCTCCAAGGCCATTTCGTAAGTACCCTGGGTATAGGGCAGATTGGGATCATAACCCTGCCACTGGTTGGCCCGGTTGATCTCCGTCAGCAGATCCTGACCGTAGCCGTTGGCCCGATCGTCGGAGCGGTTCACCGCCACCCACATAATGGCAATTTTGGCGTTGTCCGACCGACCGGAGCCTACGCTGTCCGCCAGCCGGGCCAGCGCCGCCGCCTCCGGATTTACGGTGGTCTCCGCCGCCTGGGTTTCCACTACCACCGGCTGGGTCTCCGCCACAGTCACCGCGGGAACGGTTTCCAATGTAACCGGCTTCTCCGTCTTTTTCCCGGGCAGCAGCGCCAGGATGAAAAGAATCAGGAGCAGCGGCGACCACAGACGGATGTCATAGTACCACTTCACATCGTCTCCCAGATGCTTCAGAAACTCCGGGACGCGAATCTGGATGGCGCTTTTCTTGGCGGGCTTTCTTCTTCTGACCACCGGTGCGGGCCGCTCCGGGATTTCCTCCCGAGCCTGCTCCACCTGCTCCATGGGTTCGTTTCTGGATTCCTCATTCACAATTGGATCCATTGAATCATCTCCTTCTGATTTCGCCGCTGGGTTTTGCCGGGAAGGCTCCCGCCCCATGGCAGGCAGTCCAAAGTTTCCCGATATCTCGGCGAATTTCCCCGGCTTTCATAATAATAGGAAGCCGGTGAAAATACAGTCGAATTCTTGGCTATGTCAAAGAATTCTTCAATTCGGCGATATTATAACATATCATGTCAAGAAAGTCAAATT
>OHJR01000300.1_pt1 | contig 13479 bp, 13 predicted proteins | sample 1568641 | NCBI WGS metagenome assembly OHJR01 (sample SAMEA3879607, study PRJEB24766) | human gut metagenome | biome: human-associated habitat; feature: feces | place: USA | collected 1985/1987 | reverse complement strand
GGTTCTATCAGTCTAAAGGTTTTTTAAGTTCTAATTACTACCTGGTTTACGGCAGCGACGGTTGGACGGTATTGACCAACGGCGGCAAACCGGGCTACCTGTATAAAGACGTAACGACAACAGTACCCGGCGTAGATAAAACCGTAATCACCTTTATCGGCATTGCCGCTGGCACGACCAGCGTAAAGGTGGGCGATGTTACCTATAATATAGAAGTAAGCGATAAGGCGCCCGAGGGTTCGCTGACTGCCGACAGCATAACATTGGAGTATTGGATAACGAACAACATGGTGTATGACGGTCAAGATCAAAACACGAATCCAACAAAGACCATCACGAAAAACACGGAAGGCATTGAAACCGACGACGGCGTAGACATGACCACGCTTGCGCCGAACCCGGCGTACTCGTTCTTTGACGGCACGGTAACGGTTTACTACTGGCAGACAATGCGGCTGGACAAGGAGCACAAGCAAACCGATAAAGCCGGCGTTGACCAAACCGCAGCAGGCACAAGCCTTACGCATATACGTTACCGTAACGGCGCATGGCAGTATAAGACCTTGGACAACACATGGCATTACTTCCAAAGCGGCGATCAGCTTGTGGCGTACTATCTCCAAAAGACCGATGTTACAAAGGAAATAGATACATACGCTAAGGACTGGGGCTATGGCACCAGCTCAACCACACAAGACACAAGCAGCGGCAAAGGACAGGTCGCGCTTACCGTTGCCGTGGTGTATCCCGACGGAACGGTTTCCCCCGCGGAAGCAAATATGTATTCCAGTTCCACGACCATATTCAATTATTGGGATAACCGTGACATTGGCATAGTTGCGCCCGTAACCAAGGGCGATTACACCATTTCCAAAATAACCGTGACCGACGGTATGCGTACTGAAAACACTACTGCAAACGTGTGGTATACCTCCGACACCATTACGTGGAACAAGAAAACGCTTGATTCCGGTGCTAAGTGGTACGATGAAACCGTGGTTTGGGATAAGGTCACAAACAGCGGCACCACGCCGATGGCAAACGGCGCGCAATCGAATATTAGGTGGAGCGCGAAGAACAAAGCCAAGCTGGTGCTGATATATATTGAGCCTGTTGTAAGCGAGGATAACCTAAACGTTGTCTACTGGGACGATAGTGCTGACAGGCAGATCAACCCGAACGGCATACAGGTGGTTGTTACAAAAGGTACGACGTTTACAAACGGACTTAAAGATGGCAACGGCACTGTAATAGGCGGCACTGCGAATTGGCCGGGCAAAAAACCGGAAGATAGCGGCTACCTGCCGGACGATGCCTACGTTACAAACAGCTCAGATGTTAATCAGACCTTTAACAAGGATATAACCATCATTGACGGTGTTGCAGCTAACTACCGCAGCGGTATATACGAGTACGTTAGTGCGGATATATCCGAAGACGGCAAGACTCTGACGTTGCATTATAATCTGAAAGAGATTACTAACAAGCATTCGTTTGTGGTGGACTTCGGCCTGCCTGTTGAGATTACCGGCTTGCTTGGGTGGTTTAATGTAACAGATGCACAAACGGTAGCAAATCTGTCGCTATCTAAAGCAAATTTGCTTACAGATTCAACAGGCAGCTGGGGTAGAGCTGTGATAAATACGGATACGTGGGGTTCCATGACGTACACCCTGGACAAGATGCTGAGTGCAAAGGCCACGATACCGCTTTACTGTAACTTAAGAGAGGGCAACCAGCAGTTAGAAACCCAGATAGAAATCATCCCCGCCACGAGCGTCTACTACGAGGACAGCTTTGCGAAGTTTACCGACGGCAGCGGCACGGCAAAGGACGCAAAGTGGACGATAGTTAAAAACGACGGCGGCCCACTTAACGAACAGCAGCAGAAAGATAGTTATACCAACCAAGCCCTCGAAGCGCTTGGCAATAAGACGTACGTCTACGGCTACGACCCGAAGTACGACAACTGCACCATGTTCTCCATGGGCAGCGCGCGTAAGGTGACCGTGACCAGCACCATGGCCAAGGATGGCGTAGTCTGGCCGACGGCGCAGTTTACCTTCAAAGGCACCGGGTTTGATATCATCAGCTTGACGGATAATACGTCGGGTGCGATATTTGTGGATGTGGTAAACAAAGAGACTGGCAAAAAGGAAAAGAGCGTGTTCGTAGATAACTACTATGGTTATACCTACGATGCGACTAATGGATGGCAGCCGTCAACGAGTAATGAGCCCAACGCCCTGTACCAGATACCTGTAATAGCGGTGCGCGGCCTTGATTATGATGAGCACAACGTGGTCATAAAGGTTGCGTATAGCGACTATTTTGACCATACGACACCTAAGGGTTCATACAGCTTCTGGCTTGACGCCGTGCGCGTGTACGACCCGATGGGCAAGATCGAGAATACGGGAAATACATATGGGCAAGACGGTGAAGCCTATCCGCAGTATATCAAGCTGCGCAGTGAGTTGAAGAAGCTTAACAGCGATGGAACTGCATCTTCTGGTGCGCTGTTCATCGATGGTAAGGAGAACGCAAATATAAGCGAGTACTCCAACTATGGCCCGAACAACGAGGTATATCTTGCAAAGGGTCAGGCGATAACGTTTAAGCTGACCGGCAATCTTGATAAGATTGCTGCTGTGCAGATTGGTGCGAAGTCGCCTAACAGCAGTGCAGAAAAGACTGCAACGATGAAGGTTGGGACTGATGTCAAGCAAGAGATATTAGGAACCGCGACAGAAATGTATTATGATATTTCGGCTGTAAAGGACGGAAGGATTGTAACCATAACCAATACCGGCGAGGCAATACTCTCGTTGACCAACCTGAAGATAACCTTCACAGAGGGAAATCATACAGTTTCGTTGGATGAGGTGAGTGCAGAGCTGCAGACCCAAGCCGTGCAGATGGTTCGTGCGCTGTTTGCGCCCGCGCCGATAGAGCCGGAGCCCGAGCCGGAGCCTGAAAAGACATTTGAGCCGGAGCGGTTCGAGGCAAGCTGGAGCAGGAACGTTATGCAGGGCAGGAAGGCTACGCTTACCGTTAAGACCTCCGAGGACGTGGAAGCCGTTACCGTGGACGGCCAGACCATAAGGAGCTACCGCACCCGTACCGAGCGCATGGGCTTCGGCCGCCGCGCGAAGCGCATAACGTACAGGGAGTTCACTTACAGCATGGTGGCTCAGGAATCCGCGGACTTCAGCGTGACCGCCATCAATGCGGAAGGCACCGAGAGCGAAGCCATCACCGCGCGGCTTACCGTTAAGACCCGTCCCAACAGCTTGCGCGATATGTGGGATTGGTTCAAGGGTTGGTTTTAATGAAAGGGGTGAAAAACATGAAAAAACAATATGTTAAGCCCGAGCTGTACTTCGAGAATTTTGAGTTGAGTACTACCGTAGCGACCGGCTGCTCAATCATAGTTAATCAGGCAGACACGAATTGCACAATAGATATTCCGGGCATCGGGAAGATATTTATTACTGATCCCTGCATGACCACAGAAGTAGCAGATAATGATAAAATCTGTTATCATGTGCCGTTCGACAGCAACAAACTCTTTAGTTCCTAACCAACCAGACACGAGTACAAGTGCCCTGCCCGCATAGGGCGGGGCGCTTTTTGACGGAAAGGAGTATGCCATGAAAAAAACTGCAATTATATTGCTTGCGCTTGCGCTGGCGGCGCTTATGCTTGCGGGCTGCACGGGCGGCGGGGACGACCTGAGCGACGCGGTGGAGATTCCGCCCGAAACCACGCCCGCGGCAAGCAGCGGCGGCGACATGCAAAACGATAACGCTGCGCAAAACGGCGGCAGCAGCGGCAATACCGCCGAATACGGGCTGGAAATAAAGGGCATAAGCAAATACGCGGGGCTGTTTGTTGAGGACGGCACGGACGAAACCGTGTCCGACGTATGCGCCGTAACGGTGCGCAATAATGCGGAAAAAACGGTGCAGTATGCGCATTTGACCGTTACCATAGGCGAAACGGCATATGAGTTTGACGTAACCACCCTACCGCCCGATGCGGAGGTTCAGCTCCTTGAGCTTACCCGCCGGCCCATGCCCGAAAGCACGGACGGATACACGGCCTTGGTAACTATGTATGCCGCGTTCGATGCCGAGCCGGGCATGAATGCTGACGCGCTGGAGATAACCACGCAGGATACGGCAATCACCGTAAAGAACATTTCCGGTAAGGACATGGGGCAGGTTTATGTATACTATAAGGTGGCGTATGGCGAGCTGTACCTTGGCGGCATAACTTACCGCGTGAGCGTGAACGGCCTTGCCGCAGGGCAAAGCACAACCTGCTACGCCGGACACTACTCAACCGAATACAGCAAGCTGATGTTCGCCACATATGAACACTGAACGCTTCACCTTCGGCGGGGTAACACTTGAAGTGCGCGGGCAGGACGCATGGACGGTATCCAAGGCCAGCGCCCGCTTCCATGCGGAGGACGGCGCGGAAACGAACCATGTCATATCCGTGGAATACAGCCCAACCCCGCCGCCCGTGCCCGGGCATGCCGTGAAAAGCGGCCCTGTAAGCCGCTGGCGCGAAGGGGATGCGCTGCATACGCTCAGGGTATACGGCGCAAGGCAGTTTTCGTATGCCGTGCGCACGCAGGGGCAAACGCGCCTTATTTTCGGCGAAGGCTACCGCAGCACAATGTATTCCCAGGCAATACTTGAATCCGCCGATATGTTCGATATTCTGGCGGGCTATGGCCAGCTTGTGCTGCATTCGTCCTATGTGCTGCCGCCAAGCGGTAAAGCCGTGCTTTTCAGCGGCCCCAGCGGCATAGGCAAAAGCACGCAGGCCGCGCTGTGGCATCAGTATGCCGGCGCGGATATTATAAACGGGGACAGGACGCTCATCCGCACGGATGACCTTACCGCAAACGGCGTGTTCTATTCCGGCACGTCGGGCATATGCAAAAACGCCTCAGCGCCTATTCGGGCGATAGTGCTGCTTGATAAGGCTGATGAAAATACGCTGCGCCGCGCCGGGGCAAAGGAGGCTTTTGCCGCTGTGCTGAGCCAATGCTCATATTATCAATGGGATGCGGAGTCGGCAATACATATGACGGATTTGGTAGCTGGGCTGGTGCGGCGTGCGGATGTATATCGGCTTAGCTGCCGCGCTGACGAAGGGGCGGTGCGGCTGCTGCAAAACGAATTGTTTGGGGAATAAAATGGAAAATAACAGCGCAGAACCGCGCCTATCATCATATCTTCATGCAAAGGCCTGCCGGGCGGGAACGCCGCTTGCGGGCAATTTTGAGCTTACGCCGCGGTGTAATTTCAACTGCAAAATGTGCTATGTTCACCTGAGCGAGGCGGAGCAGAAGCGGCGCGGCGCGGAGCTGAGCGCGGACGAATGGCTGAGCATTGCGGAAACGGCGCGCAGCGAGGGTATGCTTTTTCTGCTGCTCACGGGCGGGGAGCCGCTGATAAGGCCGGATTTTAGATATATTCTGAGCGAGCTGAAAAAGATGGGCCTGATGGTGAGCATAAACAGCAACGCTTCGCTTATAGATAAGGACATGCTGGACTTTTTCCGCCATGAGCCGCCGTTCAGGTTCAACATAACCCTTTACGGCGCAAGCGGGGCAGCGTATGAGCGGCTTTGCGGCAGCAATGCGTTCGATAGGGTGCTTGATAACATACAGGCGCTTAAGGACATAGGCATCGGCGTAAAGCTGAACGTATCGCTTACGCAGTATAACGCGGCGGACATGCAGCGCATTTATGAAATTGCCGAATCGCTCGGCACGCCCATGCAGCTTGCAACATATATGTTCCCGCCCATACGGCGCGACACAGCCATGGTTGGCGAGAACGATCGCTTCAGCGCGGAGAATGCCGCCATGTACAGCGTTATGTGGGACAGAATGCGCTTTAGCGAAGAGCAGTTCCGCGCGCGGGCGGAGGCCATGCGCCGCGGCATAAGCGTGAGCGAGAATACGGACTGCGAAGGCACCCCGGGCGAAGGCATAATGTGCCGCGCGGGCAGGAGCGCATTCTGGATAAACTGGCAGGGCGTAATGACCCCATGCGGCATGATGACAGAACCTGTGGCAAGCGTGAAGGAGCTTGGGTTCAGCGCAGCATGGGAGGCTACAAAGGCGGCAACGGCACAAATACGCCTGCCGGCTGAGTGCGCCGTATGCGGATATAAGCATGCGTGCCATGCCTGCGCCGCCATGTGCGTAACGGAAACGGGGCATTTTAACGTTAAGCCGGAATATGTGTGCCGCATGACGCACGAAACGGTTCGGCTTACATTGGAGGAGGAAAGCAAATGAAAATACTGAAACGGCTTATTAAGCGAAACATTGCTGGCGATATCATACTGGTACCCGTAGGGGATGCATCGCTTGAAATAAAGGGGCTTATAACGCTGAACGAAACAGGAGAGTTCCTGTGGGATGCGCTTGAAAAGGCGGAAAACGAAAGCGCGCTTGCGGCCATGCTTGCCGCGGAATATGATGTTGATACGGTAACGGCTGAGGCCGATACAAAAGTTTTTTTGCAAAAACTGAAAGAATTAGGTATAATCGAATAGTAAAATAAAACTACCGACGGAGTGGGGGATCTTGACGGGAGTATATTGTGTTTTTTGCAGAACCGGTTTTGAAGCGGGCATAGAGTCCCGCCTTAAGCGGCGCGGTTACGCTACGCTGGTTCCTAAAATAAAAAAATTTAAGCCGAGCGGAGGAAAGCTGGTTGAAAAAGAACTGTGCCTTCTGCCCGGCTATGTGTTCTTTGAAACGGACGAAAAAGAGCTTGACGTACGCTCGATAAACACGCTGCAAAATGCCATAAAGCTGCTGCAGTATGATGACGGCGAATATCGCCTGCGTGGTGCCGATTTGGATTTTGTTGACTGGATACGGTGTCACGATGGCACGATAGAGCCGACAAAGGCAATAAAGGAAGGGACAAAGATACGCTTTGTGGAAGGCCCGCTATGCGAGCTTAACGGGCGCGTGCTGAAGGTGAACAAAAGCCGCAGGCAGGTTCAGATAGAGCTGAACAACGCCAACGGTCTGCTTAGCACGATTTGGTGCGCAATAGAATACGTTGAACCGGAGCAGCATGTTGAATGACCGCTCCGGTCCTTTTATCTTTGATTAAGCCACATTATAAGGAAGGCTATGCCGAAATTGAGCACAGTAAGCGCGGGCATACCAAGCTTGAATGAGGTATGCAGCGTTTTATGATGGAATACCTTCATGCCAAGCACTCCGCCTATTCCGCCGCCAAGTGCAGCCACTGTGAAAAGCGACTTTTCGCTTATGCGGCGCGCACCCTGCTTGGCCTTTGCTTTATCTATGCCCATCATAAGGAACAGTATAAGGCTCATTATGCCAAGATATGTGATGATGATTGTGAACAGAGTTTTTTCGTCCATATTATTCATCCTCGCCGTTATCGTCTGATTTATTTGCATTGTTTGGACACTCGCGGCAAAAGCGCGGCGCCTTCGGGGAGGAAACAATATCAAGCACGTCGCGCGGCGGCAGGCGAAGATTGTCCCACATGCCGTATTTTTCCGTGTCTGCAATTGCGTTCATTATGCGCTCCTCTGCGTCCGGTATAAGGCCGGTAAAGAAGCGCATCACCTGCTTCATTTCCTCTCGCTTGGTATGGCCTGCGGCGGGGCAATTAGGCTTGCGTATTGGCAGCTCCAGCCGCGTGGCGATGCTGAGAGCCTGCTTTTCCGGCAGGAATACCATCGGGCGGATAACGGTAACGTCCTTGCGGCCAAGGTATGTTACCGGACCGAAGGTATTTAGCCTGCTTTCGTAAAGAAGGCTCATGAAGAAGGTTTCTATAACGTCGTCTCGGTTGTGGCCAAGGGCTACAAGATTGCAGCCGCGTTCCTTGGCAGCATCGTTCAACGCACCGCGCCTAAGCTTTGCGCAAAGGGCGCAAGGGTGGCTTTCCTTACGTATGTTGAACACAACATCCCCAATGTCGGTTTTTATAATGTCAAACGGCACGTCTATGCTGCGCGCAAATTCCTCTACCGGGGCAAGATCCTGGTTCGTCAGCCCAAGATCGAGCATCACGCCGCATACGTCAAAATGCCTGTAACAAAACCGCTGATACAGCTTTAATCCATACAGCAGCAGAAGGCTGTCTTTTCCGCCTGATACGCCAACACATATTTTATCTCCTTCGCGTATCATATTGTATCTTTCGTCCGCGCGGCGGATGCAGCCCAAAACTCTTTTCATGTCCTTAGTTCCTTTTTTGTCGCTCATTTTTGCAGTATACCATAATTCGGCCCCGAAATTGTATAAACCGCTATTGCCCAAACGCATGAAAAAAGGTTATAATAATACATGACCATTTCAGTAGCGTTATTGAACGCAGAGGGAGGCTCAATTTGATAAAGGTAATCTTTGGCGAAACCGGCGCGGGCAAGACCAAGCGCATAATTGACATTGCTAACGAAACGCTTAAAACGGCTAACGGCAGCATAGTGTTCATCGATAACGACAGCCAGTATATGTTTGGCTTGAAGCATGATATCCGCTTTGTGGATGCTTCGGAATATCATATAGACAGTCCCAAGATGTTTTTCGGCTTCGTTTCCGGCATTGCGGCGCAGGATTTCGATTTGGAATACCTTTTTGTTGACGGCTTTATGAAAATAGTCCATCATCCGCTGGATACCCTTGAGGATCTGTTCAAGGAGATGGCAGCGTTTGCGGAGCGCCGCAAAGTCAAGCTGGTGCTTAGCATAACCGGCAGCGTAAATGATGCGCCCGCGTTCCTTAAGCCCTATATAGACGAAGAATAATTATTCATGCCGTTGCGGCGGCGCATAGGCTGCGCTGCCGTGCGGCGTTTGCTTGTGCAATTCATGTTGCATTGCGCGCCGAATTATGATAGAATACAACTTGCGCCGGAATGATGGAATTGGCAGACGTGACGGACTCAAAATCCGTTGTTGGCGACAACGTGTGGGTTCGAGTCCCACTTCCGGCACCAAACCAATATAATCCGAACCAAATCTTCTTAATCGGAGACGGGTTCGGATTATTTGTTTTCTTCGAGAAATTCGAGGATACGCATTTCAGAAACGGCGTGGTCAAGCGTCCCGAATCCAAGCCCAGAGGGCCGAGAAAACCAAAGCTGGCAAAGGATAAGGAGGACAATTATGAAAACCATCAAAAGCTGTGAATTCAACATGGACACTGGCTGTGTGGAGCTGCAGTTTCAGGACGGCAGCATGATCTCCATCGACTGCACCGCCGTGGAGAACGAAGTGGCGGATAATCTTTATGAGCGGTCGGAGCTGGACTACCTCATCCACAACGACCCGCTGGCCTATACAGACCTCATTCTGAACGGCGACGTTGAGGCGTATCTGAACGCCGTCACGGAGTACAAGCCCTATGAAAACTGAACAAACGCACAAAAGGGGATGGCGGTCTGCCATCCCCTTTGCCATGCTGTTTTAGGAGCATATATCCCTTGGATTTGTCTTATATCTATCGTCAGGCGACGTTCTCGCCGTTGCTGCTTTGCCCGTTTTTGCCCCGTCCCGTGCCGCCTTCCATTCGGCAAATTCCCGCTGCCCTTCCTCACTCTCGTAAAAGGCGAGGATATCCGGCAGCAGAATTCGGGCGATGTTCTCGATCTCATGCTGCGGGATGCCGCTGTTGTTGGTGAGCTTTTTCCGCCTGCTCAAGTTGCACCTCCGAAAAAGTATTTTGCCGCAGCTTTCTCCCGCGCGGCAGAGGAATGGCGTCTTGAGCGTCTTTTGCCGTCTGTGCTTCTTTTCCCTTCGCATCCTTCCCTTCTTATCCGAAATTGAAAATGCAGCCGCCTGTCAAGCCTTTCAGCCCGTCTGCGTCTGCATGGTGTCCTGTGTCTGAAATTGTGTTTTCATTATAGCAGCGATGGGGCTGCACGTCAATACCACGGGAACGGAAGCGTCTGGCAACGTAATTTGGGCAGCGGCTACCGAAATTGTTTTGTGGCTTGCAGATTGGCAAGGGCCGTAGCGCAGCAGCCGCCAGCCGTCAATGGTCAAGATGAACGCTTCGCGCCATTGACTGCCGCCGCCCGCCGCGCTTTTTGGCAGACAAGGCGGGCAAGCACAGCTTGTGTCTGCCCGCCTGTACATATTCTTGCGTTGGTTTTCAACCGGAGATGTAGTCAGGTGCGCCCTGTTTCAGGGCGTACCCGCCGCTATTGTTTGTTACCTATCTTCGTATGGAAGGCACTCCCCAACAAGATTTCGATGGGACGGAATGAGCGGCAGGCGAAATCCGGCTCTGGCAATTCAGCTCTGCCTTTGTCGTAAGCTGCGTATTTCTTCCTTTTATAACCTGCAACACCAGATGCCCGATAGATGTGTGTTGACTGCATTCGCTTTTTCAATGCCCATGCTGTGATTTTTGGTCTAAGGCCGGTAGAAATCGCCGCTCCCGCATGATATGATAAATTTGAAAAAGTATTTTCCTGTCCACGCAATGAACGGCGATTTTTGTTGTCTATATAGGTGAAAGGCCTTTACGCAGAGAGAGGGGAGGTCGCAATGAGAGACCATGAGATCATAGAATTGTACTGGGCGCGTAACGAGAGCGCGATTACCGCCACCGCAGAAAAGTACGGTAACTACTGCCATACGATTGCATATAACATACTGCGTAACAAAGAGGATGCGGAGGAATGTGCCAACGATACATACCTCGGCGCATGGAATTCAATCCCGCCGCAGCGTCCGAACCGTTTGTCGATCTACTTAGGGAAAATCACGCGCAACCTCGCTCTGAACCGTTATAAGCGGTATACTGCCGAAAAACGCGGACACGGACAAGTAGTCCTCGCGCTGTCTGAGCTGGAAGCCTGCGTTCCTTCGGAAACGACTGTGGAGCAGACCGTCGAAGAAAATGAGTTGGCTGCCGCCATTGACCGATTCCTGTATTCAAAGCCCAAGCTGAACCGTAACATTTTTGTCCGCAGATACTATCATCTCTACGCAATACGGGATATTGCGGACGCATACGGAATGAGCGAGAGCAAGGTGACGTCTTTGCTTTTCCGTATGAGAAACGAATTAAGACGATTTCTTGAAAAGGAGGGAATTATGCTATGAAAACCGAAGTTCTTCTTCGTTCGATCGGAAAGATCAATGACGAGCTTATCGCTGACGCGGAAAGCGAAGCAAATACCAAAAGAAAGCCCGGTTGGGCCAAGCTTGGAATCATGGCTGCCTGCCTTGCACTGGTTCTCTGCACCGGCATTGCCACACATGCCATCCGAAGCAATGCGACAGCAGGCACCTTCACAATGGATGTCAACCCCAGCGTGGAATATACGATTGCCAAAAGCGGGATCGTTAAGAATGTCCGCTGCTTGAACAGCGATGCGGAAAATGCGCTCAGTGATGTTGTGCTGGGAAAGCAGAGTGTCGAGACCGCTCTAACGCGCACGGTCGCCGCCTACGAGGCCTGCGGATATATGGAAAATGGCGAAGCGACTGTTCTGATCTCTTTTGATTCCCGTCTTGATGCGAATGCCGAACTAAAAGCCGCTCTCTCTGCGGAGATCCGGAAGGCCTTGGAGCAGACCGATGCCGTCGGCACGCTGGTTTTCCACTCCGAACTGACGGAAAACGCCGAAGAGGCGAAGATCGCCGAGGAATTCCATGTTTCCCTTGGCCGCGCCGACTGGATCCTTACCGCAGCAAACAAAACCGGTCTGCCCACGGACGAGGTTGCCCGCATGTCGTTGGACGAGCTTCTTAAATTCCAAGAGGCCTCCGGCATTGCTTCTGTCAGTGTATCGAAGTTCATCTCCTTGGAGGAAGCAAAGAAGATTGCGCTGAAGGACGCCAAACTGGATGAACTGACGCAAAAGATCGTGTTCACCAGAGAGGAGCTGAACCGCAATTCTGGCAAGCCCTGCTATATCTTAGAGTTCTACACCGCGAAGAAGCAGTATTCATACAAGGTAGACGCCAAGAATGGCAGCATCATAGAGGCGTACCACTTCATTCTTCTGGCGGACGCGAAGAAAATTGCACTGGACGATGCCGGGGTCAACGTGAAGGTGGTCTTCACGACAGAGGAACTGGTTGCCGGCGGCATCAAAACGCCTTACTACCGGTTCGTTTTTGCCGATACGAAAACACAGTGGACATACCGCATTGATGCGGTGCTGGGCACTGTGTTGGAGAAGCAGCAGAAAGAGATCGTGACAACGGACTTCATCTCTCTGGAGGAGGCAAAACAGATCGCCCTGAAGGACGCGGGACTTGATGAGGCCGCGCAAAAAATCGTGTTCACCCGAGAGGAGCTGAACCGCAATCAGGGCAAGCCCTGCTACATCTTAGAGTTCTACACCGCGAAGAAGCAGTATTCTTACAAGGTGGACGCCAAGAACGGCAACATCATGGAGGCGTACCACTTCATTCTTCTGGCGGACGCGAAGAAAATTGCACTGGACGATGCCGGGGTCAACGTGAAGGTGGTCTTCACGACAGAGGAACTGGTTGCCGGCGGCATCAAGTCGCCCTACTATTACTTCGCCTTTGAAAGTGCCTCTGCTCGTTGGACTTACAAAATCAACGCCGTTCTGGGCGTGATCATGGATAAGACCTGCGATAAGATCATTCCCCCTGCCCCGGAGTTTATCGGCTTGGAAAAGGCAAAGCAGATCGCGTTAGAGGACGCGGGGCTGGATGAGACAGCGCAAAAAATCGTGTTCACCAGAGAGGAGCTGAGCCGCAATCAGGGCAAGCCTTGCTACATTCTGGAGTTCTACACGGACAAGTGTGCGTATTCCTACAAGATCGACGCAGTATCCGGGGAAATTATCGGGAAGAAAACCGAGTGGTTTTCCCGTCAGGAGTCCGAGACTGTGCCGGACACGTCTCAAAATTCCGATTCCAAGCAGCGCAGGGGAAACTAATCAAAACATGACTCGTTCAAGCCATAGAAAATGGGGACAGGCTATAAATGCTTGTCCCCATTTTGCTAAAAGCTATGGAATTGTGGGTGCTATCTTTGCTGAATACTTAGGCTCAGTATCGGCAGCCGCTTCCGAAAATCCATCTCTGCTTTTTTATTAGCATTGAGCGTTCAATCCGAGACGCTGACGGCACGAAGGTTTTAATAGCATTTTATGAACGCTCCCTCGATTAAAAATAGGGTGCCTTTGCAGAACGGAAAACGGACTGGCAAGCAGGGCAAAGCGGTACCCACTTTGCTGCTTGCCGCTGTGCAAATCCTGTTGGCTTCACACTCGGCAAGCAAGGTGGCTTGGAGCCACTTTGCGCTTGTTGGGGAAATTTGTCTCCAAGCCCCTTTGAACGATTTTTGCAAAATCGGCTGCGCTCCTGCGGAGCTTTCTTCGCCTGCGGCGTGTCAGAGAATTGCGGCGTTATGTGAATGTGTCATTGACATATTCTCTGTTTCCGGGTATACTTGAA
>OHJR01000285.1_pt1 | contig 13811 bp, 8 predicted proteins | sample 1568641 | NCBI WGS metagenome assembly OHJR01 (sample SAMEA3879607, study PRJEB24766) | human gut metagenome | biome: human-associated habitat; feature: feces | place: USA | collected 1985/1987 | reverse complement strand
AAGCAAACCTTCTATTTAAAGGCGTTTCAGTGTTATATTCCATTATGTCGATTTGTTAGCAGATGTTTCAATCGATACCTGTGATAGTTGCCGTATCCTCTTTTCTTCCCGGAATCTTTTCAGGGGAATGGTGATGGTAAAAACAGTTTCCCGGTGGGGGATGCTGGAGACGGTGATGGCGCCGTCGTGCGCTTCCACGGCGCGTTTCACGATGGAAAGGCCCAGGCCCGTTCCCCTGATTTCCGAGGAGTGGTGGGTTTCCACCCGGTAAAAGCGGTTGAAAAGGAAGGGGATGCTTTCCGCAGGAATGCCCACGCCCGTATCCGTGACGGTGATGACGCAGGCGTCCTGTGTTTTGGCGGCGGCCACAGTAATGGAAAGTCCCGGCTCCGTGTTTTGCTTGAGGGCGTTTTCCACCAAATTGAACAGAATTTGCGTCCAGTAAAAGGGGTCTCCATAAAGTTCCCAATCCGTGGGAATGTCCATGTGCAGGACGGCCTGTTTTTTCTCCCGGATGGAATCCAGACGGGAGAAGACGTCGTCCGCGCAGGAGGTGAGGCGGAACCACTGCTCCTTCAGAATCGCCTTGTGGCCTGATTCGAGTTTGGAGATCATGAGCATGTCTTCAATAATGTTCATCAGCCTCTGGCTGTTCTGGTGCATGACTCCGATGAATTTGCGGGCCAGTCCGGGACTTTCCTCCACCAGATCGTCCTCCATCAGGTTTTCCAGATATCCCACGATGATGGTGAGGGGCGTGCGCAGCTCGTGGGAGGCGTTTGCCACGAAGTCCCGGCGCATCTGGTTGGTGAGGTAGTTCTGCGTGATGTTGCGCAGCAGGATGCGCTTTTCTCTGATTGGGGCGTCCGTGATGGCGCTGTCCAGATGCCACGCCGTGATGCCGTTTTGCACGCCGCCGGGGGAATTGGCGGCGCTCAGCGTGAATTCCTTGGTGACGGGGCCGTCCGTATCGAATGCTTCCTGAACATGCCCCAGCAATTCCTGGTTGCAGATCAGGGCCCCCACTTTGCGCCCTTCCAGCTTTTCTTCCTGAAAGAGTTCTTTGGCCAGCGTATTAGCCAGCACGATGTGTCCGGATGGACCGATGAGCAGGAAGGCCTCTCCCAGAGCTTCCAGGAAGCGCCGTTTGTCCGCGATGGCCTGTTCCTGCGCTTCTTCCCCGCGCTTCAGCAGGCGCTGAGCGTCCCGCAAAGCTTTTTTCCGGGCTTTCATGGCGGACCGGCATACCTGGACCAGATGCCAGTTCAGGTACAGGGAGGCCAGAATAAGGATGGTTAGGATGTAGTCGATGGCCGACATGGAACCGGAGTGTTAAGCCTTTTCCTCCGGGATGCGGCGTCCCGGCAGGGTAAAGCGGTAGCCGATGCTGCGGACGGTTTCAATGCAGTCCGCATAGGGAGCCAGTTTCTGGCGCAGCCGCTTCATGTGCGTGTCCAGCGTCCGGCTCTGGGCCTGGTGGCTGTACCCCCATACGCAACTGAGCAGGTCGTTGCGGTTCAGGGTCTGGCCTTCCCGTTCAACCATATGGATCATGAGCTTGAATTCCGTGGCCGTCAGGTCTACTTCCTCATTGTCGATATAGAATTTGAGGGCGTTTTTGTCAAAAGTGAAGGGGCCGTATTCCGCAATGACGCTGCCCGGCGTGTGCTCGCACCGTTTCAGCACGCTGGCCACGCGCAGGACAAGTTCCTTGGGGCTGAACGGTTTGGTCACATAGTCATCCGCTCCCAGTTCCAGCCCCTGGATGCGGTCTTCCGCCTGGGCCTTGGCTGTCAGGAAGATGACGGGAATATTCTGGGTGCGGCTGTCCCGGCGCAGTTCCCTCAGTACGCCGTGTCCGTCCATGCCCGGCATCATCTGGTCCAGCAGGATCAGTTCCGGCTTGTCCCGGCGCGCCACTTCCAGCGCGGTCAGACCGTCATAGGCCGCCAGGGGCGTATGGCCCGCACGTTCCAGGTTATAGGCCACAAGGTCTGAAATGGCGTGATCGTCTTCAGCGATAAGAATGGTTGCCATGTCTGTTTTTTACGATGAAAGAAAGGGCGGTGTCCCGATATTAGATGTGACGATTCGTTCACATTTCCCCACCCGGGAGGCGGTTCCGGACAGTTAAAGCCTCCTCTTATGCAAACATACTGTAACGGAGGCGTTTCCGTTTGGCAAGGCTGGCCCAGATTCAACTTCTCTTCCCTGCGTCATGTGATACACTTGCTCCGCAACAGTTGTATTGTTATGCGAAGCGATAGAGTTAAAGCAGGGTTCGAGCGTGCGCCGCACCGCAGTTTGATGCGTGCCACCGGAATGACGGATGAGGATTTAAGCCGTCCTTTCATTGCCATTTGCAATTCTTTTAATGAAGTGATTCCGGGCCATGTCCACCTGAACAGGGTGGCCGCCCTCATTAAGGAGGAGGTACGCAAGGCCGGAGGAACTCCCGTGGAATTCAACCTTCCCGGCGTTTGTGACGGCATTGCCATGGGCCACGGCGGCATGAAGTTTTCCCTGGCCAGCCGTGAGCTGATCGCGGACAGCGTAGAGACGATGCTGAGCGCCCATGCGTTTGATGCCATGATCTGCATCCCTAATTGCGACAAGATTGTTCCCGGCATGATTATGGGCGCCCTGCGCTGCAATATTCCCACTATTTTCTGCAGCGGCGGTCCGATGGCCGCCGGCATGGCGGAGGACGGCACGGTGCTGGACCTGAACAGCGTGTTTGAGGCTGTCGCCCGCTTTAAGGCAGGCAAGATTAATGAGGCGGAACTTCATTCCCTGGAATGCCGCGCCTGCCCCGGCGCCGGTTCCTGCTCCGGCATGTTTACGGCCAATTCCATGAATTGCCTGAGCGAGGTGATCGGCCTGGCCCTTCCCGGCAACGGTTCCCTGCTGGCTACTTCAGAGGAACGAAAGGAGTTCTGGAAGCAGACTGCCCGCCGCGCCGTGGAGATGGCTAAGGCGGACGGCCCCCTGCCGCGAGACATCGTAACCCGTGACGCCATCGACAATGCTTTCACAATTGATATGGCCATGGGCGGCAGTTCCAATACCGTGCTCCATACGCTGGCCATTGCCCGGGAAGCCGGCGTGGAATATGACCTCCAGCGCATCAACGATATTTCTAGACGAACCCCCAACATCTGCAAGGTGGCTCCTTCCTCCCGCTTCCACATGCAGGATGTTTTGCGTGCAGGCGGGGTGAGTGCCATCATTCATGAAATTGCCAGAATTCCCGGAGCCCTTCATCTGGACGCCATGACCGTCAGCGGGAAAACGCTGGGTGAAACAGTGGAGGGATGCGGCATTGCGGATGAAACCGTGATTCATCCGTTGGAAAATGCCTATTCCCGTGATGGCGGCCTGGCGATTCTGTTCGGCAATTTGGCCGAGGAGGGCGCTGTGGTGAAAAAGGCGGGTGTGCATCCGGATATGATGAGTTTCCGCGGGCCCGCCGTGATTTTCGAGTCTCAGGAAGAGGCCTGCGAAGGCATCCTTGCCGGGAAGGTGAAGTCCGGCGATGTGGTTGTCATACGCAATGAAGGACCCAAGGGCGGCCCCGGCATGCAGGAAATGCTGGCTCCCACTTCCTATATTATGGGGCAGGGCCTTGGCGCGGAAGTGGCGCTTATTACGGACGGCCGTTTTTCCGGAGCCACGCACGGAGCCTGTATTGGCCATATTTCCCCGGAAGCGGCGGAAGGCGGCCTGATCGGCCTGCTGAGAAACGGGGATATGATTGAGTATTCCATTCCGGACCGCACGCTGAACGCCTGTTTGAGCGAGGAGGAAATCGCACGCCGCCGTGCGGATTGGAGACCTACCTATAACAGGGTTTCCTCCTCTTGGCTGAGCCGTTACCGCCAGCTTGCTACGAATGCCAGCAAGGGGGCTGTCCTCCGGCGCGGGGAATAATAGCTCGTATTATTCGACTTATCCCAACCAAATTTCAGCCGCCTTCCTCCTTAATGGGGATCGCGGCTGATTTCATCTGCCGTCGTGCGGATTGAGATGCCGGTAGTTGTAGTAGATGAGGCCGAGCTCGTCGTCCATGTATTCGCACGAGAAGCGGAATTTGTTCTCTTGCGCCATGTTGCCTTCCGACGTGACCAGCCCTCCGTACGGCCGGTATTCATACAGGGCGCGGCGTCCGCGCGCTTCCCCGAAGAGGGAGGTGACGTTCTTCATCGCGTCGTGCATGCAGTAGAGATGCTCCTTCACCTGCGTCCCGTTCGCCTCCCAGCGCGTCATGGCCAGGACGCGCGTGGCCTCAGGTTCCGAGGGGGCCCAGAGGTAACTGCGCACAACTACCGGCGTTTCCCCGGTCAAGTCGCACTCCGCCACCTGCAGGTAGTCCCGGTAGAGGTAGCGCGCGTGGAAGCCCGTTGTCCCTCCAACCGTCACTTTTTTCTCGAATCTCCTGCCCATGGAGTCGTAGGCGCATTCCACGGTTGTCCCGCCGTCCTCGCTTTCAAATTTCACGGGCCGGTTTTCGGCGTTGTAGGTGACTGTCCAGATGCCGGTGGAAGTTTTCACCAGCGTCTGGTTGCCGTCCGCGTCGTATTGGGGTGTAAAGGCTTCCCCTCCATTTCTGACGATGCCCGCATACCGGTTGAGTTCATCGGTTTCATAGTCCGTGGTGCTGCCGAATTCGAAGGCTTCCTTCCGGTTGCCGATGTTGTCGTACTGATAGCCAAAGCGGCCGCCGGGCCTGAGCTGGTCTCCGACCAGTTCGCCGCGGCTGTTGTAGGTGAACAAACGCGTCGTTTTGGGCGCCGCCGTGTTCCACGTGTCCCTGCGCCGGGTAGGACGGCCCAGCGCGTCGTAGTCGTATTCGTGCCTCGCCGGCGGGTTGGCGCTTCCGGGCCTCTGGTAGTCGATGACGGAGAGGAGGTCGCGGCCGTCTTCATAGGTGTTGACCCGGGTCATGCCGTTGGGGTAGGCGAGTTGTTCCACAAGCCCTCCCTGTTCGCAGTAAGTCCAGGAGAAGGGCGTTTCCATGCCTTCCGCCGCGAGGGTGGAGAGGCGGCCTTTGCCGTCATAGGACAGGCGCGCCTGCTGGACGCGGCGGCCGTCCGCGCTTAATTCGTACCCCGCCTGACGGCCAAGCCCGTCATAGCGCTCGGAGACCTGCCAGGCGATGCCGTTTGCCGCAAGGCTGTCGGTTTCCGGTTCTCCGTAGAGATTGCAGGCGAAGGTTCGCGTTCCGGCGGCATCAGTGATTTGCGTCAATTGACCGAGGTGATCGTAGACGAAGCTCTGGCCGGGCGTGGCGTCCGAGTAGCTGATTCCCACCAGCAGCCCGCGGGCCTGTTCGTAAGTGCAGGTCTTCACGATGCCGCGGGCGTTTGTTTCCGTGGCGAGCCTGTTGAAGGCGTCCCAGGTTTTGTCCACGTGCGTTCCGTCGGCATACGTTTTGCGCGTTTCCAGCCCCGTGGCTTCGTCATAGCTCCAGGTGGTGGTGTCGCCGTCCGCGCGATCGGAGGGGTCCTCCGCGATGTCTCCTTCCTGCGCCGCGCGGAAGGTGGTCAGGCTCACCAGGCGGTCGGCCTCGTCATAGCCCAGGAGCAGGGGCTGCGTCCCCGTCCCCCATTCGGCCGTTTTCCGGCCTCTGGCGTCGTATCTGGCGCACACCGTATTTCCCAGCGCGTCCGTCACCACGGCGGCCAGGTCGTGGCAGGCGTCGTATTGCGTCACGGTTTCATTCCCGGCGGCGTCCGTCACGCTGACGGCCCGACCGGCCAGGTCAGTCCGGGTCGTCGTTGTGTTGCCGCGGCCGTCCGTGCGGGTCAGGGTCATGCCTGCGGCCGTATAGGCGCGGGCGGCCGTCTCCGTGATGCCCGCGTGGTTCTGCTGCGAGAGCATAAAGCCGTCCGCCGCCACCGTTTGAGCCGTGACGCTGGAAGAGGGGACAATGCTCTTTTGGATTCTTTTCGTATTTTCAGCATACTCCGTCCATTCTGCCGAAGTCAAGCCGCGTTCGTCAATGATGACCGCTTTTGTTTCCAGAACCCCGGAGAGTTCGGACAGGAGCTGCTTCCGTACGGAGACAAGCGGCTGCCCCTCAGCATTGTAGCGGGTTTGCGCCGTCACCATATAGATGCCGTCCTCCGCGTTTTCCACGCTGAAGGCATATTCCCGGATGGGGCTGTTGCCCGGAGCGGGCTGCTCCGCCAGGGCGAGCGTTTCCCTGGTCATGTTGCCGAAAGCATCGTATTCATAGAGCGCAGGCGCCATGGCGGCGGCCCCCTCCTGCGCTCCCGCATCCCTCCATGCGCGGATGAGATGCCCCTGTTCATCGTATTCGGAACGGTCATACAGGAACCCGGCAGTCGTGGGCGTCACTTGCACGACGCTTTGTCCGAAGCCGTTGACCAGGGTCCGGGAGAGGAGAGTCGTCTGGCCGGCCAGGGTAACGGTTTCCCTCAGGCAGTTATCGCCGATGTCATAGACATGGCAGCGTTCGCGCTGTCCCGTGCCGTATTCATGGAGTACGGAGCCGTCGGGGTGACGTTCGGTGACGAGGGTGGCGCCGGCGGGCGTCGTGACGGTTTCCGTAAGGCCGTCTTCGCTGTAGGCTGTCGCCGTCACGCGGCCCAGCACATCGGTTTGCCTGACGATACGGCCGAGCCTGTCGTATTCCACGCTTTCCGTCGTGGTCATGGCTCCCGTGTCCCGGCGTACCTGCAGGGCGCGCCCGACGGCATCCCGGGTGTAGGTGGTGATGGTTTCCGGGGTAATGACCGTGTCTCCGTCGCTGATTTCCGAACGGATGGTTTCCACCAGCTGGTGGGCGCTGTTGTAACCGTACGACGTCAGGACACCATCTTCGTCCGTTTCCGAGAGCTTGCCGCAGCACATCCAGGACGTGGCGCTGACGCGGCCGTTGCCCCGCGTGGTTTTCGTGCGGCGGCCTTCTTCATCGTATTCATGGGCGCCGCTTGAGAGCGGCAGCCAGTTGTTGCCATCCCAGATGCTTTCCTGCTCAACAAGTACCGTGCCATTGGCGGCAATGAACGATTCCGTCTTGCGGCTCTGTCCGGCCACCAGTCCGCCGCCAGCTTTGGTGATGGCCGTCTTTTTATGCGCGGCGCCGTATTCCGCGGCCGCCTCATAGTCATAGAAGGTTTCCACGCCGGCAATGTCCCGGGTGAATTTGATTTGCCCGGCGGCATAGGGATAGGCGGCGGCTTCTCCATACGTTTCTTCCACGCTTGTCTGTTCCTGGCCGGAACCGGCGGCAGTCACGGTTTTGGTCACCCGTTCCATGAGGGGAGACTGCTCATAGGCGTAAGCGGCGGTCGTCAGTTCGATTTCCGTGCCGTCGGACAGCACCCGGGATTCGGCGACACGCGCCGGACGGTTGTCGTAGAAGCGCAGGCCGGCGTATTCGGTCCGGGTTACCTGTTCTCCGCCGCCGGCCCAGGGCGCCGCCTCAAGCGTGACCCGTCCTTCGCCGTCGTATTCATAGCGCGTGTAGCCGCCGTCCGGACGGTTGATGCGGGAGACGCGGTACTGGCTGTTGTATTCGTAGGAGGTCGTCCGCGCCAGCGGCGTGTTGAAGGCTTCCGTTTCGCTTACCAGCAGCCAGCCGCCGTCCGTGTATTGTCTGACGCTGCGGTTGCAGGCGACCGGCTCGGCGTCGTTGATGCCCCTGACGGTTTCGATGCGTTCCGAGAGGCCTCCGTAGAGGCGGTTGGTTTCAATGGTACGGATGATGGTGTCGTCCCCCTGGCCTTTGGCGATGCTGACTCTGCCGGGTTCTTCCGTACGGGTGATGGTGTGGGCCGGCAGTCCGCGCTGCTGGCGCGTGATGACGGTGGTCCGCACGCCGTTTTCTTCCGAGGACAGGAAGGAGGAGGTTTTATAAGGTTCCCCCGTTACCTCGTATGTTCCGTCGGCCAGGACCGTGACGGCGGCGGGGGCGTACCATTCCATGACGAATTCTCCGTCCGCTCCGGTCCGGGTGCGCATCAGCCCCTCCGCGGCGCTGTAACTGCTTACCAGGCTGCCCTCATGGTCATACGTATTGTTCACATTCCGGAAGTAGTCTTCCGCCAGAAGAACCCTGCCGGAGGCGGAGGTCATGCCAACCACGGCGCCGGTTTCCGCGGAGAAGCGGATTTTCTGCCCGTCCGCGTCCACCAGGGAAAGGTAGGCGGGGGCGCCGGAAGCGGCAGGAGCCAGAGTTTCATCCAGCAGCTGCACCCTGAAGTCGCGCTTGCGGGAGATGCCCGCGGGGAGGGCCGTATCTGAACCGGCCTGCACGTTGAAGTAAAGCGCGGCGCCCGCCGGCGGCACCATGGTGATGAGGCCGGACGTTTCGTCCAGATGGGCGCGCCAGGCCCACGGGCTCACGTATTTCAGGCCGCCGCAGGCTTCCGCCGTTTCACGGGCGTTTTCCGCGGAACGGAGGCTGAAGGCCGCGGGAGACGGCGCCGAAGCCCCTCCCCTGGCCAGGAATTCGGCCTGGGACATGCAGATTTCCACGCCGGGGTCACCCGGCAGTTTTTCCGCCGCAATGGTGTATTCATTGCCTTCCGCGTCCGTGCACGTACCGCAACGGCAGCAGATTTCCTTTTCCTCCGGCGGCACGTCCGAAGAGGAGCTGCTCGACAGGGAGGAAGGAGGGGTGTCCGAACTGCTTGAACTGCTGCTGGAGCCCCCATGCGCGGTCACCGTCACGGAGTACCTGCACAGGGACTGGTTGTATTCGTTGTGCGGCATGTCAATGTTCTGGTGCGTGATGGAGAGAGTGTACGTGCCTTCGGATAACTCAAAGGAGCCTGATTTGGACCATTCCTGGTGGCCTCCCAGTTTTCCGGGTTCATCGGCGGCGGAGGTCAGGTCCAGCTCAAACGTGCCGCCCGGGCCGGCAATGGTCAGCTTGCCCCAGTCATCCACCGTCAGGCTGGCCACAGCCGTGGCCCCGCCTTCCGGGACGCTGAAGGTGTCGTTGACGGGGGGCATGAAGACATCGGCTCCGGCTGACGTCTGAACGAAGTTGTCGGATTTTTCATAGATGACGGTATCCGCGCCGTAGGGCTGAATGGGTGTGGACATGGCATTGAGGGGTGCTGCGACGCTCGGCGCGCCGGGCTGGCTGGCCGCCCCGGGAAGCCAAGCGGCTGGGTTGGAGTTAATCATGTTTGCGGAACCCCTGTTCAAAGAGGGGGCGTCATTTTGTTGATCGTTGGTAAACATTGTGTGATGATTGTTGTTTTATTGCGGCGCGAAAGGCGCCGATTGGATTGGTTCATCTTCCTTCCCCGTGCCGCACCACGGCGGACGGATGGGAAGAACAGGGAATGGAGGCCATGCCCGTCAGGACACGGACTCCGGAAAAGGAAGCTGCCGGCTGCCGGCGGCAGGGGTCAGGGAAAACGGACCGCGGGAAAATCCGCTGCCGTTTTTTTCCAGAGCTTCCGGCGCCCAGTCATCCCAGAACAGCGTGAGAAGCCCGTCCTGCAGGACGTAGCGCCCGGTACAGCCGCCGGCGCCGCGCATGAAACGGCCCCGGGCAAAAAACAGGAGTTCGTCCCTCCAATGGGGATGCACGGCGTCATAAACGGCCACCGGCTCATCATGGAAAAGGGCCTCAATGCCGTGCATCCTACCCGGAGAACACCAATGGGCGCTCACCTGGTCATTCAGGCGGTGGGGCGCCGGAGCATGGCTGAGGAAGAGGCGCGGCGTGGCATGGACGCGCGCGCCCAGTTCCCGCGCCAGCCGGCCGAAGATGACGTCCTCCGCCCCGACGGCGGGAACCCGGCCGCCGTGCGCCACAATGCCCTCCACAAGCGCCCGGCTCATCAGGTAGCCCGCTCCTCCGCTGGGGAACCCCCTGTCCGCCAGGGACATGTCGCCCACAAGGTCATAGCGGCCGTCGCAGAGGCTTTCCAAGCGGTCAAGCGCCAGCCAGGTATCGTCGTCGCACTTGAAAAGCCAGTCAAAGTCATAATGTTCCAGGGCATATTGATAAAAGGCGAGCCCCTTGGCGGGCAGGTGCCTGTAATCGTCCTCCACCCAAAGGGCCACTACATCGGGCTCATTGCGCAAAGGAGTGCGCCGCCCCAGGAAAAATCTGCATTCCACACTCTCCTGAGGATGGGAAAGCCAGGTCTCCCGGCACGCCTTGCGGCGGTTCGCCGCACCTGTGCAGCTGCAGATGCCCACCAGGATATTCACTTTTTTACGCGGCCCGGGGGCAGGCTTCCAGGCGTGGCCCGGCAGATGCCTGTCCAGCAGCTCGCCTGCCATGCTGCTGCGGCTCATATTTTCCCAGGCGTCCGGCTCCCGCCTGGCCATCTCTCCCCAGAGGTGGACGCACCAGGCATTGGACAATTCCGGCCCGGCAAGGCGTATGTTGCCGTTGTAGCAGTCGCGCCATCTCGTCCAGGGGACCGGATACATGTGGGAAGACGGAGCGGCCCGGTCAAACAGGCCGCAGTGGCGCAACGCGCGCGTCATCCCGGTGGGGCCGCAAAATCCCCATGGAACCTGGCGCCGGCGATCGGCGACATCCGGCACACGTCGGAGCAGTTCCTCCTTGGCCCGGACTTCTTCCGGAGAGTCCCAGGGAACGCGGAGCGCCGGATCCTCAGCAAGGCGGCACAGGGTTGCGGGAACGGAATGACCGGGAGGAAAGGCCATGGCGCCTACGGCCACCACCTCCGCCCACTCCCTGCAGAACCAGAGAGGAGAGGTAGGAAGTTCATCCCCCAGACAGATGACGTCCATATCCACCCAGAAGCCGCCTTCCTGTGAAAGGAATTTCATGCGGAACCAATCGGAAAACGGCGCCAGGCTATTGTGGGAATCATGGAAAATCGCCTCCTCCGGGAGAATATCCCGCGCATCGCGCACAAGCGTTCCTGCGGGAATATTGTCGTAATTCCGGTAGGTGAAAAGCTGGAAAGCATGGCCATGGTCCAGGAACGATTTGATGCACAGAACGGACATCAGGGGAAGTTCCCCTCCCACCCAGAGGCTTGTAACGGTTCTCGTATTCATTGTTTTACGGGTATGGGTTCGTGGCGGAATTACAGTGTTACCCAATGGGGCAGGTAAATATCCCGGTAGTCTTCCACACCGCCGACAAACCAGTCGCGCGGAACGATGACCTTCCGGGTATTTCCCAGCCACGCGCCCCACCAGGAAAAGGAAGAACACGACATGACGAGTTCCTCCATCGCCGTCATGCGGCGGAGGGATTCGCACGGAGCGCCGCGGTCGATTTCCAGCGCAAAGCGTCCGAATGCCGGCACGCGCGCAAGCATCTCCGCCGCCTCGTCCGGCTCATCGCTGAACAGCACCAGACGGTTCTTCCCGGATGATAAATGCCCTGCGGCCCTCCGCAGGAAACCAGGGTCCAGAATGCGGTGCTTGTCACGGAGGCGCCTGTAGTCCCCAAGCCGGATGTGAATGCCAACGGCGCCGGGCTCCTTCTCCGCGGTGAGAGGCGCGAAAAGCGCCCGGATGAACGCTTCCTGCCCTTCAAAATACCGCGCACTCTGGAAGTAGCCGCGAAGCCCGCCCGTCCGGATGCGGGAGGGAACCGGACAATAGGCAAAGGAAGGTTCCTGCCAGGATGGAGGTTCATTGGTGCCGCACGGCGTAGAAGGGAGCACCCAGCCGCCGAGCCGGGAGCGCAGCATCAGGGAAGCGTCATTGTAAGCCCAGGGCACCCGGCACTTCACCCCTACGGTACGGGCGTGGGCACAGGCGGCCGCCAGCGTGAACATGATGTTGCCCAGCCGCATGCCGGGCAGGAAACACGGGGAAACATATTTTTTATTCATAAGGCCGGTTTTCCGTTCCATGTTCATTCCGGGAGTCTTGCCATCGCCTCCAGCACTTCCTTCCAGCTCTCCAGGGAAACATCCAGCCCGCCCAGCTCCAGGCCGCGCGCCCGGGCCGCCTCCGCCATGTCGTCGCGAAGATTCGGTTCACAGGCCATTTTGGAAGCGTAGTAGATGAAATCCCTTTCGTTGCTGCACAGCCATCCTGTTTTGCCGTGCTCCACCATCTGCCGCCACCCGCCCCGGTTGTCCACAATGAGCACGCTACCGCTGGCCATCGCCTCAAAACCGATGCGGGGCCAGTTCTCCGTCGTATCCGTCGGCTGGAGGATGATCCGGCTGTGCCTATAAAAATCCTGCTGGGAAACTTCCCTTTGATTGCGGGCAATCCGAATCCAGTCGAAGGGCCGGCCTATCTTGGCTTCGCTCCTCTTGTCAAAACCGAGGAAAAGGCCGCGCTTCTCCACGGGGGATTCAAATGCGCCGTAGATATGCAGGGTGTTGGCCGCGAATTTGTCGGCATCCTGGCGGGAGATGCGCCCGCAGCCGAAGAAATCCTCATCGCGTTCCCGGATAAAGGGAAAGGATTCCGCATGGAAATAGGGCCTGAAGGTCAGGAACTGCACTTGCGGGTCGCCGTTGAGCTTGCGCAACACGGGCATGGCTTCCTGGCGGACGGCTTCATTCTGATAGAGGAACATGGCGATTTCCCCCTTTTGCATGGCCTCCTTTTCCCTGGGGAAAAGCCACGTCATGCAGTTGATGAAAACTGTGCGTTTCGTATGCCTGCGTATTTCCGGCAAGGCGTTGAGGAAGCCGGCATTGCAGAAACCGAGCACGGGGTCGCCGGGTTGGACGGCCGACCAGTCCGCTGGGGCGTGCATAATGACGCCCAGGGAAACCATCTCGTTGTAAAGAGGCTCCCCGTGGTAATCCCAGGACGGGATGATATGGACTTCCACGCCCATCTTGCGCCAGACAATGATCTGGTGGTGAAGTTCCGTTCCCGCTCCTCCGTAGAGGCTCGGGAACCCGTTGACGAATAATCTCCTGATTGGACTGCTCATGAACGCTGCTCTTCGTTGCGGAGGGTAAGAAATTTAACCAATGCTCCTGATGAAGGAGGAAAACTCCGGTGTACTGCGGCCCGCACTGCGCAGCGCGGGAATGAAAATGCCATTATGTTCCAGCCTCCTGAGCCTGGTCGTAAGCTTCCACTTGCCGGCGAATACTTCATTCCTCAGGGCAAATCTGGAAGCCGTGAGGATGTCGCGCCCCGCAAGGTAATAAGCCATGCCGCGCAGGGACCAGGCAGCCAGCCCGAAAGCCTCTCCTTCGTACTCCAGGGGAAAGGGATAATCCACGCCCTCTGGAGCCTTGAAAAGCGCCTGCACATGCAGAACGGGAGCGAAAGAAGGCCGGTTTCCCGGCTCTCTGCCGACCGAGCCGCCGGCGGCTCTTACTTCTTCCAGAGAATTGAAGATGGCCGGCTTCTCCACGGAATCAAAGGGGAGTTTTTCAATAAACTGCTTGCGTGCGGAAAGCACGGAAAGCTCCAGAGGAACGCTTCCGTCGGAAAGAACAACCTCCCTGTTGAGGATGATACTGCCGGGGGGAAATATCCCGGAAAGGGCGCCTACGCTTTGAACAATGTTCAGGCGGGGAAGGACAATGTCGTTGTTCCTGATATCTCCGGCAACCGTGCCTACGGGAAGCAGGGGTTCATGAGAGGGGCCTGCCGCGGCATCCGCCACGGGACAGGAAAGGGAATTTTCCGAACGCTGAGGCCGGGAACTGGAATTCCCGCATGTTTTTGTTGTATTCATCATTTTGTTTTTCAAATGCTTATGGTTCTTGATAAAGCGAATAAACGGCTCTTCACGGAGCTGTCCCGGACAGGGCATGCGCCAGAAAAGAAAGAACGTTCATCTGCCTTCACTATGATTGCTTGCCGCGTTTCCGGAAATTCGCCGCCCATTTCTTAAAAAAGTGAAT
>OHJR01000279.1_pt1 | contig 13992 bp, 14 predicted proteins | sample 1568641 | NCBI WGS metagenome assembly OHJR01 (sample SAMEA3879607, study PRJEB24766) | human gut metagenome | biome: human-associated habitat; feature: feces | place: USA | collected 1985/1987 | reverse complement strand
ATAAGTCCGAAAGTTTACCGTATGCCCGATATATTCCGGCTTGGATAGAATATCTGCAACTGTGCCGCCGCGCCATGTGTATGGCTCGTCGGGGTTGTAACTGGTTTTATGTTTGCCTAAACCGCGCTGTGCAAGGTAGTAGGACGGTCTTTCAACTTTTTCCGAAGCAAGAATACGAGCGATTTCATACGGGCCTTTTCCCTCTATCGCCATGCGGTAAATCCGGCGAACAACCTCGGCGGCTTCATCATCAACAATCCAATGGTTTTTGTCGTTAGGGTCTTTCTTGTACCCATAAATACCAATGGAATTAGTGTGTATGCCAGACATTCCCTTTGCCCGGAGAACGCTTTTGATTTTGCGGCTTGAGTCCCGAACATACCACTCATTGAACATACGTCGTTCGGGAAGGTGAAGCGCAAACAGCAAAAATCCAGTATTCATGCGGGTTTGCGGCGAGATGGCTCTCGATCAGATAGCTCTCTTTCAGACGGTCAAAGGGCTAAAATCACAATCGCATAGTTGTTTTCATGGGAGAATGGCGGTAACAGCGGTCATTCTCCCTTTTTTCGTTCCTGCCGCTTTCAACAGGAGGAACACGAACATGGAAGAACCGAAAAGCAAAGCGAAGCGCGGGGCAAAGACCTCTGTTCCCGCGCAGGAGGATAGAATCACGCTGCTCCCGCTGTCGGAGCTGCACGACTTCCCCAACCACCCCTTCAAGGTGCGGGACGACGAGGCCATGCAGGAAGCGGCGGAGAGCATCCGGCAGTACGGCGTACTCGTCCCCGCCATCGTCCGTCCCCGTGAGGACGGCGGATATGAGATCGTGGCGGGACACCGGCGCAGGCACGGCAGCGAGCTGGCGGGGCTTTCCACCATGCCCTGCATCGTGCGGCAGATGGACGACGACACCGCCACCATCCTTATGGTGGACAGCAATATCCAGCGGGAGAATATCCTGCCCTCCGAACGGGCGCAGGCGTACAAAATGAAGCTGGAGGCTATCCGCCGTAAGGCTGGCAGACCGGCAAAAACAGAGGAAAAAGATGTGCCAGATAATTCTGTCCAAGTTGGACAGAATTTCGATGGCAAGACCTCACGCGAGCTTTTAGCGGAAAACTCCCCGGACAGTTCCACACAAATTCAGCGCTACATCCGCCTGACCGAACTCACTCCTGAGCTTCAGCAGATGGTGGACGAGAAGAAGATCGGCATGACCCCCGCCGTGGAAATCTCCTACCTCAAGCCGGAGGAACAGCAAATGCTCCTGACCGCCATCGACAGCGAACAGGCTACGCCCTCGCTTTCTCAGGCGCAGCGCATGAAAAAGCTCTCCCGCGACGGCAAGCTCAACGACGACACCATGCTGGACATCATGATGGAGCAGAAAAAGCCGGAGGGCTATAACGTCGTCCTCTCAGCGGACAAGCTGCGCAAATACTTCCCGCGCTCCTATACGCCGCAGAAGATGGAGGAAACCATCCTCAAGCTGCTGGACGCATGGCTGCGCAAGCGCCAGCGCGACCAGTCCAGATAACCGAATACGACCGCAGACAACCACGACACCGACCGGGCAGAGAGCTTTCTTTGCCCGGTTTTGTCATATCCAGAGAGGAGCAAAGCCATGTATATCAACACGTTCAAGTATAAGCCGGAGGACGTTTCCTGCGTCCTCTGTACGGAATATGTCAAAAAGCTGGGCTGTACCGCCCTGTCCTGTCCCTGCCTTGCCGAGCGCATGGAAGCCGGTACGGTGGGCTATGCGGAGGCTGTCGCGGAGCTGTTCCCGTACCGTCCGCGCCTGACCGCAAGAATCATGCGGCTGGCGGAGCGCTTCCCCGGCACCATGTGGCAGGACGACGCCCACAGGAAGCGCATGGAGACTCTGCGGCTGCTGCTGGGCTGCCGCAAGGAGCGCGATACGCCGGAGTTCTTCGCCGCGCTGTATCTGCTGACCTCCAGCAAAGAGCTTGCGGACAGGACCTTCAACTGCTTCTTCCGCGGCGGCATCGACTTCCGCTACGCCCGCAGGCGCGGCATCTCACCCCACGACTACACGCTGCTTATGGCGGCAAAGAGCCTTTACTGCCACACGGCGGAGGTCACGCAGGGCGACCTTGCTGAGCCGCAGATCATCCCCGACGAGGCGTTCCGGCTGCTCATCAACGCCCTGCTCATTGCCCGTTTTGGGCTGGACGCCCTGAAAATTACCGCAAGACGCGGACAGCGGGAATATGCCCTCCGCCGCCTCATCCGCCGCGAAGCAGGGGGAAACGCTCCGTCTGCGGGGCTGCTTTTTCCCTCTGAGGGGAGGTGAACGCCGTGGCAGTATTTCGCGTGGAGAAAAACCACAATTACACGGTCATGTCCAATTACCACCTGCGGGACACCGGTCTGACGCTGAAAGCCATCGGCCTGCTGTCCAAAATGCTCTCTTTGACAGATGAGTGGGACTACACCACCCGCGGGCTTGCCGCCATCTGCAAGGAGGGCGTGGACGCCATCGGCGCGGCGCTGAAAGAGCTGGAGGCCAGAGGCTACCTTGTCCGCCGCCAGATTCGTGACAGCAAGGGCAGGATCACCGACACCGAGTACACCATCTATGAATCGCCGCATCCGCCTCCGCCGGATACGGCTTCACCAGATACGGAAAACCCGTATCTGGATACCCCGGATACGGACGAGCCATATACGGAAAAGCCCGCGCAATTAAATAAAGATAGAAGAAATAAAGAAAAAGAATTTCCCGATGAATCTATTACGGATACATCAAATCCTGATCCAATCTATCCCCCAGCCCCCTTGCAGGGCGCGGGATATGACGGGATGGGATACGAGGAAGCGCGAGAGATCGTCAGAGAAAACATTGAGTATGACACTCTCGTGCAGGACCCGCGGCAGGACAGGGAGCAGCTTGACGAGGTGGTGGACCTCATTGCGGAAACCCTCTGCTCCCGTAAGAAAACCATCGTGATTGCCGGAGACGAGTACCCGGCTGAGATGGTGAAGGAGAAGCTGCTGCGCATCACGTCCTCCCACATCGAGTACGTCTTTGACTGCCTGAGGCAGAACACCACCTACGTCCGCAACATCAAGAAATACCTGCTGGCGTCGCTGTTCAACGCGCCCAGCACCATCGGAAGCTACTATTCCGCCCTCGTCAACCACGATATGTACGGCGACGGGCTGCGCGGCAGATGAGCGCAGGCTTCCACCGGCATTTATCCAATCACGAACAAAGGAGGGATGACCCTTGCAGGAGGAAGTGGAAAACAGAGCGGTCACGCTGGTCATCAGCGCGACAAAGCTCACCGGGCGGCTGCTGAAAGCCGCCATTCTCAAATATCTTGCCAGCCGCAAGGAGAAAAAGCTGGCAAAGGCGCGCGCCGCGCCGGAAAAGCCCACCGGCAAGCAGACGGTGAAGCAGCTCATCGGGCAGAATCAGGGCGTATCCAACATCGAGATCACCGACAGCAACATCAAGTCCTTTGAGCGCGTGGCGCGGAAATACGGCGTGGATTTCGCCGTGAAGAAGGACCGCAGCGTGTCCCCGCCGAAATACCTGGTCTTTTTCAAGGGGCGGGACGCAGACGCGCTGACGGCGGCGTTCAAGGAATACACCGCAAAAGAGGTCAAGCGGGCCTCGCAGGATAAACCCTCGGTGCTGGATCAGCTCCGTGCGCTCAAGGCGAAGGTGCTGTCCCTTACGCCGGACAAAGCCCGGAACAAGGACAAGGGGCTGGAGCTATGAAACAGATCAACGTAAAAAAGCTCCTGCTTCCCAACCTCCCCTACATTTTTATCGCGCTCTTTGCCACCAAGCTGGGGCAGGCGGCGCGGCTGGCTCCCGGCGCGGACTTCTCTCAAAAGGCGCTGCACATCATGGAGGGCTTCGCCGCCGCATTTCAGTCCGCGCTGCCCAGCTTTCACCCCATCGACCTGTGCGTGGGCGTTGCCGCCGCCCTGCTCATCCGGCTTGCCGTCTACGTCAAGGGGAAGAACGCGCGGAAGTTTCGGAAGAATATCGAGTATGGCAGCGCAAGATGGGGCAACGCAGAGGACATCAAGCCCTATGTAGACCCCACCTTTGCCAACAACGTCATTCTCACCCAGACGGAGCGGCTGACCATGAACAGCCGACCCAAGGACCCGAAAACGGCGCGGAACAAAAACGTACTGGTGGTAGGCGGCTCCGGCAGCGGCAAGACGCGGTTTTTCATTAAGCCAAACCTCATGCAATTACACAGTTCATACGTTGTCACCGATCCGAAGGGCAGCATCGCCGTGGAGTGCGGAAAGCTCATGCTCCGTAATGGCTACAAGGTGAAGATATTCAATTCCATCAACTTCAAGAAGTCCCACCACTACAACCCCTTTGCGTATCTCCACAGCGAAAAGGACATTCTGAAGCTGGTCACGACCCTCATCGCCAACACGCAGGGGGACGGGAAATCCGGCGACGACTTCTGGCGCAAGGCGGAGACGCTGCTCTACACGGCGCTCATCGGGTATATCTACTACGAAGCACCGGTTGAGGAGCAGAACTTCGCCACCCTCATCGAAATGATCAACACCATGGAGGTGCGGGAGGACGACGAGGACTTCAAAAATCCCGTCGATCTGATGTTTGAAGAACTGGCAAAACGGGAGCCGCATCACTTCGCCGTGCGCCAATATGCCAAATATCGCTTAGCGGCGGGCAAAACAGCAAAAAGTATTTTAATTAGCTGCGGCGCGCGCCTTGCCCCCTTCGACATTCAGGAGCTGAGGGAGATCACCTCCTACGACGAGCTGGAGCTGGACACGCTGGGCGACCGGAAAACGGCGCTGTTTATCATCATTTCCGACACAGACGACACCTTCAACTTCCTTGCCAGCATGGTCTATACCCAGCTATTCAACCTCCTGTGCGACAAGGCGGACGACGTGTACGGCGGCAGGCTGCCTGTCCATGTGCGCTGCCTCATCGACGAGTGCGCCAACATCGGGCAGATTCCCAAGCTGGAGAAGCTGATGGCCACCATCCGCAGCCGCGAGATCTCCGCCTGCCTTGTCTTGCAGGCACAGAGCCAGCTCAAGGCGCTCTACAAGGACAACTGCGACACCATCATCGGCAACTGCGACAGCTCCATTTTCTTAGGCGGTAAGGAGCCGACCACATTAAAGGAGCTGTCCGCCGCGCTGGGCAAGGAAACCATTGACACCTTCAACACCGGCGAAAGCCGGGGCCGTGAGCGCTCCCACAGCCTGAACTATCAGAAGCTCGGCAAGGAGCTGATGAGTCAGGATGAGCTTGCCGTCATGAACGGCGGCAAGTGTATCTTGCAGCTGCGCGGCGTCAGGCCGTTTCTATCCGACAAATACGACATCACAAAACACCCCAACTACAAGTATCTTTCGGACGCGAATCCCAAGAACGCCTTTGACATCGAGAAATTCCTCTCCACAAAGCTCAAGCTGAAGCCGGAGGAGGAATTTGAGGTCTTTGACGCGGGCGCGGCCGCAGGTTCAGAATCCGCCTGAATGGGCGGATTTTTATATATAGATCAGACACCCATTCCGTAAAGGAGGACGCCGACAATGCAAGAGATACAGGCGAAACGCAAAGTCGGAGGAAAGCACAACCGAAAATTTGAAAGGAGAAGCCGGAATCGACAGCCGCACACAGCGGCCAGCTCATTCCGGCTTTGCGGTTTCCACTACAAAAACCATAAAGAAACGATTCCGGCACATAAAATATGGATTTCTTCAATAGCGCAGTCGATGTGTTGCAGACCCTCGTCATTGCCCTCGGAGCCGGTCTTGGCATCTGGGGCGTAATCAACCTGTTGGAAGGTTACGGCAACGACAACCCTGGCGCAAAAAGTCAAGGGATGAAACAGCTCATGGCGGGCGGCGGTGTGGCGCTCATCGGTATGATTCTCGTGCCGCTGCTCAAAGGGCTGTTCGGTTAATCCCGTCCATGCCGCAATGTAAAACCCTTCGCCCCTGCCCGCCTGACACGGGCGGGGGCGGGAAAGGAGGGCTGACCCCTTGGATTTGATATGGGAAAAATTCACCGAATGGCTAAAGGAGCTGCTGGTCGGGGGCATCATGGACAACCTCACCGGCCTCTTTGATAACGTCAACGCCAAGGTCGCGGAGGCGGCGGGACACATCGGCAGCACCCCGCAGGCGTGGAACGCCAATATTTACAGCATGATCCGCTCTCTCTCGGACAACGTGATACTGCCCATCGCCGGCGTGATCCTCGCCTTTGTGATGACGCTGGAGCTGATCCAGCTCATAGCAGACCGAAATAACCTCCACGACATCGACACATGGGTATTCTTTCGCTGGGTGTTCAAGACGGCGGCTGCCGTCCTCATCGTGTCCAACACATGGAATATCGTCATGGGCGTATTCGAGGCGGCGCAGAGCGTGGTCAACCGCGCCTCCGGCCTTATCGTGGGCAACACCTCCATCAACCTTGCCGACCATATCGCGGACCTTGAGGCGCGGCTGCTGGAGATGAACGTGTGGACGCTTTTGGGGCTGTGGCTGCAATCCTTCGTGGTGGGCTTCACCATGTGGGCGCTGACCATCTGCATCTTTATCATTATCTACGGCAGAATGATCGAGATATACCTCGTCACCAGCATCGCGCCCATCCCCATGGCCACCATGATGGGCAAGGAATGGGGCGGCATGGGGCAGAATTATCTTCGCTCCCTGTTGGCTTTGGCGTTTCAGGGCTTTCTCATCATCATCTGCATCGCCATCTATGCGGTACTGGTACAGAATATGCTCATAGATGACAACATTTCCACGGCCATCTGGATGTGCATGGGCTACACGGTGCTGCTCTGCTTCACCCTGTTCAAAACCAGCAGTCTCGCAAAGTCAATTTTCAACAGTCATTAGGGAGGTGAAATCAAAATGAACAAATCCACAAATCCTGAACAGGAAAAACTGGCGCGCCTGCTTGCGCGGCTGGATGAAAACCTCGCCGCCTTACAGGGCGAGTGGGAGCAGATGAGCAGATATGACCTGATCTGCAACTCCGCCGCTATCACCGCCGTGCGCCAGACCCATGAATATCTGACCACCACCCACGGCTTTGAGCCGGAGGAGGCGGACTACCTGCTGCTGTTCGATAACCCCTTGAAGGTGGCGGCGGACAAGTGGCAGGAGCGCATGGAGGATACGAGCGACCTTTGCTTTGCGCTGGACGAGGTGTTTGAAAAGCGGGACGCCTTGCAGAGCTACGCACCAAGCAGCGTCGAGCGCCGCGTGTCTGTGCTGGAGAAGCTCCGCACATCGGCGGAGCACACACCCGTGAGGGCGGTCAAGGGCAAGGAGGCGGAGCTTTGCTGACGCTTATCCCCATTTCTCTGTCCGAAGCAAATACCTTCGTTGCCACTTGGCACCGCCATCATAAGCCCGTCGTTGGACACAAGTTTTCCATTGGCTGCGAGGCAGACGGACGGTTGGCAGGCGTCGCCATCGTAGGGCGTCCGGTCAGCCGGTATCTGGACGATGGGAAAACGCTGGAGGTTAATCGCCTTTGCACCGACGGAACCAAAAACGCTTGCAGTTTCCTTTACGCTGCTGCGGCACGGGCGGCGCGGGCAATGGGCTATCAGCGAATCATCACCTATACGCTGGACACCGAGGGCGGAGCAAGCCTGCACGCTGCTGGCTGGTGCTGCGCGGGGCGGGCAGGCGGCACTGCGTGGACAGGTGCGAGAGCGCCGAAGGCTGGACAATACCCTGCGCAGATGAAACTCCGCTATGAAAAAACACTATGACATAGGAGGTAAACCAATATGGCATACGTTCCCGTACCCAAAGACCTGAACGCGGTCAAGACCAAGGTGCTGCTGAACCTGACGAAGCGCCAGCTCATCTGCTTCGGCGCTGGTGCGGTGCTGGGCGTTCCGCTGTTCTTCCTGCTCAAAGCCCATACCGGCGTCAGCACGGCGGCGATCTGCATGATCCTGCTCATGCTGCCCTTTTTTCTGCTGGCCATGTATGAGAAGAACGGACAGCCCCTTGAAAAGATCGTCCGCAACATCGTGCAGGTCTGCTTCCTGCGCCCCAAGCAGCGCCCTTACGCAACCAATAATTTCTACGCCGTTCTGGAACGGCAGGACAATTTAGACCGGGAGGTGTATCGCATTGTCCACCCGCACAAAACTCACCCGCGCCGAACGCAGGCAGATCGAGGCCGCCATCGCAAGAGCGAAGCGGCAGGATAAGAAACAGAAGTCCGCACAGGACAGCATCCCGTTTCAGCGGATGTTCCCCGACGGCATCTGCCGCGTGACGGACAGCTACTACACGAAAACCGTCCAGTTTCAGGACATCAACTATCAGCTCAACCAGAACGAGGACAAGACCGCCATCTTTGACGGCTGGTGCGACTTCCTCAACTACTTCGACAGCTCCGTGCGCTTTCAGCTCTCCTTCGTGAATATGTCCGCCAACAAGGACAATTACGCAAGGTACATCACCATCTCGCCGCAGGGCGACGATTTTGACAGCATCCGTCTGGAATATACCCAGATGCTCCAGAACCAGCTTGCCCGCGGCAACAACGGCCTCATCAAGACCAAGTACCTGACCTTCGGCGTGGAGGCGGACAGTCTGAAAGCCGCAAAGCCCCGCTTAGAGCGCATTGAAACGGACATCCTCAACAACTTCAAGCGCCTCGGCGTGGCGGCGGAGCCCATGAACGGCATGGAGCGGCTGCGGCTGCTGCACGGGATGCTGCACATGGACGAGCAGGAGCCGTTCCGCTTCTCGTGGGACTGGCTGGCACCCTCCGGGCTTTCGGTGAAGGACTTCATCGCCCCCAGCTCCTTTGAGTTCCGCACCGGGCGCTCCTTCGGCGTCGGCAGGCGCATCGGCTGCGCCAGCTTCTTGCAGATTTTAGCGCCGGAGCTGAATGACCGGATGCTGGCGGACTTCCTCGACATGGAAAGCTCCCTCATCGTCAGTATGCACGTCCAGTCCGTGGATCAGGTCAAGGCCATCAAGACCATCAAGCGGAAGATCACGGATTTGCAGAAAATGACCATCGAGGAGCAGAAAAAGGCCGTCCGCGCCGGGTACGACATGGACATCATCCCCTCGGACCTTGCCACCTACGGCGCGGAGGCGAAGAAGCTGCTGCAAGACCTGCAAAGCCGCAACGAGCGAATGTTCCTGCTGACCTTTATTGTGGTCAACACCGCAGGCAGCCGCCAGCAGCTTGACAACAACGTGTTTCAGGCGGCTTCCATCGCCCAGAAGTACAACTGCCAGCTTACCCGTCTTGATTTCCGTCAGGAGGAGGGGCTGATGAGCAGCCTCCCGCTGGGGCTGAACCAGATTGAAATACAGCGGGGCTTGACCACATCAAGCGTCGCTATTTTTATCCCCTTTACCACGCAGGAGCTGTTTCAGGACGGCAAGGAAGCTCTGTACTGCGGGCTGAACGCGCTGTCGAACAACCTCATCATGGTAGACCGCAAGCGTCTGAAAAACCCCAACGGCCTCATCCTTGGTACGCCCGGCAGCGGCAAGAGCTTTGCGGCGAAGCGGGAGATCGCCAACGTGTTCCTCGTCACCGACGATGACATCATCATCTGCGACCCCGAAGCCGAATACGGGCCGCTGGTGGAGCGCCTGCACGGACAGGTCATTAAAATCTCCCCCACAAGCCCGCATTACATCAACCCTATGGACCTGAATCTCAATTACAGCGACGATGAGAACCCGCTGAGCCTGAAATCCGACTTCATCCTCTCCCTCTGCGAGTTGATCGTGGGCGGCAAGGACGGCCTCATGCCGGTGGAAAAGACCATCATCGACCGCTGTGTGCGCATGGTGTACCGGGATTATCTCAGCGACCCTGTGCCGGAGAATATGCCGATTCTGGAGGACTTGTATAACGAGCTGCGGCGGCAGGAGGAAAAGGAGGCGCAGTACATCGCCACCGCCCTTGAAATCTACGTTTCCGGCTCTCTCAACGTGTTCAACCACCGTACCAACATCAACATTGAAAACCGCATCGTGTCCTTCGACATCAAGGAGCTGGGAAAGCAGCTAAAGAAAATCGGGATGCTCATCGTGCAGGACGCCGTGTGGAATCGAGTGACCGTCAACCGGGAAGCCCACAAATCCACCCGCTACTACATTGACGAAATGCACCTTTTGCTGCGCGAGGAGCAGACGGCGGCCTACACCGTGGAAATCTGGAAGCGCTTCCGCAAGTGGGGAGGTATCCCTACCGGCATCACCCAGAATGTCAAGGACCTTCTCTCCTCCCGCGAGGTGGAGAACATCTTTGAGAACAGCGATTTCATCCTCATGCTCAATCAGGCCAGCGGCGACCGGCAGATTCTCGCCAAGCAGCTCAATATCTCCCCGCATCAGCTCTCGTATGTCACCCACAGCGGTGAAGGCGAAGGGCTGCTTTTTTACGGCAACGTCATTCTTCCCTTTGTTGACCGTTTCCCCCGCGGGGAACTCTATGACCTGCTCACCACCAAGCCACAGGAGCAGACTGCATAACAAAACAAGAAAGGAATTGCACGATGGAAAACAAACTGATGATTTTTGAAAACGAAGCCTTTGGAAAGGTGCGAACGCTGAACCTCAACGGCGAGCCGTGGTTTGTAGCGGCGGATGTGTGCAAAGCGCTGGAACTGGGGAATCCGAGCATGACGGTTGAGCGTCTGGATGATGATGAAAAGGGTATCAGTACTATTGATACCCTTGGCGGGAAACAGCGCATGGCAATCATCAACGAACCCGGGCTGTATTCGCTGGTGATCACCTCCCGCAAGCCGGAGGCAAAGGCGTTCAAGCGCTGGATCACCCATGAGGTCATTCCGACCATCCGCAAGCACGGCGCGTACATGACGAAATCCGTGTTGGAGCAGGTGCTGGAAAACCCGGAGCTGGTGCTGCTCATGGCGCAGCGGATGCTGGAGGAACAGCGGAAAAACGAGCTGCTTCAGCAGGAGCTGCGGCTGGCAAAGCCCAAGGCGGACTTTTACGACGCATTCATCCACCCGGAGTGCTGCACCAATCTCCGCGCCACCGCAAAGGAGCTGAAGGTGCCGGAGAAAATGTTTACCGCGTTCCTCATCCGCAAGCGCTATCTCTACCGCGCGCCCTCCGGTACGCTCCTACCCTATGCCAAGCCCGCCAGCGACGGCCTGTTCTTCGTAAAGGACTATATCGCCGTCAACGGGCATCAGGGGGTATATACCCTTGTCACGCCCAAGGGCAAGTCGCTGTTTCTCACCATGCTGGGTGAGATCGCCTGACCTGATTCTACTATAAATAATGTAAAGGAGAGCATCACAATGGAAAAAGAAAATCTGTACCTGATCCACGGCGAGGACTACCTGCGCCACATCGAGGAAAAGCTGGAGCTGTTCTGGATGGCGACCATCCTCATGCACTACATCAAAAACGGAGCCGAGAAGGACGGCTATCTGGACCTTGTACGCAGATCCACCCTCGACTTTGAGGAGCGCTGCGGTGAGCTGTTCAGCTCTTGGGGTAAGGCGCTCAACTACCTCAAGTCCCGTGACCTTGCGGACTTGTCCGACCTCATCGAAAACGACCTGATCGAGCCGGAATATGCTGGTTACATTCCTGCGGACAATCCCTGCTGCCCCGGCGAACGCTGCTGCGAGTATGCCGAGCGCATCGAGCGCGAATATGCGGCAAAAAAGGACGCGGATGCAGATATGGACGAGGATGAGGAAAACGACGTATTCGAGTATGACGAGGATTCCGAAGCCGACACAGATGCTACCATCTCATCCCTCTACGCATTGCTATCTGTGAGCGACTGCTTGTCAAAACTCGCAGCCGGTCTGATCAGCGCCAGCGATCACCTGCTTGAGCTGTTGGACAAGGAACTGCGCAGCTATGGAGACTGACCGCATCTACTGCGGCGACGCCCTGACCGTGCTGAAAACCCTGCCGGACAATTCCGTGAACTGCTGCGTAACCTCGCCGCCGTACTACGCCCTGCGGGATTACGGCGTAGATGGGCAGATCGGGCGGGAGGAAACCCCGGCGCTGTATGTGGAGCGCCTGACCGGTATTTTCCGGGAGGTCAGGCGCGTTCTCACGCCGGACGGCACCCTCTGGCTCAACATCGCGGACACCTATGCCGGAAAGGGCAATCAGGGAGAAAGCCTTGACCCCAAGTACCCCAACGGTAGGACCGGTCAGGTGGTCGCCCTCAACGGCAAGGTGGAGGGCTGCAAGGCAAAGGACATGATCGGCGTGCCGTGGCTGTTTGCCTTCGCGCTGCGCGCAGACGGCTGGTATCTGCGCTCGGACATCATCTGGATGAAAGCGAACCCCATGCCGGAAAGCACCAAGGACAGGCCAAGCCGCTGCTATGAGCATATTTTCCTGCTGTCCAAGTCCCGCCGCTACTATTACGATGCTGCTGCCATCGCGGAGCCGGTTGCGGCCTCCACTCCTGCGCGGATGAAGCGCGGATTTGGTGCAGGCAACAAATATTCCGCGGATATTCCCGGTCAGAAGCACCAACACCTCAACGACCATCGCCCGAACGGGTACGCCGATGAGGACATCCCGCAGCTTCGCAACAAGCGGGACGTATGGCAGATCAACACCGTGCCGTACCGGGGCGGGCATTTTGCTGCCTACCCGCCCAAGCTGGCGGAAACCTGCCTGCTGGCAGGCTGCCCGCCCGGAGGCGTCGTGCTGGACCCCTTCCTCGGCTCCGGCACTACGGCGACGGTGGCAAGGCAGCTCGGACGGCACTACATCGGCATCGAGCTGAACCCGGACTACTGCAAGCTGGCACAGAAACGGATCGGAGGTGTTGCGGTATGAACGCCTACACCCGGCAGGATTTGAGCGTCATGCAGGCGTGGCCGCTGGAGCGGAAAATTCGCGTGACGCAGGCGAAGATCATTGAATGGTATCACCACTACGACGGCAAGGTAGCCGTCTCCTTTTCGGGCGGCAAGGACAGCACCGTGCTGCTGGACCTTGCGCGGCGGGCGTTCCCCGACATTCCCGCCGTGTTTGTGGACACGGGGCTGGAATACCCGGAGATACGGGAGTTTGTCAAAACCGTTCCCAATGTAACGTGGCTGCGCCCGGAGATGCCCTTTTCCAAGGTCATATCGGAATACGGCTATCCCGTCATATCCAAGGATGTGGCGCGGCGCATCCGCTACGCCCGAAAGGGCGGCACATGGGCGCTCTGCCACCTGAACGGCCTGAACCGGGACGGTACGCCCTCAAAATTCAATGAACGGTATCAGAAATGGCGCGTCCTGCTGGATGCGCCATTTCCCGTTTCTGACGCCTGCTGCACCGTGATAAAGGAGCGTCCCCTGCACAGATATAACCGGGAAACCGGTAGAAAGCAGATCATTGCGACCATGGCCTGTGAGAGCGCACGCCGCCAGAGCGTCTATCTCAAAATCGGCTGCAACGCCTATCACAAGCGGGACCCCACCTCTCATCCCATGTCCTTCTGGACAGAGCAGGATGTGCTGGCATATCTCAAAATGACCGGCATCCCGTATGCCTCCGTTTACGGCGAGATCGTGGAGGAAAACGGCAGGCTGACCACCACCGGCGCGAAGCGCACCGGCTGTATGTTCTGTATGTTCGGCATCCATCTGGAGAAGCCGCCTAACCGCTTTCAGCGCATGGCGCTGACACATCCCAAGCAGTACGATTTCTGTATCCACAAATTGGGCTGCGGCAAGGTGCTGGACTTTCTCGGCGTACCGTATGCCCCGAATGGAGGTGAAGTCACATGAGCAAACGCTCGCCCCGGCTGCTGTTCACGCAGGAGGAGCGGACAGCGCCGGAACTGAAAAAGGCCATCCAAAAAGCGGATAAAGCCTATCAAAAGCTGGAAAAGTCCGAGGCGAAGATACCCAAGAAAACCATAAAGAAAAAGCAGCGCGTCGTTGACCCGAAAACCGGCACGGTCGCAACGCGCCT
>OHJR01000275.1_pt1 | contig 14092 bp, 10 predicted proteins | sample 1568641 | NCBI WGS metagenome assembly OHJR01 (sample SAMEA3879607, study PRJEB24766) | human gut metagenome | biome: human-associated habitat; feature: feces | place: USA | collected 1985/1987 | reverse complement strand
CCTCTCATATTTCCGGTTTTCAGATAGACCCTAGAAGGAGAAGATTGCATGAAGAAAACATGGGAGAGTTTGCTGCTTGCGCTGCTGCTCTGCGCCTTGCTTGCGGGATGCGGAAAAAAGGGAATGGAAACCGCTGTCACAAAACCGGCAAGAGGCAAACCGGCGATTCCTGCCGCAACCGAGGAAGCACCCCCGGAGCTTCCTTATCAGCCGGGACAGATGGGCGTTTACGTTGTGACGGATCCGGAACTGGAAGCGGCTCCGGATGTTCTGGACAGCGTTCATTTTGATTTAACGGACGGGGCGGTGGAATTGACCCGCTACCCGGTTTCCAACTGCCGGCATGACCTGGTGAAAAACGGAATGCAGGTGGGCGGCTTCCTTCTGCTCGACATTCCGAAGGAAATGCTGACCGAGGCGGCAGACAATTTTGACGGCTTCAAGGCTCTGGCAAGGTTCGTCGGAGAGCAGGTGCTTCCGGAGGTGTATCCGGACAAAGCCGTCATCTGGGGCGGCGGCCATACCACAGGCGGAGATATTAACTGCTTTGTGACAGTAATTTTCAAGATGGGTGACGGCGAGGGAAAAGCCCAGCAGATTCACCGAATTTATGTGGGGGAAACCTACTGCTACGATTTCTGGTATGACCAGACATGGTTTTACGATGGCGGCACTGCCATTCTGAAAAGTCTTTCCGCGGCGGATATCCGGCCGGAGCAGAACCGGGATGCGGAGTTCCACTGGACGGTGGAGGAAATCCAGGAACAGGGAAAATTTGTGTTCTGATAGCATTAGCGTAGCGAACACTGGTGTGGCAATCCCCGAAACATTCCGAGCACCTTCGAAAAATGCACTGGTGCGGGAGCACCCAACGGCTCCCTTGTGTAAAGGGAGCTGGCTCGTGCGTCTCCCGCAAGCACGAGACTGAGGGATTGTAAGGCTGCATCTGTGGGAGTGTCCGGAAAGATGAAAGTTCTGATCCCCTCAGTCAAAAATCAAAGATTTTTGCCAGCTCCCCTTGGTCAGCAAGGGGAGCCTTTGCGCTTCGCCGGTAGTTCTCGGAAAATCCGGGGGATTGCCACGGCAGTGTGCGCTACGCTATGGTATGACTGCCACTGGCAGTCATTATCATTTTGATTCGCTGCGCGGAGCACCACTGCCTCGCAATGACCTGCGTCATTTCAAATGTGCGTATTGTTCGTATGACAGGCGGTCTTTACTGATTCCGCAAAGAAAAACAGGGGACTTTTTAGGGGTTTTTCCCATAGAAAAAGGAAAATGGGTATGGTATACTGATAGCCGAATTTGGAAAAAGAAGGTATTTTTATGACCCCGACTGTCTGGACGTTTGTCATCGTCTGTCCTCTGATTTTCCTGGCGGGCTTTGTGGACTCTGTGGCAGGTGGCGGCGGCGTGATTTCCCTGCCTGCCTACCTGATTGCCGGTGTGCCCATTAAGATCGCCGCGGGCACCAATAAATTCGCCAACGGCTGCGGTACCGCTCTGGCCTCCTACAAGTACATCGTTTCCGGCAATGTGGACTGGCTGTGCGCCATTCCCGCGGCGGTGGGATCTCTGATCGGCTCTTCTCTGGGCACCTCTGCGGCGGTGTACCTCAACGAGGAGGTTTTGCAGATGATTGTCCTGGCGGCGCTGCCGGTGGTGGCGGTGGTGCTGTTCTTCGCCAGAGACTTTGGGAAAGTGGAAAAGCCCCCCAAGACCCGGGGGCAGACCCTGCTTCTGTCCCTGCTCATCGGTCTGATCATCGGCCTGTACGACGGTCTGGTGGGCCCGGGCACCGGCACCTTCCTTGCCATCGGCTTCTCCCTGGTGCTGGGCTACACCCTGCTCAAGTCCTCCGGCTGCGCCAAAATTGCCAATCTTGCCTCCAATGTTGCCTCCATGGTGATTTTCTTCCTGGACGGCGACCTGCTCTTTTCCGTGGGCATTCCGGCCATGCTGTGCTCCATGGCGGGCAACTATGTAGGAGCCCGGTTCGCAATCAAAGGCGGCAGCGACAAGATCCGCAGCATCATGTTCCTGGTGCTGGGACTGCTGTTTGTGAAGGTAGGGCTGAATCTGCTGGGCATCATCGATTTTTGACGAAGGAGGGGGCCTGGTGCGGCCTGCCCTTTGTGCAATCCACCAGATAAAGACAGAAATCCCTCCCAGGCGGAATTTTGGGTTGTAATTTCCTGAAATTTATGCTATCATACTTCCCGAGAACAAAGGCGTTCCCAATTGGACTTTTCGCGTCCATTTTGGGGACGCTCTTTTTATTTCGGGAAAAGGCCGGCCTCGGCAGCGGCGGCGGATTTCCCGGGAAATGCGAGGGATTACAGTATGGACAATTACTCCGGGCCGGCAGGCCTGTATGACCCCCGGTATGAGCACGACAACTGCGGCATTGGCGCGGTGGTGGACATCCAGGGTCGGAAAAGCCACAAGACCATGGACGACGCGCTGCAGATCGTGGAGCATCTGGAGCACCGGGCGGGCAAGGATGCCGAGGGCAAAACCGGCGACGGCGTGGGCATTTTAGTCCAGATCGGCCACAAATTCTTTCAGAAGGTTGCCGCCCCCCTGGGAATCACTCTGGGCGGCGAACGGGAGTACGGCGTGGGTATGTTCTTCTTCCCCCAGGAGGAGCTGCCCCGGAACCAGGCGAAAAAGCTATTCGAAATCATCTGCAAGAAGGAAGGACTGCCCTTCCTGGGCTGGCGGCAGGTGCCTGTGTGCCCGGAGGTGCTGGGTCATAAGGCCAGAAGCTGTATGCCCAGCATCTGGCAGGCCTTCGTGGGCAAGCCGCCCCGGATGAACAAGGGCATCGACTTTGACCGGCGGCTGTATGTGGTGCGCCGGGTCTTCGAGCAGTCCAGCCAGGGCACCTATGTGTGCAGCCTGTCCAGCCGAACCATCGTCTACAAGGGCATGTTCCTGGTGAAGGAGCTGCGGCTGTTTTACCTGGACTTGCAGGACGAGGACTACGAGACCGCCATCGGCATGGTGCACAGTCGGTTCTCCACCAACACCGCTCCCAGCTGGAACCGGGCTCACCCCAACCGCTACATTCTTCACAACGGCGAAATCAACACCATCCGAGGAAACGTCGATACCATGCTGGCTCGGGAGGAGACCATCAGCAGTAAGTACCTGAAGGACGATATGACGAAGGTCTTGCCCATCGTCAACCAGGGGGGCTCGGACTCGGCCATGCTGGATAATACTCTGGAATTTCTGCTCATGAACGGCATGGAGCTGCCTCTGGCCGTCATGGTGACCATTCCGGAGCCTTGGAGCAACAACCGGAGCATGGATCCCAAGAAGCGGGACTTCTACCAGTACTACGCCACCATGCTGGAGCCTTGGGACGGCCCAGCCTCGATCCTGTTCAGCGACGGCGACGTGATGGGCGCGGTTCTCGACCGGAACGGCCTGCGGCCCAGCCGGTATTACATCACAAATGACGGACGGCTGATTCTCTCCAGCGAGGTGGGCGTGCTGGACATTCCCCAGGAAATCATTCTCCGTAAAGACCGGCTCCGTCCGGGCAAAATGCTGCTGGTGGACACCGTCAAGGGAAGACTGGTGGACGACGAGGAGCTGAAGGCGGACTACGCCGGTCGTCAGCCCTACGGTGAGTGGCTGGATCGGAACCTGGTGAATCTGACGGACTTAAAGGTGCCCAATCAGAAGGTGACAGCCCCCAGCCACGAGGAGCTGGTGCGGCTGCAAAAGGCCTTCGGCTACCGCTATGAGGATGTGAACAATATTCTGCTGCAAATGGCGAAAAACGGCGGCGAGCCTGCCGGAGCCATGGGCAGCGACACCCCCCTGGCGGCGCTCAGCCACACCCATCCGCCGCTGTTTGACTACTTCAAGCAAATGTTCGCCCAGGTGACGAACCCGCCCATTGACGCCCTCCGGGAGCAGGTCATCACTTCCACCACGGTCTACGCCGGTGCGCAGGGTAACCTTTTGGAAGAGAAGGCGGACAACTGCAAGATGCTGAAAATCGACAACCCCATCCTCACGGAAACCGACCTTCTTCGCATCAAGTCCATGGATGTGCCCGGATTCCAGGTGGAGACGGTTTCCATCTGCTACTATAAGAACACCTCCCTGGAAAAGGCCATCGAGCGGCTCTTTGTGGATGTTGACCGGGCCTATCGGGACGGAGCCAACATTCTGATTCTGTCCGACCGGGAAATCGATGAATACCATGTGGCCATTCCCAGTCTGCTGGCAGTGGGTGCGGTATCCAAATATCTGGTGCGAACTCGCAAGCGCACGGCCATGGCCTTGATTCTGGAAAGCGGCGAGCCAAGGCTGGTTCACGACTTTGCTACGCTACTGGGCTATGGCGCCTGCGCCATCAATCCCTACCTTGCCCAGGAGAGCATCGGAAGCCTGATCCAGAGCGGTATGCTGGAAAAGGATTACTACGCCGCCGTCAGCGACTACAACAAGGCGGTGCTGGCGGGCATTGTGAAAATCGCCTCGAAAATGGGCATTTCCACCATCCAATCCTACCAGGGCAGCCAGATTTTCGAGGCCGTGGGCATCAGCGAAAGCGTCGTTGACAAGTATTTTACCAACACCACCAGCCGGGTGGGCGGCATTACCATGGACGACATCCAGAAGGATCTGGAGGATCGGCACCGGCAGGCCTTCGACCCGCTGGGTCTGGACATTTACATGGATCTGCCCAGCATCGGGACTCACAAATTCCGGGGCGGTACCGGAGCCGAGCAGCACCTGTACAATCCCCAGACCATCCATCTGCTTCAACAGGCGGTGTGGACGGAGGATTACGGCAAATTCAAGCAGTACACCGCCGCCGCGGCCAACGAGGCCGGGGACGATATGCACCTGAGAAGTCTGCTGGACTTTAACTATCCTGCCGAGGGCGTGCCCATCGAGGAAGTGGAGAGCGTGGAGTCCATCGTGAAGCGGTTCAAGACCGCCGCCATGAGCTACGGTGCCCTTTCCCAGGAAGCCCACGAGTGCATGGCCATTGCCATGAACCGGCTTGGCGGCAAGTCCAACACCGGTGAGGGCGGCGAAGCCGAGGAGCGGTACGGCACCGAGCGCAACAGCGCTATCAAGCAGGTGGCCTCCGCCCGGTTCGGCGTGACCAGCAAATATCTGGTTTCCGCCAAGGAAATCCAGATCAAAATGGCTCAGGGTGCCAAGCCCGGCGAGGGCGGCCAGCTTCCCGGCGGCAAGGTCTATCCCTGGGTCGCCAAGTGCCGGAATTCTACCACCGGCGTGGGGCTGATTTCGCCGCCGCCCCACCACGACATCTATTCCATTGAGGACTTGGCTCAGCTGATTTACGATCTGAAATGCGCCAACCGTCATGCGGCCATTAACGTCAAGCTCGTCAGCGAGGCGGGCGTGGGCACCATCGCCGCCGGCGTTGCCAAGGCCGGTGCGGAGGTCATCCTGATCTCCGGCTTTGACGGGGGCACCGGGGCGGCACCCTACAATTCCATCCACAATGCGGGGCTACCCTGGGAGCTGGGCATCGCCGAGGCTCACCAATGCCTGATTCTGAACGGTCTGCGCTCCCGGGTGCGTATTGAGGCGGACAGCAAGCTTATGAGCGGTCGGGATGTGGCCATCGCCGCCATGCTGGGTGCCGAGGAATTCGGCTTCGGCACGGGCCCACTGGTTTCTATGGGCTGCGTGATGATGCGGGTGTGCAACCTGGACACCTGCCCCATGGGCATCTGCACCCAGAACCCGGAGCTTCGGAAGAAATTCCGGGGCAAGCCTGAGTACATTATGAACTTCATGCGCTTCATGGCTCAGGAGCTTCGGGAATATATGGCGAAGCTGGGCGTGCGCACGGTAGAGGAACTGGTTGGCCGTACGGATTTGCTGAAAGTCCGTCCCGCCGCTCCCGGCTCCCGGGCAAGCGAAATGGATTTGTCCGCCCTGCTGCACAATCCCTTGGTTTCCGATTCCAACGTCCACTTTGCCCCGGAGGCGGTCTATGACTTTGCGCTCGATCAGACCCCGGATATGAAGGTGCTCATGAAGCGGTTCAAGAAGAGCTTCGACATGGCAAAGCCCAATCCCGCGGAAATCCGGGTCACCGTGGGCAACACCGACCGGGCCTTCGGCACCATTTTCGGCAGTGAAATCACCGCAAAATTCGGCAATTCTCTGCCCGACGACACTTTCCGGGTGCGCTGCACCGGCTACGGCGGTCAGAGCTTCGGCGCGTTTGCGCCCAAGGGACTGACCCTGGAGCTGGTGGGAGACAGCAACGACTACCTGGGCAAGGGCCTGTCCGGGGGCAAGATCATCGTCTATCCCCCGGAGAACGTGACCTATGACCGGAGCGAAAACATCGTCATCGGCAATGTGGCGCTCTACGGCGCTACCGGCGGCAAGGCCTTTATCAGCGGCGTGGCGGGGGAGCGGTTCTGTGTCCGAAATTCCGGCGCAACAGCAGTGGTGGAAGGCGTGGGTGACCACGGCTGCGAGTACATGACCGGCGGCACCGTGGTGGTGCTGGGCAAAACCGGCAAGAATTTCGCGGCGGGCATGAGCGGCGGCATTGCCTATGTGCTGGACGAAAACTGGGACTTCTACCAGCAGGTGAACAAGGACATGGTGTCCCTGGAGCCGGTGGAGCACAAGTATGACGTATCCCTTCTGAAAGAGCTGATTCGGGAGCATGTGGAGCTTACCGGCTCTCCCAGAGGCAAGGAAATTCTGGAGCATTTCGGGGAATATCTGCACAAGTTCAAGAAGGTGCTGCCCCACGACTACGACAAAATGCTCCGGCTGATCGCCCAGATGGAAGAGAAGGGCGAGGACAGCGAGCAGGCTCAGATCGAGGCGTTCTACGCCATGAAAAACGGAAAGTAAGGAGGCAGCACCATGGGAAAGCCTACAGGATTTATGGAAATTGATCGGCAGGTCAGCCGGGAGCTGCCCCCCGAGGAACGGATTCAGAATTTCAGGGAATTTCACGTTCCCCTGCATTCGGACGAACAGCAGACCCAGGGCGCCCGGTGCATGGACTGCGGCGTGCCCTTCTGCCAGAGCGGAATGCTGCTGGGAGGGATGTGCAGCGGGTGTCCGCTGAACAATCTGGTTCCCGAGTGGAACGACCTGGTTTACCGGGGGCAGTGGGAGCAGGCGGTGAAGCGGCTCATTGCCACCAATCGCTACCCGGAGTTTACCAGCCGGGTGTGCCCTGCCCTGTGCGAGGCGGCCTGCACCTGCGGCATGGCCACGGGAAGCCCCGTGACCGTGAAGGAAAACGAACGAGCCATCGTGGAGTACGGCTATGAAAACGGGGTACTCCACGCCGTTCCCCCACCCTCCCGGACGGGGAAAAAGGTGGCGGTGGTGGGCACAGGCCCTTCCGGTCTGTCCGTGGCGGATTTGCTCAACAAGCGAGGGCACAAGGTGACCATGTACGAGCGCAGTGACCGCCCCGGCGGACTTCTGATGTACGGCATCCCTAACATGAAGCTGGAAAAGTGGGTCATTGACCGCCGGATTCGGATTCTCAAGGAGGAGGGCATTGATTTTCTCACCGGCGTGGACGTAGGTCGGGATGTTTCCGCCCAGGAGTTGACGGAGCAGTATGATGCGGTGGTGCTGTGCTGCGGTGCCAAGGAGCCGCGAGATATCCGTGTTCCCGGCCGGGAGGCGGAAGGAATCTACTTTGCGGTGGATTATCTGTCCTCCGTGACGAAAAGTCTGCTGGACTCGGACTTTGCCGACGGCAAAGCCATTTCGGCCAAGGGGAAGAAGGTACTGGTCATCGGCGGCGGCGACACGGGCAACGACTGCGTGGGCACCGCCATCCGCCAGGGCTGCACCGGAGTGACTCAGTTGGAAATGATGCCCTGCCCGCCGGAGCACCGGATGCCCGGCAACGACTGGCCGGAGTGGCCCCGGGTGCTGAAGACGGACTACGGCCAGCAGGAGGCCATCGCCTGCTTCGGAAGCGACCCCCGGCTGTACCAGACCACCGTCAAGGAATTTCTGAAAAACGAGGCCGGTCAGGTCTGCGCCGCAGTGATTTCCAGATTGGAGAGCCGGGTGGTGGACGGACGGCGAGCCATGGTTCCCACCGGAGAGGAATTCACTCTGGAATGTGATCTGGTGCTCATTGCCGCGGGCTTCGCCGGCTGCGAGAAATATGTGGCCGAGGCCTTCGGGGTGGATTTGACCCCCCGGGGTACCGTGGCGGATACCAAGTACGCCACCAGCCAGCCCAAGGTCTTTGCCTGCGGCGATATGCGCCGGGGTCAGAGCCTGGTGGTCTGGGCTCTGCGAGAGGGGCGGGACACCGCCGCCGTGGTGGACGAAAGCCTGATGGGATATACAAATCTATGACAAAAGCCCAGGGGCGGAATTTTCCGTCCCTGGGCTTTCCACGTTTGTAAGGCTTAGATATACTCCGGTGCGTCCTTGTGGGGGGCTTCCTCGGCAGGAGCGGCCTCGACAGGGGCTTCTGCTGCGGGCGCAGTTTCCTCAGCGGAAGCTTCTGCCACGGGTGCTTCCTCGGCGGGAGTGTCATCCGTGACTACCTCGGCCTCCACAGGGGTGGGCTTGGGCATTTCCGCTCCGCAGGCGCTGCAGAAAGCGGCCTCCCTGTCTACCTCCGCCCCGCACTTGGGGCACAGGGCAACTTCCTTCAGATCCCGCAGCTGCTCCTGAAGGGAGGCAATCTGCCGGTTGGCTCCGGCGATGGCGGCCATCATGGGGGCGTAGGCCTCGTCAAAGTCCTCCGGATGGGCAGCGGCGTACTGCTTGCCGATCTGGGTGTAGCAGTCGGTGATGGTGCTCTGCGCCTCGGAAATCTGGTTGCGGAGCTTGACCTGCTCGGTGAAGTTTTTTGCCTGGTGAACCGCCTTGTCGGTGACGGCAGCGGCTTTCTGCGTGATGTTATCCCAAAGTGACATAGTACATACCTCCTAATCTGGTTTCTAAAACTAGCCTAGCACGAATTTATGACATTTTCAACCGAATCTGAGAAATTCACACAATGTTTTCAAATTTTTACACGACTGCTGCGGAAGCGATTTCCGGACACAGTGCCCATTTTTTGCCCCGGTACGCAGCGGAGAGTGTGAAAAATGCCGAAAGTGGTCGGAGCCTGTCTTTTTTTGGAAAAACCACTGACATTTTTGCTCCCCTGTGCTATAATACCTTCAAACTTCAGGAGGTGCTCGTTATGAACTTTTTGGAAGAGAGAATCGCCCGGGACGGAATCGTCAAGGCCGGGAATGTGCTGAAGGTGGACAGCTTTCTGAACCATCAGATGGACATTGCCCTGATGGAGGAAATCGGTCGGGAGTTTCACCGCCGTTTTGCGGACAAGCCTGTGACCAAGGTGCTGACCATCGAGGCCTCCGGCATCGGCATTGCCTGCTTCGTGGCCAAGGAATTCGGCGTGCCTATGGTCTTTGCGAAGAAGTCCAAGTCCATTAACATTGAGGGCGAAATGTACATTGCCGAGGTGGAATCCTTCACCCACAAGAACAAGAACCAGATCATCGTGTCCAAGAAGTTCCTGGGGGCTGAGGATCATCTTCTGATCATCGACGACTTCCTGGCCAACGGCTGTGCCCTTCAGGGCCTCATTTCCATTGCCGAGGAGGCCGGATCCACCATCGAGGGTCTGGGCATTGTCATCGAGAAGGGCTTCCAGATCGGCGGTCGGGTCATCCGGAATCTGGGCTATCGGCTGGAATCTCTGGCCATCGTGGATGCCATGGATCCGGAGACCGGAGTCATCACCTTCCGGGAACAAGCGTAAAGCAGTTTAATCAACACTGCCATTGCGAATTTGCCGCAGTGGCGGTGTTTTTTGTTGAAACAGCACCTTCCATATTGAATTTCCCGAAAAAACATTGTATGATACACGAAAAGGAGGCGAGCTGCCTTGCAGACACATGAAGAAATCAGCTCCGGCATTCTGACGTTTTTGGAGCAGGAGGGGGTAAACCCGGAGATTCTGAATCTGACCCGGGAATACCGGAAGGCCCATCCCATGGCAAGTCCGGAGCGGATTCCCGTTCCCCGGTATGCCTACTACGGCGTTCAGGTCTGGGAGCAGGTGCTCACCGCGGTGCTGGCCGGGAAGAATCTGCTGCTGGCGGGCGGCAAAGCCACGGGTAAAAACGTGCTGGCCCAGAATCTGGCGGCTCTGTTTCAGCGGCCCATGTGGAACATTTCCCTGCATGTGAACACCGATGCCGGGTCTCTGGTGGGCACGGATACCTTCCGGAACGGTCAGGTGGAGTTCCGACCCGGGCCGGTGTACGCCTGCGCCCAGGCCGGCGGCTTCGGCGTGCTGGACGAAATCAACATGGCGAAAAATGAGGCCTTGGCGGTGCTCCACCAGGTGCTGGACTTTCGCCGGGCCATCGACATTCCCGGCTACGGCAGCCTGGAATTAAAGCCGGAGACCCGGTTCATCGGCACCATGAACTATGGCTATGCCGGAACCCGGGAGATAAACGAGGCTCTGGCTTCCCGGTTCGCCATTTTGTCTATGCCCACTATCACCCAGGAGAACCTGGAGCGGCTGCTGGGAACCGAGTATCCGGAGCTTAGCCGGAAATACCGGGGGCTGTTTGCCCAGCTGTTCTTCGACCTGAACAAGAAGTGCGCCGCCTCGGAAATCTCCACCCGGGCACTGGACCTGCGGGGGCTTCTGGACGCCATCGACCTGATGAAGCTGGGACTGGCTCCCTTGGCGGCTCTGGATATGGGCATCACCAACAAGAGCTTTGACGGCTACGAGCAGCAGCTCATCCGGGACGTGATCGCCGCCCGGATTCCCGGGAAGCTTCGCCGGGAGCAGGTCTTCGACCTATGAATACGGAGCAGTTCGGTGCCGCCGGACGGCGGGCTCTGAATCAGGTGTGGAACGGGGCAGGGGAGTACGGCTTTCAGCCGGTGTTCGTTTCCAATACCCTGTATATGAACACCATAGCGGGTCTTGCGGAGGAATTCTTCGGCAAGGAGGCCTTGCAGGCTTTGTTTGACACCTGGGAGGGGGACATCTGGCAGGGAACCTATGACCGGTTCGCCTGGCTGCTTATTGAGCAGGCGGTGTACCGGCGAAATCTGCCTTTGCGTCCTGCCCTGGAAGACCTGCGCCGGGACTATGCGAACTTTTTCCTGGACAGCCTGGAACGCCGCTCGAGGTCTGAAAATATGGGGAAAGCCCTGCTGTGCGAATCCTTGCAGCGAGCCTACTGGCGGGAGGCCCTGGGGCAGTCTCCGGGGATGCTCCTTCCCAAGGAGGCAAAGCTCTATTCTAAAATCCGGCAGGGGGCAGATCTGGAGCCGGAGGCGCTGGGAAAGTATCTCCTGGAGCTTCTGAAATCCGATTTCGGCTTTACCAGGGTGCAGGCGCGGGGAAAGCACTGGGAGCTTCCCCAGTGGCTTCGTTTTCTGCCCCAGCGCAAGCCCGACGTGCTTCAGCCCCAGCGGCTGGAAAACGCGGTGCTCTCGGAAATGAACTCCGGCACGCAGAAGCGGCGGGGCTGGGGCAGCCAGCGAAAGGGCGGCAAAGACGATCTTGCCTATGTGGAAGGGTGCTTCGGGCGATGCCGGTATTCCCCTAACCGATTGGAGGAAATCCGGCAGAAGCTGTGCACCGGCGCCCATGCGGGCTGCGCCCTGTGGTTTACCGACGGTGCCGCCGCCTCCGTTTCCAAGGAGGATGCCCGGCGCGTTTTCCAGGAGGCTCTGCGCCAGCAGAAGAAAAACAAGCAGCATTACCTGGACAACGCCGCCATGTACGAGGGAATCGTCCGGCGGATTCAGCGGGAGATTTCCGGGAATCTGCTGTCGGAATATCTGCCCCGGTCGGAACTGGCTCCCTGGGGGGAGTTGGACGCCGGGCGGGTCTGGCGGGGGCCGATCCTGAACGATGAGCGGGTGTTCCTCCGGCCGGAGGAACAGCCTACTCCGGGTATGTCCGTGCTGCTTCTGCTGGATGCCTCCGCCTCCCGGATGCACCAGCAGGAGGTGATTTCCGCCCAGGCCTACATTCTGGCGGAGGCGCTGCGGCAATGCCGGGTGCCGGTGCAGGTGGAAAGCTTCTGCTCCATTCGGGGGGTGACGGTGTTCCGGCGGCTGGTGCCCTTCGGGGCGGATAATGCCAGAAACGTCTTCCGGTATTTTGCCGCCGGCTGGAACCGGGACGGGCTGGCTCTGCGGATGGCCGGGTTCACCATGGCTCCTGTGCGGACGGAGCGGAAGATCGTGATTCTGCTCACCGACGCCAATCCCAACGATTCCATGCCCCTGAGCCGCCCAGGGCGGCTGGCGGTGCCCTATGAGGAGAAGAACGGCGTGGAGGATGCCGCCGCCGAGGTGGCAAGGCTTCGCCGCTCCGGCTGCCGGGTGGGGGCTGTGTTCTTCGGCAGCAGCGGAAACTATCCCAATGCGGAAAAAATCTACGGCCGCCAGCTGGTGCGCATCCGGCAGATGGAGGAATTCTCCAAGGCCGCCGTGGAGCTGATTCGCATGGAGTGCGAGCAATAGCGAAAGGGGACTGTCTCAAAATGATTTTGAAAAATCATTTTGAGACAGTCCCCTCTATTTAACTTTACAGAACCTTACTGAGAAAATCGATGGTTCGGGGCTGCTTGGGGTGGTCGATGACCTCCTCCGGGGTGCCCTCCTCCACGATGTAGCCGCTTTCCATGAAAATCACCCGGGTGGCGACCTCACGGGCAAAGCCGATTTCGTGGGTGACTACCACCATGGTCATGCCGTCGGCGGCCAGCTGCTTCATAACTGCCAGCACCTCGCCTACCATTTCCGGATCCAGGGCAGAGGTGGGCTCATCAAAGAGCAGAATGTCCGGGTTCATAGCCAACGCCCGGGCGATGGCCACCCGCTGCTTCTGACCGCCGGACAGCTGGGCAGGGTAGGCGGAAGCCTTGTCCAGAAGGCCGACCCGCTCCAGAAGCTGTAATGCCTTTTCCGTAGCCTGAGCTTTGGTGGCCATTTTCAGCTCTGTGGGAGCCAGGGTCATATTGCCCATCACATCCAGGTTGTTGAAAAGGTTAAAGTGCTGGAACACCATGCCCACATTCTGACGAACCTTGTTCAGGTCGGTTTTCTTGTCGGTCATGTCGTGACCGTCCACAACGACTTCCCCGGCGGTGATTTCCTCCAGCCGGTTCAGGCACCGAAGGAGAGTGGACTTGCCGGAGCCGGAGGGCCCCAGAACCACCACGACCTCCCCTTCGCAGATGTCGGCGGATACGTCCTTGAGGACTTCCAGCTTGCCGAAATTCTTCTTCAGATGGGAAATGTGAATCTTCACATTGTTCTTATTCACGGCCACGGTTCAGTCTCCTTTCCAGACGCTTTGCCAGACGGGACAGCAGCGTGATGACAATCAGATACATGATGCCCACGATGGCCCAGACCTCAAAGGCACGCATGGTGTTGGCCACCACGTTCTTGGCGGTGTTGACCAGCTCCGGGAAACCAATGACGGACAGAATCGAGGTATCCTTCAGGGTGATGATGAACTGATTGATGATGCTGGGAATCATGGTGCGGATGGCCTGGGGCAGCACGACTTTGGCCATAGCGCGCCAATAAGGCAGACCCAGGGAGCGGGCTGCCTCCATCTGACCGGGATCCACACTCTGAATACCGGCACGAATAATTTCTGCCATGTATGCGCCGCAGTTCAGCGCCAGGGCTACCGTGCCGGCCTGAAGGGCGGTAAGGGTGAACTTGCTGCCGGTAAGAAGACCGTTGATTGCCTGTGGAACGCCGAAGTAGATCATAAATGCCAGCACGATCATGGGAACGCCCCGGATCACGTCCACGAAAATGGTGGAAATGGCATTACAGATTCGACTTTTTACGACGCTGAGCAGGCCGAAAACCAGACCCAGGATGCAGGCAAAGAACAGGCCGGACAGTGCCAGCAGCAATGTCTGCCCCATGGCGCGCAGCAGCAGGGTGCCATAAACGGAGAGAATGCGGATCACGCTCAGGACTCCTTTCGGATATTAGTGATACTATTTCCTGATTAAAATCTTAATTTTAATCAGGAAGGCATCGCCTGAAG
>OHJR01000270.1_pt1 | contig 14164 bp, 13 predicted proteins | sample 1568641 | NCBI WGS metagenome assembly OHJR01 (sample SAMEA3879607, study PRJEB24766) | human gut metagenome | biome: human-associated habitat; feature: feces | place: USA | collected 1985/1987 | reverse complement strand
GTCACGGCTACGCCGTGCCACCTATACATTATTGTGCAATTGCCACTGGCAATTGTTAGATTTTAATTCGCTGCGCGGAGCACCACCCCGAAGGGAAGGCTTAAAAAGCGGGCGGCCAATGGCCGCCCGCAGATTCTATTCGGATTTCGGAGAGCCTACCCTACTTGCTGTCATCGTCGCTGACAACAGCCGTCCGCTCATCCACACGCTGAAGGGCATACTCCATGTTTTTCTCGCAGTCATCGGTGACCTTGTCCAGGAAATTTCCGTTATAGGCCTGGATGGTCTTCTCAATCCGCACCACCCGGCGGTCAGAGTTCCCCACGCACTCGGTCTCCCGGACGGTGTAGATGGGATAGAGGGTGTAATCCGTCACCTTGGTGGTTCCGGTGTTGGCATCCTTGGTGATTTCCAGATCCAGAATCACGGAATAGTTGGTAGCGCCCCGGGAGGCATCGCCGAAGAAGTCTCCCAGAGAATAGGCGACCAGGGTTCCCGCGCTTTTGTTGTAATCAATGGACTGGAGGGTGTGGGGATGGGTGCCCAGGATCACGTCCACGCCGTTTTTCTGCATAAGGTTCACGATCTGCTCCTGGGTCTTGCTGATATCGTCGTTGTACTCACTGCCCCAGTGAAGCAGCGCAACGACCAGGTCAGGCTTTTCCGCCTCCATGCTCTTGAGGATGGAGGTGATTTTGTCCTTGGCAATCGTTTTGTACTCCGTGGCATAGTCTTCGTACAGAATGTTCACCAAGTCTTCGTTGCCCGCGGGCATACCCCGGCCTCCCAGGCCCTTGGTAAAGGCCACAAAGCCCACCTTGATTCCCTGGATTTCCGTCATGGTGTAGCCCTTGGACTGCTTGAACTCGCTGGATGAGCCAAAGGCGCCCACCGGCTCAATACCCGATTGGCGGATGGCGTTCAGGGTAGCGGTCAGGCCGTTCAGGCCGTTGTTGATGGCGCAGGAGTTTGCCATTTGCAGCAAATCCACACCGCAGCCCCGCAGTGCCGTCAGCAGCTCCGCCGGAGCGGAGGTTGTGTTCGTGCCGTAGGGCTCGCCGCAGACGTTGCCCTCAAAGTTCATCACCGTTAAATCGGCGTCACTGAGAAGGGCGGACACATCCTTGAATACCGGACTGAAATCGTAGTTGTTCACGGAAATACCCGCGTTCACCACCGCGTCGGTGACGTTCAGGTCACCAGTGGCCCGGATATGGATGGTGGTAATGGGGCTTTTCTGAGCGGGAGAGGTCTCCCGAGGCGCCTGGGTGGTGGGAACGGTCTGCACCACCGCCGGCGCTTCCCCGGCGTTCTTCTGCGTCAGCCGGTAAATGCCGAAAGCGCACCCGGCAGCCACCAGCACCGCCAGCAGCACCGTCAGCCGGAGCCTGCGCACCTGAGCCTGCCGGCGTTTACGCTGGGCTTCCCGTCTTTGCCTTCGCTTGTCCATTGGATCGCCCTGCTGCGGCATGACATTCCCTCCCTCTTAACGATAGTTGTCCTAATTATACTCAAATTTTTCTGATAAAACAAGGTCTATCCTATGAACATCCTTTGAACGTCCTGATTTTTGAAATATTCCCTTGTCTCGTCGGCATTGCGGAGAATCTCCGCTTTCAGTGCCTGCAAATCCGGAAATTTCTTCTCCGGACGGAGAAACCGATAGAATTCCAGCCGGATTTCCTTGCCGTACAAGTCTCCCTGGTAGTCCAGAATCCATGGCTCCACGGTAATGCTGTGGCCGTTTACCGTAGGCCGGGTACCCACGTTGGTGACTGCGGGATAGCTTTTGCCGTCTACCGTGCACAGGCACATGTAGACTCCAAATTTCGGCACCGCCAGTTCCCGGGGAAGCGCTAAGTTGGCGGTGGGAATGCCCAGGGTGCTGCCCAGGTGCCGCCCGTGCACCACAGTCCCGGTGAGAAGCTGGGGATGACCCAGAAATTTTACCGCCGTGGCCATGTCCCCGGACTCGATCTGGGAGCGGATATAGGTGCTGGAAATCCGAACCCCATTGAGGGTCTGCTCCGGCACCACCGCCCAGGCAAGGCCTGTCAGGCGGCAATAGCCCGCCAGCCGCAGGGCATTGCCCGCCCCTCCCGCGCCGAACCGGAAGTCCTCGCCGCAGACGAAGCCCACGGCCCCGTAATCCCGGCAAAGCATGTCCAGAAAGTCCCGCCAGGGGCAGCTGTGCATTTTCTCGTCAAAGGGCAGGGTCACCACGGTTTCCGCCCCGAAACCCTCCCGGAGAAGCCGCTCCCGGTCGGCCTGGGTGTTGATAAGCCGGGGCGCCTTCCCCAGCACCAGCGCATCCGGGTGGACGCCGAAGGTAATCACGCCGAACCGGCATCTGGCCTCCGCGGCCAGCTCCCGGCAGGCCTTCAGAAGCGCGGCGTGGCCGATGTGCACCCCGTCAAAAAAGCCCAGGGCGTAAATTGTCTTTTCTTTCATCCTGTTGTCCTATACCTGAAAAAAGCTCTTGATCGTTGACATAACGCCGCCGTCCACCTTGGCCAGCATGAGAAATTCCCCGCCCTGGCTGTAGGCCCGATAGGTTCCCGGTGCTAAGGAAACGGAGAAGGCGTTGCCGTTCCGGCACCGGGTCTCCTGATTGGCGGTCAGGGTCACTGTCGGGTAATTCCGGAACATGGTGTCCACATCCCGGAGATACTTTTCCGGTTCCTCGGTGTCCAGCAGGGTTTGCAGGGGCACCGCTTCATCGACGGTGTACTCCCCCGCCGCCACCCGGCGCAAGGATTCCATGCAGCCGCCGCAGCCCAATTTCTCCCCAATGTCCTTGCACAATGTGCGGATATAGGTACCCTTGGAGCAGCGAACCCGAAGCCGCAGGGTGTTTTCTCCCCGCTCCACCAAGCTCAGCTCATGAATGGTGATGGGTCGGGGCTGACGCTCTACGGTTTTTCCCTTCCGTGCCAGGTCGCAGAGCTTCTGGCCGTTCACCTTCAGGGCAGAATACATAGGCGGAACCTGCAAAATTTCTCCCCGGAAGGCTGCCAGAGTCTCCTGAAGCTGTTCTTCCGTGAAGGACACGTTTTCTTCCGTCAGGACGGTTCCCGTCATGTCCTCGGTGTCGGTGGTGATGCCTAAACGAAGCACCGTCTCATAGGTTTTTTCCGCGTGCTCGAAAAATTCCACAGCCCGGGTGGCTCTGCCCACGAACACAGGCAGCACCCCCGTGGCCATGGGGTCGAGCGTCCCCCCGTGACCGATCCGCCGGGTACCGAAGACCCGGCGAAGCCGGGCCGTCACATCCTGGCTGGTCCAGCCCTGGGGCTTATCCACAATGACAATTCCGTCCATCAGGCAAGCTCCAGCATGGCCTTTTCCACCGCGGCAGTGGCTTCTTTCAGGGACATTTTCAGGCTGGCGCCCGCCGCCCCCTTATGGCCGCCGCCGCCGAAGGGCTCTGTGACCTTGGCGGCATCGTAGCCGGGGATGGCCCGGACGGAAATCTTCACGTCCCCCTCCTGGGTTTCCCGCAAAGTGGCCGCCACACACACGCCGGCGACGGTTCGGGGGAAGGAGGAAATGTTGTCCATATCGTCCTGGGTCACGCCGATATCCTGCTCCACCTGCCGGGGGATGGCGCAGATGGCCATTTTGCCCTCAGCCAGCATGTGCATATGCTCCACGATCCAGCCCTGCATTTTCAGCTTTGCCAGGGTATTTGTCTCGAACAGCTCCTGGTTCAGTTCGTAAATCCGGGCCCCGGCCTGGGCGCACCCGGCGGCGGTCAGGAAGGTGTGGGCGCTGGTATTGGCGTAGCGGAAGCAGCCGGTGTCCGTGGAGGTGCCCACATACACCGCCTCGGCAATCGCCTGGTCGGGCTGCACCCCCATTTCTCCCAGCACGTCCCAGATGATCTCCGCGCAGGCCGCGCTGCGGGGATCCACCAGCTCCTGCTCCGTAAAGGAGGTGGCGCTGCCGTGGTGGTCAATGCGCAGGGCAATGCTTCCCAGAAGGCACTGGAAGCGCTCGGGAAGCATGCTGGGGGAGGCCACATCCACGCTGACGACGGTGTCCCCGGCCTGGGCCTGTTCTTTGGTCAGACCCTGGTGGAGCCAGCGGAACCGGTCGGAAATCTCGGGATTTTCCAGAATATGGGCGGCTTTTCCCAACTTCCGCAGCCCCCGGCAAAGGGCCGCGGCGCTGCCCAGGGTGTCCCCGTCGGGACGGCGGTGGGTCACGATGGCGTAGCGGTCATGCTCTGCCAGAAAGGCGGCGGTTTCAGACCTCGTCAGTTTCTTCATCGTGCTTTACCCCCAGAGAGTTGATGAGATCCAGCATTTTCGCGCCGTAGGTAATGGAATCGTCCTCTTCCCAGACGATTTCCGGGGAATACCGCAGCCGCAGATTGCTGCCCAGCTGGCGGCGGAGGAACCCGGCGGCGGAGCGGAGCCCCGCCAAGGCCTCCTTAGCCCGGTCGTTCTGAAGGAAGCTGACGTAGACCTTGGTATAGCGCAGATCAGGGGTGGTTTCCACCCGGGTAATGGAGATCATAACATCCTGCACCCGGGGATCCTTCACCGTCCGCAGCAGGGCGGACAGCTCCTTCTGGATTTCTTCGTTGATGAGCAAAATTCGATTGGATGCCATGTTACATCCTCCTGTTTCTATGATAATTGCCGCGCCGCGGTTTGCGGCGCGGCAAAAAAGACTTAGCGTTTGACTTCCTGCATGATATAGCACTCGAAGATATCGCCCTCGCGGATATCGTTGTACTTGGCTACGGTCATGCCGCACTCGAAGCCGGCGGTGACCTCCTTGGCAGCGTCCTTGAACCGCTGCAAAGAGCCGATCTCGCCTTCGTGCACCACAATGTTGTCCCGGAGCACCCGAACCAGGGAGTCTCTCGTGACCTTGCCGTCCTTGACCATGCAGCCGGCGACAGTGCCGATGGCGGAGACCTTGTAGGTCATGCGCACCTCGGCGTGGCCGATGACCACTTCCTCGTACTTGGGAGCCAGCATACCCTTCATGGCGGCCTCAATTTCGTCCACGGCATCGTAGATCACCCGGTAGAACCGCATATCCACGTTTGCCCGGTGGCCGGAGGCCTGGGCGGCGGCGTCGGGACGAACGTTGAAGCCCACGATGATGGCGCCGGAGGTAGAGGCCAGCAGGATATCGCTTTCGTTGATGGCGCCGACACCCGCATGGATGACCCGCACCCGGACTTCCTCGTTGCTCAGCTTCTCCAGGGAGGCCTTCACCGCCTCGGCAGAGCCCTGAACGTCGGCCTTGACGATCAGCGGCAGCTCCTTCATTTCGCCCTCCTGCATCTTGGCAAAGAGGTTGTCAAGAGTCACCTTCTGCTGAAGCTTGGCGGCGGCGTCCTTCTGCGCCTGACGGCGCTGCTCCACCAGCTCCCGAGCCATCCGCTCGTCGGTGACGGCGTTGAACTCGTCGCCGGGGGTGGGCACGTCGGCAAGGCCGGTGATCTCCACAGGCACGGAGGGGCCGGCGGTCTTGACGGTACGCCCCTTGTCGTTGGTCATCACCCGGACACGACCCACGGAGGTACCGGCAATGACGATATCGCCCTGATTCAGAGTGCCGTTCTGCACCAGAAGGGTGGCCACAGGGCCCCGGGTCTTATCCAGACGAGCCTCGATGACGGTGCCCTTGGCCCGGCGGTTGGGGTTGGCCTTCAGCTCCTGAACCTCGGCGGTGAGCAGCACCATTTCCAGCAGCTCGTCCAGGCCCTGACCGGTCTTGGCGGAGATGGGCACGATGATGGTATCGCCGCCCCACTCCTCGGGGATCAGGTCATACTTGGTCAGCTGCTCCTTGATCTTATCGGGGTTGGCGGTGGGCTTATCCATCTTGTTGATGGCAACGATAATCGGCACATTCGCCGCCTTAGCGTGGTTGATGGACTCCACGGTCTGGGGCATGATGCCGTCATCGGCGGCCACCACCAGAATGGCGATATCCGTGGACTTTGCGCCGCGGGCACGCATGGAGGTAAAGGCCGCGTGGCCGGGGGTATCCAGGAAGGTAATCATCTGGCCCTTCACGTCCACGGTGTAAGCGCCGATGTGCTGGGTAATGCCGCCGGCCTCGCCTGCGGTGACGGAGGTCTTCCGGATGGCATCCAGGGTAGAGGTCTTGCCGTGGTCAACGTGACCCATGACAACGACAACGGGGGCACGGTTCTGGAGCTCCTCGGCGGTGTCCACATGGTCGTCGATGATCTGCTCCTCGATGGTAACGGTGACTTCCTTCTCCACCTTGCAGCCCATTTCGGTAGCCACAAATTCGGCGGTGTCGAAGTCGATGGCCTGGTTGATACCGGCCATGACCCCGTTCTTCATCAGGCACTTGATGACCTCGCCCGCGGTCTTCTTCATCCGGGAGGCCAGCTCGCCCACGGTGATCTCGTCGGGGATCTTCACGGTCAGGGGAGCCTTCCGAGCCACCTCCATCTGGAGACGGCGCATCTTCTCCTGCTCCTCGTTGCGGCTCTTGCTGCCCCGGAAGGAGCCCTTCTGCTGCTTGTTCTGCTGCTTGCCCTTGCCGCCGCCGATGCGCTGCTTGCCGCCCTGGTAATTCTGAACCCGCTCGGAGACCAGGTTATCCACATCGGCGAACCGGTTGGCATTGACCTGCACCGCGGAGGTATCCACCACCCGGCGTTCCCGCTTGCGCTCCGGCTCCTTGGGCTTTTCGGCCTTGGGTGCCGCCTGCTGGGCAGACTGGGGCTTGGGGGCATTCTGGGGGCGGGCGTTGTTGTTGTTATTATTGTTATTGTTGGCCTTTGCCTGGGGCTGAGAAGGCTTCTGCGCCTCCTTCTGGGGCTCGGCCTTCGGCTCCTGCTTGGGGGCGGTGGGCTTCACGGCAAACACCTGCTCTAAGGAGCTGATCTGGTGGTTCTGGGTCATGTACTCGAACACCATATTCAGCTGGCTGTCCTCCAACGCCTGGGTATAGGACTTGGGCTTCTCCCCGAATTTTCCGATAATCTCCGACATTTCCTTGGGGGTCATACCGAAATCCGCGGCGACCTCCTTAACACGATACTTAACAAAGCTCATTCTATAAAAGCACCTCCATGATTGGATACGCAAACGGGGCACTCAGCCTTCCGGCTGCCTTCCCGCAAACCTACTTCTTTCCCTTTTTCAGGTTCCGCTGATGGGCCTTGGCCTCGGCCTGACGCTTCCTGGCCTTGGCTGCCTTCCCGGTGAGCACCTCCAGCGCCTGAGCCGTTTCCGGCTTGGGGGGCAAAGCCTTTACCAGTGCCAGCGCCAGCTGCACGTCCGTAATGGCGGCAATGGCCAGGCTGGTTCTGCCGACGGCAAAGCCCATCTCGTCCTTGGTCACATCCAGCCGGACGCACTGCTGCTCCGTACCGGCGGCGTAGGACTTGGCTCGGCGCCAGGTGTGGTCGGAGGCATCCGAGGCAACCAGAATCACATAGGCCTTGCCCGCCCGGGCGATGGCCCCTACCGGTTCCTCGCCCAGCTCCGCCAGGCCGCCCTTGCGCGCCAGGGACAGATATCCCAGAGCCTTACTGCTGTTTTCCACCGGCGGCCTCCATTTCCTTCTCAAGCCGGTGGTACACATCCTCGGGGATGGTGACCTCCAGGCTTCTGTCCAGGGCCTTGGAGCGCAGGGCCTTCTTCAGGCACTCCGGATTCGGGCACAGATAGGCCCCCCGGCCGTTCATTTTTCCGCCGAAGTCCAGGCTCACGGCCCCCTCGGGGGTGCGAACCACCCGAATCAGCTCCCGCTTAGGCTTCCGTTCCCGGCAGCCCATACATTGCCGCTGGGGAATCTTTTTCTGCATTTGGACTACCTCCCGGATTTTTTAGACTTCCTCAGTGTCCTGAGTCTCCTGGGCTTCTGCCGCAGGCTCGGCCTTTTCAGGCTTCTCCAGCTCCTCAGGCTCTGCCTGAGAGGCGGGCTTGATATCGATCTTGTAGCCGGTGAGCCGGGCTGCCAGCCGGGCATTCTGGCCCTCCTTGCCGATGGCAAGGGACAGCTGATCGTCGGGAACGATGCACCGGCAGGCCTTCTGGCCAGGAATCAGGGTCACGGAAATCACGTCCGCGGGGCTCAGAGCCGCCCGGACATACTCGCAGGGATCCTCGCTCCAAACCACGATGTCGATTTTCTCGCCGCCCAGCTCTTCCACCACGGCGCCCACACGTCCGCCCCGGGGGCCAACGCAGGCACCCACAGGATCCACGCCCTCCATGGTGGCCCGGACGGCCATCTTGGAGCGGGAACCGGCCTCTCTGGCGATGTTGCGGATTTCCACCTGACCGTCGGCGATTTCGGGGGTCTCCAGCTCGAACAGCCGCCGCACCAGGTTGGGATGGGTCCGGGACACATGAATCAGGGGGCCACGGTTGGCCTTATGAACCTCCAGAACGTAGACCCGAATCAGGTCGCCCTCCTTGTGCTTCTCCCCGGGAATCTGCTCGGAGGCACGGAGCACGGCGTCATAGGCCTCGCTGCCCTGGCCCACCCGGATGAACATGTCCCCGGTGGCAGGGTCAATCCGCAGGACGGTGCCGGTGAGCAGCTCCTGAGCCTTGGAGGAATAGGATTCATACATCACGCCCCGCTCGGCTTCCCGGATGCCCTGGATGACCACCTGCTTGGCGGTCTGGGCGGCAATCCGTCCGAACTTGGCGATATCCACAGGAATGGCCACGGTGTCGCCCACATTCACATTGGGGTTGGCCTTCCGAGCCACATCCAGAGGAATTTCCAATGCCAGGTCGGTCAGCTCATCGACTACGGTTTTGACCTGGTACATGCTCAGCCCTTCCTCACTCAGGTTCACCACCACGTTCTCCGCGGGCACGTCCCGGTGATCCTCCCGATCCTTCCGGTACGCGTTGGTCAGAGCCTGCTTCAGCCGCTCCACCATATAATCCACAGGGATTCCCTTCAGCTTCTCCAGCTCCCGCAGGGAAGCGAAAATCTCCGCGCCGATGTCCACCTTGGGTGCTTCGGCCTGCTTCTTGGCTGTCTTTCTTGCCATGTTCGTGCCTCCTTAGAATTCCACGCGAAGCCGCACCTGGGCGACCTCGGATTTTTCAAATGTAATGGTTTCTTTGCCCGCTTCCACGGTGAGCTTTCCCTCGTTGTATTCCTTCAGAACGCAGGGAATTTCCTTCAGGCCGTTCCGGGGCCGGTAGAGTTTGACGGTAATGGGACTGCCCAGGAAACGCGCAAAATCCCCGGGGCGCTTCAGAACCCGCTCCAGGCCGGCGGAGCAGACCTCAAAATGATAGGACGTGGGGATGGGGTCCTTCTCGTCCAGAATGGGATCCATGGCCCGGGACACGGCCTCGCAGTCGTTAATGTCCACGCCGCCTTCCTTATCCAGATACAGCCGCAGGAAATACTCGCTGCCCTCCCGGACATACTCCACGTCCCACAGCTCACAGCCCTGCTCCTCCACAATGGGGCGGGCAAGCTCCGCCACCAGCTCGGTCACTTTCATGGATCTCCTCCTTTTTCGTCAATGCTAAGAAGAAAGAGAGGCGCTTGCGCCTCTCTTTCCTACCTACATTCTACCTTTTAACATGGGTATTATACCACCGTTTCGGCGGTATTGCAAGGGGTTTTCCCCGGAAAATGGGACAATATTTTTCGCCTGTCCCGGCAAAAATCCCACAATCTGCCGAAAAGCGCCCTTTCAGGGTCTGAAAACCTCCCGAACAAGGCTTAGCATTGCGCACCAGTGGAATGTGGCGCAATTCTCAGGTTCTTCCGAGAAACATCGAAAAACGCACTGGTGCGGGAGCACCCAGCGGCTCCCTTGTGTAAAGGGAGCTGTCATGGCCGTCTCCCGCAAGGCCATGACTGAGGGATTGTCAAAATGAGTAAGTTCTGATCCCCTCAGTCAAAAATCAAGGATTTTTGCCAGCAGTACATTGTAGTATGACTGCCACTGGCAGTCATTATGATTTGGATTCGCTGCGCGGAGCACCGCCCTTGGTCAGCAAGGGGAGCCTTTGCGCCTCGCCGTTAGTTCTCGGAAGAACCGGGGGATTGTGACCGGAGGGAATCCTTGGAAAGGGCCACACCAGTGTTGCGACACTGGCTCGCAATGACATGCGCTATACAATGGTTATTCGATAGCCTGACAAAAGCCGGAGCGGCCGCTCCGGCTTTTGGAATTCAAATCAGGCCTTTACGGCTCCGGGCTTCTTGCTTCCCAGGTACTGCATCGCAAACACGATACCTACCAGCAGGATACCGCCCACGTCGGTGGCCGTGCCGGGGAAAATCAGCATCAGACCTCCCGCGCAGCAAATCAGCCGCTGATACCAGGACATATGGGTATACAGATATCCCTCCAGAGAAGCGGATACCGCGAAAATACCAATGAAGGCGGTGATGCTGATGCTGATGACGCCCCAGAGGTTGGTATCCACAAACAGCAGCGCCGGATTCAGGGCAAATACATAGGGCACGATGAAGGCGGCAACCGCCAGCTTGGTAGCCGTGATGGCGGTCTTCATGGGGCTGGCCTGAGCAATGGCCGCGCCGGCATAGGCCGCCAGTGCCACCGGAGGCGTCAGGTCTGCCACAATGCCGAAGTAGAACACGAAGAAGTGGGCGGCAATGGTGGGAACGCCCATCCGGATGAGAATGGGGGCGCAGGTAGCCGCCATGATGCAGTAGGTGGCCGTGGTGGGCACGCCCATGCCCAGAACGATGCAGCAGACCATGGTCAAAACCAGGGCAATGAACACCTGATCTCCCGCCAGCACCACAATGCCGTTAATGAGCATATTGGCAAGGCCTGTCATGGTGATGGTGCCCGCAATGATGCCGGCGATGCCGCAGGCGGCAGCCACGGTGATGGTGCCCTGACCGCCGGCAGCCAATGCCTCCAGCAGACGCTTGGGGGTGATCCGGTTGTCCTTATCGAACATGGATACGGCGATGGCAGCCACAATGGCAATGGCGGCGGCGTACTGAATGCTCCGGGTGCTGGTGCTGACCAGGTATACCAGCAGAACCAGCGGCAGCAGCAGGTAAACCTTTTTCAGCAGAGGACGCAGCTTGGGCAGCTCCTCCCGGCTCAGACCCCGCAGGCCCAGCTTCTTGGCCTCCAGGTGCACCGCCACGAAGATACCCGCAAAGTACAGCACGGCGGGCAGAATGGCCTTCAGAGCGATCTGACTGTAGGGGATCTGCACATAGTCCGCCATCAGGAAGGCGGCGGCACCCATGATGGGGGGCATGATCTGACCGCCGGTGGAAGCGGAGGCTTCCGCGGCAGCGGCAAATTCCGGGTCATAGCCCGTCCGCTTCATCAGGGGAATGGTCACGGAGCCGGAGCCCACGGTATTGGCCACGGAGGAGCCGGATACCATGCCCTCCAGCGCGCTGGCCACCACCGCCACCTTCGCCGGGCCGCCGGGCAGACTGCCCAGCAGGGAATTTGCCACATTGATGAAGAAATCCGCAATACCCGTGCGCTCCAGGAACGCGCCGAAGATGATGAACACCACGATGAACTTGGAGCAGACGTTAATGGGGGTAGAGAGAATGCCCTCCTTGCTGTAGAACAGGTAGCGGATGATGTACTTGACCTTTCCCCAGAGGGTGGGGTTGGCAAGACCGGCGGTAAAGGCGTAAATCAGGAAGCAGGCCGCCACGATCAGAATAGGCAGACCCACGCTTCTGCGGCAGACCTCCGCCAGAGCCAGCACGCCCAGAATGCCGATGACGATCTGGACATCGGAGAACTTGGTGCCCTGCTGGATAATGGTCTTGGCATTGAAGGCAAAGTACAAAAACGCGCCGGTGCCCACAATCATAATCATCCAGTCGTACCAGGGAATGTGATTGACCCGCTGGTGGCTCTTCCTGGCCGGGAATACCAGGATGCCGATAAACACGATCCAGGCCACAAATGTGGTCAGCCGCAGCTCCTCCAGCCAGCTGGCGAACAGGGTCACATACAGGCAGAACAGGGAAAACAGCGCCAGCACGCAGTTCACCGCGAACCTGGGCTTTCCCTCCCAGAGGCGGACGTTGGATTCCTGGTCATATTTTTTCATGACCGTTTCCAGATCCATCGGCTCCTCCGGCATTGTTTTTTTCTTAAAGAATCCCATTTCTCTTCCTCCTTGACCGTATGACCCGCGCTGCCAGGCCGCGCCACACGGCGGTAAGTTTGCTTTTGCAGAATCCAGGAAATACTCCTGCCAATCGGGTATTTCCTGAATCCTGCACTCTCTTAGGGAGCCTCTGATTAAATCGGCAAGAGCTGGGAGCGAGAGATTTTTCTCTAGCCGAAGGGTTCAAAAGCGGAGGAATACTGTATGTACCCGCAAGGGGTATGCCGCATCCGTAAGCCAGCTTGCGCTGGCAACGGCTGCGCTATATTTCCCACTTTTTAAGCCGCGCGGATAGGGAAAAAGATCCGCTATCCAGCCGCAGATGATTTATTCAGAGGTTCCCTAAAATTGCGGAACTGGCTGCGGCGAAGGCCTCGCCGCAGCCAATATGTCGCTTGGATTTACTGCGCCTCGACGGTAACGCCCTTTTCGGTGTAGTACTTGGCGGCACCGGCGTGGAAGGGAGCGGTCATGCCGGTGGTGGCATTCTCAATGCTCAGCTCCTTGCCCTTGCCGTTTTCCGCGGCGATGGCATCCACGTTTTCAAAGATGGCCTTGGTCAGGTTGTAAACATCCTCATCCTTGGCGTCCTTGGACACGATCAGGGTTGCCTTGACGGTGACGGTGGACACATCGGAATCCTGACCCTTGTAGGTACCGGCGGGAACGGTATAAGCGGTATAGAAGGGGTTGTTGGCCATCAGCTTGTCGGCAATCTCGCCGTCGATGGGCACGAGATAAGCGTCGTTGGTGGTGCACAGCTCGGTGATGGCGGCAGTGGGTGCGCCGGCCACGATGAAGGCCGCGTCGATCTTGCCGTCCTTCAGGCCGTCGGCACTGTCGGCGAAGCTCAGGTACTGGGGCTTGATGTCGTCCTCAGTCAGACCGGCGGCACTCAGCACGTCCATGGCGTTGAAGTACACGCCGGAGCTGGGCGCGCCGATGGAAACGTTCTTGCCCTTCAGATCCGCGGCGGACTTGATGGTGGGATCCATGGTAATCAGCTGCACCTGCTCGGCGTACAGACCGCCTACCACCCGGAAGTCCTGGATGGGCGCGCCGTCAAAGGAACGGATGCCCTGCCAGGCGTAGGCCATCACGTCGGACTGGACGGTGCCCAGCTGGTAATCGCCGGAGGCGATGGATTCAATATTGGCCTTGGAGCCGTCGGTGGAAACCACATTCACATCGATTCCGGCCTTATTCTTGATGTACTGACCCAGCACGCCGCCAAAGGCGTAGTAGGTGCCGGCCGTGCCGCCGGTGCCCATGGTCATTTTCGTCGCGGAGCCGGAGCCGCCGCAGCCTGCCAGAAGAGAAACTGCCATAACCGCTGCCATTGCGATGGAAAGCATTTTCTTCATTTTCATTTTTCGTTTCCTCCTTATTTTCTCATCTTCCCGTTTTGGAGTGGGATAGACTCCATTATACCATCGTTTTGCAATATTGCAAGTGTAAAATTGCAGAAGGCTCCGGATATCCCCGGTCAAAACCGGGTTATTCCGTTTATTCATGCGATTTATTCATTGAAAAAATGCAAAATCAAGGGCTTTTCCAGGCAGAACGGCATCCCTCTTTGTGCAATATTGCCAGTAGCCGTAGCCACGGACAGATTCCTTTGGTGTAATCCTCCAAAATGTTCCCCCTGGGCGGAGGAACGTATGCTGCCGGTGCATTTTCCGTGAAAAAAATCAGCGTCCTGGCAGAAACCCGCCAGGACGCCCAACAGGATTATTATACCACCGGCTCTCAATTCCGTCAATCTTTATCTCCTGTAAAATCTTCTTTTCTCCGGTTTGCACGGAAAACCGCTAACTTTTTTAGATAAGATTCCATCTTGCGTTTTCCCGAATCCCATGCTATTATCTAGGTACAAAGAGGTGATACCAATGATCTAGTTCACCCCGGGTTTCCTGAAACAGGAAATCCACCAGGACACCTCTCCCCTTCTCTTCCGATGACATACATTTCTCAGGAATCACAAGCCAGGAATTGAAACGGAAGCAATTCAAAAAGCAATCGGAGAGGGCGCTCCAATCTAAGAA
>OHJR01000259.1_pt1 | contig 14811 bp, 10 predicted proteins | sample 1568641 | NCBI WGS metagenome assembly OHJR01 (sample SAMEA3879607, study PRJEB24766) | human gut metagenome | biome: human-associated habitat; feature: feces | place: USA | collected 1985/1987 | reverse complement strand
GAGGCCTGCTGACCTGCCATATTGACACCAAGCGGGGCATTGACGGATTCACCGGAGCCAATGACGGAGCATCGGGAGCTGCGGCCATTCTGGAGACAGCCCGCATTCTGTCCGGAGACCCCGCACGCGCCAGAAATTTGGAGCTTGTGTTTTTTGACGGGGAAGAAAGTTTTGCGGAACATATGGACAGCGACGACGGCCTGTACGGCTCCAGGCATTACGCATCCTCCATGCAACAACCGCTCCCCAAATGGATAATCAATCTGGACATGGTGGGGCGGCAGGGTAAAAAGATACGCATCCCGGCCATGACGCCCCAATCCATGTACCGGGTTTATTCCCGCGCTATCCGTGAACTGGGTTATTCCCCGGAAGAATGGGGAGTATCCGGCTATGCCATCCTGGATGACCACGTTCCTTTCATGGAGCGCGGCGTGGACACGCTGAACCTGATTGACGACTTCCAGGACGGCAACTGGTGGCACACCTCCAAGGATAACATCGGCATTCTGGGCGAAAAATCCTTCCAGCAAACCGGAGAAATGACCCTTCATATCCTCCGGCAACTGCTGCCCGGACCGCCCTCCACCTGACCAGGCAGCTCTGACCCTCCAATTATCCCTGTCCCGCCATGTCCTTCAACTCTCCCTGGCTGCTGTGGGCTCTCTTTGCAGCCTCCGTTCCCATCATCATCCACCTGGTCAACCGGTGGCGGCACCGTTCCGTCCCCTGGGCGGCCATGGAATTCCTTCTCCGTGCGGCCAGGGAAACACGTGGAACGAAAAAACTGCTGCACTATCTGATTCTGGCGCTGCGCGTGATGGCCGTGGCGGCACTGGTAACGGCCTTTGCGCGGCCCCTGCTCGGAAGCTTCTTCGGCTGGGGAAGCTCCGGATTGAATGAAGTCCTGCTGGTTCTGGATCGTTCCGCCTCCATGGATGCCCATCCGGACAAAACCAGCTCCCTTCGGGATGCCATCCCCCCTCTGGTGGAATCCACTTTCGCGCAGCTCGGCCACTGCCGCCTTTCCCTGCTTGATTCCGCCACTGGAACCGTTACCCAGATTCCCGCTCCGGAAGCCCTGGCGGACCTGACTGTAAGCAAGACAACGGATGGAGGCGCAGATATTCCGGCACTTCTGCAAAAAGCCATCCCGTACCTGGAAGAATCCGGCGCAGGAAAGACGGAAATCTGGATTGCCTCGGACATGCAGGCCTCTTCCTGGAAGCCAGACTCCCCTCTCTGGCCCGGTGTGCGCCAGAGGCTGGCCGCCCTTCCCCTGCCCCCTTCCATCCGCATCATGGCCCTCCGCGACAGGCCGGAAAGCAACCGCGGCATCAGAGTCCGGCAGGCTCAGGTAAATAACGGGAAACTGGTGCTGGATCTGGAAGTGCTGCGGCAGGGGTTCAATCCCAACCAGCCGGAGGACGTGCCGGTGCAGCTTTCCGTGGATAACGCCTCCACCGCTGCCACGCTGCAACTGGCAGGGGAAAACACCTCCATCCGGAAAGAAATCCCCCTGCCGCAGGGCAAGGAATCCGGCTTCGGCTTCGTTGCGCTTCCTCATGACGACTTCATCAGGGATGACATTTCCTTCTTCACCTTCGCCCCCAGGCCTCTCGCCAACATCCTGATTTTCGGTCCTTCGGGAGAAGTGGGGAAAACCCTTTCCCTGATGTCCGCCCCTCCCGGCCTGGCCAGCAGGAAAGCCACGATGCCCGGCAATACGCGGGAAGCTCAGGCTAATCTGGCCTCCCAGTCCATGGTCGTTTGGTACGGGCCGCCACCGCGCGCGGAAATGGGGAAAAAACTCCAGACATACATTGAAGAAGGAGGAATAGCCCTTTTCCTGCCTGACGACACGGAACACGGAACACGGCATTCCTTCCTGGGCGTTTCCTGGGGCGCAACGGAGACGGCTCCGTCCGAACAATACTACCGTCTGGAAACGTGGGACCGGCAAAGGGGATTCCTCCGCGACGGTTCCGATCAGACACCCATCCCCGCCAACCGTCTCCGCGCCGTGCGCAGGAAACCCCTGCTGGGCAAATACCGCACTCTGGCCTCCTGGGATGACGGTTCCTGTGCCCTGGCCCAGGTCAGGGCCGGAACGGGGTCCGCTCTGTTCCTGGGAACGCTGCCCAGATATTCCTGGTCCAACCTGGCGGACGGCCACCTGCTGCTCCCCCTGCTCCAGCGTATGGCGGACCGGGGGGCGGAACGCTTTTCCACCTCGGGCGTGTACCGACTGGGAGGACAGACCTACGCCGTGAACCGTCCCTGGCCGGAAGACATGCCTGACCAGATTACGGATGAAAAACTCCACCTCCTTCTGCCGGAAGCTTCCATCAGTTCCATGCAGAGTGCAGAGGAAGCCCCCACCCTGGTGCAGGAAGCATGGAAGCTCTTCCTGTTCTTCGCCCTCGCCTGCCTGCTGATGGAAGCCCTCCTGTGCCTGCCCGGCCAGACGGCCAAACTCCCCTCCCCCACCACCCGTCCATGAACCTGAGCCTTCAACCTACTGCGTCAAGCGTCATCCTGACCGTCCTGGTTATGGCGGCCGGCATCTGGATGAGCTATATCGCCTGCAAGCGCAACCGCCGGCCGCTGACATTCAAACTGGAAATTCTTCGCCTGGCAATCCTTGGCTTCATCTGCTTCCTGCTCTTCCAGCCGGAATGGCTCATCACCTCCTCCCCGCAGGAAAAACCCAAGGTTTCCATTCTGGAGGACCGCTCCGGCTCCATGGAAACGCAGGATGTGGAAATCTCCCCCCAGCATGTCGTCACACGCACGGCCTACGTGCAGGAACTGCTCAAGGGCAACAGTACGGAATCCCTCAAAGACACGCATGTAGTGGAATACGCCTCCTTCGGCGCGCCACCTGCGCCGGACTCTCCGGATTATGCCATGGCCGGCACAGACCTGGCCAAACCGCTGGAGGATGCCATGCAATCCTCCGACAACCTCCGGGCGGTCATCATGTTCACGGACGGCAGCCACAACGCCTCATCCTCCGTGCTGACGCAGGCCCAGCGCATGCGCACCAGGGGAATCCCCCTGTTCATCATTTCCGCAGGCAGCCCGTATCCCCTCCCGGACCTGGCCCTTCAGGACGTGAAAGCCCCCACTTACGGCATCATCGGGGAAACGGTGCAAATACCCTTTACCATTAAAAGCACGCTGGGCAAGGAAACGCGCGCCACGCTCACCATGATTTCCAGGGACACAGGGAAAACCGTCACCCGCACGGTCACCATTCCGGCCCAGGGAGAGGTATCCGACGCCGTTCTGTGGAAAATAGAAAAAGAAGGGGCGGAAACGCTGGAACTCAAACTCCCCGCCCAGCCCCAGGAACGGATGCACAATAATAACGCCTCTTCCTTCAGCATCTCCGGCAGGAGGGAATCCATCAAAGCACTGGTCATCGATACACTGCCGCGCTGGGAATACCGCTTCATCCGGAACGCCCTGTACCGGGATCCCGGCGTGAACGTGCACACCCTGCTCTTTCATCCGGAACTGGAAGAAATGGGGGAAGGCCCCGGATACCTGGTCAAATTCCCGGACAGAATGGAAGACCTGGCCCGGTATGACGTCATCTTCATCGGCGATGTGGGGCTGGGCTCCAAAGGGCTGACGGAAGAACAGGCCTCCCTGCTCAAAGGCATGGTAAAAAACCAGGCCAGCGGCATCGTCTTCCTCCCCGGCTACCAGGGCAGGCAAATGGAACTCCTGAAATCGGAACTGGGGGACCTGATGCCCGTTACATTTCTCAACACCAAACCGGAGGGGACAACCCAACCTTCCCCATCACCCCTTATCCTGACGCCGGAAGGCCGCGGCTCCCTGCTTACCATGCTGGCGGATACGGAGGGCGAAAACGAAGAAGTATGGCGCAATCTGCCGGGCTTCAACTGGTACGCCCCCGTGGAACGGACCAAAGCGGGAAGCACTGTCCTGGCCGTGCATGCGGCGGATAAGAATGCCTATGGCCGCATTCCCCTTATTGTCACCCAGTCCTGCGGCAACGGGAAAGTCCTCTTCATGGGAACGGATTCCGCCTGGCGATGGAGGCGCGGAGTAGAAGATAAATACCATTACCGTTTCTGGAGCCAGGTGGCCCGCTGGATGAGTTACCAGCGCAACATGGCCGCAGGAGAAAGAATCCGTCTGATTCCCACCCCGGAACGGCCCCGGCCGGGAGACACGCTGACCGTCACCGCCATGGTCTCCGACAAACTGGGGGCCCCTCTCCAGAATGGAGAGGTTTTTCTGGACATTACAACTCCGGAAGGAAGCTCCAGCCGCGTGCAAATGGACACGATGAACCATACATGGGGCTCCTTTACCGCCTCCGTCAAAATCAACCGTCCCGGCACCTGGAAGCTCACAGCTTCATCCTCTGCGGAACCGGATAAATCCGTTACGCTTCCCATCATCACCATGAGTGAAACGCTGGAAAAAATCGGCAGCCCCGTCAATACCGCGCTCATGGAGGAAATGGCCTCCATCACACGCGGGCGCATGGTAAAAGCTGAGGAAATACAGCGGCTCATTAAGGAAATCAGGGATCTCCCGGTGCCGCCGCCCATGGAAACGCGCATCCTGCTCTGGTGCAGCCCGTATACGCTCTCCATCCTCATCCTTCTGCTTACCCTGTTCTGGATAGGGAGAAAACTCAACGGCACCATTTGAGACGCAGGTTTCCCACACCTCCCCGGCAGGAGTTTTTCTTCCCTCCCTTCCCGTTATTTTTCCGCGGACTTCCCGTCCGCGGCAGCAGAAGCCGGCTGAGAAAATCTCAGCCTCAATCCCATTTTTTTCCAGGCCGCGGCCATTTCCCCCTGTACATCCTCCGGAGTCTTCCCATCCAGCAAAACAGCACGCGCCTTCCCGCCGCCCTCCGCATCACGAACCCTCAAATAGCTTCTGAGGCGCTCCGCCTTTCCGTTCCCTTCCAGGTGGCTCCAGTAAACCATCCACAACAAATCGGCCCAATACTGAAGCGTTCCTCCCCTGGAGGAAACGCCATGCTCCGCGGCGGAATGTGCTGAATCCCTGGACAGCATGTCCGCCAGGGCCGGCAGAGTTTCTCTGCCCGTGCGGACGGCGCGCGGAACCATTGCGGCCAGCCTTTCCGGAATCTTCCGGAATACAGGCGCTTCCTTCTCCATGGGAAGAAAAGCCATGTACGCGGAAAAGCCGTCCACCAGCCAGTGCTCCCAATCCATGGACTGCGCCGCCCAGTGCGTGACGGCAAAGCGCGGATCCAGTTCCGGCTTCAGCAGCTTTCCCTTCTTATTCCGCAACAGCAGAGCCGTGAAACTGGTAGGGGAAAACTTGAGATGCCCGTTCCGCAGGCCCGGAGCCCTGTTGAAATCCTCTTCCTGGAAACATACCCTCACCAGATACTTGCGGGAAGGCCGGCGGGCCACCGCCAGATTCAACGGAACAGACGCCAGGGCAGACAGAACGGTTTCAAAGCGCCGGGCCAGGGCCATACGCTCCGCTTCCGGCAGCTTTCCGGGAGACTCTATAATGAAATGATCCGTTTCATACACGCTCAATTCCTCCGTCTCCTGTACGGTTTTCACCAGCAGGAAACCGGGAACGGCCACCCTCTCCGGCCAGGGAACATCCCAATTCGGCTCCAGAGGAACGTATCGGCTGCCGGAATCTCCCTGCGCAGGAGGGTTCTCCGCCCCTGCATCCGTATCCGGAAGCGTCCCGTCAGACTTTGCCCATTCCAGAATATATTCCTGATCGGCTCCGGAAAAAATATTCCGGGGAACAACCACCACGCGCCCGTCCTGAAGCTTCAAATCCACCTCCGCATCACGGACGGCCACCAGCACGGCTACGACGGTAGCGCCCCGGTCATTCGTCCAAATACGCGCCCGGGCGCTTCCAGCCAGGCTCAGCCCCGCCAATACGGACAGTATCTTTACAGGTACGGTCATAGGGTTCCCTTTGCCCGCACAAGCTATCACATTGTCCCGCAGACGCAACCCTTTTTCCATCCCCCTCTCTTCCGGAACCTGTTCCTTGAAAAGAATATGGGAAAGGAATCCTCCGCAGCCTGTCCCCCGGAGGGGTTGACACGCTCCGGCAAAACCCATAATCTTAGGGAAGGAAGGAAAAGAAAGTATGCATATCAGTCCCCTCAGAAAAAATATTCCGTTGACTGTCGTCACCCTGGCGGCCCTGGGCATCATGTTTTTCCTGTTCTTCATGCATCCCGCCTCTACGGAAGAATCACTGGAATTCTATGCGCCGGACGGCAACATCGCAGGCTCCTTCCGGGTGGAAATCACGCATGCGCCCACCAACCCCGCCTATACGGAAGTAACAATCATCCCGGAAGATATGGAATCCTTCCAGCGGTTTTTGACCCAGTTCCGCAACAAACCCGTTACTGCAAAAATTCCCTCCCGCGGCAGCCACATCATTGTTCCGGGCCGGGACATGCAATACGACGGCGTCCTGCGCCTGACCGGACATTGAGAGGGCGGGCAAACAGAGGCCCTCTTAAAGTTGTTCTCCCTTTCCCACGTCCTTCGCCCACTTTCGGGCCAGGAAGGAGCAAACCATCAACTGGAGCTGGTGGAACACCATGATGGGAATCACCAGCAGCCCGATGGGGGCTCCGGCAAAAATCACGTTCATCATCGGAATGCCGGTAGCCAGGCTCTTTTTGGAGCCGCAGAAAATAATCGCAATACGGTCCTCTCGGGAAAAACGGAGCCTGCGTGAAAGGAAAGCCGTCAGCCACAGGGCCGCGGCCAGCAGAAGGCCGCAAAAAGCCAGCACCTCCACCAGGGAAAGCCAGGGCAGATTTTTCCATACGCCGTTAATCATCGCATGGCTGAATGCCGTGTAAATAACCAGCCAGATGGTGCTGTGGTCTGTCCAGGAAGTGAGGTTCCGGTGCGTGACTACCCATTTGCCAATCCAGCGCTGGGCGAACTGGCCGGCCACAAAAGGCACCAGAATAATATAGCAGATGTTCAGGAAAGTGGAAAAATCCACGCCCCCTTCCCCTCCGCGGGACCACACCAGCCCCACCAGCAAGGGGGTGAGGAACACCCCCAGCAGGCTGGAAACGGAAGCAGAGCAAATGGCAGCGGCCACATTGCCGCCCGCCATGGAAGTGAACGCTATGCTGGACTGCACGGTGGAAGGCAGCATGCACACATACAGCATTCCCATGCACAAATCCGGCCCCAGCACACTATTCCACAAGGGCATGCTGACCATGCCCAGCAGGGGGAAAATAACAAAGGTGCTCGCAGCCACCAGCCCCTGAAGGCGCCAGTGCATCACCCCTTCCCATACGGAACGGCGGGAAAGCTTGGCCCCGTACAGGAAAAAAAGCAGAACGATGGCTGCATCGCTCAGGCGGCTGAACACTGTATCCCATACTCCGGAACAGGGAACCAGAATTCCCGCGCCCACACTGACGATGAGGCCGATGGTGAAGCGATCCAATTTGGCAAGGAATCCCGGCATGGAAAAGGAAAAAAGGTAAATACCGCCTCCGGCGTTCTATTTGAAACGCACAGCATGCTTCTTGCTCAGGCGCAGGACGTTGCCCGGAGCCAGTTCCAAAACGGCGGAGGGGTCTGTCATTTTCACATCATTCAACTGGATGGCGCCGGGCGTGAAATGCTCCTTGCGGAGAACACCATTGGATTTTTTCACCTGGAAAACATTCTCAAACAGGAAGGAAACCAGAGCCAGGGCATTCATGCCGGCAGGCAGGGAGGCAATCTCCACTTCCGGCAAATCCGCGGCGGCCAAATCCCTCTTGGAAAAACGGGTTTCCCAGTCAGAACGCGCGGCATCCGCAGCGGCGGAATCATGATAGCGGGCCGTGATTTTCCAGGCCAGGAGCTTTTTGGCTTCCATCGGATGCAATCCCATGTCCCGCTTCTCACCCAGCAGCACCAGGTAATAGCGGTCCATCAGTTCGTCGCTGGCGCTCATCATCTTGCCGAACATCATCTCCGGAGCCTCATCCACGCCCACGTAATTCCCGTAGGACTTGGACATCTTCCGCACGCCGTCCAGACCTTCCAGAAGAGGCATCGTCATGGCGATCTGCGGCAGCATGCCTTCCTCCTTCTGAAGGTCGCGGCCCACCAGGATGTTGAAAAGCTGGTCCGTCCCGCCCAGCTCCACGTCCGCACGGATTTCCACGGAATCCCAGCCCTGCATAATCGGATACTGCATCTCATGCAGGCGCACCTCTTTACCTCCCTCCACACGGGCCTTGAAATCCTCCCGGGCCAGCATCTGCTGCATGGTCACGCGGGAATTAAGCTTCAGCACCTCCTCATACGTCATCTTGCGGAACCAGTCCCCATTATACACGATCTCCGTCTTGTCTCGGTCCAAAATCTTGAATGCCTGCTTGGTATATGTCTCCGCATTCTCCAGCACCTGTTCACGGGAAAGGGGGGGGCGGGTCACGGAACGGCCGGAAGGGTCGCCAATCGTGGCGGTGAAATCTCCGATGAGCAAAACAGCCTGGTGGCCAAGTTCCTGGAACTGGCGCAATTTCTCAATAGCCACGGTATGGCCCAGGTGGATGTCCGGCGCAGTAGGGTCCACGCCCAGCTTCACGCGCAGGGGGCGGCCCAGCTTGAGACGCTCCTTCAGCTCTTCGCGGCTGATCACGACGGCGGTACCGCCCATCAATATGTCTAATTGCTCATCTATAGTCATTGATCTGGCGCATAGAGTGCCGGGGGTGCCGCGCCTTTTCAAGCCTATATCCTGTGCACGGCTCATCGAACGCGATCAGGGGGTTCCCGCCACCGGTCCCGACAGGAGGAAAAAGGAACGGAAGAACAGGAGCGGATTCCACCCCGGAGAGCGGAATAAACGACACCCCGGTGCAGGATTTTTCCCCGCGCGGCCCTCCCGCCTGTTCCATATCACAAGAATGATACCCGGCCTCCTTCCTGCTGCGGAAGCTCCCCGCAAACTCTACAGAAGCTGGTACAGGCGGGGATAGGAAGCGTGGTTGGCGGTTATGTAATGCGGGCGCGGCTTGGGAACCGGCCTTGTCCGCCCGTGATTCCAGCCGTCACGATCATGATGATCATGGCGCGGCGGCCCGGAACGGTAATCATCACGATCGTGGTGGCGGTGGTGGCAACCTGCGGCCAGAACGATTGAGGCCGCCGCGGCAAAAACAGGAATGATGTTCATCTTCATCTTTCTTCATGGTAAGACAGCCCGGCGACGGGAATGCGAACGGAAAAAGTCTGTCACCCGAGCAAACGCTCCCTGTTGACGAAGAAAACGGCTCCCAATACACATAAAAACGCCCACAGGTAATCCCACTTCCATTTTTCTCCGATGTAGAACAAGGCGAAAGGAATAAACACGCACAGGGTAATCACCTCTTGAATAATTTTGAGCTGGGCTACGTTAAGCCCGCCGGCACTGCCCAGGCGGTTGGCGGGAATCATGAAGCAATATTCAAAAAACGCCAATCCCCAGCTCATCAGGATAATCATCAGCAGAGGCTTGCCATCCGCCCCGGAACCCTTCTTCAGATGACCGTACCACGCCCACGTCATAAAAACGTTGGAGACCACCAGCATGGAAATCGTTAACGCAATCTTCATGATTTTTACTTAAAAACATCAGTCCCTGGAGGACTTGGGATCCAGGGCGTCCCGCAGTCCGTCCCCCAGGAAATTCAGCGCCAGCAGGGTAGCCGAAAACAGGAGCGCCGGGAACAAAAGCAATTCCGGACTTACCTCCATGCGGTCCGCCCCTTCCTTAATCAGCGTTCCCCATGAAGAATTGGGAGCCTTCACGCCCAGCCCCAGAAAGGACAGGACGGCTTCCAGCAACATGATGCCGGGAACGGCCAGAGTCGTGTACACGATGACGGCCCCGAACAAATTCGGAGCAATATGGCGGAACAGAATCTTCATGTGACCGATGCCCAGGGAGCGGGCGGCTTCCACAAACTCCTGCCCTTTCAGCTCCATCGTCTGCGTCCGGACAATGCGCGCCAGCGTCAGCCAGCCCAAAGCGCCGATGGCGATGAACAGGGGAATCAGCCCGGTCATGGGGCTCACCATTTCCACAGACCAGCCCGTCATGCCGGAAACCCACTGCGTCAGCCTCCGGGCCGGCTCCTCCACGGACAGGGAAAAAATAATCACCAGCACAATGAACGGCAGGGCAAAAAGCACATCCACCAGGCGCATCATCAGGGCATCCAGCCTGCCTCCGGCATAACCGGAAACCAGTCCGTACGCCACGCCAATCACCAGGGAAACGCCCGTGGCGACCACGCCCACCAGCAGGGAAATGCGGCCGCCGTACAGGACACGCGCCAGCAGATCCCTCCCAAGCTGGTCCGTGCCGAACCAATGCCCCCAGGAAGGGCTTTCCGCAATCCGGGACAAATCCTGCACATTAGGATGCGGCAGCCACGGCAGCAGAGGCCCCAGAAAACAGGCCGCCGCAATCAGCGCCAGCGCCAGCAGGGAAAACATGGCTGCCCGGTTGCGGGAAAGACGCAGAAAGGCGTCCTTCCACAGGGAGGAGCCCTGTTCCTCCGGCCTGTTCCATCCTCTTTTTCTCATGATTCCTTTCTCAATCTCGGGTTGACGGCCATTTGCACCAGGTCTACACCCAGGTTGGCCGCGACGATCAGAATACCGTAAAACAGGACAAGGCCCTGGATGAGAAAATAATCCCGGTCCGTGGTTGCGTTCACGAAATGCTGGCCCATGCCGGGAACCTGGAAACAGGTCTCCACCACAAAAGAACCGGTAATCATGGCGGCAAAAGCAGGCCCCAGATAGGACAGGGCCGGAATCAGGCCGCCACGCAAAGCGTGCTTCCAAACCGTACGGAAAGGCCCCGCCCCCTTGGCCCGAGCCGTCCGGATGAAATCCTGCCCCAGCACTTCAAGCATGCCGCCGCGCGTCAGGCGCGCCAGATATGCGGCATTCACCAGCCCCAGCGTCAAAGCCGGGAGCACCACACAACCGGGAGAATCCCATCCGGCCACGCTCAAGCCGGGGACATGCATGCCCAGAGCCACGCCCAGCACCGGAGCCACGACAAAAGCGGGAATGCAAATGCCGGCCATGGAAACCAGCATCACCCACCAGTCCATCCACCGGTTCTTGTACAGCGCCGCCACAATTCCGGCGGGAACCCCCGCCAGAATGGAAATAGCCATGCCTATGACGCCAAGCTGGAGGGAAACAGGGAATGACTGGGCGATCATATCCGCCACGCTGACGCCTTCCTTCACCAAAGACGGTCCCAGGTCGCCATGAACCAGCATGTTCCACCAGTAACGCCCGTATTGGACCAGGGAGGGCTGGTCCAGCCCGTAACTGGCCTGGAGCTGCTGGAGAACATGCTCCGGAAGTTTCTTTTCCCCCATGAAGGGGTGCCCCGGCAACAGGCGTATCAGGAAAAACGTCACAGTTTCCAGCACCAGCAGGACCAGAAGCCCCTGCCCCAGGCGTTTCAGAATCATCCTGGTCAAGGCGCGGCCTCCTTCCCATGTTCCCGGGCGTCGTCCAGGCTGATATCCTCAAACAAATGGTTATCCAGCAGCAGGGGGTGCCACCCCCGCACCTCCGGCCTCTTCAAATAGGACCGTTTGGCCCAATACAGGGGAATCACCGGGGATTCGGAAAGCATCAGCGCTTCCGCACGGGCCAGCAGGGCCATGCGCTTCTCCTGGTTTCCCGTGGTGCGGCTCTCCGCCAGCAGGCGTTCATACTCCGGATGAACCCAGCCCGTATTATTGTTCCCGGAGGCGGAACCCCACAAATCCAGAAAACTGGAAGGGTCCAGATAATCCCCGGACCATGAGGAGGAGCTAAAATCATACTGCATGGAATTCTGCGCGAACTTGTAGGCCGTCCACTCACAGGAACGGATATCCACATGAATCCCCAGATGCTTTTTCCACATGCCCTGGATGGCTTCCGCCATCGTCTTCTGAACTTCGCGGGATGTAGTCATCAGCTCCAGCCGGGGGAACCCCTTCCCGCCGGGAAAACCGGCCTGGGCCAGCAGGGAACGCGCTTTCTCCGGATTGAACTCCACCCCATGCGGCGTCTTGTATCCGGCGCCGTCCGGCGTAAAGCCGAAGCACGGCTGGCCGCCGCCGCACACCACATCCCGCACCAGGGCCTCCCGGTCTACCGCCAGGGAGAGGGCCCGCCTGACCCGGGCGTCATTCAGCGGCGCACGCGACGTATTCAGACGGTAAAAAATAGTCACGTAATAGTCATCCTGGCAAAAATCATCGCCGCCGCGCTCCCGGGCGTAAGCCGTCATCTCCGGAGGCACGTTGTTGGTGACATGAAGCTTGCCGTTGAAAAACATGCGGGTTTCCGTAAAGCCGTTCACGGTGGGAAGAAAACGGACTCCATTCAGCCGGACGGCGGAAGCGTTCCGGTACCGGGGATTGCGGCGCACCTCCACATAATCATTGAAACGGTGCTCCGCCATGAGAAAAGGCCCGTTCCCTACGGCAGCTCCGGGCCGCGTCCATTTCCCCGTCCTGTCCAGCATGCCGCCGTGGGCTTCCACGGCATGGCGTGGAACCGGAAACCAGGTGCAGTGAAGCAACAGCAGGGGAAGCTGGGGCATCGGAGAACGCAGCTCCATCTCCAGGGTATAATCATCCGCGGCGCGCACGCCCACGCGGGCTTCCTCCCATAAATCCGGCTTTCCGGCCCGGACATCCTCCAACATCCGGGCCGCAATCTTCCGCGCTCCTTCCTCCGGCATCCCGTCCGGCCACTCCATCAGGGAAGGATCATCCCGCAGAGCCTCCAGCTCACCGGCTCCCATACCATCCAGCCTCTCCCAATCCACCCGGGCCAAAACCCTCTCTTCCAGCCCCTCTTCCCCGGCCAGCCGGGAACCGGGACCGCACAGCAGCAGGCTACGCCTGTTCCGGTTATAGGCTTCCGCGTTCTTCAGCGGATAAAGCATGTCCGCGTACCTCCCTCCAAACCCCGGATGAAGCAGGCGGTGATAGGCATACACGAAATCATGGGCCGTCACAGGAACGCCGTCGCTCCACACGGCGTCCTTCCGCAGGGAAAAACGCCACTTATCCGCCTCCGGACTGTGCGTCCACGACTCCGCCACAGCGGGATGAAAAACGGCGTCATCCCTGGAATCCCCGCGCAGCAGCCCCTCCATGACGGCATTGATCATCTTGAAATCGGAAACGGAAGTGGCGATGTGGGGGTCAAAGCTCTGGGGCTCCGCATTATTGCCCACGATGAGCACCCCTGCCTCCTGCGCCCGTTCCACGCTCGTACGCGTATCGCATCCGGCGAGCAAAAGCATCACACAGAACATCATGAACAGGCGCATGGCGGGATTCTGTCAGGTTTCCTTCCCGTGCGCAAGGCTTCACGTCAAGAAACGGCAACAACTCCTGCCTTTCACCATTTCCGCAGCAAAACACGCCGAAAACACGCTCCACAAGAGAACAGCGTCCCTCCCATAAGCCACAATGCCTCCTTTCCATCATCCCTTTTGAGTAACCGGAGAAACAGAGAGAAAGCAAAAACCCCGCAACGGAAGAAAACCGTCGCGGGGCCATTTTCCCAAATCAGGGGAAAAGAAAAAGCAGCTTTAGTTATTTGCTCTGCGCCTTTTTGGCGGCGTCAATCTGGGCCTTGATCTTATCCTTGTTGGCAAGAATGCCGGCCTTGATGCGGGGGGCCTGCATCCCGGCTTCCGTTCCCGTCTTCAACTCGGCCACCTTATCCAGAATCAGAACGGCGCCGTCCACGTCACCGGTGGAATTCAGATAGGTCCCGAACTCCATCATCAGCAACTGCTGCTGCGTCTCCGGCAGAAGCTTGTCACGGTCGGGATACGCCTTAACCACCTGAAGGGCTTCCGCAGGCGTCGTCTTGTCCGTCAGCTTGCCGGCAAGATAATTCTGAACGTCCTTCTGTTCCTTTTTAAGCAGGTCAGCATGGGCGTCTGCGGCTTTCAGGCCGGACTTATCCTCCTTGTCCAGCTTCTTGATTTCCGCTTTTACGTCACCATAAAAATTGTCCACATATTCCTGAGGAGCCAGCTTGAGCACTTCCATCAGAGCGGCAACCTTCGCTTCATCCGTAGCAGCCTTGGCGACATTCGCTTCCGCGGCGCTCAGCGCTTCCTTGTTCTTCAGGGCATCCTGCATGGCTTTCATCACATCATCCCCGGAACGCCCCCCGACAAATCCCCCAAAAGGCTTGCCGGAAGCGTCCGCAAACACAACGGTCGGGAATCCCCGCACGCCGTACTGCTGGGCAAGCTTTTCATTGGCGGCTTTCATTTCCTTGGACTGCTCCTTGCCGCGCGGATAATCCAGCTCCACCAGAACGAAATTTTTCTGCGCTTCCTTCTGGAAGTCAGGCTTGCTGAATACGTTGGCGCGGAGCTGCATGCAGGGAGGGCACCAGTCGGAACCGGTGAACTCAATCATTAAATCCTTTTTCTGTTCGGCGGCCTGTTTTTTGGCGGCATCCATATCGGTAATCCACCCTTCCGCGGCAAAACAGGGAGCGACGCAGGCGGCAACAACTACTGGCAGAATTTGTCTAATCATATCTACAATTTGATATTGTAAAATCGGACAGCCCGCGTCAATCCCCTGTTCAATCATTTTTAGAAAATCTCCAAAAGGGTGCGTCTTCCGCAGGGAAGTCCGCATCCGGCTGATGCCGGAAAAACTGATGCCCCATGGGAAGACGGTGTCATTATTGAAGCAAATCGGGAGTTGCCTTTCAGCCT
>OHJR01000245.1_pt1 | contig 15405 bp, 11 predicted proteins | sample 1568641 | NCBI WGS metagenome assembly OHJR01 (sample SAMEA3879607, study PRJEB24766) | human gut metagenome | biome: human-associated habitat; feature: feces | place: USA | collected 1985/1987 | reverse complement strand
CCGTCTTTGCCCCTTATTTCGATTGGAGGTGTATTGATGAAAACACTCCTTCTGTCCGCATTGGACGCGGAAACGCCCCAAATTGCGGCTGACCTGATTCGCCGGGGGGAGCTGGTGGCGATCCCCACGGAGACGGTTTACGGTCTGGGCGCAAACGGTCTGGACGAAGCTGCCGTGACGAAAATTTTTGAAGCCAAGGGTCGTCCACAGGACAACCCCCTGATTCTGCACATCTGCGGCGCGGAGCAGATCGAACTGTTCTGCCACGACGTACCTGCGGCGGCCTATGAGCTGGCGAAGGAATTCTGGCCGGGACCGCTGACCATGGTACTGCCCGCCCGGGACTGTGTTCCCCGGCGCACCACCGGAGGACTTTCCACCGTGGCCGTCCGCTGCCCGGACAATGCCGTGACCCGGGAAATCATCCGCCTTGCGGGCGTTCCTATCGCTGCTCCCTCCGCCAACATTTCCGGAAAGCCCTCCACCACCACCGCCCAGCACGTTCTTCACGACCATGACGGGAAAATCGCCGCCATCGTGGACGGCGGCCCATGCCGGGTGGGCGTGGAGTCCACCATCGTGGATTTGACGGAAGACCGCCCCCGGCTGCTCCGCCCCGGCGGAATCACCCCGGAGCAGCTGATCTCCGTTCTGGGGGATCTGGTCATCGACAAGGCTGTTACCGCCCAGATCGACAAGGACGCCGTGGTGAAAGCCCCCGGCATGAAATACCGCCATTACGCCCCGGCGGAGCCGGTGGTCATTGTCTCCGGAAGCCGGGAAAAGGCCGCCGCCTACATCCGCCGCCATTTCACCCCCGGCGACCGGGTGCTGTGCTTTGAAGAAGAGCTGCCCCTGTACGCCGGGTGCAGTCCCCTGTCCTACGGCCGGGAGGCGGACGTCAACACCCTGTCCGCCGGCCTGTTTGCCGCCCTGCGGGAGCTGGACGACCCCGGTATCCATCAGGTCTATGCCCGGTGCCCGGTGGGGGGCGGTGTGGCCTACGCCGTGCAGAACCGGCTGAAAAAGGCCGCAGCGTTCCACATTGTGGACGCGGAGGAGGAAGCATGATTCTCGGCATCACCGGCGGCACCGGCTGCGGAAAAACCACCCTGCTGAACGTCCTGAAGGAGCGGGGCGCGGTGGTTCTGGACTGCGACGCCATCTACCACGAGCTGCTGACGCGGGACGCGTCCCTCCTTGCGGCCATCGAAGAACGCTTCCCCGGCACGGTGGAGGACGGCGTTTTGCAGCGGAAAAAGCTTGGGAATCTGGTATTTTCCGACAAAAACGCTCTGCTGGATTTGAACAGAATCACCCACGCCGCCGTGAAGCGGGAGGTGCTTCGCCGCCTCGGGGAAAAGCCCGCGCTTGCCGCCATCGACGCTATCGCCCTGTTTGAGGGCGGGCTTGCCGGGCTGTGCGACGTGACGGTCGCCGTCACCGCCCCGGTGGAAGATCGGGTTCGCCGCCTCATGCGCCGGGACGGTATTCCGGAAGACTATGCCCGCCGCCGCATCGCCGCCCAGCCGGACGAGAGCTGGTTCCGGGAAAAATGCGGCTTTGTGTTGGAAAACACCGGGTCAGTGTCGGAATTTCGGGAAAAATGCCTTGCGTTTTTGCGGGGAATTGGTATAATGGACGCAGCGAGCGAGCGCCGTAAGTCCCTGCAATGCACCGTCCACCCGACGGGAACGCTGGGAACATACACCTTCGTTGTCGTCTGCTCCCGGTACGACGGGAAGTGGCTTCTCAGCCGGCACAGGGAGCGGGACACATGGGAGACCCAGGGCGGCCACATCGAGCCGGGAGAAACGCCCATGCAGGCTGCCCGACGGGAGCTGTACGAGGAAAGCGGCGTCCGTGACGCGGAGCTGTACCCGGTCTGCGACTACCACGGCTTCGACGCCCAAAGCAGCGCCAACGGCATGGTGTTTTTCGTGGCGGTTCGCCGTCTGGAACCCCTGCCGGAAAGCGAGATCGGGGAAGTCAGACTGTTTTCGGCGCTGCCGGAAAATCTGACCTACCCCAATGTAACGCCCCGCCTGATGGCGGAGGCGGAAAGAAACATAGGAGGATGCAACATGACCACAGAAGAACTGCGCAATTCCCTGCTGGCGTCGCCCAAGAACGGCTACACCCGGCTCACTGACGCCCAGCGGGATGAAATGGAAGGCTATGCTCAGCGCTACATGGCGTTCATGAGCGAATGCAAGACCGAGCGGGAGGCCACCGCATGGGCCGTTCGGGAAGCCGAGAAGCTGGGCTACAAGCCCTTCGCCCCCGGCATGGAAGCCAAGCCCGGCGACAAAATTTACTACAACAACCGCAATAAATCCATCGCTCTGGCCGTGGTCGGCACCAAGTCCCTGGGCGAGGGAGCGAACATCTGCGCCGCCCACGTGGATTCCCCCCGGCTGGACATCAAGCCCAATCCCCTGTACGAGGACTCCGAGATCAGCTACCTGAAGACCCACTATTACGGCGGCATCAAGAAATACCAGTGGACGACCATTCCTCTGGCGCTCCACGGCGTGGTGTACCGGGCGGACGGCGCTGTGGTCACGGTCACCATCGGCGAGGACGAGGGCGACCCCATCCTGATGGTCTCCGACCTGCTGCCCCATCTGGCGGCGGATCAGATGCAGAAGCCTGCGGGGAAGATCATCGAGGGCGAGCAACTGAACGTGATCCTCGGCTCCGAGCCGCTGGAGGGCGATGGCTCTGACCTCGTGAAGCTGCACATCATGAAGCTGCTGAACGAGAAGTACGGCCTTGTGGAGAGCGACTTCCTCTCCGCCGAGCTGACGGTGGTTCCCGCCGGACGCTGCCGGGAGGCGGGTCTTGACCGCAGCCTGCTCAGCTCCTACGGCCACGACGACCGGGTCTGCGCCTACGCCGAGCTGGAAGCCCTGTTCTCTCTGGACATGCCCGAAAAGACCGCCGTCTGCATCCTTGCCGACAAGGAAGAGATCGGCTCCGTGGGCATTTCCGGTATGCAGAGCCACTACTTTGAACATTTCATGGAGGGCCTGTGCGACGCCCAGAGCGTCAAGCTGTCCGACTGCTTCGCCAATTCCTTCTGCCTGTCCGCCGACGTTTCCAACGCCTTTGACCCCAACTGGCCGGAGACCTGCGACAAGCGGAACAACAGCCAGCTGAACTACGGCGTTGCCATCTGCAAGTATACCGGCTCCCGGGGCAAGGGCGGCGCGTCCGACGCTTCCGCCGAGGCTATGGGTCATGTCCGCTCCACGCTGGACAAGGCGGGCGTCATCTGGCAGATCGCGACTCTGGGCAAGGTAGATCAGGGCGGCGGCGGCACCGTGGCGGCCTACATGGCCAACCGGAATATCGTCACCGTGGACGCGGGCGTGCCGGTGCTCAGCATGCACGCGCCGCTGGAGCTGGTCTCCAAGCTGGACTGCTACGAAACCATGCTGGCCTGCAAGGCGATTTATCTGGCATAAAACTAAGGAAACTCCCTCTTTGATGGGTGGCCGTAAAACAGTGAATGGAGCGTATCGGTAAAGATACGCTCCATTTTCGTGCCAATATGCTACGTAATGTGGGGTACAGCCCCTTGCCTCTCCCATAGGGAGAGGCAAGGGGGGCAGTTCATTATCCCGCTGTGCCTGTTGACTGTCTGATGCGCCCCGCCCATTTTCGAGGGAGCTTCTTTCATAGATTGGATTACAGTTCCGGGCCGGTGCAGATGTCTCTGGGTTCCTCCGTGGGAGGAAGTTCCTTGAGCTTCCTGCTGCCGCGTACCGCCAGAACCAGCTCTACGATGGCCCAGATGTGCAGCAGGAAATCCACCAGTTTGCCCTCCGGGCTATCATACAGAGCAAAGGTAATGACCACCAGCGCCACGGTATCGACGATGAACAGCACCAGCGCCGCCGTCAGCCAACCGGCACGCTTCTTGCTCAGCAGCCAGCAGAGCAGATACACCGCCACAATGACCAGCGCGATGACCAGACCCGTGTAGGTGAGCGTCCCTTTGACATTCCAGGCACCGTCCACAAAGCCGTTCTCTATGCCCATCCCCACGAATACCAGATAGTACGGTACGGAAGCGGAGAACAGGAAATACGTGTTCGTGTCCAGAATCGTCATGATCAGATTGACCACCGTGAGAATGACGATCAGCAACAGACTGTAACGTCCGTTGGCCACCTGCCGCAGCAGGTACTCCCGGGAGTTCTTGTCCACCGGGGTGATGTTTCTTGCCATAAACTACCATCTCCTTGTTGTTGTGTGCCGTGTCATAATATCAGATATTCAGGGGAAATGCAACCTTGACTTTTCTGCCGCCAATGTGTATAATAAGAGAAATTTCATAGGACAGTTCGTGACCATCCTGTCGGTAAACAAAACTAGGGATTTCCGATGGGCGCTATGCGCTCATTTTTTGTTGGGCGTGGTCTCGGACTGCGCCCAATTTCTTTTTTGGAGGAACACCATGTCTAAAAATACCAGATTTCTGACCCATGCCGCCGTCATTGCGGCGCTGTACGCTGTACTGACCCACCTGCAGAATGTTCTGCTTCCCGGTTCCACCACATGGGCAATCCAGATGCGGCTGTCCGAAGCGCTGTGTGTGCTTTCCTTTTTCACCCCGGCAGCGATTCCCGGATTGACGGTGGGCTGTCTGGTTTTCAACATCACCTATGCCGCCGCGCTGCCGCTGGATTTTCTCTTGGGCAGTCTTGCGACGCTTCTGGCGGCCGGGGGGATGTGGCTGACCCGGCGGGTCACGGTGAAGGGCTATCCTCTGGTGGGGATGGCGATGCCCGCACTGTTCAACGCACTGCTGGTGGGCTGGGAACTGACGGTATACATCGGCGGCGGCTTCTTCCTCAATGCGCTGTACGTGGCGCTGGGAGAGCTGGCGGTGCTCCTGACCTTTGGCACGGTGCTGTTTTACGCCGTCAAAAAGCGGCATCTGGACACAAAGGTGTTCGGCGCGTAAAGCAATCAAAATTCCCCCGCCGCACTGATGTTCCGACGCGGCGGGGGAATTCTTCACAGCTCCAATTTCATGTCGTTTTCCCCGATCCAGCCCCATTTCCGGAGGATCAGGCAGAAAACCCAGCTCAGCACCGCCGGAAGAACGAAGCAGATCAGCGCCATGCCCGTCCAGTCCATGGCGGTGATGGCCGTCTTTGCGCCGTTGGCAATATCGTTGATCCAGCCCGTGTAAACGCCGATCTGCCCGACAAAGCCGCAGGTGCCCATGCCGGAGGAGACCGCCGTGCCGTTCATCTCCAGATGGAACAGGCATGTGGCAAGCGGCCCCGTGATGGCCGATGCCAGCGTGGGCGGTATCCAGATACGGGGGTTCTTCACAATGTTGGGCATTTGCAGCATGCTGGTGCCGATGCCCTGAGCGACCAGACCGCCCCAGCCGTTTTCCCGGAAGCTCATCACCGCGAAGCCCACCATCTGGGCGCAGCATCCGGCCACGGCGGCGCCGCCGGCAAGCCCTGTCAGCCCCAGCGCTGCGCAGATGGCGGCGGAGGAAATGGGCAGCGTCAGCGCCACGCCCACGGCGACGGATACCACAATGCCCATGAAAAAGGGCTGAAGCACCGTCGCCCATTTGATGAAACTGCCTACGGCGCTGGCCGCCGTGCCGATGGGCGCTGCTACCAGACGCGCAATGCCGATGCCGGCCAGAACCGTCACGATGGGCGTCACCAGAATGTCGATTTTGGTCTCCTTTGCCACCAGCTTGCCGCATTCCGCCGCGACGATGGCGACGACGTATACCGCCAGCGGCCCGCCCGCGCCGCCCATGGCGTTGGCGGCAAAGCCCACGGGGATCAGGGAAAACAGCACCAGCGTCGGGCAGTGCAGCGCAAATCCGATGGCCACGGCAATGCCGGGGCCGACCATGGCGGAGGCAAGGCCGCCGATGGTATAGCCCACCGCGCCCTCACCCTTGCCCACGGTGACGATGATCCGTGTCAAAAACCCGATGCCGAACTGCTGTCCCAGAGTATTGAGGATGGTTCCCACCAGCAGCGTGCAGAACAATCCCTGTGCCATGGCCCCCAGCGCATCGATCCCGTAGCGCTGGAGGGTGAATACCACGTCTTTGCGCGCCAGAAATTGCCTGATCTTCTCCATAGGTACCCCTTCTTTCCAAAGTGTATGAATGTAACCTATTATACAGGAAACCTTTTCCACACGCAAGCTGAAAGGGAAAGATTCTCCTTGCAAATGCCGCGCAACATGTTAAAATAGAGGAAAAGAGCTGCGAGGAGGGATTTGTCATGGATATTTGGAAAGAACTGGAAGCTGAGGGCGTGAACAGGCACCTGCTTGCAGAAGTCCGTTCCTTCCGGGATGCCCACGGCGTGGCGGAGGAAGTACGCGGCCGGATTCCAAGCCCCCGATTTGTATACTACGGAAAAAACGTCTGGGAAGCCGCCGCGGCGGCGGTGCTGTGCGGGGAGAACCTGCTTCTGGCAGGCCCCAAGGCCACCGGAAAAAACGTACTGGCGGAGAATCTGGCCGCCCTGTTCGGCCGCCCCGTGTGGGACATCTCCATGCACATCAATGTGGACGCGGCGTCCCTCATCGGCACCGATACGCTGAAGGGGGGCGAGGTCTGCTTCCGGGAAGGCCCCGTGTGCCAGTGCGCGCGGCTGGGCGGCTTCGGCATTCTGGACGAGGTGAATATGGCGAAAAACGAAGCGCTGGCCGTGCTCCACGCCACGCTGGATTTCCGCCGGGTCATTGACATTCCGGGCTACCGCCGCGTGACGCTGGACGACGCGGCCCGGTTCATCGGCACCATGAACTACGGCTACGCCGGGACCCGGGAGCTGAACGAAGCACTGGTTTCCCGGTTCGTGGTGGTGGATATGCCGGTGATCGGGCAGGACGATCTGTGCAAACTCCTGCTGCGGGGCTTCCCGAGCCTGAAAAAGAGCTGGGCGCAGCAGCTGGCGGCGTTGTTCGACGATCTGCGCGCCAAGTGCAGCAGCGGGGAGATCTCCGCCCGGGCGCTGGATCTGCGGGGACTGCTGACTGCCCTGCGGCTGATGGAACGGGGACTTTCCCCGGAAGCCGCACTGGAAATGGGCATCATCAACAAGGCATTCGACCCCTTCGAACGGCAGCTCACCGCCGACGTGGTCTGGGCGCGGGTGCCCAGAACGGCAAAAGCGGACGAGTTCTTCGGAGACTGATATGGACATCGGGGAACAGGAAGCCCGCCGGGCGGACAACCAGATCTGGAACGCCGCGGGCGCTTACGGCTTCGCCACAGGCAGCCGGGGCTATGAACCCAACGGGGAAGCGTCGCTGTATTTCAACACCGCCATCGGCCTTGTGCGGCAGCTGTATGATTACAAGAAGCTGGAGCTGCTGTTCACCGCACTGGAGCGCCACTCCGGGGGAGAGCTGCAAAGTGAGCTGCTCTGGCTGGGGCTGGAACGGTGCGCCTATCTCAGGTGCCGGGACGCCCGTCCGGCGCTTGATTCCCTGCGCCGGGACTATGCCGAACGGCAGTTACAGCAGGATTTTTCCGTGAACAGCGAGCAGGACCGGCTGAAAATTGGCTGGTTCCGCCGGGCGCTGGGTCTGCCCAGTGAGGAGACCGATCGGGAAAAGCAGATTCTGGACGCGCTGGAATTTGACCCCGACTGGGATACCGAGGCCATCCAGACGCGGATGGAGCAGATCGTCCTCAAATATTTCGGGCGGAATCTCCGCAACGAAATTGACCACTTCAATTCCAACCGGGTGGATCTGGGTTTCTTTGCCCGGCTGATGCTTCGCCCGGGAGGGCTGCACCGTCTGGGGCAGGCCGCGCCGGAGGGCGGCGTGGGACTGCGTTCTTTGGGGCGGCGCATTTTCGGTTGGCGGGAAGCCCGGAAGGACGAGATTCGGAAATACGCCGCCGCGTGCTTCGGCAAGTCCATGCTGACCCCGGCGGAACTGGCGGACGCGGAGCGAACCTGCTGCACCGGCCATCACCGCAACTGTGTGCTGCATTTCACCCGAGGGGAAGCGCTGGAAACCGGGGAGGCACCCACCCGGGAATGGGAGCAGATTCAGGAGCAGACGGAGCGCAACCGCGCCTATTTTCAGGCGCATCTTGCCCAGAACCGGCTGGAGATCCAGCGCCTTGCCCAGCAGCTGCAAAACACCATCCTGCTGCTTCAGGAGGACGGGAGCCTTCGGTGCCGTGCGGGGCGGGTCAACCCGGCGCTTGCATGGCGTGCCCCCTCGCTGGGGGACGGCCGGGTGTTTGACCGGCAGCAGCCCAATACCCTTGGGGACCTGATCGTGGACATTCTGCTGGACGCTTCCGCCTCCCAGAACCGGCGGCAGGAGCAGCTGGCGACGCAAGGCTACATTCTGGCCGAAGCGCTGACCCGGTGCGCAATTCCTGTCCGGGTGCTGTCCTACTGCTCCGTCAGCGGCTGTACGGTGCTGCGGGAGTACCGGGACTACCGGGAAAATCAGGGCAACAGCCGGATTTTCGAGTTCGCTGCCGCCGGATGGAACCGGGACGGTCTTGCCCTGCGGGCAGTGGACTGGCTTCTGCGCCGGTCGGGGGAGCAGCAGCGGCTTCTGCTGATCCTCACCGACGCGAACCCCAACGACGACACCCGCCTCCCCGGCACGGGGAATCAGTTTTTCAGCCGGGACTACAGCGGCAGGCCCGCCGTGGCCGACGCCGCCGAAGAAGCGACGGCATTGCGCAGGCATGGCAATCCGCCGCTGTGCCTGTTCTCCGGCCGGGAGGGCGACTTAAGCAGCGCCCGCACCATTTACGGCCGGGATGTGGTCAGGCTGCCCTCCGTGGGCTGGTTTGCCCAGACCGTGGGGAAGATCATTCAGGGAAGATTACAGGCACTCGAAAGCTAATGAAAAAACGCGGCTTTTATGCCGCGTTTTTTAGATAAATTGGCACTGTACAACGCCTTTTAAGTATGCTACAATTCCCAAAAGCGGGAAAACAGGAGATGATGACCTTGACAAGTCAGGCGCAGCGGTATCTGGAAAAGCTGGATATCGGCTATTCCTACCGCCTTGCAAAGCGGATGGAGGAGCACTGCACCAACCCCGTGCTGGGCTACCGCACCGCAGGCTCCCCGGCGGAGATCGCCACGGGAGACATGCTGGCGGCGGAGATGAAGAAAATCGGCTTTTCCAAAGTATGGAAGGACGCCATCACCGTGGACGCGTGGGAGTTTGAGAAAGCGGAGCTGTCTTTTACCGACGCCGAGGGACGGGAGCGCCATGTCCAGCTGGGGGCGTATCAGACGAATTTCGTCACGGACGGCCCTACCGCCTACGAGCTTGTCTATGCGGGCAAGGGCACGGAAGCGGATTACGAGGGGCTGGACGTTAACGGGAAGCTGGTGCTGGTGGAGATCAATCAGCGGAACGAATGGTGGATCAACTACCCCGTGTATCAGGCGTACCTCAAGGGCGCGGCGGCGCTGATCGCCGTGCAGACCGGGGGTTACGGCGAGGTGGACGATACCGCGCTGAACGCCCAGGACATCGCTGGCCCTCCAGAGGCCGCCGCCTTTTCCATTTCCCGGAAGGATGCCGGATTGCTGAAGGAGCTGCTTGCGGACAGTGCGACGGTGGCCGTTACGCTGGACGCCTGCACCCGGGTGGCGCGCGACCGCACCACCTACAACATCATCGGCGAGCTGACCGGCCGGAACCCTGACCGGAAGATCATGCTCTCCGCCCACTACGACTCCTATTTTGACGGCTTTCAGGACGATAACACCGCCATTTCCATGATGCTGGGCATGGGCAAAGCACTGGTAGAGACCGGCTGGCAGCCGGAGAACACCATCCTTTTCTGCGCCATGGCGTCGGAGGAATGGGGCGTGGCGGATTCTCAGTTCGACTGGTCCACCGGCGCTTATGAGCAGGTGTTCACCGTACATCCCGAATGGCGGGGGCAGGTCATTGCCGACCTGAACTTTGAGCTTCCCGCTCTTGCCCACGGCACCCGGGCGCGGATCCGCAGCACCTACGAATATGTGGATTTTCTGGAGGAATTTCTGGAAAACCTCCCGGAGCTGACGCAGGGCTACCCGGAGGAGACCCGGATCACCGCCCCTATCGAGACATGGTCGGACGATTTTTCCATCGCCATTGCGGGCATTCCCTCCATGGTCAACGATTTCACCGGCGGCAGCTTCATGGAGACCCACTATCATTCCCAGTTCGACAACGACACCTACTATGACGAGGACGTGTACCGCCTTCACCACGAGTTGTTCGGTCTGCTGCTGATGGCCATTGACAAAACCAGAGTGGTGCCGCTGAACTTTGCCGGAACCTTCCAAAAGGCCAAGGAAGCACTGGATTTGGACTGGTGCGCCCGGACGGAAGCTGACGGTGAAAGCCTTGCTCAGGCGCTGGACGAAGCCGCGGAACTGGCACAGCAGGTCTATGACCGGGCGGCGGCCATCAACCGGGGACAGGCACCCGGCGAGGATGCCGGCCGGCTGGAGCGGCAGCTGCTGAATCTGTTCCAGCAGACCCAGGACACCTTCGTCCGCATCGACTGGTACGGTAACGTCCAGTTCCCCCAGGAAAGCCTGCAGCAAAGCCTTGAACTGCTCCACGGCGCGGCGGGCAGCCTGGCGGCGGGAAACCTCTCTGCGGCACTGCGAAAGCTCTATGAGATCGACAATAACCGGTATGCCTTCCTGTTTGAGCAGCGGGTGTACCGCCACTTCACCCAGTACGTATTCTCCCAGCCCAAGGAGCGCCTGAAATGGGGCTACCGCCGGATCGTGGGGTATATCAACCTATACGCAACGGTCAAGAGTCTGCTGGAAAAGAAATCCAAGGGCATTACGGACTACACCGCGGAAGCGGCCTTCCTGCAGGGCGCGGCCGCCGCGCAGGAGGGCGCCTACCGGGATCTGGTGGGCAGTCTGAACATCAGTGTGGAGGAAATGAAGCGGATGCTCCGCGACTGCCTCCCAGGATAAAGGAACGAATATATGGAAAGCGAATTATACAAAGTTACAAAAAAAGACCTGCCAAAGCTTCAGGCACTGCTGAACAAGTGCTTTGCCTCCGACCCGCTGTATGAGACCCTGATTCCCAACGAGGATATCCGCAAGAAGCTTTTGCCGAAGCTCTTTGCCTGCGACATGGAGGAATTCTACAAAAACTGCGACATTTTTGCCGACAGCCCGGATTTGAACGGCCTTCTGGTCGTTTCCGACGAGACCGAGCCGTACCATTTCCTCCAATACTACTTTACGGAGCTGGAAGCGGAATTGCAGACGGACGCCTATCTCATCAAGGAAGACCCGTCGCTCAGAACCCTGTTCCACTTTTTCGCCGCCCGGGATTACCTGAACTCCCACTGGACGACCCAGCTCCACGAGGACAACCGTCTCCATGTGATCTATCTGGCGGTGGACCCCCAGATGCAGCACCACGGCATTGCGGTGAAGCTGCTGAAGGCGGCGGTGGATTACGCGGACAAGCATCACATGATGATGTCGCTGGAGACCCACAACCCCAACAACGTGACGCTTTACCAGCAGTTCGGGTTTGAGATTTACGAGGTTCTGGAAAAGCATTTTCATCTGAAACAGTTCTGCATGGTGCGCCCGATTCAAAGCGAGCTTGGACAGCCCGCGAAGCCGGGCAACGCGATCTGACCGGAAATAGAAAATCCCGTCCGCAATCTGCGGACGGGAATCTTTCTGTTTATACGAACTTTTTTCGGCAGGTCAAAAGCCCATCAACCGTTGCGGACTTCCATGAACAGGCTTTCCATATACCGGGAGGTTTCCTCCGGCAGGAAGTTGAAGCTGGTGCCGGTGGTGAGGGTGTCCGCGTCGGGGTAGGCGACCTTGCTGCCCGCGACCTCCGGATCCATCAGCTCCTTCGCCGCGGTGGAAGGGACGCTGTAGCCCAAAAACTCCATGTTGGCGGAGGAAATCTCCGGGCTGCACAGGAAGTTGATGAAGGCTTCCGCCGCCTCCTTCTCCTGGCAGCAGGTGGGGATGCACATGGCGTCGATGAACATGTTGTAGCCCTGAGCCGTGGGACGGTAGAAGGCCAGATCGGGGTTCTCTTCCACCATGGTCAGATAGTCGCCGGCGTAGTAGGGGGCGATCCAGGCTTCCTCGTTTTCCATGGCGTCAAAAATCTGATCCATGACGTACTGCTGCACCACGGGCTTCTGCTCCGCCAGCTTGGCGGCACAGGCCTGAAGCTCGGTCTCGTCGGTGGTGTTCACGTCGTAACCCAGCAGGTACTCGGCAATGCCGAATGCGTCCCGGGAGTTGTCGAACATGAGAATCTTTCCGGCGTACTTCTCGTTCCACAGCAGTTCCCAGCCGGTGACGTCGGCTTCGTCCACGTACTTGGTGTTGTAGATGATACCCACGGTGCCCCAGGTGTAGGGAACGGAATACTTGTTCTCCGGGTCGTAGGAGGTGTTCTTGAAGGAATCGTCGATATACTGGTAGTTGGGGATGTTGTCGAAGTTCAGCTCCTCCAGCATACCCTCCTGCACCATCCGGCCGATCATATAGTCGGAGGGGATGATCACATCCACGGTGATGCCGCCGTTGGACAGCTTGGAGTACATGATCTCGTTGGAGTCGTAGGTGGAATACTGCACGCGGATGTTGGGGTAGGCTTCCTCAAAGGCGGCGATTACATCCAGAGAGCCGTCGTCGCCCTCGGAGATGTACTGACCCCAGTTGTAAACATACAGGGTGGTTTTTTTGCTGCTGCCGCAGCCGGAAAGCCCGGCCAGACAGCTCACGGCAAGCAAGACGGCAAGAACAACGGAAATCACTTTTTTCATGACAATTCTCCTTTATACCCCGCTGTGGGCAGCGGCTCGTTTTCTGTCCCCGCGGAGCTGAATGAGATTCATGGTGACCATCAGCACCAGAATCAGCAGGAATAGCAGGGTGAACAGGGCGTAGATTTTCGGATGGAGGGGCTTTTTCGTGTAGGAATAGATTTCCACGGGAAGGGTCACAAAATCCAGCCCGCTGACAAAATAGCTGATGACAAAATCGTCCAGGCTCATGGTGAACGCCATAATAGCGCCGGACACGATGCCGGGGGCGATCTCATGGAGCGTCACCTTGAAAAACGCCTGCAGGGGCGTGCAGCCCAAGTCCATGGCCGCGTCCCGGAGGGAGCTGTCCGTCTGCTTGAGCTTCGGCATGACGTTCAGGATGACGTAGGGGAGGTTGAAGGTGATGTGGGCAATGAGCAGCGTCCAGAAGGTCAGGCTGTTCCGCTGCCCCAGCATCCGGGTCCCCACGAAGACGAACAGCAGGGAAAGGGACACGCCGGTGACGATATCCGGATTCGTCATGGGGATGTTGGTCAGCGTCATGGCAGCCTTGCGCAGTCTGGGGTTCAGGTTGTAGATGCCCAGTGACGCCACCGTGCCGAAGACCGTGGCGATGAAGCTGGCGAGAACCGAGACGAGCAGGGAGTTGCCCAGCAGCTTTAACAGCGTCCTGTCCTGAAACAGACGGGCGTACTGCTGCAAGGTAAACCCTTCAAACTGGGTAACGTCCTTGCCTGTATTGAACGACGCCACGATCAGCACTGCCATGGGGACGTACAGGAAAATGAAAATCAGAACGGTGAGAATGCGGTTGGCTCTTTTCATACGATGACACCGCCTTCCTCATTGCCGCCGCCGAAGCGGTTCATGATGCCGGTGCAGATGAATACAAGGATCATCAGCACCAGACTCAGCGCCGCGCCCAGATTGGGGTTGTTGCCCTGCTTGAACTGGCGCTCGATCACGTCGCCGACGAGCACCGTGTCCGTACCGCCCAGCTTCTGGGAGATATAGAAGGTGGACACCGCCGGGACGAACACCATGGTCATGCCGGAGAGAATGCCGGGAACGCTCAGCGGCAGCACCACCCGGGAAAACACCTGCGTGCTGTTGCAGCCCAGATCCTCCGCCGCTTCAATGAGCCGGGGGTCGATCTTGACGATGACGCCGTACAGGGGCAGGATCATATAGGGCAGATAGTTATACACCATGCCCAGAATGACCGCCCCGGGGGTGCGGATGAGGTGCAGGCGGCCGATGCCGATGGCGTCGAGAATATTGTTGATGATGCCGGTGTCCTGTAACAATCCGACCCATGCGAGGGTACGGAGCAGAAAGCTCATGCACATGGGCAGCATCACCAGCATGTACAGAAACTTCTGAGCGGTCTGGCTTCGGTGGGCGATGTAGTAGGCCATGGGGTAGCCCAGCAGCAGGCAGATGAAAGCCGACGCCACCGCGTAGAAGATAGACTGCCACAGAACGCCCCAGTACAGGTTCAGCCCTCGCAGGTTCACAAGGCTGAATTCCCCCGTAGACGGGTCGGTAAGGGCATAGTAGCACACCACACCCAGAGGGATCAGCGTGAATACCACCATCCATATCAAATACGGGGTGCTGAGCAAGATAGACTTATTCCTCTTCATCTTCGGCATCCTCCGTCAGCTCGTCATACTCGGCGGAGTAGGAGCTGTAGTCGCCAAAGAGACCTGAATATTCGCTCTTGTGCATGATGTGAATGTCTTCCGGGTTCAGGCGGATGCCGATGGTCTCGCCCACGCCGTGGTAGTCCGTGGTCTGGATGAGCCACTTGAAGCCCTTGAACTCCACGATGATGTCGTAGTTAAGACCCTTGAAGGTAATGCCCGTGACGGTGCCCACCAGATGACTCTCCGCGGGCTTCACGATGTCAATGTCCTCCGGGCGGATGACAACGTCCACCGGCTCGTTAGGGGCGAAGCCCTTGTCCACGCACTCAAAGACCCGGCCGAAGAACCGGACCTTGAAGTCTTCCAGCATGACGCCGTCCAGGATGTTGCTTTCGCCGATAAAGTCCGCCACAAAGGCGTTCTTCGGCTCATTATAGATATCCTCAGGTCTGCCGATCTGCTGGATCCGTCCCTTGTCCATGACCACCACGGTGTCGGACATGGAAAGGGCTTCCTCCTGATCGTGGGTGACATAGATGAACGTGATGCCGGTGGTCTGCTGGATGCGTTTCAGCTCGATCTGCATGTCCTTGCGCAAGCGCAGATCCAGCGCTGCCAGCGGTTCGTCCAGCAGCAGCACCTTCGGCTGGTTGACCAATGCCCGGGCGATGGCAACACGCTGCTGCTGGCCGCCGGACAGACTGTCCACGCTGCGGTTTTCGTAGCCCTTCAGGCTGACGATTTCCAGCATTTCATTGACCCTGCGGTCAACTTCGTCCTTGGGCAGCTTTGCTACCTTCAGGCCGAAAGCGACGTTGTCGTACACATCCAGATGCGGAAAAAGGGCATAACGCTGGAACACGGTGTTGATCTGCCGCTTGTAGGGCGGAACGTCGTTGATGACCTTCCCGTCAAACG
>OHJR01000203.1_pt1 | contig 17299 bp, 18 predicted proteins | sample 1568641 | NCBI WGS metagenome assembly OHJR01 (sample SAMEA3879607, study PRJEB24766) | human gut metagenome | biome: human-associated habitat; feature: feces | place: USA | collected 1985/1987 | reverse complement strand
ATCTTCACGATTCTTGACAGAAACTATAATGAACGATATGAGAAAAGATTTGGGAATGCCTAGGGTAAAAAAGGGGCATCTGCTTGCTTTTTTTGTAAATGATATAAAAGACGCAATGAAGAACAAAAAGCGTTAAACAGGTGAGGTATCGACCATGACCAACTTTGACACATTCCTCTCCACCCCACAATTTTCCTCCTTCGCCTCCGTGGCCGTCTCCGCCGAGCGGATTTTACAGATTGCCCTCTCCGCCCAGTGTGCGCACTGGGCACCTCTCCCAAAGGGAGAGGCAAGGGGACTGCCGCAAGATGGGGGTCTGCCGTGATGACCGAATGCCTGCCCTAATTCTGGCCGTCCCTTGGCTCCCACTCTGGGGGAGCTGTCAGCGAAGCTGACTGAGAGGGTAAAACGCCCTCTCTGCCCCATCCGGGACACCTCTCCCAAAGGGAGAGGCAAGGGGATTGCCGCAAGATGGGGGTCTGTCGTGATGACCGAGTGCCTGTCCTAATTTTGGCCGTCCCTTGGCTCCCACTCTGGGGGAGCTGTCAGCGAAGCTGACTGAGAGGGAAAAAACGCCCTCTCCGCCCCAACCGGGGCACCTCTCCCAAAGGGAGAGGCAAGGGGACTGCCGCAAGTCTGGCACCGCAACAAAGGAGATAAGCCATGCCAATTCCAAAAGACAACACAAAGCTTGAAAAGGCAAAGTCTCTTCGCCGGGAAATGACACCCCATGAACGCAAGCTCTGGTACTTATTTTTGCGTACCTATCCCGTCAAAATCTACAAGCAGCGCATTATCGGCTCCTTTATTGTAGATTTTTATTGTGCCCAGGCCAAACTCGTGATTGAAATTGACGGCAGTCAGCATTATGATAAAAGTGGGATTGCTTATGATGCGGAGCGAACGGCTTACCTGGAATCTTTCGGGCTAAAAGTGCTCCGGTATTCCAACCGGGAAATCGACCGGGAATTTCCGGCAGTTTGCCAGCAAATAGATGCCATTATCAAGGAGAGACGAGCATGACAAATTTCGATTTTTTGCTATCCGAAGAAGACTTCTCCTCCTTCGCCTCCGTGGCCGTCTCTGCCGAGCGGATCCTACAGATTGATCCCTCCGCCTGCGTGCTGAACTGCCGCCGGGCGATGGAATTTGCCGTGAAGTGGATGTACTCTGTGGACAAGGGGCTGGTCATGCCTTATCAGGATTCTCTGGTGAGCCTCATGAATGCCGAGGACTTCCGGGACATCGTGGGCGCGGACATCTGGCGGCGGATGGATCTGATCCGCCGCATGGGCAACAACGCCGCCCACACCGGCAAGAAAATCACCGAGGAGCAGGCGGTGCTGTGTCTGGAAAATCTCTATGTCTTTCTGGACTTTGTGGCATACTGCTATGGCGAAAACTACACCGAGGGACATTTTGACCGCAGCCTGCTGCGGCAGCCCGCCGCGCCCGCTGCGCAAGGGGGCTCCCGGGGAGCAGCCGACATTGATCTCGCCGCGCTGATGGCGGAGAACGCCGCGCTGAAAGAGGAACTCACCGCCCGCCGTGCCGAACAGCAGCAGACCTATGTGCCGAAACCTCTCGACCTGTCCGAATACAAGACCCGCAAGCTGTATATCGACACCATGCTGGAAGACGCTGGCTGGACGGAGGGCAAGGACTGGCTGAATGAGGTAGAGCTGCCCGGTATGCCAAACAAGTCCGAGGTAGGTTATGCGGACTATGTGCTCTACGGTGACGACGGCCGCCCGTTGGCGGTGGTGGAAGCCAAGCGCACCTGCACAGATGTGGCCAAAGGCCGCCAGCAGGCAAAGCTCTACGCCGACCTGTTGGAGAAAAAGTACCACCGCCGCCCGGTCATCTTCCTGACCAACGGCTTTGAAACCCACATCACGGACAATCTGTACCCTGAGCGCAAATGTGCGGCCATTTACTCCAAGCGCGATCTGGAGAAGCTCTTCAATCTCCAGAGTATGCGGACGAGTTTCAAAAATATCATGGTGGACCGCAAAATTGCCGGGCGATACTATCAGGAAGGCGCAATCAAGGCTGTCTGCGACGCCTTTGCCCGGAATCGCCGCAAGGCACTGCTGGTCATGGCTACCGGCTCCGGCAAGACGCGGACGGTCATTGCCCTGTGCGACGTGCTGCTTCAGCACGGCTGGGTGAAAAATATCCTGTTTCTTGCTGACCGCAACAGTCTGGTTACGCAGGCAAAGCGCAATTTCGGGAATCTGCTGCCTGATCTCTCCGTCACCAACCTCTGCGAAGAGAAGGACAACTACACCGCCCACTGCGTCTTTTCTACCTATCAGACCATGTACAATGTCATTGACAGCGTGCAGGATGAGGACGGCAAGCTCTTTACCTGCGGGCACTTTGACCTGGTGATCTGTGACGAAGCCCACCGCTCGGTGTATAACAAATACCGGGATATTTTCAACTATTTCGATGCGCCGTTGGTGGGACTGACGGCCACGCCCAAGGACGAGATCGACAAGAATACCTATGAGATCTTTGAGCTGGAAAACGGCGTGCCGACCTACGGCTATGAGTTGGCACAGGCGGTGAAGGACGGGTATCTGGTGGATTTCCTGTCGGTAGAGACGAAGCTGAAATTTATTGAGCAGGGCATCGTCTACGACGAGCTTTCCGACGAGGACAAGCAAATCTATGAGGACACCTTTGAGGATGAAAACGGAGAATTACCGGAGCGTATTGCGTCCTCGGCGCTGAACGAATGGATTTTCAATGAAGACACCATCCGACAGGCACTGAACACGCTGATGACCCACGGCCTGACCATCGACTACGGCAGTAAACTGGGCAAGACGATCATCTTTGCAAAGAATCACACCCATGCGGAGAAAATCCTCGGGGTTTTCAATCAAGAATATCCGCACCTTCCCGGCTTTGCCAAGGTGATCGACAACTATATGACCTATGCGCAAAGCGCCATCGACGAATTTTCTGACCCGAAGAAACTGCCTCAAATCGCTATTTCCGTGGATATGCTGGACACCGGCATTGACGTGCCGGAGGTGCTGAATCTGGTGTTCTTCAAAAAGGTCATGAGCAAGGCGAAGTTCTGGCAGATGATCGGACGCGGCACCCGTCTGTGTCCGGGGCTGATGGATGGTAAGGATAAGGACAAGTTTTATATTTTCGACTTCTGCGGCAACTTTGAGTTCTTCCGCATGAACAATGGCAGACCTACTGCCAATATGATTGCCCTGCAAGGCGCGATCTTCCATCTGAAAGCTCAAATTGCCTTCAAATTGCAGGATCTGGCCTATCAGACAACGGATCTGATTGCCTTCCGCAAGACACTGGTGGATGACATGGTGCGCAAGGTGCGGGAACTGAACAAAGAGAACTTTGCTGTCCGCCAGCATTTGAAATATGTAGAGCGATATGCCGAACCGGACAGCTACAACGCCCTGACCTATGAGGATACCTTGATTATGGGACAGGAACTTGCGCCGCTTATTACACCGGATGAGGATGATGCCAAAGCACTGCGGTTCGACGCGCTGCTATACGGCATCGAGCTTGCGTACCTGGCGGGAAAGAAGTACGGCAAGGCGCGGAGTGATCTGTTCAAAAAGGTTTCTGCCATCGCATCTGTGGCGAATATCCCGGAGATCATGGTGCAGGCTGAGTTGATTGACAAAATCCTGCACACAGATTATGTGGAGACCGCCGGAATCAATGAATTTGAGTACATCCGGGAGAATCTGCGCGACCTCATCAAGTATATTCCGGTCAGTAAAGTGCGCTATGATACGAATTTTGATGACGAAATTCTGTCTGTGGACTGGAAAGAATCTGAGCTGGAAAACGACGATCTGAAGAACTACAAGGCCAAGGCGGAGTTCTACATACGTCAGCACATGGATGATGCCGTTATTGCCAAGCTAAAGGGGAATATTCCATTGACTGCGGAGGACGTACAGGCACTGGAGAAAGCACTCTGGAGCGAAGTCGGTACGAAACAGGATTATGAGACAGCGTTCGGCCAGAAGCCGCTGGGCGAGTTCGTGCGGGAAATTGTCGGACTTGATATGAACGCAGCAAAAGAAGCCTTTGCACAGTACCTGAATGATGCGACCCTTGACAGCAGGCAGATTTACTTTGTGAATCAGATCGTGGAGTACATCGTCCATAACGGCATGATGAAAGACCTGTCCGTTTTGCAGGAAGCACCGTTTACCGACTACGGCAGCATCGTGGAAGTGTTCACAGACCTGTCCGTATGGGCAGGCATTCGACAGGTGATTGAGAGGGTCAATGCGAACGCTGCGGCATAAATGTATTTACAAATTACAAACTCGGCATCTGGCATCCCGAAGCATTTGGTATAGAATAAGACAACATGTGTTACTCTTGCTGACACAGAGAGGACGGCCCGAATCTATTGCAATGCAATGGGTTCGGGCCGTCCGTTTACATGATTCATTCCTCTTAGATACCGACAGTCGCCGTTTTCGTTGTTATGTACTATTACCACCCCCGCCTTTTCGCCAAATCCAACATAGAAAAGCAGTATTTTTCCCACCGTGTCAATGATGTCTGCAACGGGTCGCCTTCACGGATACGCAGGGTTCTGCGGATTTCCTTAGGGATGACGATCCGACCCAGGTCGTCCACCCGGCGGACAATGCCAGTTGCTTTCATATTGGTCCTTCTCCTTTGAAGCGCATTGCGCGCATTTTCTGCACGGTTGAAGTATTTGCAGGAAGAGGGGAATTATGTAATGGAATGGAAAATTCACATGGGCTACATGTTACGAAATGCAGGATGAAACTGGCTTCTGATGGACATTTCCTGCCGGATATGGTATAATATACCAGATCGTCCCGTGAGCGGATAAATATCCGCATTTTATTCAAGGGCGGTGTAAATATGACGATTCCCAAATATGACGAGATGTATCGCGCGTTTCTCGACTGCCTGACCGATGGCCAGCCACACAAATCCAAGGAAGTAAAAGACACGATTGCTGAAGTGTTTCATCTTTCGGATAAGGAGCGTGCCGTTCTGATGCCCAGCGGAAGCGGCCCGGTTTTTGACGGCCGGGTTTGGTTGGACAAGAACCTATCTCAAGAAGGCAGGCTTGATTCAGAGCCCTTCCCGCGGCGTTTTTGCCTTGACACCTGCGGGAAAGCAGGTGCTTTCTGAAAATCCTAATGCGAAAACCACGGCTGGAGACGGGATATTCTCCCGGTCTTGGCTGCAGATGTTTTCTGCCAGAATTAATCCCCCTGAAGCGGCGTTGGTATTTCCAAAGTCTGCTTCAGGGGGATTTCTTTTATTGGTTTGTCATTTTCCGTAGGTCAGGCCAAATCTGGCATAGGCTTCGGGCATTTCCTCCGGGCGAAGCTCTCTGGCTGTGACCGTGCCGTTATGGATTTCCTTATACAGGTTCCCGTCCAGGGTTCGGCGGCCGTCCAGGGTCTTCAGAGCGAACATCTCCTGCTTGTTGAACGGGGATTCCGGATGCTTTTCGCAGTAGAAGTTCAGAGCCACAAAATCTGCCACCAGCTGGGGTTCCTCCGTGAAGGAATAGAATTTGCGCCAGCTGCCCTTGTACAGATCCCAAAGCACCCAACCCAGGAAGTCCTCCTTTTCCAGCCGATAGCTCTCGCCGAACTGCTCCTGCACCAGACCCTCCACCAGGCGGATGGGCTCCCGCTGGGCCCTTTCGCCGATGCCCACATCGCACAGCCAGACCCCGTCGGTGGCCTGCACACGCATCACCCGATGGCGGCGCATGGGCGGCGTGGGTTCCCCCCGGAGATAACGGGCGGCGTAGTCCGTTACTCCGTAGCCAAGGCAGCGCAGAAGATTTCCGAAGCTCCCGTTCAGCTCAAAGCACAGACCGCCCCGGCCCTCCGTGACAATTTTCCGGAAAAGGGCATCCGCCTCCAGGGAGGTGGGAATATTCCGGAGAATATCCAGATTCTCATAGGGAACCGCGGTGCAGTGCGCCAGATGGAGCTTTCGCAGCAGTGCGGAATCAGGGACAATTTTTTCCGGCATTTCCAGTCCCAGCCGATGAAAATACGCATTTACGTCCATTTGCTGACCTCTTCCAGAATTTCCATGACCGTGAGCAGCTGCTCCCGGGAAACATAGGGTGTGGGAACGTCCTCCCGGATGCACTGGGCAAAGTGCTTCAGTTCGTTATAGTACCATCCGCAGGGCGGCACATTGATGCCGGTGGAGATCTCCACCTCGTCCTTGGTATCGAACACTCTGGGCGGTGCGTCAAAGGTGTAGGCTGTCATGGTTTTTCCGTCGTTGATGACCACCGCGTTCTCAAAGTAGACCCGCCAGCGGGCGGTCCAGGGGCTGTCGGCGTTGAACCAGGCGGCCTCGCCGTTTACATGCTTGTCACCGAAATCGTAATCGATCCGCAGATGCTCCGCGTAGGTCTTGCCCCGGCCATGGCAGGTGTTGATCGTAAAACGCTCGGGCTTGCCGAACAGGGAGACGATCACGTCCAGATCATGGATATGCAGATCAAAGGGCAGCAGCCCGGACTTGCTCTTGTCAAACAGCCAGCCGCCGACGGCCCACCGGGGTGCCGCGGACAGACGTTCAAAGCTGGCATCCAGAACCTTGCCGTATTCTTCGGATTTCACCAGCTGACGCAGAGCCTGGATTTCTTTGGTAAATTGCAGCACCTGAGCAATGTACAGATGGCAGCCCTTGGCCTGGGCGGTATCCAGCATTTCCTTCGCGTCCGCGTAGTGCAGGGCGATGGGCTTCTCGCAGATGGTGTCCATGCCCAGATTCAGGCTTTCCATGACCATATCGTGGTGCAGGAAGGTAGGCGTGCAGATATCCACCGCGTCCAGATCGCACTCGCGAACCATCTGCGTGATAGAGCGGTACAGAGGAACGCCCCATTGGGCGGCCGTGTCAGCCGCGCTGGGAGCCGTATCGCACAGCGCGACCACGGACGCGTTTTCCACCACTTGCCAGTTGGCAAAGTGAACCCGGCCCATGCCGCCGCCGCCCACAATGCCGATTCTCAGATTTTTCATAATGACCTCCATAAGCGTAGGGTGCTGTCTGAGCTCACAGGACGAAGCCGTGCGCTTTCAGATACCGGGCGGAATCCAGCACCGCCTGGTTGACCTCGGCCAGATCCTTGGGCCCCGCGGCGGTGAATTCGATTTCGATGGAGAAGGGGCTGTGGTTTTCGGCCTTGTCCAGCATGGCAAACAGTTCCGGGAAGGGAACGTAGCCCTTGCCCAGGGCGGGGAAATCCCATTCCTTCCGGCCGCCGGCCTTGTCCTTCAGATGGATATAGCCAACCCGATCCATACAGGCTCCCAGATCCTGGACTACGTCCACGTCACCGTAGAAAATAGCGTTGGCGGTATCGTAGTTGATCCGCACCCGGTCAGAGCCGACCAGGTTGACGATCTCCTTCAGAATCGCGCCGGTGCCATGGTCGCCATGAACCTCCAGCACCAGAATCATGTCATATTTTTCAAGATAGGGAAGGAACCCCCGGATATGCTCCGCTACCACCGCGTTGGAGGCGATGGCATTGTCCTTCAGGTGCGCTTCGCCAACGGACGAGACAATATACCTTGCCCCGAAGAAATGGGCCAGACGGATATTCTTTACGAAATCCGGGATTCGTGCCGTGTCCATCAGGTTGGTGTGTCCGCTCATGGCGAAGGGGATCAGGCCCGCCTCGTCCAGCTTGTCCTTCACTTCCAGCAGCCGCTGGAAGCTCTGATCCGGGAACACATGCTCCGTCCAGCCCTTCGTGGCGGTCAGCTCAATGTAATGGAAGCCTGCGGCCTGGATGCCGGCAATGGCCTCCTCAATGGAATAGCCATGGTAGCAATTGGAGTTGACCGCAATGATTCTGTCCGTCATGGAATCTCCCTCCTCAAATCAGGAAATTATCCAGATACCGCTTGCTCAGGCGAATGGAATTGAGAATGTCCTCCCGGCTTCCCTCAAAGGCCTTGTCCTCCACTTCAATGACGGCGCAGCCGTTATAGCGGATGTCGTTCAGGGCGGAGACAAAAGCAGACCAGTTCACATCTCCCAGGCCGGGGATTTTCGGGGACATATAGTCCAGCGGATATGCCAGCACGCCGCACTCGGCCAGTTTTTCGGGATAGAGCTTGATATCCTTAAAGTGGACGTGGAAAATCCGGTCGGAGAAGTCGTAGATGGTCTTCACATAGTCCAGCCCCTGCCAGACGTAATGGCTGGGGTCGAAATTCAGGCCAAAATTAGGGGAGGGGATGATCTCGAACAGCTGCCGGTAGATTTTCGGGGTGCACATCAGGTTCTGTCCGCCAGGCCACTGATCCGCGCCGAAGAGCATGGGGCAGTTCTCGATGGCAACCTTCACGCCGCACTGCTCGGCCAGAGCGATGATGTCGGGCCAGATCTGCCGGAACAGCTCGATGTTCTCTTCGAAGGTCTTATGCTGATCCTTGCCGATAAAGGTGGTGACCATGTTTACGCCCAGCTTGGCGGAAGCCCGGATGACGGCCTTCAGGTGGGAAATCGCCGCTTCCCGCTTTTCCAGGTCCGGGTCCATGGGGTTGGGATAGAAGGCCAGAGAAGAAATCTCCAGTCCCTTGGACGAAGTCAGCTTCTTGACATAGTCGGCGTAGGAATCGTCCTGGCAGACACGCTCGCAGTCAATGTGGCTCACACCGGCGTAGCGGCGTTCCGCTTTGCCCGCGGGCCAGCAGGCAACCTCCAGGCATTTGAAGCCCATCCGGGAGGCAATGTCCACAACTTCCTCAAAGCTCCATCCGTCCAGAATGGCGGTGAGCAGACCGAATTTCATCATAACGGTTTTCTCCTTATCTGTTTTCGGGAATTTCCACGGCCGTTCCCAGCTCGGAAGACCGCAGAGAAGCAAACACGGCGCGCATGGCGGTCAGGGCACTGCGGCCGGAGATCTCCGGCTCCCTGTTGTTCACCAGGCTGTCCATCCACAGGTCGATGACACCGGACTTGGTCTGATTGTCATTGGTCTGAATGGCTTCCACATCATAGCTGATCTTGCTGCCGTCGGCCAGAATCACCTTAATGGCCGCAGCGGGATCGTCATAGATGCGCATAATGCCCTTGGTGCCGTAGAGAATGGTAGAATTGTCCTCCGCGCCGTAGTAGGTCCAGCTGGCGGTCATGGTGCCCATGGCCCCGCCGGACAGCTCGTAGATGCAGATGGCGTTGTCGTCCACGCCGATCAGATTGCCGGAGGCATCCTTCTTGTCCAGGGTCGTCACCCTGGCAGTGGTGCGGATTACCCGCTGACCGGTGAGGAACTGGATCAGGTCGGTCTTGTGGATGCCGAGATCGGCCATGGCGCCCATGGCAGCCCGATTCTTGTCGAAGAACCAGGTGTTCTTGCCCGGGTCAATGGACCAGGTCTCCGGGCCGCCGTGGCCGAAGATGGTCCGGAAGGTGATGATATCGCCGATCAGACCCTCCACGATCAGCTTCCGTGCCAGGCTGTGGGCCTTGGCAAGACGCTGGTTGTGGCCGATCATCAGAAATTTCCCGTTTGCGTCGGCGGCCTGAACCATGGCTTCGCAGTCGGCAAGGTTGGTCGCCATGGGCTTTTCACACAGAACGTGCTTGCCCGCGTTCAGAGCCGCGATGGTCAGCTCCGCATGGGCAAAGTTGGCGGCGCAGATGGACACGGCCTGGATTTCCGGCTCTGCCAGCAGCTCCTCTACGGTGGCGTAGGCACGGCCGCCGTACTTAGCCGCCAGCTCTGCCGCCCGCTGCTGATTGATGTCGTAAAAGCCCACCAGTTTTGCTTCCGGATGGGCCGCGTACTCCGGAATGTGGCGAACCTGTGCGATTTTGCCGCAACCGATGATACCGATTCCAAACATAGCTGATTCCTCCCGATTGGTTAATTGCTGTCCTTCTTCTGCAGAAGAACGGCGAAGATGATGATGAGTCCCTTGACGGCCTCACACAGGAAGGTGGGCACGCCGACGGTATTGAGGATATTGTTCATAACGCCGATGATGAGCATTCCCACGAACGCGCCCACCAGGCTGCCCTTGCCGCCTGCCATGGAGGTTCCGCCCACGACGACTGCCGCGATGGCGTCCATTTCATAGCCGGAGCCCGCATTGGCGAAGTCCATGGAACCGATTCTGGCAATGTAGATGATGGCGCCGATGGCGCACATCACGCCGCCCAGCGCGTAGACCTTCATTTTGACCCAGGCCACATTGATGCCGGAGAGCTTGGCGGCCTTTTCATTGGAGCCGATGGCGATGGTCTGGCGGCCGAAGGCGGTTTTCCGGAAAATAATGTGCATGATTACAACCATGATGACCCAGTACAGGATAGGCAGGATGATCTGATTTCCGATCCGGGCGGAGGCGATTGTCTTGAAACCCGCGGGGACGGAAGGATTGAAGGTCTGAGTCATCTGCTGGGTCACGGACCGGAAAATCTTCATGGTACCCAGGGTGGCGATAAAGGGCGGCAGCTTGCCGTAGGCAATCAGCGCGCCGTTCAGGCCGCCCATCAGCACGCCCATGAGGATCGCCGCGAGCATGGCAATTACATAGGCAAGGGGGCCGGTGATGCCCATGGCGGCCAGAGGGCCGTTGGTCTCATCGAGCATATAGAGCAGCCCCGCGCCGATGGCGCAGAGGGTGGAGCCTACCGAAAGATCGATGCCGCCGGTAATGATGGCAAAGCACATGCCCAGGGCGATTACGCCCGCGTAGGCGTTGTTCCGGAGAATGTTCAGCCAGGCGATCCACATTTTGCCGAACATGCCCGTAAAGGAGCCTGCGTTGAAGCCCTGCACCGCGGCCTGAATCAGGATCATCACCAGCAGGGCAAACAGGGTGGACAGGAAGCTGTTTTTCGACCAGATTTCCCCGACGCTGCCGATGGTTCGCTTGCTTGTTTTGTTGTTCATGGGTTACATTGCCCCCTCTTTCTCGGATTGATTGCCACCGGTGGCAAGATACATAATGTGCTTTTCGTTCATATCCTCTCCGGATACATGACCTACGATCCGGCCGTGGTACATCACAAGGCTGCTGTCGCAGACGCGGATGATCTCCTGGGCCTCGGAGCTGAGGACGACGATTGCCACGCCCTCCTGGGCCAGGCGATGGATGATGCCGTAGATCTCTTCCTTGGCGCCTACGTCAACGCCCTGGCTGGGATTGTCCAGGATCAGCACCTTGGGGTCGGACATGACCCACTTGGCCAGGACGACCTTCTGCTGGTTGCCGCCGGAAAGGCTGGTGATCAGGTCATACTTGTCGCCCATCTTGATCCGCAGCTTTTCCTGCTGAACCCGGAAAGCCTCCTGCTGCTGATTCTTGTTGATGAACAGCCCCCGGACGAATTTGGGCAGCTGCACAATGGTGCCGTTGTCCAGAATGGACATATCCTTCAGAATGGCGTTTTCCTTACGGTTTCTGGGCAGATACGCCAGACCTTCCAGAAGCGCCTGGTGGGTGTCCGTCAGATGGACTTCCTTTCCGCCGATTACCACCTTGCCGGTGTAACGGCCGCCCATGGCACCAAAGACCGTCTGGAACAGCTCGCTTCTGCCGTCGCCCAGCAGGCCGGTGATTCCCAGCACCTGACCGGCCCGGACGGAAAGGGAGATATCCCGGAAATGCTTCCCGTCGCTCAGATTCTCCAGCCGCAGCATTTCATCGCCATAGTTCTGATCCCGTTTCAGGGATTCCGTCCGGATTTCGTGGCCCACCATATACTCGGCCAGCTTCTTGGTATTGGTATCCTTCACCAGACCCTGGGCCACCATACAGCCGTCACGCAGGACGGTATAGCGGTCGCAGATTTCCATGACCTCGCCAAGCTTATGGGAGATGAAGATAATTCCGACGCCCTGCTCCTTCAGCGTGCGCATCATAGCGAAGACCCGCTGAATTTCCGGCTCCGTCAGAGAGGTGGTAGGCTCGTCCATAATGATAATGGAGGCATCCTGCATCAGGGCCCGGGAAATCTCCACGATCTGCTTGTAGCTGGCATCCAGATCCCGAACCATGGTATTGGGATCCAGCTCCAGATTCATGCGCTCGAACAGCTCCTTCGTCTTGTTCCGCATCAGAGCCTTGTCCAGCAGACATCCTTTGCGGGGCAGATGGGTCAGGAACATATTCTCATAGATCGTCAGATCGTTGATGAGATTCAGCTCCTGGTGGATGAATCCCACGCCGGAGTCCAGCGATTCCAGAGGCGTTGTAAAATGTACTTCCTTCCCGTCCAGGCAAATGGTGCCGCTGTCGGCGGGAAGAACGCCGCCCAGAATATTCATCAGGGTCGATTTGCCGGCACCGTTCTCTCCCAGCAGCGCACAGATTTCCCCGGTTCCCAGGGAAAAGTCCACATCCCGCAGTACACGGTTTGCCCCGAAGGATTTGTTGATTTTTTGCATTGAAAGATTCAAACGATCACTTCCATTCTTTTGCTTGTCAGTAAATTCCCACAAAAAAGTGCCGAAAGCGCCGGAAAGGCGGCTTCGGCACTTTTTCATAGGAAACGCGCGGGGCTATGGCTACCCAGCCATAGCCCCGCGTAAAGTTTTAGATGCCGCCCTTGACTCTGCCGCAGCCGACAGGCGCGCAGATCGGGAAGATCCGCTTAGTAAACGGTGTTCTCGGGATCCAGGTAGTCAGCCACGTTATCCGCGCTGACGATGGTGGTGGGGATCACAACGACGGACTCGGGATGGCCGCCCTCCAGCACATCGATAGCGGTGCGGATGGCATCCTGAGACATTGCGGGAGAGTACAGAGCGGAAGCCAGACCCAGATCTGCATAGGCGGGATCGTTAATCATCCGGAAGTACTCCTGGCAGCCGCCGCCGCCGGTGATGGCCTTGATGTCCTTGCGGCCGGCCTCGGTGATGGCCTGGATCGCGCCCATAGAGGTCTCGTCATCCATGGAGAAGACGGCGTCGATCTGGGGGTGAGCCTCCAGAACGTCGGCCATGCCGGCCAGACCCTTGTCACGGGCGAAGGACTCCAGCTGAACCTCGAAGATGTTGGACTCGTCGTAGCCGACTTCCTTCAGGTAGTCATAGAAGCCCTGCTTGCGCAACTCGCAGACGGAGCCGGAGGAGGGAACGTCCATCACAACGATATTGGCGGCGGGGCCGACCTTCTCGGTGATGTACTTGGCGGACTGATAGCCCATGTCGTAGTTATCGCCGGTAACCTTGTAGATACCCTGGCAGTCCACATCCACGTCAAAGTTCACAACGGGGATGCCGCTGTCGATGATGTTCTGCAGAGCGGTCTCCATGCCGGTCCACTGGGGCCAGGAGACGATGACCGTTGCGCCCCAGGCAACCAGATCGTCCAGAGCGGTGGTCATGGAAGCGGCGTCCTTGGAAGTGGTGATCATGTAGTCCAGGTTGTTTTCCTTGCAGTACTTCTCAGCGTAGTAAGCAACACCGGCAACCCAGCCGTGAGTCACGTCGGGAGCGGCGATGCCGACCTTGATCTCCTTGGCAGCGGGAGCCTCGGTCGCGGCGGGAGCCTTCGTCTCGGCAGCGGCAGGCGCTTCGGTCGCGGCCTGGGTGGGAGTGCTCTGTGCGCCGCAGGCGGCCAGGGACAGAACCATAGCCAGCGTCAGCAGCATAGCAATCAGCTTTTTCATTTTGTATTCCTCCAGTTCTATTCGATTCACGGCCATGTGCCGTTGAATACGCAAGTACCAAATTCAAGACACCGATACTTGCAGAATCTATATATCATAAACAGTTCAAAATGTCAATTGCCTTCACAAAAATAGCATATTGCACAAAGCTGCTGCTTGACTTCCGAACGGATTGCCCAATTCCTTTTGCAAAATTCTACTTTCCCGGCTTTTCCGGTGCAGGACTTCCGTTTCGCGGGGCGGTTTTTTCGGATAGCCGCCCATGCCGACCATGTCCGTCGGCGGCGACACGCCATCGATACCGGGCGGTACCCAAAGGTCTGACGATTTCAGGCCAGCCGTGGGCGTATTGGCAGTCGGCCTTGCCGACTGCGCACTGTCAGCGGCGACACGCCATCGATACCGGGCGGTACCCAAAGGCCTGACGATTTCAGGCCAGCCGTGTGCGCACGGGCTGTTGGCCCTGCCGACTGCGCGCTGTCAGCGGCGACAGGCCATCGATACCGGGCGGTACCCAAAGGTCTGACGATTTCGGACCAGCCGTGTGCGCATTGGCTGTCGGCCCTGCCGACTGCGCACTGTCAGCGGCGACAGGTCATCGATACCGGGCGGTACCCAAAGGCCTGACGATTTCAGGCCAGCCGTGTGCGCATTGGCAGCGGCACCTTGCCGCTAGGCGGCTTCCCGCATTCGCTGGCGGACTACGTTGGCAATCCGGGCGATGAACTCCCCGTTGGTGGGCTTGCCCCGGTCGGGGCTGACGGTGTTGCCGAAGTAGCCGCAGAGAATGTCCATGTCCGCCCGGGTCCAGGTGACCTCGATCAGGTGGCGGATGCCCCGCTCCACCCGGGAGGCGGTGGTGTCGAACTTGGCGGCGATCTGGGGATAGAGGCCGAAGGTGATGTTGTTGATGTAGCAGCCGTCGCTGACGCACAGCACCACCGCCTCCACCGCGAAGGGGTGGCCCAGCAGATGATCCGGCGCGCCGATGTCCAGCAGAATCTGCCGGGTCAGATATTCCGGATCCAGACGGTTGATCCGGGACTGGTTCAGCAGAACCAGCAGCTCCCGGCGCAGCCGTTCCTTCTGGGCGGGGGTTTCCGCGGCGCACAGCCGCATGAGGGTGTCTACCTGCATTTCCAGATTACGCATATTTTGTTCCTCCTTAAAATCATACCCGTTTTGTTGGACGGATTGTGTGCTAATCTTGGGGAAATCCGTCGAAGGATTTTCACCAAAATCAAACAGGATTCAGTTGACTTTAGTATCTTGCCATGCTATAATATTCCTGTGCAATGAAAAAATATAGACAAAGAAGAATACTAAAGTAACCTTATGACTGCATTGTAGCACTACTTTAGTAGCCTGTCAATGGGGAGATGGCTACAAAAGTATTCTTCTGCGAATTGCACAACGGTGAGGGGGGCACTTTGTGTTTTTTGACAGATTCCAGGCTTTGTGCGAGAAAAAGGGAGTCAGTGTGTACCGGGCCTGCATGGACGCAGGCCTGAACCGCAGCGCGGTGGCCAAGTGGAAGGCCGGCGGAAAGCCCAACGGCACCAGTGCCGGCAAGCTGGCGGCCTATCTGGGGGTCACCACGGACTACCTGCTTTGCGGCAAAGAGCCGGAGAATTCCGGCAGACAGGTCAGTGACGAGGAAATCAAGTTCGCGCTCTTCGGCGGCAACGGGGAAATCACCGATGCTATGTACGAAGAGGTGAAGCAGTTTGCCGCCTTTGTCCGGCAGCGGGAGGCGGAGAAGAAGGAGTAGCCATGGACATTCCGATGCTGTACGCTCTGGCGGAAAAAGAGAATATTGGGATTCTCCGTTTTCCCCTTCCCAATACCGGCTCCATGTCCGTAATGGATGAACGGGGTCAGTGCAGCATCGGCATGGATCCGGGGGTGCTGGACGGCGGCGCCCTGGAACGGGTACATCTGGGTCATGAGCTGGGGCACTGCGTCACCGGCAGCTTTTACAGCCGAAGCACGGCGGTGGACAGCCGCCAGCGGCACGAAAATCAGGCGGACAGATGGGCGGTGCAGAACCTGATTCCGGTGGACGACCTGGATCGGGCGGTGGCCGAGGGCTGTACGGAGCTGTGGGAGCTGGCGGAGCGATTCGACGTAACGGAGGAATTTGTCCGGAAGGCCGTGTGCCTGTACGTCCACGGAAATCTTGCCACGGAATTGTATTTTTGAACGCGGAGGTAAGGATGACAGAAAGAGAAAAGATGCTGGCAGGGCAGCTTTACGACTGCGGCGATGCCGAACTTCTGACCCGATGGCATAAGGCGAAGGATCTGGTGCGGGACTACAATCAGACCGATTCTGCCGACGCGGAGGAAAAAGACCGGATTTTAAGAGAGCTGCTCGGCGGGGCAGGGGAAAATCTGTGGATTACGCCACCCTTTTATGTGGACTACGGCAACAACATTTATCTGGGAAATCACTGCGAAATCAATATGAACTGTACGTTTTTGGACGACAATGTGATTCGGATCGGAAACAATGCCCTGATTGCGCCCAATGTGCAGATCTACACGGCATTTCATCCGACAAATTCGGCCGAACGCTTTGGGGAAAGGAAAGAAGACGGCTCCTTTGCCTTCTGCAAGACCCAGACGGCACCGGTCATCATAGGCGACAGCGTATGGATTGGAGGCGGCGTGATTATCCTGCCCGGCGTGACCATCGGGGATAATGTGGTAATCGGCGCGGGAAGCGTTGTCACCAGGGACATTCCGGACAATGTGGTTGCCTACGGGAATCCCTGCCGGGTCATCCGGGAAAATCGGTAATTTCCGTGCAAACTGGCTGGAAAAGCCCATTGTGTGATTGACATTTCCTCTCCGATGGGTTATAATACCATCCAAACGCATAGCAGATACGTCTTCGGGGGGCCGGCATTTCCGGCTGAGATAGAGCGACAGGCTCTGACCCGTGTACCTGATACGGTTAGTACCGTCGGAGGGAAAGGCAGAATACCACCTGTGGTAATCGCATTGCACCTGGACGGGTTTGCAGTGCGATTCTATTTTTTTCGGAGGTATTCTCTATGAACAATTCCCATCGCAAGGTGCGTATGCTCACCGAAGGTGCGCTGTGCATCGCTCTGGCGGAAATCCTGAGCTTCCTGCCCCTGTACAAAATGCCCTGGGGCGGCTCCGTGGATCTGGCCATGCTGCCCGTGATCCTGTACTGTGTCCGCTGGGGCTTTGGCCCTGGCATGGCGGCGGCCTTTGCCCACGCCGTGTTCCAGACCCTGTTTGAGGGCGGCATCGCCATCGGCTGGCAGAGCATTCTCGGAGACTTCATCGTGGCCTATACCGTGCTGGGTCTGGCCGGCCTCTTTAAGGGCAAGTTCGTCCCCGCAACCGTGGTGGCCTGCGTGGCCCGGTTCCTGGTGCACTATGTGGTCGGCGCTACCATCTGGGCCGAGTACATGCCTGAGACCTTCTTCAACATGACCATGACCACCCCCTGGATTTACTCCGCTCTGTACAACGCTGCCTACATGCTGCCGGATATGCTGGTAATCCTGCTGGTGGGTGTCATCCTGATGAAGACCCCTGCCAAGAAGTACGTCACCGGCGAAGACCTGAAGTAAAAATCGGAAAGACCC
>OHJR01000193.1_pt1 | contig 17948 bp, 9 predicted proteins | sample 1568641 | NCBI WGS metagenome assembly OHJR01 (sample SAMEA3879607, study PRJEB24766) | human gut metagenome | biome: human-associated habitat; feature: feces | place: USA | collected 1985/1987 | reverse complement strand
GGCTGGCGGAAATCAGCACCGCAGACCACAGCATTTTCAAGCATGAGCCGAAAGGCCGCGCGGCGGAAGCCTACCGCACTCTAGTGAAGGAGGTTATGGACATTGGAGAAATACAGCGCAGCAAGCCTTCTGACCTCAGTCGATAGTCTGTTCACCACGCAGGAGGAGCGAGATACTGCCACTCAGCCCAGAGTGCAGGAAATCCTCATCGACCAGATCGACGATTTCCCAAACCATCCCTTCAAAGTCCGTATGGATGATAACATGATTGAAATGGCGGAGAGTGTGAAACAGCACGGCATTCTGGTTCCTGCCATCGTGCGTCCCAAAGAGAACGGGCATTACGAAATGGTTGCCGGTCACCGCCGCAAACTGGCGTGTACCCTGATTGCAAAGCTGCAACTGCCCTGCATTGTCCGGGAACTGACAGATGAGGAAGCGACCCTGATTATGGTGGATTCCAATTTGCAGCGGGAACAAATTCTCCCTTCGGAGAAAGCCTTTGCCTACAAGATGAAGTTGGAAGCCATGAAACGGCAAGGTCAGCGTAACGACCTAACTTTGTCGCCAGTGGCGACAAAGTATGATGCCGCTGTAAAGCTGGGTCAGCAGAGTGGTGAGAGCAGAGATCAGGTATTTCGCTACATTAGGCTAACCAATCTGATTCCCGAAGTTCTGGACTTGGTAGACAATACCGTCCTGAAAGAAAAGGACAAGCTACAAATCGCTCTGCGCCCCGCTGTGGAACTGTCCTACCTGACCCAGCAGGAGCAGCATGACCTGTACGAAACCATGATAACGGAGGACTGCACCCCCTCTCATGTTCAGGCGATGAAAATGCGAAAATTTTCGGAGGAAGGCAGGCTGAACATGGATGTGATTTTCTCCATCATGCAGGAGAAAAAGCCCAACCAGAAGGAGCAGTTCAAAATTCCAAAGGAGCGTATCAGCAAATACTTCGCGCCGGGGACGCCTGCGCAGAAGATTGAGGATACCATTGTCAAAGCATTGGAGTTTTACCGGAAGCGCCAGCGGGAACAGGAACGGTAACCACTCACAAGGGGGCAGTATACCCATTTTTCAGGACTGAGGGCAGGGGAGCCGCACGGTTCCCCCTCTCCACACCTCACCCCCTCCAAACTACCTGTACATTCCGAAAAGGAGAAACAGGTTTGTACCGGTTTTAACAGCAAACCAACAATCGCAGTCCTTGCTGTACTTCGGCAAGGATTATTTTTTTGAAAGGAATTATCATGCCAACTGTAATCAAACGATGTATTTCATTTCTTTTGATTCTGATGCTGGTGGTTAGTCTGATTCCCAGCGTATATGCTGCGGAAACAGCCGATGAAGCTGATCCTGCTGCTTCATCGGAGACAACGGAAGAAACCCCGAACACAGAACCGGAAGAAAACCTGATTCCACCGCCGGATGAAACAGAACCGCCTGTTATAGAGGAATCCGATGCTGAACCATCAGAACTTGACATTATCGATGATTCTGAGCCGCCTGTCATGCTTCTGATTGACGGGGAAGTTGCTCTGGCATCCATTTCCAACTGTCAGGCAACCACATGGGCTACCATCTGGGTCAATACAGATGAATACAGTCCCATTGCTGGAAAGACCAACCGATTTATCTACTATGAATTTGCGGGCAAGTCAAGAAACCGAAATAATGTCGGCCTGAAAGCCATTAAGGTCAATGGAACATGGCAGGCAGCTTACTGCCTGGAACCTGGCATTGCGGAAGGTTCCACTTATACAGAAGAAAATCTGACAATGGATGAATTTGTCAGCAGTTCATCAGCTCCATCCACGCTTACTGTACAGCAAATGAAAGCTATGTGCGTTGCGGTTATGTACGGACAGAGGACGCTTCCGCAATCTGCCAGCTATGAGCTGCTGTCCAATATGGTGGCAACGCAGATTATTGTCTGGGAAATCGCCATTGGCTGGCGAAATGCCACACCGCCGTATGCACAGACCAATGATGCGTTCATTCGTCGGTTTGAGAATTCCTACGGAAAAGGACCCGAAGCCACTTCCATGTATATTTCCATCGGAGGTCGGCTGAAGAATGTCATTTCGGCATACAACCAGATTTCTGCAAACATGGCAGCGCACAGCGATGCCATCCCCAGCTTTACCAGCGCGGCTAAGAATGCTGCCCCGACCATAGATTTGAAACCGAATGGCAACGGTCAGTATAGTGCAGCCGTAACGGACAGTAATCGGGCAATATCTGGGTATTCCTTTCCGAGGGTGGATGGCCTGACCTTTTCCACAAACGGAAATGTGCTGACGATTACCTCTGACCGCCCACTGGACAATGTGCTGCTGGCACCCACACGAAACCGGGTGAATACCCAGGGGCACCCCTTCTTCGTGTGGTATAACGGCAGTTATCAGGTGATGCTGGGCAGTCAGGCAGACCCATCTTATGAGGATTTACCTGTATACTTTCGGGTAAGGGCCGTCAATCCCACAGGCTCCATGAAATTGGTCAAGACCACAGAGAACGGAAAAAACCTGTCCGGCTGGAAGTTTGGAATTTATTCGGATTCCGGCTGCTCAAACCTGATCTCCGGTCCGCACACCACAGATTCCACAGGTGCGCTCTCCGTCTCCAATTTGACCGCAGGAACCGTGTATGTAAAAGAATTAGGCCACACGGACGCGAGCGTTGCTACTCTATATACCTGCGACAGCGCCAATCCTCAGAAAGTAACCATCACCGCTGGGGCTACTGCAACGGTTAATTTCCACAACAGGCTTAACACCGGCGGCGTTAAGTTGGTCAAGGAAACAAACACAGGCAAGAATTTGGATGGTTGGCAGATAGGTCTTTACACCGATGCCGCCTGCACAAAGCCTATTTCCGGTTCTCCCTTTACCACCGGGGCCGACGGAAGCGTAACGGTTTCCGATTTGTCTGTTGGGACGCTGTATGCAAAGGAAATTGAAGTGGATGACCCTTACTGGGTCTGTGACACCTCTGTGAAAACGGTCAATATCACGGCGGGACAGACCGCAGCCGTGAACTTTCGCAATACCCATTACGGAGATCTGCGTATCCGAAAAAATGCGGTAAACGGTTCTGCTGAAGGATGGAGTTTCCAGATTTTGGATTCTGAGAGAAATCTGGTTACGACTATCAAGACAGGGGCAGACGGCTATGCTCACTCCGGGCTTCTCCTCCCCGGACAGTATTTCATTCTTGAAGTGTGTGACCGTGACGACACCTATTGGGAGTATGATCCCGTCGTGGAAAAACAGGTGACGATAACAGCCGGTTCTCAGGCGGAGGTAGTCTATACCAATACGCAATATGGCAAAATCCAGATTCAGAAAGCCATGGAAACGGAGGGCAGTCTGACAGGCTGGCAGTTCCGCATCACAGATTCTTCTGACACGGAAATCCCCGGTTCTCCCTTTTCCACAGATGAAACAGGCTTGATTCTCTCGGAGAAGTTACAGCCCGGAGAATACAAGGTTGAGGAGCTGATTCCGGAGAATAGCCTGTATTCCTGCACTAGTGAGAATCCACAGACTGTGACCGTGAAAGCCGGAGAAACAGCTGGGGTTTCTTTCACCAACGCTCTGCGCCCTGGCAGGATTCTCATTGAGAAAGTGGACATCCGTGGAGAACCCTTGGCAGATGCGAAGTTCCTGTTGGAATGGAGCAAGGATGGTTCTCTTTGGTGGCCGGTGGAATACACCGATGCAGAAACGGTCAGAGAGGGATTCTGTTTCAATGCCGAATGCGTAAATGGTACTTTGACTTCCGGAAAGGATGGGCTTTTGGAATGGACTGGATTGCATCCGGGACTGATGTACCGCGTGACAGAACTGGAAGCGCCCAAAGGGTATTCGCTTTTGACGGAGCCTGCCTTTGAGGGAATACTACCGGCGGATAATCTGACGGTTTCTTTTCGTGTAGTGAATTGCGAAATATTTAAGCTGCCTGAAACCGGCGTGATCTCCGGGGCATGGCTTCGGGTATCTCAATTCGCGTGTATATTACTCTGTACTGCACTTCTCGTCTACTCCTATCGTAGAGAACGGAGACAATAAAATGACTGCCTACTACTGTGCCAGGGATCAGCCCTGGCATTTCTGTTTTTCGGTGATTTCTAAAAGTTATGTAAACTAATATCATCATTTATCTATGAAAGGAAAAATCAATATGAAAAAACTGACGAAGATTCTCTCCCTGCTGATGGCTCTGACTTTGCTGCTGAGTTTTCCTGTTGCCGTTTCCGCCGCCGAACTGGAGGACGCTCCTATTGACGAATCCAGAACCGGCTCCCTGACCATCTACAAGAACGACATGACCAACGCCGAAAAGGACGGCGTTTGGGATTCCTCCTATGTGTCCACCGGCGTGTTTGACCAGACCGGCGTCAACGATGTGCTGGGCGGCGGCGAATCCGCTCTGGGCAACGGTGAAGCCGGCTACGGCTACGCCATAAAGGGTGTGGAGTTCAGCTTTGTCCAGGTTGCGGATATTGTCCAGTTCTCCGAGTCCGAAAATGACAGCCGTACCGACAGCCATGTAGAGATTCTGTACGCCATTGACAAGACCAAGGGCGCGGACTTCCTGAAGGCCCTGGGGCTGGAAAATGGCCTGAGTCGCTATACCAACGCTGACCAGTTGGATTCCACCAAGTATTACTATCAGTCCGATGTGCTGATCGACGCTCTGGCTGCGGCACTGGAATCCAATTCCACCGTAGTGAAAAATGCGCTGGAAGCCTACATCTCCGCAAACGGCGGTGCTGCCATGCCTCTGACGGATTCCTACGGTAAGACCAAAGCTGAAAATCTGAACCTGGGACTGTATCTGGTCGTGGAAACCAAGGTGCCCGAAATGGTCGTGTCCACCACCGATCCCTTCCTGGTTTCCGTCCCCATGACCTCCGTGAACGGAACCAACGCCACCGACGGCGGCACCCGCTGGATTTATGACATCACCCTGTATCCCAAGAACCTGACCGGCATCCCCTCTCTGGAAAAGACCCTGCGGGAGAATCAGAACGACACCGGCAAAACCGACGCTTATGCTCACACCGGCACCGCTTCCGCTGGTGACACCATCGACTACCAGATCATTTCAACCTTGCCCTCCATCACCTCCGAATCCACCTACCTGTCCTGCTATACCTTTGTGGATACCCTGTCCAAGGGTCTGTCCTACAACAAGGGCGATGTGGTTCTGGAGTTCTTCACCGATGCCGCTTGCATGGATTCCGTTGCCAAGTGGACGGAGGCTGACGGCAAATTTACCGTTGCCTACAACACTACCGATACCGGGGATCCCGTTATGACCATCGAAATGACCGCTGCCGGTTTGACCGAGATTAACACCTCCAAGGCTGTTTATTCCGGCGCTTCCATGGTCAACTCCGGCTACTCCGACTGCACCGTAAGAATCACCTATGCCGCCAAGATGGACAGCAGCAGCGATCTGGTGTTCGGTGACAAGGGCAATGATAACAAGGTTGTGCTGACCTGGAAACGCAGCTCCCAGAACTACTACGATACTCTGGTGGATGACTGCCATGTGTTCACCTACGGCATTGACCTGACCAAACTGTTCAGCGACGGCAAGGGCGATTTCTCCAAGGTGGAGTTTCTGATCCAGAATAAAACTGATAACTACTTTGTGAAAGCCGAGCTGAACAAGGACGAAGGCGTTTATTATGTGGTGGATCATGTGACCGACAAGGCGGAAGCCACCCACTTTGTCCCCGTCAAGACCGCTGATTCCAAGGGCAAGATCGTTGTCAAGGGTCTGGAAGATGACGCCTACACCCTGACTGAGGTTCGCACCGACAGCGGCTATGTGCTGCTGAAACAGGGTATCGATGTGGTCATTTCCCAGAAGAATACAGACGCTTCCTGCGCCATCTACGGCACGGATGTTCTGGGTCTGATTCAAAATGATCCCCGGTATGCCAGTATTATTAAGGACAACGGCGACCTGCACAATATGCCCCAGAAGCACTTGGAGCATAAACTGCTGACCGCTTCCGCTAACGTGGATGGCAAGAAGGTTAACATGGTGGAAGGCAATGGCAGCATCAATGCAGAAGCGCCCCTGACTGTTGTGAACACCAGCGGTTTTGATCTTCCCCAGACAGGCGATCATGGCACTTGGATGTTCACCGTGGGTGGTATTGTCCTGATGGCCAGTGCCATGGTGATGATCTTCATTGTCTGCCGCAAGAAGTCTGATCGGTAACGAAATGCAGCCCCAGTGGAAAGAAAACCTCTGGGGCTGCTACTGCAAGGAGGGCATTATGAGTACAAAAGCAATGACCATTTTAGCGGCTATTTTGGTTTTCTTGCTGGCCTTGGGTCTGACACTGTATCCGCTGATTTTCAATCAATATAACCAACAGCACCAATCCCAGATTCACACTGCCTATCAGGAACAGGTAGAGCAAATGGAAGATGAAGATATTCTCGTCGCCAGAACGATGGCAGTTGCCTACAACGAAGTCTTGAAGCCGGGAGTCCAAGATAGAGATGCGTATAGTCGGGATGCGCTGCTGGTAGCAGCGCAGGACTACGACAATCAGCTTGATATTACCGGAAGCGGCATCATGGGCTATGTGGACATTCCCAAAATATCCGTAACGCTGCCTATTTATCATGGTACAGATTCCAATACACTTTCAGCCGGGATCGGGCACCTGTTGGGAAGTTCCCTCCCGATTGGCGGGGAAAGTACACACACGATTCTCACTGCCCATTCCGGCATGGCAAGTCAGAAAATGTTTTCTGACTTGGATCAACTGGGGGAGGGGGATGTTTTCTATCTGGAGGTGTTGGATGAGATCCTTGCCTATCAGGTGGATGCAATTCATACCGTGCTGCCCCATGATACCACCTATCTGGGCATCACCACGGGAGAAGATTACTGTACCCTGGTCACCTGCACCCCCTTTGGCGTAAATACCCATCGGCTGCTTGTCCATGGGAGCCGCATCCCATATGAAGAAGCGGAAGAGATTGTTTCTTCGGTTTCTTCTGAGGAGGGAGCAGCTTCCACTTGGGAGGAGAAGTATGTGAATGGTATTCTGACAGGGCTGTGCATCGTGGGGGTCATCAGCATTATCGCCGTTACTGTATGGTACATCAGGAGGCGGTAGGATGGTCAAGAAGGTCATCCTTGTGGTAATGCTTTGTGTGTTCCAGATTGGGCTGAGTTTACTTTTGTTTCCTGTGTGGAATCGACTTTTTACAGAAAAAGAAGTGACGCATTCAGCGGAGCAGTTCCTTTCCGAAGTGGCTGCTCCCGTCCCAAAACCAGAAACAGAAAGTACCGATCCAACGGAACCGCAGAGGCCCTACACAGAACTGTGGGAAGAAATGCGTGCCTATAACGATAATCTCTATGCTCAAAAACAGGCTGATTTGAACAGCACGGATGGCTTCAAGGAATCCAGCTTCCAGCTTCGGGACTATGGGCGAAAGGATGAAGTGTTTGCCGTGCTTACCATTCCGAAAATCAATTTGGATATGCCGGTTTATCTTGGTGCCACGGATCTGAACTTAGCAAGCGGTGCAGCACATCTTTCCCAAACCAGCCTGCCTATTGGCGGAGAGAATACCAACTGCGTCATAGCCGGTCATAGGGGATGGAATGGGGCGCTGTATTTTCGCTATGTCCCGGATTTGGTAAAAGGCGATACTGTCACCATACGAAATATTTGGGAGACGCTGACTTATCAGGTGGTAGAAACGAAGATCATTGCGCCCAATGATGTGGATGCTATCCGTATTCAGGAGGGGAGGGAACTGCTTACTCTGCTGACCTGCCATCCCTATGCCAGCGGTGGAAAACAGCGGTATCTGGTAATCTGCGAACGAGTCTATCAGGAGGACAATTATGGATAAACGTATGGCGGGTGATTATGAGATCATCCAGGCTTTTCATATTGGCGATCAGGAGGTGGTCATTGGTGAAAACCTGAACGCTCTCCCGGAGGAACGCTATATGTGCGCATTCTGCCAGCAAAATGATATTGTTGCGCTGTATAACGATGTTCTGGTCAACGATGACTTCTGCGAAATCGCGAAGCTGTATGGGGAGCGGCTGGCCCAGCAAGCGGAGAAAACTCGTGTGGCATTGTTCAAGCCAAAATTTCAGGGTATCGACACCATCCCGCTGACCAAAGCCGACTGCACACCCCTTTCCCATGAGGACGACCTGAACGGAAAAGTGGTTGTGATCAAGCAGGAGGTGCTGCGCCGGGAGTACCAGATGGCAACCAACCAGATCAAGCTCTGCACCGGCGGCTTTGGGGCGTATCCCCACAGCCGTGGCTCTGCCTGCTTTTGTGTTGATCTGTACTCCGGCAAAGAAGCCCGTTTTGAACGGCAGGATATTCTTGGTGTTTTGGAAAAGTCACAGCTTCCCCAATGGGCGGCGCTGGGGCTTGACCAATACCGCAATGAGCACCGGCAGAAATCCCATAAAGACAGGGAGGAACGCTGATGGAACAGAGAACAAATGTCGGCTATGTCATTACGGACTCCGTCCATATCGGAGATACAGAATTTGTGATTGGACAGAGCGAAAACGACCCTGCACGATTTGTCACATGGGCTTGCGATAATGGCGATTACTATTATTGGGGACATTACCTGACCAGCCGGGAGGATGCCGAACGCGATCTGATCAAGCGGGCATCTGAACGGATTCGTTTTTTGAATAGTATCCGTGGAGAAAAACAACCTGAAAAGAAAAAGGAGAGTGAGAGATAAATGGAAGCAGAAATGACCCTTCGCCCCATGAGGGCAGCGGAGCAGATGTATAGCTATTCCCAAAGCCAGCAGATTTCCATGCAGGCCGGACTGATCGGCTATCTTCGGGCAGATATGGACAGCAACGGAAAGGGATTTTTCAGTTCCTGGAACGGCTTTCGGGACAGCTTGAAAAGCGAGGATTTTAAGCTGGAATTTGATGAGGTTCTCAACGAACTGCGTGAGGATGGGAACCTTCTGCATGACCGCAACACCTTGGCCCGATGCTGTTACCGAACGCCGGACAGTTCTTTTCACAATGACCGGAACGAATATGGCTTCCGTGCGGATACCGACCACTATTCTTATTTGATGCGCTTGAATCCCAACAAGGGCGAATACAATCTGTACTGCTATTGCTACGTGCGGCAATGGTTGGATCGACACATGCGGCAGGCGGAAAAGGGCATCCGCTTTATTACCCCGGACTACAAGGAAGTGTTTCGCATTCCGGACGGCGACAGAATCCGCATGACGCTTCCTTCCGGGGAAACACAGGAGCAGACCTGCCGCCATATCGATGAAACCCATCTGGAGGTGGGAAACAATCTCTATCACATTTGTGAGTTTGCCGAGCGGATGCAGAATAACGGTGTTAAGACCATTCCGCTGCGTTCGTCCCTGCCTAATAAATGTTTCAGCGTTCTGGAATCCACAGGTGAAATGATCGTCATTACCAAGGGTGAAAAGGGTTACACTTCTACCGGAATTTATCCGCAGAGTGATTCCTCGAAGGAAGGTGCTTCTGCCCTCAATGCTGCCAACGGTGTAACGAAAGCACAGGAAGCAGCTATGGTAGCCGGCTCCATGTTCGGCTGGGAAACCCCCGCCGCCGATCCCAAGAGCTACGACGATCAAGGTATCCCCATCCGCCCCAGAGCGAAAGACCGTGACGAACGCTGATAGCCGGGAGGTGAGCCGATGGCATCAAAATATGAACGGATCACGGATTTGTACTTGCAGACCGCAGGCGAAGTGGCAACGCAGGAATACTGGCCCCGGTTTCTGAAAACCGCCTGCTATAACTTCCGACTTTCCTTTGACAAGCAAATTCTTCTGTATGCCCAGTGTCCGGATGCCACCGCAGTCCTGCCCATCGAAGGGCGGCAGGGCTGGAACCAGCGGTTCGGGCGGTGGGTCAATCGTGGCTCCAAGGGCATTGCCATTCTGGACAGCGACAGCAATGGTCAAGCGAGAATCAAATACTACTTTGATATTGCGGACACCCACGAGGGGCGGCATCCCCACCCTGTCCCTATCTGGACGGTTCGCCCGGAGCAGGAACAGGCAATCATGGAGACGCTGGTAAACAGCTTCGGCGTTCTTGGCAATACAAATACGCTGGGCGATGCTCTGCTTTTGGCAGCTTCCAATGCTATGGAGGACAACTTTCAGGATTACCTGGCACAGCTCATTTATTATAAGGAAGGCAGCTTTTTGGAGCCGCTGGACGAGGAATCGCTGGAAACCATCTTCGAGCCCTTGCTACAAAACAGTATCGGCTATATGCTGCTGGTGCGCTGCGGCATTGACCCTTCTGAACATTTTACTCCGGAGGATTTCAGCTACATCAGCGGTTTCAATACCTTGCAGACCATCAATGTCCTTGGCACTGCCACCAGTGACATTTCCCAGATGTGCCTGTCCGAAATCGCCCGCACGGCGCTGTCCTTGCAGCGGCAGCAAAATCGCACATTTGAAGAACCTGCCGAAAACGAGTATGCTGTAGTTGAAAACCAAACAGAAAGGAGTATGAACCATGACACAGATCACATACATGAAGCAGGGGGATTATCTGCTTCCCAACCTTCTCCCGCCCCAGGAACCACAGATTCCCCTTGGGAAGTACGGATTGATGCGCCGCAGATTCCTGATGCAGAGCCGGAGCGTGACCTACACGAACCTTTTGACCACGGGTCAGCTCCACAGTCACCTGATGGAGATCGAGCAGACAGCCCGGAGCCGGGTGGAGCAGATCGTCAGCCAGATGGCGAAAGCGGCAGGGGTGACGGAGGAGCTGAAAGCCACCGACCAGATGAAGTGGGTGGGCCTGATGAACAACTTCCGCTCAGCAGCGGAGGAGCAGATCCTGCAGGAATTGATTTACGCATAGATGGGATTATACCGCCGCCTAGTGTTGAGGAGCAAATCTCCTTTTTGGGCGGTGGTTATCTTGCACCTGAGCAGGATGATGAACAGCAGACTTTCTTCACCCAGCCCCAGCTTCCCCAGCAGGTCATTGATGAAGCCCTGTGCATCGGTTTCAATGACAAAAACAGCCGTCTGATTATCTGTGCCCATTATATGAAAGACAAGCCGCTGGAGGAAAACGCCGCTTTTCTGCAAAAGAGCTACGGCACCAACGGCGCAGGACTTTTCATTCAGGATCGGGAGTACGCCATCTGGTATGATGCAGATGGCATCCGCATTGCCACCGGGCGCACCGTCCAAAAGCGGTATACCACCCTCATCACATGGGAGCAGGCGGCAAAGCGCATCCGGGAGCTGCTGGACTTGGGGCGGTATATGCCCCAGAGCGAGCTTGACCGGGTGCAGGACTTTGAGCGTTTGGAACTGGCAAAGTCTCTGATCTATGCCAGACGGGAATTCAGCGACGAAGCCAGAAATGCCGGGTATCTCCCCCTGACCATGCTGACCTATTCTGCCAAAGACGGCTTTCCGGAAATCGAAACCCAGATGCAGCACCTTCTGGAAGATCGTGACACCCTCAGCCAGCTTGTTGATGAGTGGACATTGTTTGCCACTGTCCATGAAAAGGACCGCAGTTTGCTCAGAAGTCGATGGTATGACCCCACAGTATTGCTGCACAGGCTGGAAGATTTGCAACGGGAACCGCATATTTTCACCGCCGCCGATGGGTATGACCCTCAGCGGCGGTTCTTCATTTCCGACGATGAAATAGACCGTATTTTGCGTGGTTCCGAGAGGAGCTATGAATCCCGACTGGATGCTTTCTCTTTTTTCAGTCGGAACACCGATACCAAAGAGCGGGAGCGCTTTCTGAAACAACAGCATGGCGAGTACAGCGGCTATCATGGTGGGAACGACAACCAGACCTATACTTCTGCCGGACTGTCCTTCAGCCACGGCAGTCTGGGTGCCCCTTATGCTCAGGTGGAACTGAAATGGCCTGCCATTACAAAGCGAGTTTCCGATATGATTTCTATGGGCAGATTTCTGTACCCCAGCGATGCTGAGAAGATGGCTGATTACGAGGTCAAGCAGCTTGCGAAGCTGGTTATGAATTTCTTCCGGGATACTCCTAATGAATATGCCAGACCCACCGAAAAAAGTATTTTTGACTATTGGGATGGGGTGGCAGATATTCAGGGGCAGCTTTCTGATCCGGAGCGTGTCAGGGAAATCTACGAAACCATGATGCTGCCCCTGTGGAATGCAACCCTGCTGGGTGACCGCTCCTATCAGGAGCGGGAGCGTGGTATGGAAGCAATGCAGGCATATCAGGCTGGCACCTTCTCTGTTTTCGGAAGAGATCATACCTTACGCCCTTTGTCGGGACTATCTCAGCCGGAAAAACAGCAAAAGATGGCACCCAATGCTGATTTGGATGCTGCCAAAGAATTGATCGATCAATTCTGTTCTCAGGAATACGGCAGTGAAGCCGACTTTTCAGATCTACAGAAAGTGAGTGTTGCCTACACCACCATTACAGACGACGCAATCCCCGTTGAGGTTTATGTGAATCTGATCAAGTTCAGGCTGGATCGTTATATCGAAGGCGTCATCGTTGATTCCAGACAATACAGCTCTTTGAAGGAGCTGACAGAACAGGAACTGGTTAATCTGGATTTTGACGAACTGGTTTCCTTTTCAAGGGAGCAGCTCGCAAAGGTGGCGATTCACGAAGTCGAAATACTGCTGCAATGGGATTCGGGTGGTGAGCAAATCCAGACATGGCAGTATTCCAATGGCTGGTTCTATAATCACTATGGCATTGAGGATGGGGTTGCAAGCTCTGTTGCAGGTCCCTTCGATACTCTGGAGGATGCAAAGACAGCAGTTCTTGTCCAACGCCCTTTGGCGGTAGAAGTATCTGATACTCGTGATGCAGAAGATACCTTTGACGATATCGACCCGGAACAGATTCGGGAGAATCTTGCGCAGCGGGGTATTATCAACGGTGAAGTGGTTGACCCAGAGGCACTGAACAACGGTCCCTTTATCCAGCAGGTGGTGGCAGATGCCGCAGCAGCACAGGAGCCTGCCGCCCCCATTCCTCCACAGCCGAAGCCCAAGCGGGAGCGCATCACCTTTGAGCCGCTGCACCCGGAGATTCCCAGGGAACAGCGCACCAATTTCCGGATCAATGACCCGGAACTGGGCTACGGCACCGCCAGCGAAAAGTACGCCGCCAATGTTGCCGCCATCCGTATGCTGAAGCGCATCGAGGACGAGGGCAGGCTGGCGACGCCCGTGGAACAGGAAATCCTCTCCTGGTATGTGGGCTGGGGCGGTTTGGCGGATTGTTTCGACGAAAAGCACAGCAAATATCAGGAGCTGAAAGCCTTACTGTCCGAAGAAGAATACACTGCCGCCAGAGCCAGCTCCCTGACCGCCTTCTACACCTCTCCGGTCATCATCCAGGCTATGTATCAGGCATTGGAGCAGATGGGCTTCCGGGAGGGCAATATTTTGGAGCCGTCCTGCGGCGTCGGCAACTTTATTGGAATGATTCCGGGCTCCATGGCAGGCAGTCACGCCTACGGTGTGGAATTGGATTCCATCTCCGGGCGCATCTCCCAGCAGCTCTATCAGAACAGCTCCATTGCCGTCACCGGCTTTGAAAAGGTGCAGATGCCTGACAGCTTCTTTGATGTGGCCATCGGCAATGTGCCCTTTGGGGATTTCAAGGTGCTGGACAAGCGGTACGATAAGCATCATTGGCTGATTCACGATTACTTTTTCGGAAAGACCCTGGACAAGGTCAGACCCGGCGGCATCGTGGCGTTCATCACCAGCAAGGGTACGATGGACAAAGAGAATTCCGCTGTTCGCAAATATCTTGCACAGCGGGCTGACCTTATTGGTGCCATCCGTCTGCCAAACACCGCCTTCAAGCGCAATGCCGGAACGGAAGTCACCAGCGATATTCTGTTCCTGCAAAAACGTGATCGCATGACAGACATTGAACCGGACTGGGTGCATCTGGACACCGATGCCAATGGCATCCGCATGAACAGCTACTTTGTCCAGCATCCGGATATGATTCTGGGCGAAATGGTTATGGAATCCACCCGGTTCGGCATGGACAGCGTTTGCAGGGCTGACGAGAATGCCGGCCTGTCCGAATTGCTTCAAGGAGCCATCAGTAATATCCATGCCCAGATCACCGAGTACCAGCATGAGGAACTGGAGGAAGAAGATAATTCCATCCCCGCCGATCCCAATGTGCGGAATTTCAGCTACACTATCGTGGACGGGAAGGTGTACTTCCGGGAAAACAGCCGCATGAATGCCGTTGAGGTTTCCGTGACGGCGGAGAACCGCATCCGTGGCATGATTGCCCTCCGGGATTGTGTACGCAGACTCATTGACTACCAAACTGAGGGCTATCCCGATGAGGATATTCAGAAGGAGCAGGCGCAACTCAATACCCTCTACGACGAGTACACGAAGAAATACGGCCTGCTGTCCAGCCGTGGCAACAGCCTTGCCTTTGGGGAGGATTCCAGCTATTTCCTGCTGTGTTCTCTGGAGGTGCTGGACGAGGAGGGTAACTTCAAGCGCAAAGCGGATATGTTCACCAAGCGCACCATCCGTCCCCATGTGGCTGTCACCTCCGTGGACACCGCCAGCGAAGCCCTCGCCGTATCCATCGCGGAAAAAGCACGGGTGGATATGTCCTTCATGGCGGAACTGTCCGGGAAAACTGAGCAGGAACTGGAGACAGAACTAGAGGGTGTAATCTTCCGAGATGTGAACTGCGCCGAGCGCAAAGAGGAAATCCCGCTGGCCTTTGTGGATTTGGAGCGGTATGCCTTTGTCACCGCAGATGAATACCTCTCCGGCAATGTGCGCAGGAAACTGCGCATGGTGAAGGCATTGCAGGAGGTATTATCTCCCGAAAAGAGGGAATTACTTTCCCGGAACATTGAAGCCTTGACTGCTGTGCAGCCGATAGATTTAACTGCCGGGGAGGTCGGCGTCCGCATAGGCGTCAACTGGGTGCCAAAGGAGATCTATGAGCAGTTTCTGTATGAGGTCATCGGCACCAGCGCCTACGCCCGGTACAAAATCAAGGTGCTGTATTCGCCCCATTCCGGTGAGTGGAATGTGACCAACAAATCCTTTGACGGCAGCAATATCAAGGCGATCACCACCTACGGCACCAAGCGCATCAACGCCTACCACATTTTTGAGCAGACCCTGAATCAGAAGGATGTCCGCATTTACGATACCAAGATTGACGCCAACGGCAACGAAGTCCGGGTCCTGAACAAAAAGGAAACCGCCATTGCCCAGGATCGGCAGGAGTTGATCAAGGCCAAGTTCACAGAATGGATTTGGAAAGACATTGACCGCCGGGAGCGGCTGTGCGGCATTTACAATGAAACGTTCAACGCCATTCGTCCCCGGGAATACGATGGTCAGCACATCCGTTTCTCCAGCATGAATCCGGAAATCACCCTCCGAAAGCACCAGATTAACGCCATTGCCCACATCATGTACGGCGGAAACACATTGCTTGCCCACGAAGTGGGGGCAGGAAAGACCTTCGAGATTGTTGCGGCGGCAATGGAGAGCAAGCGGCTGGGACTGTGTACCAAGTCCCTGATTGTGGTGCCCAACCACATCACAGAGCAGTGGGCGGCGGAGTGGCTCCAGCTTTACCCCTCTGCCAATATCCTGGTCGCCACCAAAAAGGACTTTGAAACCAAGAACCGAAAGAAGTTCTGTGCCCGGATTGCCACCGGCGATTATGACGCTATCATCATCGGACACTCTCAGTTTGAGAAGATTCCCATGTCCCGTGAGCGCCAGGAAATCATTCTGCGGCGGCAGATTGACAGCATCCTGGACGGTATCCGGGAAGCCAAGCGGAACCATGCGGAGAATTATTCCATCAAGCAGATGGAACGTACCCGGAAATCCCTGGAAAACAGGCTGGCGAAGCTGAATGACCAGAGCCGCAAGGACGATGTGGTGACCTTTGAGCAGTTGGGAGTTGACCGCATCTTTGTAGATGAGAGTCATTATTTTAAGAACTTGTTTTTGGCAACAAAAATGCGGAATGTTGGCGGTATCTCCCAAACAGAAGCGCAAAAGTCCTCGGATTTGTTTATGAAGTGCCAGTATCTGGACGAAATCACAGGTAACCGTGGTGTCATCTTCGCCACCGGCACTCCCATCTCGAACAGTATGGTCGAGCTTTACACCATCCAGCGGTATTTGCAGTACAGCACACTGGAAGAAATGGGACTTCTGAACTTCGATGACTGGGCGGCAAACTACGGAGAAACCGTCACCGCCATCGAGCTGTCCCCGGAGGGCAGCGGCTACCGCAGCAAGACACGGTTTGCTAAATTCTACAATCTGCCGGAGTTGATGGCCACCTTCAAGATGGTTGCTGATATTCAGACAGCGGATATGCTGAAACTGCCGGTTCCGAAAGCCAACTTCCACACGGAGGTCATCAAGCCTTCGCCTATGCAGGAGGACATGATAAAGTCCCTGGCTGACCGGGCGGAGGAAATCCGGGCAGGCAGGGTTAATCCCAGCGTCGATAATATGCTTCGTATCACCAACGACGGCAGAAAGTTGGCGCTGGATATGCGGCTGATCAATCCGCTGGCCCCGGATAGTGATACCATCAAAACTTCCATCTGCGCCCGAAATGTCTTCTCAATTTGGGAGCGGACGCAGGAGCAGCGCAGCACACAGCTTGTGTTCTGCGACCTGTCCACGCCTAGAGGGGACGGCTCTTTCAATTTCTATGACGATCTGAAAGCAAAACTTGTGGCAAAAGGCATCCCACCGGAGGAAATTGCCTACATCCACGAAGCCAACACGGAGGTGAGGAAAAAGGAACTGTTTTCCAAGGTCCGCTCCGGGCAGGTGCGTGTGCTGATTGGCAGCACCGCCAAGATGGGCGCAGGCACGAATTGTCAGGATAAACTGATTGCCCTGCATGACGCAGACTGTCCGTGGCGTCCTTCTGACCTCGCCCAGCGATTGGGCAGAATCGTCCGGCAGGGTAACCAGAATCCAGAGGTGGAGATATTCCGTTACGTCACGGAAAATACTTTTGATGCCTACCTCTACCAGCTTGTGGAGAATAAGCAGAAATTTATTGCCCAGATCATGACCAGCAAAGCCCCGGCCCGTATCGCAGACGATGTAGACGAAACCGCTCTGAGCTACTCTGAAATCAAGGCCCTTGCCACCGGCAACCCTCTGATCATCGAGAAATGCAATCTGGATGTGGAGGTTTCCAAGCTGAATATGCTGAAAGCAAACCACCTGAATCAGCGGTTCGCTCTGGAAAATCTGGTGCTGCGGAAGTACCCGGCTGATATCGCCAAACTCACCGAGGCGATTGCAGGCTACGAAAAGGATGTGGCAACAGCGCAAGCCCACCCCAAACCGGCAGAGGGCTTCATTGGTATGGAAATAAAGGGAACCCACTATTCCGAAAAAGAAGCCGCTGGCAGGGTGGTTATCAATGCCTGCACCGAACTTCAAGGCTCCGACGCGATCCCGCTGGGGCAGTACCGGGGCTTTACCATGTCTCTCCAGTACGATGCCGCCCACACAGACTATAAGCTGACCATGAAAGGGGCCATGTCCCACACTATCAGCCTAGGCGCGGACATTTTCGGTAACATTACCCGGATGGACAATCTGGTGGACGGTCTGGCAAAGGAACTGGATGGTTACCGGACTGTACTGCAGGATACCCGTACCCAGCTTGCCAATGCCAAGGCTGAAATGGAGACACCCTTTGCCAAGGAAGCAGAGCTGACAGAAAAGTCCGCACGGCTGAAGGAACTGAATATCCTGCTAAATATAGATCAGAAGGATAAGGCTTTGCTGGATGAAGCACCGGAGGATTCCCCAGACAAGGAAAAATCCCGGAGTGTGGAACGCTAA
>OHJR01000178.1_pt1 | contig 18835 bp, 20 predicted proteins | sample 1568641 | NCBI WGS metagenome assembly OHJR01 (sample SAMEA3879607, study PRJEB24766) | human gut metagenome | biome: human-associated habitat; feature: feces | place: USA | collected 1985/1987 | reverse complement strand
ATCCATGATCTGCACCAGCTAAAAAAAGCGTAGCCCCTCCGTCGGAGTTGTCCGGCTTTGGATATGAACTATACCGTGTAAGCCATCATCTTTATAAAACATTTCTGCGCCCAGCAGGTCCGTTGCGACTTGCTGGGCGCTTTTTGCTGTTTTCCGAGGACAAGCCCGCCTCGAAAAAAATCTTTGAGAAATTTTCAAAAAGGAGGCTTTTAGCGGGTAGCGAGCGGCTTTGCGTTCGCCTTGTTAGCGGAAAGGGAGAAACCCACCTCATTCCCCCAGGAAAGGGGGTGAAAAGATGGATATGATCCCCCGCAATGACTATGGCGAGCGGTGCCAGTTCGATGCTTACTGCAAGCTGGTACTGTACCATGAGGCAATCGACTACCTTCGGGAAATGCAGAGGCGCCGTGACAGGGAACTGTCATTCAGCGACCTTCCGCAAATGGAGATGGACAAGCTCTGCGTTGTAGATCATTACCCCAGTGACAGATTTACATTCTCGTCCCACGGGTATGACCTACATATCGAAAACGAGCTTGTGGCTGACGCCTTCGCCGGTTTGTCTGTTCAGGAGCAGAGTATTTTGATCCTGCATTTTGTTCTGGACCTGCCGGATCAGGAGGTTGGCCGCCTTGTTGGAATGTCTCGCAGTGCCGTTCAACGGCGAAGGGCAAAATCATTGACCGAGCTGCGGATCAAGTTGGCCGCACTCATGCCGAAGGGAGGTTGAAGGTATGAAGAAACCCACTTACAAGGGCAAGGAGCTTCTTCCTCTTTCGGTGATTGACGCCGCCCGTGACGGGGACGCTCAGGCTGTGGATCAGGTACTCCGGTATTATGAGGGCTATATCAATAAGCTCTGCACCCGGACGCTTTACGATCCTGACGGTCAGCCCCATGTTCGGGTGGACGAGTACATGAAGCGCCGATTGGAGATCAAGCTCATTCATTCCATTGTCAGCATGAGCTGACAAGCCCGGTCTGAAAGCGGAAACAGCTTACCCTTTCCCTGTTTCTCTCTTTCGTGACCGGAGGCAGCACCTTGACAAAGAAAGCCCGTTGGGAGGCCAGCGCCGCAGTATAAGGCAAACGGATACATTCCTGTTTGTGCCGAGCCATACGGTCGGTGCGCCATGACCTCGTTTCAAGTCCGCAGGACGGGACCACTGTAACGGGCGAGCGAACAGCACCAGACCGCAAAGCAAGCGTGGCAGCTTGCGGGCGATGACACACGGGCAGGGTCAAAGATACTCGCGCATTGAACGCCCACAAAGCATTGTGCGCCGCACCCATCAGCATGGGCCGGGGTTAGACTCCCGTGGAGCTGTGCCAGCAGCCGTCCGTAAGCCTACTTTTCTTTTTTGAAAGTTTATGGATAGATCGTAAACTTTTCAATTAGCAGCAGACAAACACGGAGCAGCACGGTAAAATGATGGTGGAAGTTATATTACCCACACATATTCGTGCTGTTCCTTTTCATAACTGAAAGGGGGTTCTCATGTCTCAAACATGGAACGGCACGAAGAAAGAAACCCCTGAAAGAAGGACATATACGGTTGACGATATTGCTCAAATTCTGGGCATCGGAAGAACTTCCGCATATATCCTTGTAAAAGAAGGGCACTTCAAAATCGTGCGAATTGGTAACGCCATACGCATTTCCAAGCGGTCATTTGACGAGTGGCTTGACTCCCTCGACCTGTGATCCAAGAAAGGAAGAACGATATGGCATCTATAATCAAGCGAAAGAAAAACTATTCCGTTGTTTACAACTATGTGGACGAAAACGGAGAAACCAAACAGAAGTGGGAAACCTGGCATACCCACAAAGAGGCCTTAAAGCGCAAGGCGGAAATCGAAAATCAGCAGCACACGGGAACTTTTCTCCCGCCAAGCAATCAGACGATCACCGAGTTCCTTTATGACTTCGTATCTCTTTACGGAGAAAAGAAATGGGGCGTGTCTATGTATGACAGCCAAACGGCGCTGATTGCGAACTATATCAATCCGATCATCGGTGATATGGAGGTACAGGCGGTTACTCCCCGTGCGGTTGATGGTTATATCCAGACCTTGCAGAAAACCAAATCAGTGTCTACCAAGACCCGAAAGGCCGTTACCACCTATGTCAGCGACAAGACCATTGAAAAGATCATCAAGCTTCTGCGGTGTGCGTTTAAGCAGGCGGTACGATGGGAAATCATTGCAAGAAATCCCTTTGACAATGTGATCCTCCCGAAAACGGAGTATGCGAAACGGGATATCTGGACGGCGGAGATGATCCGTCTTGCCTTGGACAAATGCACGGACAGCAAACTCTATGTGGCAATGAACCTTTCCTTCGCCTGCTCTCTGCGTATGGGTGAAATCCTGGGGCTGACCTGGGAGAACGTCCATATTTCCGATGAAGATATTGCGGCGGATAATGCCTATGTCTACATCGACAAGGAGCTGACGAGGGCTTCCAAACGGGCGATTGAAACGCTGGGTGAGAAGGATATCTATTACATCTTCACTCCGCTCATGCCGAACACCAGCACAAGAATTATTCTGAAAAAGCCGAAAACCGATTCCAGTATCCGTAAGGTGTGGCTGCCGAAAACGCTTGCCTACATTCTGCGGGAATGGAAGAAGTCCCAGGACGAGCTGAAAGGCTTCCTGGGCGACGAGTATCAGGACTTCGATCTGGTGGTGGCACTTCCCAATGGACGGCCCTGCGAGGATCGGATCATCCTCAAAGAGTTTGCAAAGCTCCGTGAGGACGCAGGGCTGCCGAAGGTGGTCTTTCATTCTCTCCGTCATTCCAGTACCACCTACAAGCTAAAACTGAACCACGGCGATCTGAAAGCCACCCAGGGCGATACAGGCCATGCCGAGATCGACATGATAACCAGTATCTATGCTCACATTCTGGACGAGGATAGAAAGGTCAATGCTCAGAAATTCGAGACTGCCTTCTATGCCAAGCCTGATCTCCGCAATGTCCGTCCGCCGGAGGAACCGGCAAAATCGGAACCTGCGACCCTGGACCTTGAAAGCCTTGTGGAGCAGCTTCAGAAATCGCCGAAGCTGGCGAGTGCGCTCGCAGCCCTGATAGCGGCGCAAGCCCCGGCAAAGTGATCCGAAAAATCGAATTAGCAAAACGCAGAATTTTCTTAGCAAATTTCTGAAAAGCGTTCGAGTCCAATTAGCAAATATACATCATGCGGCGTATAAAAATCTCCCGGTAACGGAAGTGAAATTACCGGGAGAAGGAGGAACAAAAAAACGCTGCAAACCCTGAAAAAAGGCTTGCAGCGGTGCTTTCTGGCGTCCCAGAGAGGATTTGAACCTCCGACCCCACGCTTAGGAGGCGTGTGCTCTATCCAGCTGAGCTACTGAGACATTTTTAAGATTTATGCAATTTTCACTGCTCGAAGGAATCGAACGATCTGCCGCTTAGGAGGCGTGTGCTCTATCCAGCTGAGCTACTGGGACTTATGTCATCGACCCGACTATTTTACCCGAGAGACGGGATTCTGTCAAGCCAAAACAGCAGGTTTTTGAATCGTGACCCCAGATGCCCGCCGAAGGGTCTTCCCCCAGAGGGGGAAGACCTCGGTTAATTATTCAGATCATGGTGGAAGGCCGGGCTGGACATATCCAGAGCCAGGAACCGGTAGCCGTTCTGGGTGCCGAATTTCAGGATAGTCTCCACCGCGTCCACGCTATAGCGGTGGATGTCGTGCTGAAGCACCAGAGATACCGGCTGCTCCTGAATGCCCTGAATCACATTCCGCGCTACCTGGGCGGTGTCCGTGGTGGATCCGGCATCGCCAGAGTAGACGTTCCAGTCGAAATACTGGAAGCCCGCCGCCTGGACGGCGCCGGTCAGGTAGGTCATGATTCCCACGCAGGTACGGCGGCTGACCTCGTTGGAGCTGCCCCCGGGAAAGCGCATGAGCCAGGACTGGACGCCGGTATTGTCGTAAATGGCCTTCTGGGTGGCCCAGAGATCGTTAAAATAAGCATCGGGATCGGCATAGACCTGGGCGTAATTGTGGGTGATGGAATGGGAGCCGATGCTGTGACCCCGGCGGACAATCTCCCGCATGGTTTCTCCGTCTTTGGTTCCGATGACAAAAAAGGTCGCCTTGGCGTTGTACTTGTCCAGCACGTCCAGAAGCCGAGGGGTGTAGGCACTGGGGCCGTCATCAAAGGTCAGGTAAATCACTTTCCCCTCAGGATACACTGTGTCCGGGGGCTGGTGGGCGGCCACCTCCACGCTCCTTATGACTTGCGTCTCGTTGCCCCGGGCGTCGGAAACGGTATAGGTGATGGGGTACACACCCAGATTGCGCCAGTCCACTTCTCCGGACACCGCCACCTGGGCGGTCAGGTCGCCGTCGTCGTTGTCCAGGGCGGAAAAGCCCGGCTCCGAGTAGGGTCTTCCCAGGTAAATGCGGTAGTTTTCGCCACCGGACAGGGTGATTTCCGGTGGAATGGAGTCCCAGTAGGGAATTTTTCGTTCCGCTTTCGCCGGATTTCCCGAAGAATCCACCACTGCGTAGGTTACAAGCTCCGGGGTTTCCTGTCGGATGACCTTGTCCGTAATATCCCCGTCGTAATTGTCCCAGGCCTGAAAGCCCGCCTCGGTATAGGGGGCATCTTCGGTAAGGGTTTCCGGGTTATCCGGAGTCAGGGTAATCACCGGCGGACGGGTGTCTATCACCTGCACCCGCCGGGTCACTTCCCCGGAAGCAAACAAGGAACTGGCGCAATAGGTGATTTTATAGCAGCCCAGCCTGTCCTCAACCAGGTCAGAACGGGTATCATAGCGAATGTCTCCGGGAACAAATCCCTTTCGGAAGAAACGGCTGCCCCGGACAAGGGCAGTGACTCCGGGCTCCTGATAGTGCTCTCCATATTCCAAGGTGGCCTTCGGCTCCCCCGCCAGGGTCATCTCCATGGAAAACCGGTTGAACCGGAACAAAAGGAACCAGGCTGCCAAGGCCAGAACCAGTGCCAGACCCAGAATCCAAAGTCCCAGCAGTCCCTTATTCTTTTTCATGCTTCTGCTTCCCTTCCGCACATTGCCATCAGCTCCGGCAGCACCGGCTCGAATTGGAGGCCGTACCAGTGGGTACGGTGAGCGGCGGTTTGGGCAATGGCCTTGCAGGTAAAGTTTGCCGCACAAACCCCGGATTCATACACGTCTTTTCCGGAAGCAAGCAGACCGGTAAAAGCGGCGGCGAACAGGTCGCCGGTGCCGCTGAAGCTGCCGGACAGCCGGGGATGGGAATAGGCACGGAAGCGCTCCCCATCCTTCAGAAGAAAGCCGCTGGTCTGCTCCCCTACCCCGGTCAGCAGCACCCGGGGAAGATTCAGCTGCTTTAGGAGAAATTCCCCATAGGCAGCATCGGTTCTGTCCTCCCGGGGAAGCCCCGCCAGCAGAGCGGCCTCGGTCAGGTTGGGCAGGACGAAGTCCGCCTGAGCGCAAAGACTCTTCATTTTTTCCACATACGCTTCGTCAAAGCCGGAATAGAGCTTGCCGTTGTCCGCCATGGCCGGATCCACAATGGCACGACCACCAGGGGCAAGCATGGTCTTTAAGACGGTTTCCGCCGTCTCGATTGCCGCCGCGCTTCCCAAATAGCCCGTGAGAACGGCATCGAAGGTGATTTGATTTTCCTTCCAGTGGGCGATGATCGGTGCCAGGCGATCGGAAAAGCGGACAATTTCCGGCCTTCCGAAGCCGCCGGTATGGGTGGAAAGGAGCATGGTGGGCAGCACACAGGTTTCGTGTCCGCAGGCAGACAGCACTGGCAGAGCCACGGTCATGGAGCACTGCCCCAGGCAGGACACGTCCTGGATGGTCAGAATTCGCAGTTGTCTCATAGGCACTCCACCGGATCCATATCCAGCCCCAGCTCCCGGGGCAGGAATCGGGGGCAGACCGCCTCCGTGGTGACGATGACGGAGGAAGCCAGCATAGCGCCAATCTGGCAGGCCTGCTTCATACCCTTGCCGTAGGTCAGGCCGATGGCTGCCCCGGCGCAGAAGGAATCCCCCGCGCCGGTGGTATCCACCACATCCACCTTCCGGGCAGGGCACCAGCCCTTCTCTCCGGTAAGGCCGGCGTACACCGCTCCCTCGCCGCCCATGGTGACAATCATGCCGGGAATCTGGGCTGCCTGGGTCTTGTCAGCCAGAATGTCTGCCATTTCCACCGGAGTTTTGCCAGAATAATCCTCGCAGAACAGCAGTCCCGCCTCCTGGACGTTGCACACCAGGCAGTCGGTGCTTTTCAGAAAATCCCGCCGTTCCAGGGCAACGCTCATGTTGCCCACCACGGCATAGACCTTTTTCCCATGCTTCTGAGCCAGACGGAAGACCCGCTTGATGATCTCCTTGTCCAGATCGATTTCCACGATGATGCTGTCGGCACTGGCAAACATCTCGTCCCCCTGGGTGTCCAGGGTGTCAATGAGGGGCAGCATGTCCGGCCGGTTGGAAATGGAGGCCGCTACGTCCCCGGAATTATCGAATACCGCCAGCCAGGTGCCCAGGCCGTTGGGGGTCGTCCGGATATAGTCGGTGTTGACCTTATGGGCCCGGAGCTTGCGCAGCACATCCCGGCTGTCGCCGCTGTCATCCACCAGGCTCAGGAAGGTGGGGCGCAGCTCGCAGTTGGCGATGTCCTCCGCCACGTTCCGGCCCACGCCGCCGTGGACACGCTCCACCCGTCCCACGTTTCGGCCTGTGGGGATAAACGCCGCCTCCGGAAAGCCCTTGATGTCTACAAAAATCATGCCGATGACCAAAATGCCCATATTCTCCGCCTCCCTGTGATTCTGGTAGTAGTATAGCATATTCCCGACAAAATGCAACCACAACCCCATCCGTTCCCTTTTCTTCCGAAAAACAATTCCCAGGCTGTCATTGCGCCGGAAGGCCACAGGCGAATCTGCTGCCAAAGGCCTGGGCGGCTTTCAAATCCGACCCCTTGCTTTGTTCTGGCTTGTATGCTAAAATATGGAAAACAAATGTGGGAGGCAGAAAAATGGACAGCTTTGTACTGACCCTGGCCGAGGCTCGGGTAATGTACCGGCGGTATCATTCTCTCCTGGAAAAAGGGAGAAAGCGGCTGCCTGGCGGCGAATTCTGGAAGGAATTGGGCACTGCCTTCCGCGGATTCGGAGCAAGCCCCGGAGGCAGGACAGCGCCGGTTTTTTCTGGCACTCTCCCTTTATTTCCTGGGAAGACGCATTACGGACAGGCTTTTCCCCGTCCGGCCTTCTGCTCAGAATCTTTTCTCACCGGGCGAAAATCTCACCCTGTACCACTGGTTTCCAGCAGAATGCCGGGAATCCGTACGAAGGGAGGGGCTGCGGCCGAAGGCGGCGAATGGGCTGGTTTTTCTGACGGACAGGCCTGATTTTCCCCACATATCTCCCTATTTTTGCCAGAAGGTACTGGAAGCAGGCCAGGACATAGCATTCTGCCCTGTGCGGATTGACACCGGAAAGCTTTCCCAATATCAGGAAATTTACATCACCGACCGCTCCTATGAGTTTGCGGTCAGGGCGGTTCCTCCGGCGTGCCTGGACTTTCCGGAAACCGAATAAACGCGCAGTGCCGGGGCTTCCGCCCTGGGACTACGCGTTTTGCATACGCAAGGAAGCGGCGCATAGGCTAGAGGCAAAGGGGGGATTCCATGCTGATGAGCTGGATCTGGACGGGAATGGTGGGCGTCAGTATTCTGTGCGCCCTTTGGAACGGACAAGGTGCCCAGCTTGCCGGGGCGGTATTCCAGGGCGCCCAGTCCGGGGTGAGCCTGGTTCTTTCCATGGCCGGGGCGGTGTGTCTCTGGTCGGGCGTGGCCGCCGTTATGGAGGCCGCAGGCATCATGGGAATGCTCTCCCGGCTGTTCCGGCCCCTTTTGAATCGGGTCTTCCCTTCCACTCGCCGGGATCCTCAGCTGGCGGGCTACCTCAGCGGAAATTTCTGCGCAAATCTGCTGGGGCTTGGCAACGCCGCCACCCCCATGGGAATCCAAGCCGCCCGGCGACTTGCGGGCGGGCAAACCGTTGCCAATGATGAGCTTTGCCGTCTGGTGGTGCTGAACACCGCCTCCATCCAGCTGATTCCGGCAAATGTGGCGGCGATACGCTCCGCATTGGGATGCGCCTCCCCCTTCGACATTCTCCCGGCGGTGTGGTTCACCAGTCTTCTGTCTGCCGGGCTGGGGGTAGCCTGTGCCTGGGTGCTGGGAAAGGTCTGGAAGCCATGACGGATTACCTGGTTCCTCTCATTCTGTTTTTCACCATGGCAGTGGCACTGGGGAAGCGGGAGAACGCCTATGCCCGGATGCTGGGTGGGGCAAAGCAAGGCCTTTATCTGATGGCCTCCATCGCTCCCTCCCTGATTTTGCTGCTGACGGCGGTAAAAATGATGCAGTCCTCCGGGGCGGCGGAAGCCGCGGGAGGACTGCTGAAACCGATATTTGCTTTTTTCGGCATTCCGCCGGAAACGGCACTGCTGGTGCTGGTGCGACCCTTCAGCGGAAGCGCGGCTCTGGCCGTAGGCGCAGAGCTGATGGCTCGATACGGGGTGGATTCCCAGATTGGCCGAACGGCGGCGGTGATGCTTGGCTCCACGGAAACCACCTTCTACACCATCAGCGTCTATTTTGGGGCCGCCGGGATTCAAAAGACCCGCTACACCCTGCCTGCCGCCCTGTTTGCAGACTTTGTGGGCTTCTGGGCGGCCTCCCTCACCACCAGGCTTTTTTTCAGCTGACGCCGACCTGAGGCAAAATCACCTTCCCCAGGATTTTCTTTGCGTCAATGGGGCCGTACTTTTCGCTGCGGCTGTCGGCGGAGTGGTTCCGGTTATCCCCCATGACAAACACCGTGCCCTCCGGCACTGTCAGGCTCACAACCGTCTGCCCATCTCTCGGCTCCATGGGGTCAGGTTCTTCCGGATTCAAATAGGGCTCGTCAATGGGAATCTCGTTGACCGTGACCGTATCGGTGTCATAATCGATTTTTACCCGGTCGCCCTGGGTAGCAATCACTCGCTTGACGATATACGTCCGATCCAGGAGGCCGTCGCCTGTATGAATCACCACCACATCCCCATGCCGGGGCTGGGAACCCACCCGGAGCACCAGCAGCAGCTGCCTGTCGTGAAGGGTGGGATACATAGACCGGCCGTCCACGATTGCCAGCTTCACCACGAAGGTATTCAGGAGCACCAGGACGATCATCACCGCGCAGAAAATGGCAAAGCCCCGGTCTTTCCTTTGGTTCTTCTTTTGTTCTTCCATGATACACACCTACAAAAAGGAAGCCTGCCGCGGCAAAAGCCGCGGCAGGCACTTGCTCTGCAAATTACTCTTCTTCGTCGTCTTCCAGGGAGAACTCCAGGGTCTCGCCGCAGTTGGGACAGACGATGCTTCCCTTCTCCAGGGTCTCCTCGTCGAAGTCGATGACCTCGCCGCAGGCGCACTCCACCTCATAGATGGTGGTATCCTCGTCGCCGAACTCGAAGCCCTCTTCGGACTCCTCGTCGTCCAGCTCGTCGGTGTCGTCCTCGTCCCAGTCCTCGTCGTCCCAGTCCTCTTCATCCTCATCGTCGAGAATGTAGTCCTCGATGGCGTCCAGGTCTTCCTCGATTTCATCCAGCTCATCGGAGATGGCAATGGTGGTCTCCTCGATGTCGCCGACCCGCTTGGTCACGTCACCCAGCAAATCCACAATGGCGGCGATCATCTTGCCCTCGTTGGACTCGGTGTTCAGCTTCAGGCCCTCCATCAGGCCCTTCAAATAGGCGGACTTTTCAGAAAGCGTCATAATCATTCTCCTTAAAGCGCAAGGCTCTTAGACCTTGGAACGGCCCAGGTACTCGCCGGTACGGGTATCGATCTGAATCTTGTCGCCCTCGTTGACAAACAGGGGCACCTTCACCTCGGCACCGGTCTCCACGGTAGCGGGCTTGGTAACGTTGGTAGCGGTGTTGCCGGCAAAGCCAGGCTCGGTCTTGGTGACCACCAGGTCTACAAAGTTGGGCACTTCCACGCCGAAGACCTTGCCCTTGTAGCTCATGATGGTGCAGATGTCGTTCTCCTTGACGAACTTGAAGGAATCGTCCAGAACGGAGCCGTCAATGGGCTCCAGCTCGTAGGTCTCCTGATCCATGAAGTAGTACAGGGAGCCGTCGTTGTAGGAGTACTCCATCTTCTTTCTCTCAATGTATGCGGTGGGGAACTTGGCAGAGGGGTTCAGGCTGGTCTCGGTCACGCCGCCGGTGATGACGTTCTTCATCTTGACGCGGACGAAAGCAGCACCCTTGCCGGGCTTGACGTGCTGGAACTCGATGACCTGCATCACCTTGCCGTCCAGCTCAAAGGTAATACCATTGCGAATATCGCCTGCAGAAATCATGTTTTTATCCTCCTAAGACTACCTCTCCGTTTTGGGAGGCGATTTGTGTTCATAGCTTTAGCTCATATATTGTACCGCAAAAGCGGCACTTATGCAAGAGGAAACCGAAAAAAATCTTAGACAATAATGAGATTTTTCGGGCTCTTTGTCATGTCGATTGTGCCATTTTCGGCAATCACTGTCACATCCTCGATACGCACGCCGAATTTTCCGGGCAGATAGATTCCCGGCTCCGCCGAACACACCGCACCGGCCGGAATGGGCTTTTCATACCGGGGGCTCAGGTTCGGGCCCTCGTGGATTTCCAGCCCCAGGCCGTGGCCGTAGCTGTGGCCGAAGAAGCCGCCGTAGCCCGCCTTGGCAATGACATTTCGGGCAATTGCGTCAATTTCCGCACCGGTGAGCCCAGCTTTCGTTGCTGCGATGGCGGTCTGCTGAGCCTCCAGCACCACGGCATACACATAGCGCATTTCCGCAGATGCGGAACCCACTGCCACCGTGCGGGTCATGTCCGAACAGTAGCCCTGCCAGGCCGCCCCGAAGTCCATGGTGATAAAATCCCCCGGCTGAATCACCCGCTCCCCGGCCACTCCGTGGGGCAGGCTGGTGTTGGGGCCGGAGACCACGATGGGGTCAAAGGCCAGGCCGGTGGCGCCGTTTTTGTACATGGCATAAATCAGCTCTGCCTGTAGCGCCAATTCCGTCATGCCGGGTCGGATTTTTGTCAGAATCTCCGCAAAGGCCTGGTCCGTGATTGCCTGAGCCTTTTTCATCCGCTCCAGCTCCCAGGGCTCCTTTACGTCCCGGAAGGCGTTGAGCTTTCCGCTGATGGGCAGAAGCGGGGCTTTCAGTTCCTCCTCAAAGCGCAGAAGCTCCTCTGCCGTCAGATATTTTTCCTCATAGCCCAGGCAGGTGATTCCGAAGTCGGAGATGGCCTCGTTGATTCGCCGGACATAGCCCCGACCGGCGCCCACATCCAGCACGGTAAAATCCCGGATGTTTTTCTGGGCGGATTCCAGGTAGCGGCTGTCGGTGAAATAGCGGCAGCCGGACTTGGATACGACGGCCATGCCCTCGGCAATGTCAAATTCCGCGCAGTAATGGCGGCTGCAGCGGCTGGTCAGCAGCAGGCCGTCCGCCTCGCCATCCAACAGGGACAAGTATTTTTCCAGATTTTTCATTGGGAAAGCCTCCGATTTCCGGCAAGGAAAATAAAGGGCAGCTCCAGGACATGCCGGGCTTTCAGCCAGAAGGTGTGATTGTCAATGGCCTTCACCAGAATGGAGGTCACGCCCATGCAGTTGGCTCCCAGGGTGTCGGTGTAGATCTGATCGCCCACCAGAGCCGCCTGACCTGCCGGGATTCCGTATTTCTCCAGACACTGGCGGATGCCCCGGGAGAAGGGCTTTTTTGCGTGGGTGATGCAGTCCAGACCGTATTTTTCGCAGAAAGCGGGCACCCGGTCGTTGTGACTGTTGGAGACAATGCACACCTGGATATCTTCCTGGGCATTCATGTTTTTCAGCCAGTGCTCCATGGCCTGCGTGGGCACATCCGTGGTGTAGGGCACGATGGTATTGTCAAAATCCAGCATCAGAAGGCGGATGTTCCGGCTTCTGAGCAGCTCCGGGGTGACATCCGTCAGAGCCTTCGTCATCCGTTTGGGAAGAAGAGAAAAGGGCATATTGTCCTCCGTATTTTCATAAATTACTTTCAGGAATTATATCACAGGGAGGGAGTTTTGTCCATGGCCATAGAACCTTATCTTGCCATGACGGCAGGAGAAATCCGGGGTGCTTCGGTTCTTCCCCGGCGGACAGGGTGGCTTTCCTGTCATTTCTCCCCCTCCGGTGTCGGGCTTTCCAATCTGCCCGTTGCGCTGCCTCCCGGCTCCCTGCTGATTCTGGATGACAGCACGCCTATGGACGGCCATGACCCGGAGCAGATCGCCGGGCAGCTGGAAAACTGCGCAAAGCGTCTGGACTGCGCCGGGGTTCTGCTGGATTTTCAGCGGCCCGGTCTGGCAGATGTCCAAATGCTGGTTTCCCGGCTGGAACAGGCAATTTCCGTTCCCCTGATCGTTTCCGCGGCCTACGCAAAAAATACCGGGTGCGCCGTTTTCCTCCCGCCGGTTCCGGCGGATGTGCCCCTGGCAGAATATTTATCTCCCTGGCAAGGCCGGGAAGTCTGGCTGGAGGCGGCCTTGGACGGTCTGGAAATCGCCCTGACAGAATCGGGGGCTGCCCGCACGCCCCTGCCCCGCTGGGAGCAGCCGGAGGCGGAGGGCTTCCGGGATTCCAGGCTTTCCTGCCATTATCGCTGTGAACTCCAGGAAAACGCGGCGGTTTTCACCCTCTGGCGCAGTCCGGAGGACTTAAAAGCCCTTCTTGACCAGGCCGAAAACTTAGGTGTTGCCGCCGCCGTGGGGCTGTATCAGGAGTTATTCCCCGCTTTCGGCTGACCGGCGGCAATACAGCAGCATTTCGTAAGCAATACCGTTTTCCTCGCCGGATTGGAGAGTCCGGGAGAGAACCCAGTCCGGGTCTTCGTCCAGATTGGGGAAAAAGGTGTCGGATTCCGGAATGGTGTGCACCTTCGTCACATAGGCTCGGTCACAGTAAGGAAGCATCTGCCGATAGACGCTCCCCCCGCCGATGACAAAGGCTCGGGGTGCGTTTTTCGTCTGCACCAGCACCTCTTCCGGGCTGTGGCACATCGTAAAGCCAGGGATTTCTGCTTCCGAACGGCTCATGGCCAGATTCACCCGGCCGGGCAGGGGCTTTTTCCCCGGAAAATCCTCGATGGTGCGCCGACCGGCGATGACCGTGGCTCCCCGGGTGGTCTCCCGGAAGAATTTCCGGTCGGCAGACAGGGCGATGGGCTGAGTACCCTCCCGACCGATGCCCCAGTCGTCATAAACCGCTACAATCAGTTCCATTGCTTCACCTCAGATGGCCATGGGAATTTCAAAATCAAAGGGATGATATCGGTAATTTTCCAGGGTGAAGGAATCCTTGGTAAAGGCATAGAAGTCCTTCACGGTCTCATCCACCCGGAAGGTAGGAGCCTCATAGCCATCCAGCTCCAGCATGGCCTTCACCGCCGGAATGTGCCGGTCGTAAATGTGGCAGTCGGCAATCACATGCACCAGCTCTCCCACCTGAAGGCCGGAAACCTGGGCCATCATGTGAGTCAGCACCGCGTACTGCACCACGTTCCAGTTGTTGGCGGTGAGCATATCCTGGGAACGCTGATTCAGAATGGCGTTGAGCTTGTTGCCCGTGACGTTGAAGGTCATGGAATAGGCGCAGGGGTACAGGTTCATCTCGTGCAAGTCCTGAAAATTGTAGATATTCGTCAGAATCCGCCGGGAGGCCGGGTTGTGCTTCAAATCATAGAGCACCCGGTCAACCTGGTCAAAGTCCCCTTCTTTGTAGTGGTGCTGAATGCCCAGCTGGTAGCCGTAGGCCTTGCCGATGGTGCCGTCCTCCCCTGCCCACTCGTCCCAGACGTGGCTGCCCAGATCGGCAATCCGGTTGGATTTTTTCTGCCAGATCCACAGAAGCTCATCCACCGCGCTTTTCCAGTAGGTGCGCCGCAGGGTCATGATGGGAAATTCCTTGGAAAGATCATATCGGTTCACCACGCCGAAGGTTTTGACGGTGTGGGCAGGAGTGCCGTCAGCCCAGTGGGGGCGCACCTCCATGCCTTCATCGGAATAACCCTCCTCCAGGATTTTCCGGCAGGTTGCCTTGTATACTTCGTCTGCGTAGCTCATTGGGTTTGCCTCCTAAAGTGTCTTTGAAACATCATACCACAGGCAGGGGAAAAGCGCAATATGAAAGCCTGTGGCAGCGGGCGAAAAGGCTCCCCTTGCCATTCAAGGAGAGCCTTTGCGTTTTGTCAATCGTTTGTTCAGGCCAGGATAGGCTTGATGGCAGCGGCGAGGGTCTCCTTCTGCGCCTCCGCCTCGGCAAGGGTCTTGCCCAGGGTGGTGAAATAGGTCTTGATCTTGGGCTCGGTGCCGGAGGGACGGACAATCACCGTGGCGCCGCCATCCAGGGCGTAGACCAGAACGTTGGCGGCAGGCAGGCCGGTTTCCGCGGTATTCTGATAATCCGCGACCTTCTCGACCTTGTAGCCGCCGATTTCCGTGGGCGGGTTGCTCCGCAGGCCGGACATGATGCCCGCCATCTTGTCCATGCCGCTCAGACCCGGGAACTCGAAGGAATCCACCTTGTTCAGGTACCGGCCATACTGGGCGTAGATTTCTTCCAGCCGCTCCTTGATGGACGAGCCGATGGAGCGGTAGTAGGCGGCCATTTCGCAAATCAGCATGGAGCCAACAATGGCATCCTTATCCCGGACATAGGAACCGGCCAGATAGCCGTAGGATTCCTCAAAGCCCAGGATAAACCGGTCAACCTCTCCGGCCGCTTCCAGCCGGGCAATCTGGTCGCCAATCCACTTGAAGCCCGTGAGGACATTGCGCATTTCCACGCCATAGTGGGCGGCGACCTTATCGGCCAGAGGGGTGGAAACCAAGGACTTGACGGCCACGGGGTTCTTAGGCATAGTACCCTTCTCAATCCGGCCCTGGCAGATGTAATCCAGCAGCAGAACGCCCACCTCGTTGCCGGAAACCAACTCATAGGTACCGTCCGGGCAGCGGATGGCAATGCCTACCCGGTCGGCATCCGGGTCGGTGGCCAGCATCAGGTCGGCACCGGACTTTTCGGCCAGCTCCAGGCCCAAGCGCAGAGCCTCAAAAATCTCTGGGTTGGGATAGGGGCAGGTGGGGAAATTGCCGTCGGGATACTCCTGCTCGGGGACAATGGTAATGTCCGTAATGCCGATGTCATGAAGTACCCGGGTGACGGGCACCAGGCCGGAGCCGTTCAGGGGAGAATACACCAGTTTCAGCCCCGCGGTTCTGCACAGGCCGGGGCGGACAGAGCGAGCCTTGATGGCATCGTACAGGGCTTCCTTGCAGTCCTCACCCACATAGGCAATCAGCCCCTTGGTCTTCCCTTCCTCAAAGGGCATCCAGGCAGCACCGGTGAGAATATCGGTTTTCTGAATCTGGGCGTACACCACTGCGGCGGCATCGTCCGTCATCTGGCAGCCATCGGGGCCATAGGCCTTGTAGCCGTTGTACTTGGCAGGATTGTGAGAGGCGGTAATCATGATACCGGCGTTGGCATGGTAATAGCGGGTGGCAAAGGACAAGGCGGGCACGGGCATCAGCGCGTCATAAATGCGCACTTTGATGCCGTTGGCGGCCAGAACGCAGGCGGCCTCCCGGGCGAACACGTCGGAATTGATCCGGCTGTCGTAGGAGATGGCAACCAGCTGACTGCCCCCCTGGGTTTTGACCCAGTTGGCAAGACCCTGGGTGGCCTGACGCACCACATAAATATTCATCCGATTGGAGCCTGCGCCCAGGATTCCCCGGAGGCCTGCGGTGCCGAATTTCAGTGCCACGGCGAACCGCTCCTTGATCTGATCCTCCTGACCCGCGATTTCCTTCAGTTCCCTGGTCAGAGCGGGATCCTCCAAAGAAGCGGAGCACCAACGCTGATAATCCTCCATGTACATTACAAATCACCTTTTCCTTGTTGTATTCAATGGGTTTGTATCCTTTCACTGCCTACAATATATACGATTTGCCGGGGCTTGTCAATATTGGCCGTGGGTGATAGGATGGTTTTCGGGCATCCGGGAGAATTCTTGTAGGGGCCAATGCCCTTCATCGGCCGAGGCTGAAGTCTACCAACAGGTAAGATGGGTCGATGAGGGCATCGACCCCTACGGATTCACTGGTGCGGGAGCACCCCGGCTCCCTTGGTCAGCAAGGGGAGCCTTTTTCCTCATCCGCCACGGCAAAGCCGTGACGGATGAGAGCCTTGCCTCTCCCTATGGGAGAGGTGCCCCAAAGGGGCGGAGAGGGCGTTTTTACCCTCTCAGTCACTGCGTGACAGCTCCCCCAGAGTGGGAGCCAAGGGGGAAGCGGATTGTGACCGGAGGGGGTCACACCAGTGACATCGGTCACTGGTTCGCAATGACATACTTCTAGCACTACTGGCAACCTCATCCGCCCTTCGGGCACCTATACATTACTGTGCAATTGCCACAGGCAATTGTTAGATTTTAATTCGCTGCGCGGAGCACCACTCCTCCCAGGGGAAGGCTTTGGGACAGACGAAATCCCCGGCAGCGGATGCTGCCGGGGATTGGTTTTCGATGCGCTTTCGTTCAGAACCAGCCGGATTACTTCGTACCGCGCTTCTTCTTGGTCAGGTAGTAGATACCGGCCAGGGCGGCTCCGGAGACCACCAGGATTGCCACAGCGGCCATGATGATATCACCGGTCTTGGGGTTGGTCTTGTCGGCGGTCTTGTTGTTGTTGTTGTACTTGTTGGAATCCGTGCCCTTGTCGATGAGCATGATGTGCAGCTCCTGCAGATCCTTGGTATCGGACACGTTCCACAGCTCGTCGCAGACGGTGGCAGCGGGCTTGCCGGTGCAGTAGTTCTTCCACTGGGCGTCGGTGTACCAGCCATAGGCCACGTCCACGCCGTCGTCATACTTGGAGTAATCGGGGAAGTACTTGTACAGGTTCAGGCTGTGCATATTGAAGGAGCCGGAGGCGGGGATGTCGTAGCAGCTGACCTTCTTGGCGTAGGTGCTGGTCTTGCCGTCCACGTGGAAGTACAGCTGGACAACCTTAGCCACTTCCCACTGAGCATCGAAGTGATACTCGTATCTGGAGGAGTGATCATCGTTGCTGTTCAAAGAGGGATAGTACACGGGGTGCTTGGAGGTGTTCTTCAGATCCTCACGGGTGGAGATGACGGTATCATCGGCAACCCACTGGGTGAAGGTGTAGCCATCGGTCTCATCGCTGTCCTCCGCCCAGGAAGCGGGTGCGGGCAGCTCGCCGATCCGGGAGCCGATCTCCACGGTGATGCTCTGCTTAGCCAGGGTGTTCTTGGTGGGATGCTGGGCGATCAGCCAGACGCTGCGCTGCAGCTTAGGAACGATGACGACCTCGTTGCTGGAGTTGGCGTTGGCGGATGTAATGGCGGAGGAACCGGCCTTGAATTCCTTACCGGTCTCCAGGAACTTCCAGCCCTTCAGCGTATAGCCATCGGGCAGTTCGGATTTCAGCCAGTTGATCTCGGAATCGGTGGGGAAGGAGCCGGTGGAAGCACTCAGCTTGCTGTCAGCGGGGACAGCCATGCCGTCGTATTTCGCGGCACCGTTGACGGTGAAGGCAGTCCAGTCGCCGTTGTCAAAGTCGTACCACTTGACGGAGACGGTCATGCCGGTCTTCTTCCACTTGGCATAGGGCTTGGCAGAGGTGGACAGAACAGTCAGATCAGCGCCGGGATTGCCCTCGGCATCCACCAGGCAGCGCTCGGAATGGGAAGCATCCTCCTTGACGTACCAGCCGTCAAAGACGTAACCGCTGCGAGTGGGCGTGGGGAAATCCGCCACGGGGTAATCGGTATTCAGGGAGACAGCAATGGTGTCGCTGTCGCCGGGGGCAAACTTGCCGCTCTTGGGATCCAGCTTCACATTGGTAGTGGAAACCACGTCCTCAAAGACGGCGTAAACTTCCATCTTGCCGACCAGGTTGCCCTTGGCGTCGGGAGATACAGGATTGCCCTTAGAATCCTGATGATCATCCTCTGTCAGGTGATCGCTGCCGCCGACCTTCAGTCCAGAAGCGGAGATGGCCGCACCATCCTCTTCGAAGCTCCAGCACTTGAATGCCTTGCCGTTGGAATTCTCATTGACCTTGGCGTAGAAAGCCAGAGCGTCCTTACCGGAGGGCAGACCGGGGAAATCATCGCCGACCTTCTTGGCGACGGTCTTCATGACGCTGCCGTCTACATTGAAGTAGATATTGACAACGGTCTTGCCGATCACATAATCATCCGAGGGCAGCGCAAAGGTGGAAATACCGCCGTTGTTATCGACTGCGGGCTGCGGCTCCTCGGCCGTCTGGGAAGTGGATGTATTCTTGTTGGTCGCGGGAGCCTCAGACTCCTCGCTGAAAACCATCTCGCCGTACTCATTGGTTGCGGCAAACGCCTGGAAAGGTGCTACAGAAAGCAGCAGCATAACCGCAAGCGTAAGGCTCAGCAGCTTTTTCATAGCGTTCTTCATTGTTCAAACCTCCTAATGATTTGTCGTTCAGAAACAGGTGCCGGGAAATCCCCTTTCGGGAGATCGGCGGGTATGTCTCCGTCCGGCATTTCTTTTCTTACCCAGATGATACCATAACCGGGAAAAGAAGTCAATAGGAAAATTACAATAAATTACAAAATTATTTACATTTCTTAACATATCAAAACGCTACTTTGCAATATTTTACAGGTTTCAACCGTTTTTGACTGATT
>OHJR01000173.1_pt1 | contig 19048 bp, 17 predicted proteins | sample 1568641 | NCBI WGS metagenome assembly OHJR01 (sample SAMEA3879607, study PRJEB24766) | human gut metagenome | biome: human-associated habitat; feature: feces | place: USA | collected 1985/1987 | reverse complement strand
TTACAGATAGTATAAACGTAAAAAATAAAAAGGGAGAAGCGCACATGGATTTAATCGACCGGATCAATGCCAACTACAACAACCTTTCGCGGGTTCACAAGCGCATAGTGGATTACATTACCGATAATCCGGACCGCGCGTGTTTTCAATCACTCAAGGATTTCAGCGACAGCGTGAACGCCTCGCCCGTTACCGTGCTGCGCTGCCTTGACAAGCTGGGTATAAACGGCTTCCTTGATTTGAAAAAGGAGCTTAGGGCATATACGCGGCAGAGCGTGTATCCCGGCAAGCGCCTTGCATCGGCCCTAAGCGGGCTGAACAGCACCAGCGATATTGTTCACCGCGTGGTGCAGGCGGATCTTGACAATATCACGAATACGTTTGAAAATCTCAGCTCGCGCGACATGTACCGCGCATGCGATATATTAAGGAACTGCGGGCGGGTGCATTTGGTTGCGCAGGGCGTGAGCAAAACGCTGCTGCCGTTTTTGCAGAACCGGCTCAGCTCGCTGAATATAGACGTGCAGATATTCGATGTGGACAGCCCCATTTTCCTTACCAACATGCTTTCCGGCATCCGCACGAACGATGCTTTCTTCATGCTGTCCTTCCCCCGCCTTGACAACAGCCGCATGCCCTTCCTTGCGGAGCAGCTTGTTAAGCACAATATCCCGATAGTGTGCATGGCGGAAAACCCCGCATCGGCCGTTGCGCGGCACGCCACCGTAACGCTTATATGCCAGGCCGATACGCCGATATATTACAATTCCTATTCCGCGCCCATGGTAATGGCAAACGCGCTCGTATCGCTCATGGCAGGGCAGATGAAGGACGATGTGCAGGCATTTCAGACGCAGATTGAGAACCTGCGCAGCGAATATACAGCGTATTCAAAAATGCATGACGGGAACGAATCCTCCACCCAGGATGATGCAAACGAGGAGGCGCCTAAGCTTATGGAGGAACGGCCCAAGCGCAAGCGCGGCCGCCCGCGCAAGGTTGCGCCCGCTCCCGCGTGTTCCGCTGTTAAGGCAGATGATGAAGGCGCGGCAAACTGATGTCCATTACAAAGAAGTAAACCAAACAATTCATTTTCATTATACGGAAAGAGCGGCCCAACGAACCGCTCTTTCTGAATATCTTGCAGTCATCTCCACTCGGCGTAAATCTTATCCGGCCGGGACCACTTGTACTCCACAAACGGGTTTTCGCGTATGTTGCCCTTGCGCACCCAGAAGCGGCGCTCGGTAGCATCGATTATGAAGCAGGCAAGCGTTGCGCATTGCTCTATTTCCTTATCGCGGCTGTTGCGCTGGTTAAGCACGGATTCGGGCGCGCCGAAAGTGCAGTTGAGCACGGATATCATGTCCGCTATGCCTATCTTTTCCTTGCCGCTGAGCAGGCGCTTTATGGTATTGTAGCGGTTCACGCTGCTGCCCTTGCGCCCGTAAAGCAAATGCCCCTGGGAAAGGAAATGGTTAGTGTGATACGTCAGGCCGTTTTCGGGATAGAGTATCTGCGCGCCGTTGGCGCCGGCCTCTATGCACATCATGTCCCCGTGCAGATTGCCGTTGGACACAAGGAAGTTCATTGGCGCCATGTGGCGGATGGAGAACAATATGTCCAGGCATTCCGCCCAGTTGCCGGTGCTTATGAATTTGCGCCGCACTATCGCGCTCGGCACGCCTATGGGGTCGGTCTCAATTTCGCGCGGCAGGCTGTTTATTGCCAGTCCAACGCCCGCCTGGTTCATGCCGTAGCGCGCAAGCTGGCCCGCTTCCGTAAGGCAGAAGCAGTCCGGCCCGTTGTCCTGCAATATCTCCAGCACAACGCCGTGTTCTTCCGCCCAGTAATACATGTCCCAGTTCTGCGCGGTTAGCACATGGCCATTTGTGGTGCGCTCTGGCAGTGCGCCTATGCAGGAACATTCCTCCGCGTCCTTATGGTGCCTGTCGTCGTGCGATCCTTCAAAGCGCAGCAGCTCGCTGCGGCAGTTGATGGCAAGTATTTCGTCAAATGAACGGCCGCAGCCTTCCGCTATGCCGTGCATCTCCTCCATCAGTTCCGGCGCGAACGCTTCTATGGCGGGTATGAACTTTACCGCCATTTGTATTGCGTAATCCCATGAAAGGTTGGGCTTGTTGTTAAAATAGCGCTCGTAGTCGCCTATCGTGCGGTCTATCAGTTCGCGGCATTCCCGCCCGTATGTTACGCCGCGCTCATGCGGCGTGCCGGAAAGGACTACCTTCTTAAACGTGTTCACTATATGTATACCTCCACAAAATCATCTGTCGCACAGATGGCACGCCACAAAGTGGCCGGGTTCTATTTCCCTCAGCTCCGGCTGTTCAGCGGTGCATCTTTCCATGCACTGCGCGCAGCGGCCCGCAAAGCGGCAGCCCGGCGCGGGGTTTACGGGGCTTGGCACGTCGCCTTCCAGCAATATGCGCTCCGTCTTAACGTCAAGCCTGGGGATAGGCACGGCGGAAAGCAGCGCCTTGGTATACGGATGAACAGGATTTTTGAACAGCTGTTTGCAGTCCGCAAGCTCAACCATGCGTCCAAGGTACATTACCGCTATGCGGTCGGAAATATGCTTAACAACGCTCAGGTTATGGGATATGAACAGATACGTCAGTCCCCTGTCCTTTTGCAGCTGCTGCATAAGATTGAGCACCTGCGCCTGAATGGACACATCCAGCGCCGATACCGGCTCATCCAGCACAAGGAACTCCGGATTGAGCGCAAGCGCCCTTGCTATGCCTACGCGCTGGCGGCGGCCGCCGTCAAGCTCGTGCGGATAGGCATTGACCAGCCTTTCGGCAAGGCCGACCGTCTCCATCAGTTCGTATACCCGTTCTTCATATTCTTTTTTGCTCTTGCAGACCTTCTGTATCACCAGCGGCTCGCCAATGCTTTCAAAAACGCTCTTCCTGCCGTCCAGCGATGAATACGGATCCTGGAACACTATCTGCATCTTCTGCCTAAGCGCGCGCAGCTCCTGCTTATTAAGTTTTGTCACATCAACGCCGTTTAGCAGCACCTCGCCGCCGGTGGGTTCGTGCAGACGCAGTATGGCGCGGCCTATGGTGGATTTTCCGCAGCCGGATTCGCCCACAAGGCCCAGCGTTTCGCCCCGCTCAATATCAAAGCTTACGTCGTCCACGGCATGCAGCAGGCCGTTCTTGGTGTTGAAATACTTTTTAAGGTGTTTTACTTCCAGCAGCTTATCAGGCATTTTCGTTACCTCCGCCGTTTATCAAATGGCACGCCACAAAGTGGCCCGGTTCGATCTCCACGTTCTCCGGATGCTCCTGCCGGCAGCGCTCGGTTGCGTAAGGGCAGCGCGGGTTGAATCGGCACCCCTGCGGCAGATCGGTAGGATCGGGCGTAAGGCCGTTTATGGGCACAAGCTCGTTCTGCTCGGTGAATATATCCGGTATGCAGGCAAAAAGGCCCTTTGTATACGGATGCGCGGTGGAGTTGAATATATGCTCCCGCGTGCCGTACTCAACAACCTCGCCCGCGTACATTATGGCAACATAGTCGCAAATTTCCGCCACTATGCCAAGATCGTGCGTTATCATTACCATCGCGGTTTGATACTGCGCCTTCAGCTTTTTCATCAGCTCCAGCACCTGCGCCTGAATGGTAACGTCAAGCGCGGTAGTAGGCTCGTCCGCTATAAGGAAGCGCGGGTTGCACGCCAGCGCCATTGCTATCACCACGCGCTGCTTCATGCCGCCGGAAAACTGGTGCGGATAATCGCTGCCGCGCTCCGGCCTTATGCCGACAAGCTCCAGCATGTCGCACGCTTTCTTGTGCGCCTCTGCGCGGCTGCCGCCGTCATGCAGGCGTATAACCTCAGCTATCTGGTCCGCAACCGTCATAACGGGGTTAAGGCTCGTCATGGGGTCCTGGAATATCATGGCAATTTCCTTGCCGCGTATTTTGCGCATTTCCTTTTCGCTTATCTTCAAAAGGTCCTGCCCGTCGAAGAATATTTCGCCCGATACTACCCGTGCAGGGGGAGTTGGAAGTATGCGCATTATGGACTTTACGGTCGTTGTTTTGCCCGCGCCCGTTTCGCCCACAAGGCCCAGCGTTTCGCCGTTGCCAAGCGAGAGATTAAGGTTTTCCACGGCGTGCACAGTGGCGTCATAGGACTGATAGTGAACAGTAAGGTTCTTTATTTCCAAAAGCTTTTCGTTCGCCATTGTGTTTCCCTCCTTAGTCCTTCAGCTTCGGGTCAAGCGCATCGCGCAGTCCGTCGCCGACAAGGTTCATGCTGAACACCGCCGCCATAATGGCAAGGCCCGGGAATATGCACACATGCGGCGCATCGCGCAGGAAGTCGCGACCGGTGGAAAGCATGCTGCCCCATTCCGCCGTGGGCGGCACTATGCCAAGGCCAAGGAAGCTCATGCTGGCGCAGGAAAGTATCGCCGCGCCTATTCTAAGCGTTGCCTGCACGATAAGCGGGGCAAGGCAGTTGGGCAGAATATGCCGCGTTATCAGGAAAAAGTCGTTTGCGCCCGCCGCGCGGGAGGCTTCAACAAAATCCTGATCCCTAAGGGAGAGTATGCTCGCCCTGACTATGCGGCAGTAGCCCGGTATGCTCGATACGCCGATTGCTATCATAACGTTCTGCAAGCCTGAACCCAGCGCCGCAACTATCGATATGTTCAAAAGTATTGTCGGGATGGACAACAAAACGTCCATGCAGCGCATTATTATATTGTCTATCGTTCCGCCGTAGTAGCCCGCTATCGCGCCCAGCGTAACGCCGCCGATGAGCGATATGCATATTGCAATAAGGCCTACGGACATGGATATGCGCGCGCCGTAAATCACGCGGCTTAGTATATCCCTGCCAAGCTCATCCGTGCCGAACCAGTGGCCCGCGCTTGGGCCTGCAAACGGTTGCGCGGGTCCTGCGCATTGGGTTCATACGGCGAAATTATCGGCGCAAGCACAGCGCACAGCACCAGTATTATAACAATGCAAAGGCCAACTACCGCGCGGCCGTTTTTCCTGAAGCGGCGCCATGTTTCCTGCAATTTGCTGCGCTTCTTGGGTACGTTTGGTTTGGTTGAAATCGCGCTCATCCCTGCACCCCCTTATTTATATTGCGACCGCACGCGCGGATCGACATATGCATACAGTATATCCACCACCAAGTTGACAAGGCAGAATGAAAGCGCTATTACCAGCACGCCGCCCTGAACAACGGGATAGTTTCTGGACTTTATCGCATCCACCATCATTTTGCCTACGCCGGGTATTGCGAATATGGATTCGATAAGCACCGCGCCGCCAAGGAGCAAGCCGAACTGCATACCGATAGTGGTTATTACGGGGATAAGCGCATTCTTAAGCGCATGCACCGTTACCACCTTAAATTCGCTAAGGCCCTTCGCGCGGGCGGTGGAAATATAATCCTGCCTTATTACCTCCAGCATGCCGGAGCGCGTCATTCTTGCTATGCTTGCGGCGCTGTTAACGCCCAGCGCTATGCCCGGCAGAATAACGCAGGAGAAGGAATCAAAGCCCGATGCAGGCAGCCATTTCAGCTTTACACAGAAAAGCAGCATCAGCAACAGTCCGCACCAGAACGACGGCATTGATATGCCTATCATGGAGATGCTCATAACAATATTATCTATAATTGAATACTGCCTTATTGCGGACACGATGCCGAACGTTAGCCCGAACACCACCGCGAAAGCGACAGCAAAGCTTGCAAGTCTAACGGTATTGGGGAAGGTTTGCGCTATGCGCGTGGCAACGTTCTGGCGGGTGGAATAGCAAATGCCCATATCGCCGCGCAGAAGGCGCACAACATAATTAAAAAAGCGTTCAAAATAGCCGCCGTTAAGGCCCAGCTCCTCACGCAGAGCCTCGCGTGCCTCCGGCGTTGCATTATCGCCAAGCAATGAGTCCACCGGATCGCCCGGCGTGATATACATAAGCGAAAAAACCAGCAGTATAACGCCAAGAAGCACGGGAATAAGCATGAGCAAACGCCTTGCAATATATTTAAGCATGGTATTGCCTCCTAATGTAATATTCACCGGCAGCACCGTCTGCGTGGGGCAAACGCTGCTGCCGGGTGTTAAAGGGGAAGAACCTTATAATCAGTCTTCGTTGACGAAGTAAAGCTTGGAGTAGTACTCCATGTCATAGGGCAGCACCTTCAGGCCGCGCACATCGGAACGCGCGCCGTATACGCGCCAGGGGTGGCAGATGTAGATCATGGGGCACAGGTCGTGTATCATGGCCTCGGCCTCGGATACCAGCTTGTTGCGCTCTTCGGCGTCAAGGGTGGTAACTATCTTGTCCAGTATGGCGTCCACATCGGCGTCGTTGAGCCAGGTACGGTCCTGACTGCTGCCGCGGGAGCTGCTGTGGAAGAATGCATACAGGCCCTCGCCCGCGTCGCACAGCTTCATATCGGTCGCGGCGGTACCAACTTCGTAATCGCCGGCGTTGAGCATGGTGGAAAGGGTGCCGCTCTCGGTGGGCTGAAGCACGAGCGTTACGCCAACCTCCGCCCACATGGACTGGAGCATTTCGGCAAACATGTTGTTGGTGGTATTGGCAAGGTAGATAAAGGAAACCTCAAAGCCGTTTTCATAGCCTTCGGCCGCCAGCATTTCCTTGGCCTTGGCGGGATCGTACTCGTATTCGGGCAGGTCGTGATTCTTACCCTGGAAGGAGGGAGGAATGGGGCCGTTGGCCTTTTCGCTGCTCTTTACGCCGTATATGGTTTCGCGGATAAGCTCGGTATCGGTCGCATGGTACAGGGCCTTACGGACGTTTACATTGTTAAGGGGTTCAACGGAGGTGTTGAAGCAGATATAACGCAGCGTGTTCTGGGCGCCGGCGAGCACATACATGTCGCTGCTTTCCTCAACGCGGTCTATATCGGTGGTCTGGAGACGGCAGTTCAAATCGATATCGCCGGTCTCAAGATTGATGGTACGGGAGGTGCCTTCGGTCATTATCTTCAGCACAACGGTCTTAAGCTTGGCGGGTTCGCCCCAGTAATTTTCGTTGCGCTCAAGGGTGATGCTTTCGCCGGCGGTCCAATCGGCAACCATGTACGGGCCGGTACCTACGGGCGCGCGGCCGTGAGCATCCTCACCCATTTCGGTGATGGCCTTTTCGTTCACTATGCACATAACGGCCTGGCAAAGCTGAGCCTCAAGGAAGGCATAGGGCTTGGTGGTCTTTATGTTCACGGTGTAATCGTCAACCGCTTCCACGCCGCTCAGATCAATGTAGGTCAGGGCGCTGGCGCCGGTGGTGGTGTTTGCAAGGCGGTTGATGGAATACACAACGTCCTTAGCGGTGAAGTGTTCGCCATTGGTGAAGTTAACATCGTCGCGCAGCTTGAACTGCCAAGTGAGGTCGTCAATGGCTTCCCACTCGGTGGCAAGGTTAGCCTGGGGGATGGCGTTTTCGTCAAACTTGAGCAGAGTGTCGAGCACGTTGCGCATGATTATTTCGTTAACGTTGCTGGATACGCCGCCGGGATTGAGCGTAGCAGGCTCACGGTCAACGGCTATGTTGATGGTATCCTTGTCGGACACGGTCTCGTTGCCGTCGGTCACAAGTTCCGTATTTTGCACGGGAGTGGCTTCCACATCGGTGGGAGCGTTGGTAGCAGTGGGTTCGTCAGAATTAGCGGGATTCTGCTGTGCGCATCCTGCCGCAAATACGAATATCATCGCACAAGCGAGGAGCATTGCCAGGTACTTTTTCATGTCATTTCTCCTTATCAGATTACCCTTTTGGGGTATTGATAATATAACCGCATTCGCATCATTTGTAAAGTACATATATTTTATAACTATGTTTTGTATTTATTATCATCGTTGCAGTCGGTTAAAATTATTCAGGCTGCCAAATTTATTTTTACGCAAAATTCTCCTATTAATTTATGTTAAAATACTTGACTTTTTGCCAAATTTGCTGATATAATCTGCATAAAATCAGTATCATGAAATTTTATCTTGCTATTTGATTTGATTTATTTTGCAAACGCGGCTGAAAGGAGGTCTACCATGAACCTACGCGAACAGCTATATGTATGCGCAATCGCAAAAACCGGCAGCCTTACCGCGGCGGCCAAAATATTGAATACATCCCAGCCTAATCTGAGCCTGTTCCTAAGCAACCTTGAACGCTCGCTAAACATCAAGCTGTTCGACAGGATTGGCAAGCAATTCCGCCTTACATACGCCGGCGAGCTATACGTTGCCAAGGCGCAGAAGATGATACGCCTTAAGGAGGAATTCGATGCCGAAATTTCCAGCATTGTTGAAAACATCAGCGGGCGGCTGAGAATGGGCTTTCAGTATTTCCGTTCTTCCCGCCTGATACCGCCGCTGGTATCCGCATTTTCGGAAGAATATCCGCATGTTGAGTTCAGCTTTGTGGAGGATACCGTATCGCGGCTTGAATCCATGCTTTCGGACAACACGATAGATATTTTCTTCTGCAACTGCCCAACGAAGAAGTCCGAATATGAGTATCACCCTATATATCGAGACTCCGTGCTGTTCATGACGGGCGTTGACCACCCGATAGCCTCGGCCTATCCCCTGGCCACCACTGCGGACGAAGGCTACCCGTGGATAAGCCTGAAGCTGTTTGAAAACGAGCGCTTTTTCCTCAGCCGCAGCGGCGGCAGCCTGCGCGCGTTTACGGATCAAATACTCGAATCTGCGCACGTTTCGCCAAAGCACATAATTACGCTCGATAAAGTGGAAACCATAATGGAGTTGGTCTCCCGTGGGCAGGGCGTTGGCTTCTGCGCAGACAGTTACCGCAGCTTTGTTTCCCTTTCGCAGCCGCTGCACCTGTTCTCCGTCGGCAATGAGATGAAACGCATAGACTTCTGCGCCGTTAACATGAAGGGCAAGGTTCTCACACCCTATGCCAAGCGCGCCATAGAAATAGTCAAGGAAATCATGGACGGGCAATTATATTAAATTCAAATTAAACCAAAACAGACCCACCAAGCACGGTGAGTCTGTTTTTATATTGTCGCCTTATTCTTCCAGCAGGTATCCGCTTTCTTTAAGCTTTTGGGCGAAGGAGGAATACGCTGCCCGAGCCGTTTGCTCATCTATGCCGTATTCTTCCGTCAGCGCGGCGATTATTGCCGCTTCGTCGCGCCCAAGCTCAAGCTGTTTCCACAAAAACGCAGCCGTTTCGTTCAGCGTGCGTGCATACGGCGCTTTGCCGCGGGCGCTGCCGCAGGCCACCAGCATTGTTTCGCCGCACACCTCCGTGCGCACTATTCCGGGCAGAATGGTATACTTCATGCGTTGTACATCTCCTTTGCAAGCGTATCGTGGCACAGCCGGGCAGATGCTTCATCTCCGCGGTTGACAAGCTGCCACACGGGCACGCTTTGCAGCAGCCGCTCTTCCAGCGCGCAAACCCGCCGCACATCAAGCGGGGTGGACCGCGTGAACAGGAACTGCATGAACAGTTCCGCAACGGCTTCCTTCGGCTCAACGCGGCGCATGGCGTTTCCCTGCCCCTTTTTGAGCATTATTATGCCGCCAAGCGGGGCGGAGCGCATACTGCCCATATTCTCCTTACCGCGCCAGGGCGAAGGATGCACGCTTATGCCTTCATCCGAAAAATCCAGCACGGGTTTATCGCCGTTTATGATGCTTATCTCGCCGCCATATTGGCGTTTCCATTGGATATAATGCGTGGTTTTGCCCGTGCCGCTCAGCGCCGTCAGCAGCCATGCCTGCCCGCGCCATATGAACGCCACGCCATGGAATATGGCCCGCTCAAACGGCAGCAGCGCATCGCACGCGCGGGTACACAGCTCCATGTGCTCCACATACGGCGCGGTGCTGCCCTCCTCATACAGCGGCAGCAGCCGTTCCACCTCCGCCGCGCTCACGCCTACGCTTGCCAACGGCATATCGCAGCACGCGAACGGCATATACGTGAGCATATATTCATTATGCGCGCAGCTAAGCAGCAGCGGCACGCCGCCAAGTCTTACACTAATTTCCATAATACTAAAACACAGCGGAGAGATCCGTCAGACCCCTCCGCTGATTCTCATTGGGTTAGTCCACTATGTCCTTAAGTATGTTGCCCTGGGGGTCAACATTCACTATCGTGCCATCGGGCAGCATTATCTCGCTTATGCCCGGGCCGGTGCTGTGAGGATGTGTTTCGCCGGAGGGATAAACCGGAACCTGCGTCTCGCCGGGCGTGGGCAAGGGGCTTGCAACATCAGGCATTACAAAGCCAAACTTCTTCATTCTGCTGTCCCCCTTTCTTAACCTTCAAGGCCGACCCACTGGCGGTATACCAGCGTGCGGGTCTCGCCGTACACAACGGTGGTGCCGTCAAGCGCCACATAGTACGGGGTAACATTTAGCGTCATGCCATCCACAAGGCCGTCCAGCAGCATATTGCAGCTCATCAGCATTGCGCCGTTCACGCTGCCGCCGAAGAGATAGTTCGCGTCGTAACCATCAACGGTCTCGGCCGCTTCTTCGCACTTAACAACCTCGCCGTTTATCACGAAGCCGTATTCGGTGCACTCGTTCACGTCTATGGCGGAGATGAACTTGACGGTGTTGGTCATCATCTCGTAGGTATACTGCGCGCGCAGATACATAGCATCGCTGTTGAGCGTCATTTCGGGCGCTTCGGGTACTTCCGGAATTTCGGGAGTTACGGGTACTTCGGGCTGCACGGTTTCGGGCGCAGCGCTCAGTACGGCAACGCTCTCAACGCCTATGGTATTGGTGGTAGAAGCCCTATAGATGCTCACCGCAGAATCGCTGTCAACGCAATTGGAGATCCCTATATCGCCATTGCCAATGCCCTGATAGTAGCAAGTCCTTGCTGCATAGGCGCCGGTAACCTTTATGCCGTCCAGCGTTACCCAATAGGGCTGATAGGACAGCGGGCTTTCAGCGCTCTTATTATAGAAGGTATTCATGCTTACGGTGTATATGCTTACATAGCCGCCGCGTAAATCAGGAGCTTTTGCTTGCACATCCCACACACCATCAGCCATAACATACATCTCTTCCTTGACTCCGCTGCCATCGGTATAAACAGCCTGAACCTTGTCATATACCTTGCCGCCATCGCTTGCGAAGTTTGTTCCATCAACGGTAAAGCCAACTTCGCTGTACATATTGCGGTCAACAGAACTGGTCAGATACAGGCCAACTACATTCAGGGTGCTGCCGTTTGCGTCAGGTATAGCATTCGGGTCATGCCGCGATACAACATACGCCCTCGGCTTCAGGTAATTCTTATTTACCTCCCAAATGTAGTACGTCTCGCCCTTTACGGGTGTGAAGTTGATGGCGTTTTCGCCCTGCGTAAACGTCTGCACGTGATCAGCGTCGCAAGCTTCGTTCGTAAACGCGCCGCCGTAGAGGTAGCCGGGGGTGACCTCTGCGGTGAGGTTCGCCTTGCTGCCGGTCAGGCGGATGGTGTCGGTATTGTTTAAGCTGCCGCTCCGCACATGGCCGATGTAGTAGCAGGGATAATAGTAGAATATTATCTCATTCGTGCCCGTGCCGATTATGATGGACTTCTGCGCGGGCTCGTTATCCGCAGGCATATAGCCATTGAATTCCTTCTGGGAACCTATCACCTGTGCGCCAAACAGTCCCTCACCTGTTACGTTTGCCGCGGGGTCGATATCCTTGTTGTTGTCGGCCGCATCGACATAACGAACCGTGTACGAATATTTTACCCTATCATAGTACAGGTTCAGCTCAAGGCCTTCTGCCGTAAGCTCGCCGCTGGCATTGCTCTTTTCCTCATTATAGGTAAATCCGGGTATGGTCAGCGGAGTTCCCGTATAGGTTTGGCCTATCTCACCGTTCAGGTTCGTGCTGCTCTGATACTCTGTATAGCCCTCGCCCGCTATGTTCTGTGTCCAATGCACTATCTGCACGGGTGCGTGAAGCTCATCCTTGGTGTACCAGAACGTAATCACGTTTTCGGCTTCGGTTGCGCTGAGCACAAGGCGCTTCTGGTAAGCATCGGGCGCGTAGCCGCTTATCTGCACGAACTTCTCCGTAATTATAGCGTTGCTGGTTTCAGCAGTCTTTTCCTCATGCAGCACCTTCTCCGTACCCTTTTCAAGATACCTTACGGTGTAGCCAACCTTCGCCTTTGCCACATACACGAACGTAAATTCGTTATTGCCATTGATATCCATGGTCAGGGAGTGGCTGCCGGTATGGGGGAAGTAGCCGCTCCGATAACCTTCGTTCAGTTCGTCTCCGGTTTTGGCTTCGAATGTCAGGGTGGTGCCTGCAAGCGCGCTGCCGGTGGTCGGCTCCGCAATTTCGGTATCACCAGACTTATAATAGATGGTGTATGTGACCAGCGTATTGCTGCTCCACTTGGCGTAAAGGTTCAAATCCTTTACAACGGGCATGGAGAAGTCGAACGCCTTTTCAACGCCGTTTTCTTCATAGAACCAGCCCACGAACACATATGCGCCGTTTGGGGGATCTGCGGGCGCGCTCGGTACTGCCGTGCCATGGGGAACCTGGTAAGTGTGTAACGCATCGCCGCCAACTGCCTCCTTGGTCAAATAGGCCTTGACCGTATGGTTCTTGGGCGCCCATTTGGCGTAGACGGTTACGCTCGCCGCAGGCATCTTTGCATTCCAGTCCACAGGCTTTACGCCTTCAGGATCCTGATACCAACCCGCGAACTCGAATGCGTTCGGCTCAAAGTTGGAAGGATATGCCGGCACAAAGCTTTCACCGCCGGAAGTGCCAAGAGCGGCTTCAAACTTTACCTTGCTTGTTTTGACTTCCGTATTGTTGCTTATAAACACAAGGTCATAGCTGTTGCGCTTATAGTAGAACTTAGCGCCACTCCACTTTCCAGCTTTCCCCGGGTTTGAAGGCAGGGGATTTCCATCACCATCTGTGCCGTGGTCATAAGTAAAGCCTTCCATAGGGTAGAAGTCCTCTGCTGTTATTGTAAGGTTTGATCCGCTATATGCAACCACAGTATGTTTCAGTACATACTTGCCGTCCAAACCCTCGGTATAATAATATGCCGACTGCGCGGTATTGCTTGTATTCCGGCAATAGTAAGTCCTGTTCTCTTCAGGCATTATCTGCAGGAATGACGTCCATGGTCCAGCGCCGTTGTAATTTGTACTCCACAGACTGCCTTTCGCCGCAGCATTCATCGCCAAAAATCTGCTGCCGATATCAGCGCCCCATTTAGCGGTAATGGTACCGGTTTTATTATACCCCGCGCCAATTCCCAAAAAACCACTGCTATAATCATAATTAAACGTAAGGGTAAATTCCTTGCGGTCATAGTATACATTCAGCACGGAAGAACCGTCTGCGGCAACAGTAGTTTGTTCGACACGTTTAAGCTCCCACAGTTTCGTTTCCATGTTCAGATTTGTGCCGGACGGTACTGCGGTCAGCGTTGAACCGACCGGAGCAGTGGTTTCCACAGACTTGATGTAGGAATAACCTTCGTCGTCAGCGTTTTCGCCCCATACAACCACGGAAACCTTCGCGGTCTTCTCGGCCTGCCACTTCGCCTTATAGGTGGTGTTTTCTGCCGGAACGGTTGTGGGCACATCTGGCTCCCATCCGTTAAACGTATAACCGGGCTTAGTGGGATTTTCAACCTTTACGGACGCGCCATAGCGGGCATAGATGGGCTCTACGCCGTAGCCGCCGTCAAGATTAAAGCTCATCATGTAGTAATTGCGGTCGTAATATATCTCGACCACGGTGCTGCCGTCCGCCGCCACCTTGGCTTTGGTATTATACAGCAGTGCTGCAAAGCCGGGATATGTTTCGGCAAGGCCATCGCCTACTTCACTCTCGGTGAAGCCGTCATGGCGTTCCGATACGTACAACGTATAGTTGTTGTCCGCAACGTTCTGCAAATAGTGGTTAACAGTAAAGCCTACGTTCGCCGGATAGTAGGTTACTGTATAATTCTTGTTCTCGGTTATGTTGTTAACAGTAACATTAACGGTTGCTGGGTCAGGCTCGTAGCCCACAACCGTCGGGCTCGTTACTGTCTGTTCGAGACTGCTGCCTTCTGCCAGAGTAGCAGTCCACGAAGGTGCGGCCTGCTTACCGCCCTGAAAAACGTAGTTGATGACAACGGTATGTTGTCCATCCGCTATCGCCAGCGCCGCTATCAGCGAAGACAGCATGAGTACCGCCAGAACCACCGACAGCACTCGTTTGGTTTTGTTCATGCAATTCCCTCCTCCTTATTAAGTTCTTCTGTGTTTTTTCCCCGCTTAACCGAATACGCCGCGCCCGCTGTGTAAGCCCCCTCCCGCCGGCACGGAAAAACAGAAGGCTCCGGCATAAGCCCGAGCCACTTGACCAACTTGTCAGCCGCTCAATGTGCGCAACGCACCCGGCTAAGCTTATAATAATTTTACCATAAGCAAAGATTTTTTCAACCTTTTCGCGGCAATTAATATATTTTCATGTTTTATGTATTTTTACAAGTCACCCCCCCCCCCCCCCCGAAAATTCAGGTATTTCGGCATTTTATCGAAGAGGCTGTTTATTTTTATACAGCCTCATTCACTCGCTCTAATGTTTTTATGCAATTTGCATAATTTACAATCACGGCAATGGCATTGCTCGGCTTGCGCTGCCGCGGCAACTGTTCATATTTTGTTCACATATGTAAAAAAGCCGCAAAGACATATCGCCCCTGCGGCATTTTCTCACCAGCGGACTATTTTGTAATACACCCGCGCGGTCAGCTTGTATACGATAAGGTAAAGCAGCATGAACGCCGCGCATGTTACGCCGATGCAGCGAAGTATCAGCCCGTAATCATTCAGCTGGAACGTGCCGAGCATACAGCTCATAATCTTTGACGCGAAAAGCATATGCAGAAGCGTCATGCCCAGCGGGATGAAGAACACCCACAGCACCTGCGAATTGATGGTGGCTTTGACCTGCCTGTCGTCCATGCCAACCTTTTGCAGAATATCGAACTGCGCCTTGTCGTCATAGCCTTCGGAAATCTGCTTGAAGTAAATTATAAGCACCGTTACCGCAAGGAACAGCATTCCGAAGAACACGCCCAGGAACAGCAGCCCGCCATACATGGCGTAGTTTAGCGCGCGCTCATTGTATATATCCTTCGAGCCACGCACAAGGCAGCATGCGCTGCCGCGGTTATATGCATCGTGATAAGCGTCAAGCGCATCGTAAAAATCCTCCATTATGGCTAATCCCGTGCGCTGGTCAACCTCCGGCATGTCTATTGCCGCGTCGTAATACTGCGAGTCATCATAGCCCGCAATGAAACGTTCCTTGGATATTTTAACGCCGTGCTTCGCCGCGCTGTTTATCAAAAGCTGCTCTATGTCGCCTATTATTCTTTCCTGCTCAGCCTTATCGGGCAGGGGGTAGCCGTTGTCCTTATCCACAAAGTGGATGGAAAGCTCCACGTCGTGCGGATTGAACTCATGCAGCATCTCCTCGCGCCCGGCGTAAAGGGACAGCGTGCCCGATACGGTAACAACAAGCATTGTGGACAGTATGCATATTGTGGCAAGGGAGCGCGCGTTTTGGCGCATGCGCTGTATCATGCCCGATATGGCAATGAAGCTTGACGGGCGGTAATATATGCGCTTGTTGGCCTTAACGGCGCGCAGGAAGGCAATGCTGCCGTATTCCATAACGATGTACGTTGCAATTATTACAACTATTACCAGCGGGAAGAATATGCCCAGCGCAACGGCGGAATTGTCTATCTTCCATGCCACGATGTATGCCCCCGCAAGCATTATTACGCCAAGTATCGCCAGCGGCCAAAGCAGCTTTGAATCCTTTTCGCCCTTCTTTGGGGCGCGTATAAGCTCCATGGGGTTCGCAATGCGCACGCGCAGCGTGTTATATACGCTTGTCACTATAAATATGCCGCCGAAGAACACAAGCGTTATAGCGTACGCCCTTGCTCCTATAACGAAGCGGCTGCCGTCCGCGCAGTCGATAAGCTTTAGCAGTATCCAGAACGCAAGCTGGCCGAATATGAGCGCGCAGACTATGCCCAATATAAGCCCCAGGCCCAGCGTGAACAGGTTTTCCCACCTAAGCACGCGGCCCACATGCCGCTTTTCAAGCCCCAGCACCGCATACAGGCCGAATTCCCGCTTCCTGCGGCCTATAAGGAAGTTGTTCACATACAGCATGAAGAAAAACGCGAATATGCTGAAAACCACCATGCCGAAGGAGAACATGGCCTGCGTGGTTTTCCCGCTGGTCAAATTGGCAAGGCCGTAGGAAAACATAAGCCCCGCTATCAAAAGATACACGCCGCTTATCACCGCCGTGGCAATTATGTGCGGCACATATGTGCGCTTATCCCTGCGGATATTTGCAAGGGCAAGCTTTGCATAAAAGGCATTAAACAAGGCCGTTGCCCCCTTCCGAAAGCACGCTAAGGTTTGATACTATGCGGTCGAAAAACGCGGCGTTGCTCTCCTCCGCGCGGTATATCTGGCTGAAGATGCCGCCGTCGCGTATGAACAGCACGCGGGAAGCATAGCTTGCGGCAAATGCGCTGTGCGTAACCATGAGTATTGTTTTGCCCTGGGAATTAAGCCGGGCAAAGTTATCGAGCAGGCGCTTGCTGCTCTTTGAATCGAGCGCGCCTGTGGGTTCGTCCGCAAGGAGTATGCGCGGATCGGTGATTATTGCCCTTGCCACCGCCGCGCGCTGCTTTTCGCCGCCGCTAACCTCATAAGGGAACTTTGTCAGCAGCTCTTCTATGCCGAGCATTTTCGCTATCGGTGCAAGCCTGCGCTCCATCTCGTTCACATCCATGCGGGAAAGCACAAGCGGCAGCAGTATGTTGTCCTTCAGGTTAAAGCTGTCCAGCAGATTGAAGTCCTGGAATACGAAGCCAAGATGCTCCCGCCTGAAGCGCGCGCTTTCGCTGTCCTTAACGCGGTTGAAGCTGTGCCCGTCGAGCAATACCTCGCCGCAGGTGGGCTTATCAAGCGTTGCCAATATGTTCAGCAGGGTGGTTTTGCCGCTGCCGCTGGGGCCCATTATGGCCACGAATTCGCCTTCGTGTACGTCGAAGGAAACGCCGGAAAGCGCCTTAAACTGGCGCATGCCTTTGCCGGTGTTATATACCTTGGTAATATTTGATACCTTTAACAGTTCCATTTTCATTCCTCCGTTTGTCATGCACTTATTTTACCGCATAACAAAACCCATCTGCCATAGCGTCAGCTTACAGATGGGCCGTGTAATCTTACAGTTTTGTCACTTATATATTTCTCTTTCGCAGTCCGGAAAGTAAAGCGTGAACCGCGTCCCCCTGCCAAGCCTTGATTCAACGCCTATGCGTATGCTCAGCGCGTCCGCCGCCCGCTTTGCCATATAAAGCCCTATTCCGCTTGAGCGGTCGTCTATGCGGCCGTTATAGCCCGTGTATCCTTTTTCAAATATTCTGGGCAGGTCCTCGGGCATTATGCCTATGCCGGTATCCTCAATGCTGAGCGTTTTAGCGTCCCCGCATATTGTCACGCCGCCCTTGCTGGTATATTTAACGGCGTTTGAAATAAGCTGCTCTATTATGAATCCAAGCCACTTCTTGTCCGTCATTATGCTTTGCCCGCTAACGTTTACGCTTACGCTCAGTCCCTTATAAACAAAGGGTATCGAATGGCTGCGCACCTGCTCCTTAACGGCGGAATCCAGCCTGCACGGGGCAAGCACAATGTCGCTCGATATGCTTTCAAGCTTTATGAACCTTAGCGCCATCATGGCGTATTGTTCAATTTTGAAAAGCTCCTGCCGCATCACGGCGCGGTCGCCGTCCTGCTCCAAAAGGAGCCTCATCGCCGCTATGGGCGTTTTTATCTGATGTATCCAAAGGGTATAGTAATCAAGCGATTCCTGCTTACGCGCCGTTTCGGACGCGCTCAGGGCATCGTATTCATTGCAAAGTTCTTCAAGCACGTGCGCATACGCCTTTTCAAGCCCGCCTTCGCCCCGCGGCAGGGCGCGGCTCAGATGCGTTATGGTGCCGCAGAGCTCGTCAAGCGTTTTCAGCTTTTTTGCATAGCGGTCAATATCAACAACGGCTATGCACGCGAAAAAGAAGCTTATTATAAGCGCCGTATACAGCGCAACGCTCATATCTTCCCCCGCAAAGAAGGCTATCCCGATAACGCAAAGCATGCTTATTGCATACATTGCAACGAACGGCGCACGGTGCCGTATATAGCCCCGCGCCTTAGCCATCCAGCGCATACCCCCGCGCACGGTGCGTCACTATGCAGTTCTTCACGCCCACTTCTTCAAACTTTCTTCTTAGCCTGTTCATGTTCACGCTCAGCGTATTGTCGTCAACGAACTCGTTGCTGTCCCAAAGGGATATCATAAGCTCCTCCCGCGAAACAACCTTGCCGCGCTTTGATATAAGGCAGGAAAGCAGCTTACCTTCGTTGGGCGTAAGCTTTACGCGCACGCCGTCCTTTTCGATATACAGCGCCGCGGAGTCGTACCGCGCGCCCTGCACCGTTGGCAGCAGTGGTGTACGGTAGTCATACGTCCGTCTGAGCATGGCCTGCGCCTTGGCGACCAATACCTCCATGGATACGGGCTTGACGAGATAATCGTCCGCGCCCATGTTCACGGCCATAACAATGTCCATATTGTCCGCACGTGAAGAAAGGAACATTATGGGCGTATCGTAAAACTGCCGCAGCTGCTGGCACCAATAGAAGCCGTTATAGAACGGCAGCGCGATGTCCATTATAATAAGCTGCGGTTTTATGCGGATATATTCTCCCACAATGTCGTCCAGCCTGTGCGCGATATGCCCCTGCATATCCCACCGGCACAGATAATCCCGTATTTCGGCGGCAATGACCGCGTCGTCCTCAACAATCATAATCTTATACATATGCTTATTATACCATGCTTTGTGCGTTTATGCGCAATAATATTTGAGATGCGGAGTTAAACCGCCCTAACCCCTTTCACAC
>OHJR01000166.1_pt1 | contig 19483 bp, 20 predicted proteins | sample 1568641 | NCBI WGS metagenome assembly OHJR01 (sample SAMEA3879607, study PRJEB24766) | human gut metagenome | biome: human-associated habitat; feature: feces | place: USA | collected 1985/1987 | reverse complement strand
AATGAGAGCACACAAAAAGATGGGAGTTCTGATCCCCTCAGTCATGGCCTTGCGGAAGACAGCCATGACAGCTCCCCTTGATCAGCAAGGGGAGCCTTTGCGCTTCGCCGGGAAGTATTCTGTCACTTGGAGGGGATTTCCACACTACTTAACCGCTGGTTCGCAATGACAGCGTTCTTCTTACTTATGCTTTCTGAGCGGATGCCGTCTTTCATCCGGCATTTCTTTTTGTTATTTGATTTCCCAGAGCTTCACCTGGCTGGACTTCTCGTAAAACCGCAGGTAGCTGTCGTAGCGGCTGGGCTCGATTTCCCCGGCCTCCACCGCACCCCGGACGGCGCAGTCCGGCTCCTTCCGGTGGGAGCAGTCATCAAACCGGCATTTGCCCAGGTAGGGTTCAAAATCCGGAAAAGAATACTGAAGATTCTCCTTGAGGATAATTTCCATCTGGTCGGTATCGAAGGAGGAAAAGCCCGGGGTGTCCGCCACATAGGTGTCTTTCCCCAGCCGGTAAAGCTCCACATGCCGGGTGGTATGCCGCCCCCGACCCAGCTTCTCGGAAACCTCCCCGGTTTCCAGAGCCAGTTCCGGAGCCAGACGGTTCAGAACACTGCTCTTGCCCACGCCGGAATTTCCGGTGAAAGCGGTAAGCTTTCCGGTGAGCAGTTTCCGCAGTTCTTCTACCCCTTCCCCGGTTTCCGCGCTGGTGCAGATCACCGGGAAGCCTGCGTGTTCATAGATGCGCACCAGGTTAGCGGCCGGATCCAGGTCACATTTGTTGACCACCAGATACACCGGCACTCCCTGATCTCCCGCAATGGCCGCCACCCGATCGATGAGAAAGGGCTCCGTCACCGGATTGACGTTGGCGGCGAATACCACCAGGGCATCCACGTTGGCAACCGCCGGACGGACGAAGGCATTTTTCCGGGGAAGAATCTTCTCCACCATGCCCTTGCCCTTCTCCACGGAGATTTCCACCAGATCCCCGGTCAGGGGCGAATTGCCCCCACGGCGAAGGATGCCTCTGGCCCGGCAGGTAATGAGGCCGGAGTCCGTCTGCACGTCATAGAAGCCGCTGATGGAGCGCAGAATCCGCCCCTGCAATGTCTGGGTCATTTCGTAAACTCCAATGTTTTGGTTTCCAGGAACTGGCCGTTCAGGTACAGGTCATAGGATACGGTGCCCGTGCCCGTCAGATCCAGCAGCACGGTCTTTGCCCCGGGGGCGATGGACTTGGAGACGATCACATCCCGGGTGCCCCCCAGACATACGTCCAGCCTTGCCTCCTCGGCGCTCTCCGGCACCACCCAGGATACGCTGATGAGCACGGAATTGTCCGGCTCCGTTTCCTGAGGGGCGGTAGTCTGGGTGGGCTGGGTTTCCGACACGCCGCTGGAATACTGGATGATGATCTCGGAGGACACATCCAGGGTCTCATCCTTGTCCACCGACTGGTAGACCACCTCATTTTCCGGGCGGGAGCTTTCCGTCGGCTCATAGCGCACGTTGGTAAAGCCCAGCTGAGTCATCAGCTCCTTGGCTCGGTTCAGTTCCAGCCCCACCACGTTGGGCATGGAATTTTCCACGATGTCCGGGCCGGTGCTGACATAAATATAGATGGTCTGACCCTCGGTGACCTCGCTTTCGGCGGAAGGATCCGTCCGGGTCACCTCGCCGGGCTGGTAGACATAGCTGGCTTCCTTCTTTTTGAGCGGCTTGAAGCCCTGGCTTTCCAGCAGCTTGCAGGCCTCCTCCGCGTCCGCGCCGACGAAGTTATCCAGCTTCTTCACCGCGGGCTCCGGGCCCATGCTCACCGTCAGCCAGATATCCGAGCCCCGCTGCACCTTGGTGCCGCCTACCGGCTCCTGACTGATGATCTCGTTTTTCGGATGGTTTTCGCTGTACTCCTGGGGACGGAGTCGGAAATTGAACTCATCATGCGCCGCCGCCAGCTCCTCGCTGTAGGTGCCGCCGGTGAGGTAGGGCACCTCCACCATATCCTTCTCCTGGTTCAGGAGCGCTCCGTTGAACAGGGCGATGAGGAACAGCATAATGGCAAACAGCGCCACCGCACTGCAAACCACCACGGCGGTGGTGGCGATCCGGCTGCGCTCGGTGTTCTTCTTTTTCTCGGCCTCCCGGCGCCGCCTCCGGCGGCTTTCCGTATGGCTGACCTCCCGGCTGGCGGTAGACCTGGAAGCCGTGCCCGTGTGAGCCATCACCGCACTGTTTCTGGGCAAGGAAGTGGAGGGACGTTCGCCGGTTCTGGCCTGAACCTTCTTTTCCGCGGTGGTCAGAGGCATCCCCGCCGTGGGAATTTTCCGGGTGGCGTCGTCCATCAGGGTGTGATAGTCGAATACAATGGCGGGATTTTTCCGGAATTCCTCCATATCCTGAAGCATTTCCGTGGCGGAAACGTACCGATCCCGGACTTCCAGCGCCATGGCCTTCATAATGATCTGCTCCAGGCCTGTGGGAATGTTGGGGTTATAGGTAGAGGGCAGGGGCGCGCCGCCGTTGATATGCTGGATGGCCACGGAAACCGCGGACTCTCCGTCATAGGGCGGCCGACCGGCTATCATTTCGTACATCACAACACCCAGAGAGTACAGGTCAGACCGGTTGTCCGTGTGACCGCCCTTGGCCTGCTCCGGGGAAATGTAGTGAACGCTGCCCAGGGCTTCCTTGGTCAGGGTGTTGCTCTTATTCATCACCCGGGCGATGCCGAAGTCCATGACCTTCACAGAGCCGTTTTTCAGCACCATCACGTTATGAGGCTTGATGTCCCGGTGGACAATGCCCCGGCTGTGGGCGTGCTCCAGACCCTTGGCAATCTGCAGGGAGAAATGGAGAGTCTCCTTCCAGTTGAGGATGCCCTTTTTCTCCATATATTCCTTCAGGGAAATGCCGTCGATGAGCTCCATGACGATGTAATCCGCCCCGTCGGAGGAGGAAACGTCATAGACCTGGACGATGTTCGGGTGGCTGAGCATGGCCACAGCCTCGCCCTCCGCCCGGAACCGGCGGCGGAACTCCTCATCCCTGGAAAATTCGTCTTTCAGAATTTTAATCGCAACCAATCGGTTCAGCCGATGGCAGCGAGCTTTATAAACAACGGCCATGCCGCCGGTACCGATGACCTCAAGAATCTCGTACCGACCGTCCAGAAGCCGTCCAATATATTGATCCATATAAGCTCCTTTCCTGCCTTTGGTTAAACCTGAATCAGCACGCTGGTCACATTGTCCGGCGCGCCCCGGCTTTTGGCGATGTTCAGCAGCCGCTTGCAGCAGTGGTGCTTATTTACGCCGTGGGCGACCTCAAAGAGGATCTCCTGGTCGTCCATTAAATTGCTCAGTCCGTCGGAGCACAGCAGCAGAAAATCGCCCTTGCTCACGCTGACGTGGAAAATATCGCAGATGAGCACAGGCTCCGTGCCCACCGCCCGGGTAATGTAGTTCTTGCCCGGGTAGGTCTTTGCCGCCTCGGCGGGGATGTCTCCCCGGTCAACCATCATCTGCACCAGAGAATGATCCTTGGAAATCTGACGGATTCCCGTCCGGCTGATGCCATAGGCCCGGCTGTCGCCCACATTGACTACGGTGGCCCGATCCCGGCGCACCAGCACCGCAACCAGGGTAGTGCCCATGCCGTCAAATTCCTCGAACTGAGCCGCCTGGTCGTAAACCGTGAAATTGGCCAGCTTCACCGCGCTGCGAAGCATCTGATCGATCCGGTCAGACTCCATCCCCGGCAGCCAGCTCCGGCGGATTTCCTCCACAAAGACCTCCACCGCCAGGGTGCTGGCGATATTGCCGGATTTGGCGCCGCCCATGCCGTCGCAGACCACGCCCAGCAGGGTCTCCTTGTCCAACCGTTCAATTCGGTAGGCATCCTGATTCTGCTTGCGCACGCATCCGGGATCCGTAAGTCCCCAGCTCTGCATCGTCCCAGCACCTCTCTTCTTTACTCGTGCTTTTTCTCGTATTTCCTGCGCAGCTGCCCGCAGGAGGCATCAATATCCCCGCCCAAAGTTCTGCGAACCGTAGCCGTGACCCCGCCGTCTTCCAGGATCTTCTGAAACCGGGCTACCGCCTCCCGGGAGCTGGGCTTTAAGGGGCTTTCCTCCACATGGTTCAGCGGAATCAGATTCACATGAGCTCCCAGACCCTTCAGCCGCCGCAAAAGCTCCTGGGCACACGCCGGGGTGTCGTTAAGGCCGTCAATCATGGCGTACTCGAAGTGTATGCGCCGCCCCGTGACGTCATAGTACCGGCGGACGGCCTCCATCAGTTCCTCAATGGGATAGGCCTTGTTTACCGGCATGATTTGATCGCGGATTTCATCGTTAGGGCCATGCAGGGAAATGGCCAGGCTGATTTGCAGCTTTTTTTCCGCCAGAGCGTCGATTTTCGGAACCAGGCCGCAGGTGGACAGACTGATGTGCCGCATGGAAATGTTCATGCCCTCCGGGCTGTTTACCAGCTCTAAAAAGCGCAGAACATTGTCCAGATTGTCCAGGGGCTCGCCGATGCCCATAAGCACAATGTGGGAAATGGGCAGTCCCGAATCCACCTGGGTAAAAAGCACCTGATCCAGCATTTCCGCCGGCTCCAGCCGCCGCACCAGGCCGCCCAGGGTGGAGGCGCAGAAGGCGCAGCCCATCCGGCAGCCCACCTCCGTGGAAATGCACACGGTGTTGCCATAGCGGTAGCGCATGAGCACCGTCTCCACGCAGTTTCCGTCGGAAAGCTGCCAGAGATACTTGATGGTTCCGTCCTTTTGAGACTCCTGCCTGCGAACCGCCGTAGGAGCGTAGATGGGATATTCCCGTGCCAGCGCCTCCCGGAGAGCCTTGGGCAGATTCGTCATCTCCTCGTAGGAGCGAACGCCCTTATGAAGCCAGGAAAACACCTGCTTTGCCCGGAAAGCCGGCTGACCCAGCTGTTTTAAGATGTCCGCCAGCTCCGGCTGGGTCAGGGATTTGAGATTCATGCTTTCCTCCGAAGACGGCAGATGAAGAAGCCGTCGGTGTCGTACTGTCCGGGAATCAGCGTCAGCATCCCGGTTTTGTTTTTGGGGAAGATTTCCGGCAGAGGCAAAGGCTCCCTGGCAAAATCTTCGTGGTTTTTCAGAAAGGCCTCCACCACCTGCTCATTTTCCCGGCGAAGCACCGTGCAGGTGGAGTAGAGCAGCAGTCCGCCGGGCTTTACATACCGGCACTGGTTTTCCAGAATGGCCAGCTGCAACGCCGGTAAATCTTCCGTTTCTTCCAGATTTTTATACCGGATATCCGGCTTTTTCCGGATGATGCCCAAGCCGGAGCAGGGCACGTCCGCAATCACCGCGTCCATGGTGCTTTCCCATTCCGGGACGAAAACGGAAGCGTCCTGTAGCTTCGATGTAATGTGATTCAGCCTCAGCCGAGCCGCACCCTTGGCGATCAGCTCGGTTTTGTGGGGGTGCACGTCACAGGAAGTGATCTCCCCCTGGCCGCCCATGGCAATGGCGGCGGCGAAGCTTTTCCCGCCGGGGGCAGCGCAGCAGTCCAGAATGCGCGCCCCCTCTTTGGGAAGCTGAGCACACAGGACGCTGAGCTTTGCCGCCGGATCCTGGACGTAGAACAGCCCTTCCCGGAAGGACGGCAGCCGCTCCAAGTCGCCTGTACCGGAAAGAATCAGGCAGTCCGGCATCCAGGGATGGCAAGAGGCTGTGACCCCCTCCCCTTCCAGCCTCTCTTTCAGAGCTTCCGTGGGAATCCGAAGGGTATTGACCTGCACCGTGGTCTCCGGCACGCCGTTGTCCGCAATGAGCATAGGCTCCAGAGTGCCCTTGGGAAGGTTCTGCTTGAGCAGCGAAATCAGGGCATCCGGATGGCTGTACTTATCAGCGTAAGAAGTCGGCTTTTTCAGCCGACCCCGGTCACGGACGGCGTTTCGCAGAACACCGTTGACCAGGGAGGCCGCCTTGGGATTTTTGCAGTATTTTTTTGTCAGGGCAACGGATTCGTTCACCGCCGCGCTGTCCGGGATTTTGTCCAGCTCGTAGAGCTGATAGAGCCCCAGGTGGAGAATGTCCCGCACCACCGGGTGAAGACTCTTCACACTGCCCCGGAGCAGCTGCTTGAGGTAAAAATCCAGTTTCTCCCGGTTCTGGGAGACTCCGTAGCAAAGCCGCGTTGCCAGTGCCGCGTCCCGGCTGTCCAGCCCGTCCCGGCGGATGGCCGTTTTCAGCACGGCGTTGGGCCAGGCATCCTCCCGGCGGCAGGCAATCAGCGCGTTCAGCGCGGTTTCCCGGGCGCCCATCAGGCTTCCAGAGGGTGGCCCCGGAAGTAGTCCGGCGCGGCCATCCGCTTTCCGCCCTCGGCCTGGAGGGAGGTGATCTCCACGGCACCCTCACCGCAGGCAATCCGCAGACCGGTTTTCGTCAGACCCAAAATCTGTCCGGGCTTGCCGGTGCCCTCCACCACCCGGGTATCGTGAACCTTGAAGGTTTTTCCCTGCAAAACCATGGTAGCTACCGGCCAGGGGTGCAGGCCCCGCACCTGGTTGTGCACCTGCCAGGCAGTCTTATTCCAGTCGATGGGGCACATGGTTTTATCCAGCATGGGAGCGTAGGACACCTGAGACGCGTCCTGCCGGGTTCCGGGAAGCTTTCCTTCCTTCTGAAAACGGCCGAGCGTCTTGCTCAGCAGTTCCGCTCCCAGCACCGCCAGATGATTCAGAAGCTCTCCGGCAGTCTCATTTTCCCCGATGGGGGTCTTGGACACATCGATGATGTCCCCCGCGTCCATTTCCCGGCACAGATACATGGCGGTGACGCCGCTTTCGCTCAAGCCGTCCAGCACCGCCCACTGATAGGGAGCGCTGCCCCGGTACTTGGGAAGCAGACTTGCGTGAATGTTGATGCAGCCCAGAGTCGGCACATCCAGCACCTTCTGGGGTAGAATCCGGCCGTAGGCAACCACCGCACAGATATCCGGTTTCAATGCCCGCAGGGTCTCCACCGTCTCCTCTTCCCGGAAATTTTCCGGCTGGAACACGGGAATATTCGCGCTCAGTGCCACCTCCTTCACGGGAGAGGCCACCAGCTTCATGCCCCGACCCTTGGGACGGTCGGGCTGGGTATAGACGCCGACCACCTCAAAGCCATCGGCCAAAATCTTTTTCAGGCAAGTCGCCGCAATGTCCGGCGTGCCCATAAACACAACTCGCAAGGTTTTTCCCCCTTATCGGATTACTCTTCTTCCTGGGCTTCCAGCTCTTCCTCGGTGAGGAACCGCTCCATGACCTCGGTGTAGAGAATGCCGTCCAGGTGATCCAGCTCATGGCAGAAGCACCGGGCAATCAGTTCCTCTCCCTCGGCCTCGAACCAGTTGCCGTCCCGATCCTGCGCCCGAACCTTGGCGTAATTGGGGCGCTTCACCAGGCCGTACTTGCCGGGGACGCTGAGGCAGCCCTCGGCTCCCACCTGTTCCCCGGAGGTTTCCAGCAGACTGGGGTTGATCAGTTCCAGCACCTCATCGCCGGTATCCACCAGCACCACCCGGCGCAGAATCCCCACCTGGGGAGCCGCCAGGCCTACGCCGTTGGCATCGGCCAAAGTCTCCTTCATGTCGTCCAGCAGCTTGTGCAGCCGTCCGTCAAATTTTTCCACCGGTCTGCACACCTTGTGCAGAGCCGGATCCTTATCCGTTAAAATCTTCCGCAGTCCCATTTCCGGTCCCTCTCTTTACATATCATAGCCGTTGACGTCAATGTAGGCATTGACGCCCCGGTTGGCTTTGTCCTGACTGAATTTTCGCAGCAGCGCGGCCAGCAGCTGGCGCAGGGGCCGCGTCATATGGCAGCGCAGGGTCAGCTGATAGCGGTAGTTATAGTTAACCTTGGGCACCACACAGGGGGCCGGGCCCAGCACGCTGCATTTTTCTTCCGGAACCTGACGCAGCCAGGCGTTCAGGCTGTCCCGGAACACCGCGGCTCCCCGGAGTACCTGTCCCTCCTCCTGACCGGAGAAGGTGACCAGGGCGAAATCCCCGAAGGGCGGCGCCGCCTGAGCCTGACGCAGGCGGATTTCCAGATCGTAAAACCCATCGTAATCCTGCTTTGCCGCAAGGCCGATGACCTGATGCTCCGGCTGAAGAGTCTGAATCACCGCCCGACCGGCGCTGTCGCCTCGGCCTGCCCGACCCACCACCTGGGTGAGCATATTGAAGGTGGTCTCCCCTGCCCGGAAGCCTCCGGAATAGAGGCTCAGGTCTCCGTCCAGAACGCCAACCAATGTCACATTCGGCAGATTCAGTCCCTTTGCTACCATTTGGGTTCCCAGAAGCACGGGAACGTTTTCCTTCTGAAAATGCTCCAGAATTTTCTCGTGGGTATTCACCGCGCTGACCGTATCCGCGTCCATCCGGCTGGTTTCCATATCCGGGAACAGAGCCGTCAGCTCCTGCTGAACCTTCTGGGTGCCGGTGCCGATGGCTTTCAGGGGCCCGCCGCAGGCGGGACACCGAGCCGGGGCAGCCATGGAAAAGCCGCAGTAGTGGCACATCAGGCGGCTGTTGGCACTGTGATAGGTCAGGTGAACGCTGCATCGGGGACACTCCGGCGTCTGGCGGCAGTCAATGCACACCAGAGCCCGGCTGTTGCCCCGGCGGTTCAGCAGCAGAATGGTCTGCTTTCCCGCCTGGCGGGTCTCTAAGATTCGCTGGCGCAGGGGGATGCTCAGGCTGGTGTCGTTTCCCAGCTTCAGCTCCTCCCGCATGTCCACGATCTCCACCTCGGGAAGCGGGCGGCCATTGTAACGCTGGCGCAGGGTATAGAGCCGGTAAAGGCCGGTTTTCGCCCGGTACATGCTCTCAATGCTGGGAGTGGCAGAGCCCAGAACCACCAGGGCTTTCTCCTTGGCCCCCCGCCAGATGGCAACCTCCTTGGCATCGTACCGGGGCGCGCTTTCGGATTTATAGGAATGCTCCTGCTCCTCGTCCAGAATGAGAAGGCCGGGGGTGCAGGGGGCAAATACCGCACTGCGTGTGCCCACCACTACCCTGGCGTCCCCGCTCTTCACCCGCTTCCACTGGTCGTACCGCTCGGCGGCGGACAGGCTGCTGTGCAGCACCGCAACCTGAGTGCCAAAATAGGCTGCGAGAATTCCCAACAGCTGGGGCGTCAGGGCAATTTCCGGAACCAGGAGCATGGCGCTCTTCCCCTTCTCCAGGCAGGTCTGGATCAGCCGGATATACACGCTGGTTTTTCCGGAGCCGGTGACGCCGTAGAGAAGAGCCGTCCCCGGCTCCTTCTGCGCCATCTGGGAAGCCAGGCCTTCAAAGCAGGCCTGCTGCTCCTCGTTCAGCACCAGCGGGCCCGAGAGCTTCGCCGGGCGAATCTCCCGGCAGCGAAGCACCGGTCGCTGGGACAGAGTCAGATAGCCCAGCTTTTCCAGCCGGTTCACCGTAGCCGTGGAGGCTCCGGTGAAATAGCACACATCCTTCACCGCCGCACTGCCGACGCTGCACAGCAGTTCCAACACCTGCCGCTGCATGGCAGCAGACTTGGGACGGCTGGCGGCATAAGCCATGGTCTCCTCAGGGGACTGGGCAAGGGTGGCAATTTTTTCCGACTTATCCTGGGTTTTCCGCAGAAAATCCGTCTGGCAGGTGATCCACTTCTTCTGACGAAGGTAGCTGAGCACCTCCCGCAGGGAGTCCTCGTCGGAGATGAGATTCCGCAGAGCTTCCTCCTGGGCGGTGCCGCCCAGATTTTCCAGCAGCTCCAGAAGCTCTGCCGCCCCCTCCTTGCGGATGGTCTTGTCCTTCCAACTTCGTTCTTCCGTCAGGGAAACCGTCAGCCGGGTTCGGAACCAGAGTCCCGCCGGGAGCATTACCCGAATGGCATCGAAAAAGGTACAGAAATACCGCTCCCGGAGGAAGGCCGCCAGCCGCAGCTGGGTCTCGGTAAGGATCGGGCCGTCGTCCAGGCAGCTTTCCACCGGCTTCAGCTTGTCCTCACTGCCCGGCTCCACAGTCAGGACAATTCCCTCCGTGCGCCGGTTGGCGCGACCGAAGGGAACCATCACCCGCTGACCGGGGGCAAGGGCCATATCCTGGGGAATCCAATAGGAATAGGGCTTGTCAATGGCAAAATTCGCCGCGGAAACAGCAATTTTTCCGATCATCGCCCCAATTCCTCCACAATCCGTACTGGAATCAGTACTTATACTCGTCCTTAATGGTCGCGGACAGCTTGCCGTCGGCAACCTCTTCAATGGCCAGAGTCACCGGCTTTTCCGGCAGCTCCTCCTGGAAGGCCTCGGCCTCGGCAGCGATCTGGCGTGCCCGATGGGCCACCACATTCACCAGCAGGTAACGGCTATCCACATGCTCCAGCAATTCCGCAACAGGGGGGTACAGCATAATCAAATTCCTCCAAAATCGAAAGTAAAATGGTAAAGTTAACGCTTATTCAGCGATAATTTTCAAAATTTCCTGGGCGCACCGCTCCGGGTCGTCGTTGACCACCACATGGTCATACCAGACCCGCTGCTCCATTTCCCAGGTGGCCCGCTCCATGCGCATCTGAATCTGCTCCTCCGAGGTGTCCCCCCGGCCCCGCAGACGGCGTTCCAGCTCCTGGACGGAAGGGGGCATGATGAAGATCAGAACCGCGTCCGGAGCCTTTTCCTTCACCTGCTTCGCGCCCTTGGGCTCAATATCCAGCAGCACCGGCCCGTGGGATTGCTTTTCTTCTGCCTGGGCACGGGGAGTTCCGTAGTAATTGGCCGCGTGGGCATCGTATTCCAGGAATTCTCCGGCGGCAATCATGGCTTCAAATTTCTCCCGGGTGATGAAGTAGTAGTGCACTCCGTCAATCTCCCCGGGTCTGGGCGGGCGGGTGGTTGCGGACACGGAAAAGGACAAATCCTTCCGCTTCTCCATCATAATACCCAAAACCGTGCCCTTTCCAACTCCGGAGGCACCGGAAATCACGATGAGCTTCCCTTTCTTCATTCTGCTTCCTCTCTTTCCGGCTCCCCGTGGCCTGACCACCGGGCGCAGATTGTTTCCGTGGGAATGGCGGACAGAATCACATGATCCGTGTCCATCAGAATCACCGCCTTGGTCTTCCGGCCGAAGGAGGCGTCAATCAGCATTCCCCGATCTCTGGCCTCCTGAATCACCCGCTTGATAGGGGCAGAGTCCGGAGCCACAATGGCAAGCAGCCGGTTTGCCGCAACCATGCTGCCGAATCCGATGTTGATCAGCTTCATGCTACCACCGCTTACTCAATATTCTGGGTCTGCTCCCGGATTTTTTCCAGCTCTGCCTTGATCTCCACCACGATCCGGGCCAGCCGCACATCGGAACACTTGGAGCCGATGGTATTGCTTTCCCGGTTCATTTCCTGAAGCAGGAAGTCCAGCTTCCGGCCGATGGCACCGCCGGCGGTGAGCATATGATTCATCTGATCCAGGTGGCTTCTCAGACGGACGGTTTCCTCGTCCACTGCCACCTTGTCGGCGAAAATCGCCGCCTCGGTGAGAATCCGGCTTTCGTCGATGGCGGTATTTGCCAGAACCTCCTTCAGCTTGTTTTCCAGCCGGGTACGGTAATCAATAACCGTCTGGCCGCTTCCGGCCTCCACCTGGGAAACCAGTTCCAAAATGGTCTGCCCCCGGCCACGGAGGTCGTTTTCCAGGGCTTTGCCTTCGGCAGAGCGCATGGCGTCGTACTGGGTCAGGGCCTTGTCCACCACGCCCATCAGATCGGCCTGGAGAGCCTCCTCGTCCACTTCCGGCTTTTCCACAGTGAATACGTCCGGCAGCTGAGAAAGGGTGCTGACGCTGATGTCGTCCCGGACACCGTAGGTATCCACCATCTGGCGCATAGCGGCCAGATACCCCTCCACCACGGGAGCATTCAGGCTAATCTTCACATCCTGGGCACCCTCGGCGCGCAGGGAGATGAACACATCCACCTTGCCCCGGGAAATGGTGGCCTTCACCGCCTGCTTCACCGCGTCCTCCGCGAAGGACAGGGTTCTGGGCAGCTTTACGGTGCAGTCTAAGTATCGGTTATTGACGGAGCGCAGCTCCACGGTGTACTCCCGGCCGTTGACGGTTTCCACTGCCCGGCCGTAGCCGGTCATGCTCTTAACCATGGGTATCTTCCTCTTTTCCGGTCAAATTCGGCACACTTTCCGCATATGCCGTAATGGTATAGGTCAGATTTGCCTTCCGGGCAACCAGCCGGTCATAGGCGATCACGATGACCACCCCCAGCGCAAAGCCCAGGCAGCCCCCCAGGGCGCCGAAGCTTCCCGGCAGGGTTCCCAGGTAATAGCCCAGGAAGAACAGGATCAGGGGCAGCACATACAGCACCACCGCCGCCTTCAGCACCGGCGCGGTGGAGGACTCCACCCGCACCAGCTCCCCGGGTCTGGCTCCGATGAGGTTCCGGGCGGTGAAGATCACCGCCTCCTTGGCCGCTCCGCAGCCGCTGCACTTGTGACAGTCCCCGGAGCAGGCGCTCTCCCGGACATGGACAACCTCGGCGTTTCCGTTTTCCAGAAGCCGCCGGACACGCACCGTCTGCTCCATCAGCTCACCGCCTGTACCGTCGCCGACACGGAGGTGCTCTTCACCGCGCCCACATTGGGGAAGGCGTCGTCGAAAATCAGACTCACCTTGTAGGTGGCCGTGCCGATTTCCGCGTTGGTGAAATCCACCACCGCCCGGACATTCTTTTCCTCAAGGGCGGCAATCTCTCCCTCCGGCCCCCGAACCTTCACCGTCAGGTTGGCGTTAATGATATCTGCCTTCATGCCCTCGGGCACGTTGACGGCCTCAATCCAGTCAATGGTAAGCTCCTTGGTTTTCAGTCCCGTGAACCGGACGGAAACCGTGGCCTCGCTGACACCGGTCTGGTTTTTCACACCCTCCGGCAGGGTAATGGCGTACTTCAGCTCGTTGCTGCTCTTCTCCAGATCCGCCAGGTTCACCGAGCAGATAGTCAGGGTGTCCCCCAGCTCTGCCAGCACCGCCTCGCTGCCGGAAACCCGGATGGTTTCGGGAGAAATGGAAACCGTGGTGTTGCGCTCATTGGCGCCGCCGCCGTAGACCACATCCGCCACCAGCTTCAGCTCCCGGATCTTCTGGATCTGCATATCCAGCCGAACCTCTTCCACATTGGTGATGATCTTGCTGGCATCCACCGGGTTGTCGTCGGCATCGCACAGAGAGTATCGGTAATTCTGGCTGATGGATTCCACCTGGTCGGTCAGATCGATCTCTACGGTGGCATGGTCGATGGTATCCACCACTGCCGCCGGGCCGCTGATGGTAACGGTGTTGTTGTCCAGCACCGCGTTTTCCGTATCGTAAATGTAATCCTCGGAACGGTTGCCAGTCCACTTGATGACCACGGGCACCTCCGCAACCCGGCGATAGTCCACATTGGCGAAAATCGCGCTGGGATTCTTGGAGCCTACCGTAAAGGAGGAAGCGGACACGTCGCTGGGATAGGAAATGGTATAGCTCAGGGCGATCCGCTCCCCGGGCTCGGTGATCTGGGAAAGATCCACCTTGGCCGCCAGCTTGCTGGAATCCAGCTTGCTCAGCTCACTTCTGACGCCGGTCAGGTGCAAAGATACGGTGGAATTCGACAGGGAAGTGACCATCAGGTTCCGCTCGTTCAGAACGGACTCGCCCTCCATTACCACCGGGATATTGGAAAAGGTATTGTCCTCCTCAATGCTCACGTTCTGGGACACATACAGCCACAGGCACATGGCAACCGCCAAGGACAGTACCATGGAATACAGCTTATTTTTTCCCATAGCCCTTCTCCTCCTTTGCCTTGCCGGAGAGCTTCTTCAGCATCTGGGCAGGGAAATTGTCCTCCGTCGGCGGCTGGGTGTTGTCGCACAGCTCCTGGCGCAGGAGCTTGTCCAGGGTGGACACCTCCAGCGACCGCTTGAGCATACCGCCTTTGGCCACGGAGATGTCGCCGCTTTCCTCGGAAACGATGACGACCAAAGCGTCCGTGGCCTCACTCATGCCCACGCCGGCCCGGTGCCGGGTACCCAGCTCCGGGGGCAGCTTTTCGTTGCTGCTCAGAGGCAGCACACAGCCGGCTGCCGCGATCCGGCCGTCCCGGATGATCATGGCACCGTCGTGGAGCGGGGAATTCTTGAAGAAAATATTCCGGATCAGCTGGTCGGAAACCTGAGCATCGATGGTAGTGCCGGTTTTCCCATAGTCGTCCAGCCGCTGCTCCCGGGCAAAGACGATCAGCGCCCCTACCTTTTCCCGACTCATGGTTTCACAGGCCTTCACGGTCTGGGAAACCACCGTCTGGATTTCCTGCACCGGCCGGGTAGTGCCGAAAAGCTTCGACAGCTTCACATTTCCAAGGTGATCCAGCATCCGCCGCAGCTCCGGCTGGAACAGCACCACGAAGGCCAGCAGTCCAATCGCCAGGAGCTGATTGAGGATCCAGTTCACCGTGTACAGCTTCAGCAGGCCGGTGATCCAAGAGATTACCACCAAAGCGACCACCGTCCGGGCCAGGCGCATGATGTGGGGCGTCCGGAGAAGCGGAAGCAATTTATAGACCAGGAACGCCACGACCAGAATATCCAGGTAGTCTGACCATTTCATCCCCAGTATCTGCGAAATCAGATTCATCTTCCCATCAAGCCCCTTTTTGCGCAAATTCGCCGCGGACACACTCCGCACCGTACACTTACCTATTATCCGTTCTATTATAGCGGATTGTTTCGCCGATGGCAATAGACATTTCTGTAAAAATTTTATTACCGATTTCCTCGGATTTTGGCTGTTGCCCGGAGAAAACCATCGATTTCCCCCGGGGTGGTGTCATATCCCAGGCTCACCCGGATTGTGCCGGTAGAAAGGGTTCCCGCGCTTTCGTGGGCCAGCGGCGCGCAGTGAAGCCCGGCCCGCACGGCAAAGCCCTGCCGGGCCAAAAGCTCCGCCCCCGTCTCGCAGTCCACAGACGGCACAAAGGACACCGTGGCTCCCTGGTGAGGCCCGGCAAAGACCCGGAAGCCCTGGCGAATCAAGCCGTGGGCACAGTGCTCGGCAAGGCTCTGCTCCCGCCGGAAGCCTCCTTCGGTTCCCACCCGGTTCAGGTAGCGAAGGCCTTGGGTCAGACCCGCATAGCCCGGCACATTCAGGGTTCCCGCCTCCAGCCGTTCCGGCAGCTCCTCCGGCATTTCCCGGGATAGTGACTGGGTGCCGGTTCCGCCGTAGAGCAAGGGCGTTCCCGGCTGGGCGCACAGAAGCAGCCCTGTGCCCTGGGGACCCAGCAGCCCCTTGTGACCGGGCATTGCCACGAAATCCGCCCCCAGCTCCCGGAAATTCACGGGCAGCGTGCCGGCAGACTGCGCCGCGTCCAGAATGAAGGGGATTCCCCTGCTCCGGCACATGGCCGCCATCTCCCCCACGGGCAGGATATAGCCGAAGACATTGGACACATGGGTGAACACCGCCGCGTCCGCCCCCTGCAAGGCATTTTCGAACTGGTCCAGGGCATCGTCCCAGTCAAACAGCCGCCGCCCGGCTATGCGCACCTGGGCATTCAAGGCATACAGGGGTCGCATCACCGCGTTGTGCTCAAAGCCCGTCGTAACCACCGCTGCTCTGGGCTTTACCAGCGACCGAATAGCCAGATTCAGTCCGTGGGTGCAGGAAGTGGTGAGCACCACCTGCTCCGGCTTGCAGGAAAAGAGCTTTCCTGCCGCCTCCCGACAGTCGTACACCGTTTCCGCCGCTTTCATGGCCCCATCGTAGCCGCCCCGGCCGGGATTGGCGCAGGTGCGCATGGCTCGTTCCACCGCCCGGTAGACGGCGGCTGGCTTGTGAAAGGAAGTGGCTCCATAATCCAGATAGATCATACTTCCACCATTTTCCCGTCACCGCTCTGGACGTACACCCGGCGCATGGGGATCTGATGATCCCGCAGAAGCTGGGTCACCGGGTCGATCTCCTCCGTCCGCAGACGCAGAGCATACCCGCAGCCCTGTTCCTCCATCCACCGGGGCGACCGCCGGAGACTACAGGAAAACCCGGCGCTTCGCAGCAGCCGTTCCGCCTGCTGCCCGAAGGTCACAGACCGGAACGAAAGATAATATACTCGCATACCCATTCCCTCCCTGAGCCAGTGTATGACCCGGAGGCGATTTTGGTGTTTCGACAAAAAGGCGCAGGGTCTCCCCCGCGCCTTTTCTCAGATTTCCTCCAATAAGCACACCGCGTGGCAGGACATGCCCTCGCCGGTGCCGGTGAATCCCAGCTTTTCCTCGGTGGTGGCCTTTACGTTCACCCGGTCAGGTGCCGCCTCCACTGCGGCGGCAATGTTGGCCTGCATCTGCGGAATGTAATCCTTCAATTTCGGTTTCTGGGCAATCATGGTCACGTCGATGTTCCCCACCTTGTAGCCCTTTTCCGAAATTTTCCGGTACACCTGCCGCAAAAGCTCCAGGGAATCCGCCCCCTTGTACTTTGGGTCGGTATCCGGGAAATGGCGGCCGATGTCCCCCAGGCCCGCCGCCCCCAGCAGGGCATCGGATACCGCGTGGAGCAGCACATCCGCGTCAGAATGTCCCAGCAGGCCCTTCTCATAGGGGATTTTTACCCCGCCCAGGATCAGGTCTCGGCCCTCCACCAGCCGGTGTACGTCATATCCGTGTCCGATTCTCATTTTGTTTCCTCCAATAGCAGCTCTGCGATTTTCAGATCCATAGGGGTTGTGACCTTCAGATTCCGCTCGTCCCCCTCCACGATTTTGATTTTCATGCCCAGCCGCTCTACAGCAGAGCAGTCGTCAGTGACCTGAGCCTTGTCTTCCTCCGCCTTTTTCAGGGCACCCCGGAGCAGGTCAAAGTCGAAAACCTGGGGGGTCTGCACCGCCTGTAAGCTGGCCCGATCGGGTGTGGATTCCACCAGGCCGCCCTTCACCACCTTGATGGTGTCCTTCACCGCAATGGCCGGGGCCGCCCCACCGTAGGTATTGGCCGCCCGGACGACCCGGTCAATGACCTGCCAGGAAACCAGAGGCCGGGCTCCGTCGTGAACGGCCGCCAGCTTGGTGCCTTTGGGCAGAGCGTTCAGCCCCAGATGCACCGATTCCTGTCGGCTGCTGCCGCCGCAGACCACGGCGGTGACCTTGCTCATATCCCGGCACAGGCCGGAAATGGGCCGAATCAAGTCCTCCCGGGTAACAATGACGATGGAAGCAATGGCGTCACAGTTCTGAAAAGCCCGGACGGTGCGGACGATCATGGGCTCGCCACCCAGAGACGCCATTACCTTGTCGATGCCCCCCATCCGGGAGGCGCTGCCCGCAGCCACAATCACCGCGCCGCAGGTTTTCAGGGGCAGAAGCTTCCGGGCCGGGCGAGTCACCTTTGTGATATCCATGGTCACAGCTCCTTTACCAGTTTCTTATAGAAATCGCCCCGAACCATAAAGTTCTTGAACTGGTCGAAGGCCGCGCTGGCGGGGCTCATGAGTACCACGTCTCCGGGCTTTGCCGCCGCTGCCGCCGCACGAACCGCCGGCTCAAAGCTGCCGCAGTCCGTGATTTCCAGGGTATTGGGGTCATACTCCGGGCAGGAAATCACCGCTTGCCGGATTTTTTCCCCGGTGGCGCCGCCCAGGAACAGCTTCTTCACATGGGCACAGATCTCCGGCCCCAGCACATCATAGGGAATGTGCTTGTCGTAGCCCCCAGCAATGAGAATCACCTTCTCCGGGAAGCTGCGCAGACCGGCAATGGTGCGGCTGGGACTGGAGGCGATGGAGTCGTTATAGAACCGCACCCCATCCTTAACGCGCACCAGCTCAATCCGATGCTCCACACCGCCGAAGGTTCTCGCCACCTGACGGATGGTTTCGTCGCTTACCAGACCGTCCACCATGGCGATGGCAGCCATGTAGTTTTCCACGTTATGTACCCCAGGAATCAGAATCTCCGAAGTCTTCAGCACTTTTTCCCCATGGCGGCAAATCACCCCGTCCACCAGGCACACATCAGCTTCCTTCTGCCGGGAGAAGAACTGGGTCTTGCCGTTACCCCGGAAGGCGGAGGTGATAGGGTTGTCGGCGTTGAGAATCAGGATACCGCTTTCATCCTGGTAGCGGAAAATGTTGGTTTTCGCCTGGACATATTCCGCCATGTCCTTGTGAATGTCCAGGTGGTTGGGAGCCAGATTGGTAATCACCGCCCGGGCGGGACTGCGCTTCATGTCCATGAGCTGGAAGGAGCTAAGCTCCACCACCGCAAAATCCGAGGGCTTCATCTGCCGCACCAGAGGCAGCAGAGGCGTTCCGATATTGCCACCCAGCCAGACGGTTTTCCCCTCGGCTTTCAGCATTTCGGAGACCAGGGTGGTGGTGGTGGTTTTTCCGTCGGAGCCGGTCACCGCCAGGATGGTACAGGGGCAGACCTCGAAGAAAACCTCCATCTCGCTGGTGACCTGAGCGCCCCGGCTCACCAAGGCCTGAATGGCCGGGTTCGCCGGGTGCATTCCCGGAGTGCGGAAAACCACGTCCGCCTCCACGCCGTCCAGATAATTTTCCCCGACATGCAGAGTGCAGCCCGCCTTTTCCAGCTCCAGCACCTCCCCGTCCAGCTTTTCCCGGGGGGTTTTGTCACAGCCGGTGACCTGGCAGCCGAAATCCAGCAGCAGCCGCACCAGCGGCCGATTGCTGACCCCCAGACCTAACACCGCGATTTTTTTGTCCTTCAGAGAGTGAAAATACTGCGTAAACCGATCTGACATTTGCCATTCCTCGCTTAATCATAGATTACCTACAGTATAGCGACTTCCAAAAGATTTTTCAAGGGCATTTGACAATTCGGCCTTCATGGGTTACAATATCCCCGCGACCAGGTCGGACAGCCGCGGACGCAAGCCGAAAGGCTGCGGATGAGGAAAGTCCGGGCTCCACAGGGCAGGGATAACGGGTAACGCCCGCCGAGGGTAACCTCAGGACAAGTGCAACAGAGAGATGTAGCCGGCTTGCCGGTCATAGTGAAAAGGTGCGGTAAGAGCGCACCCGCCCCATGGAGACATGTGGGTGCTGTAAACTCTATCCCGGAGCAACGCCGTGGAGGGACATAGGTTCGCCCGACCGTCCCGAGGAGGCGGCTTGATCCCGCGGGCAACCGCGGGGCTAGATAGATGGCTGTCAAGACAGAACCCGGCTTATAGACCTGCGTTGCCAAAAGCACCCCATCCTAGGATGGGGTGCTTTTCAGCGTGTCAAAAAAGTCTGCAAAATACGTTGCCATTGCGAACCAGTTGTTTTGTGGTGTAGGAATTCCCTCTAAGTGTCAGGCCGCATCCCGGCGAAGCGCAAAACCCACATTGTGTAAAGGGGCAAAAGGCTCCCCTTGCTGATCAAGGGGAGCTGTCATGGCCGTCTCCCGCAAGGCCATGACTGAGGGGATCAGAAC
>OHJR01000163.1_pt1 | contig 19833 bp, 20 predicted proteins | sample 1568641 | NCBI WGS metagenome assembly OHJR01 (sample SAMEA3879607, study PRJEB24766) | human gut metagenome | biome: human-associated habitat; feature: feces | place: USA | collected 1985/1987 | reverse complement strand
ATTTCAATCCACGCTCCCCGCACGGGGAGCGACGCGCTGTACTTTCCCAGAATCGCGTTCGCCCGGTATTTCAATCCACGCTCCCCGCACGGGGAGCGACGCGCTGTACTTTCCCAGAATCGCGTTCGCCCGGTATTTCAATCCACGCTCCCCGCACGGGGAGCGACCCAGCGGCCAGCCAGAGCCGCCAGCCGCCAGCAATTTCAACCCACGCTCCCCGCACGGGGAGCGACGGTCTGCGCGGACAAGCCCTGACGTGACGTTCCCATTTCAACCCACGCTCCCCGCACGGGGAGCGACACTTGAGGGAGACTCTCGCGATCGAGGACCCGGACATTTCAACCCACGCTCCCCGCACGGGGAGCGACCGACTATCCAGCGCTACACGGAGTATCTGGGCGAATTTCAACCCACGCTCCCCGCACGGGGAGCGACTGACGGTCGAGCCGCAGAACGGACAGGGGTACGATTTCAACCCACGCTCCCCGCACGGGGAGCGACGGCTTAAGGCCGGACGTCAGAGGGAGATGAATACATTTCAACCCACGCTCCCCGCACGGGGAGCGACGAGGATGCTCGACAACCAAATCGCGAGGACTTTTATTTCAACCCACGCTCCCCGCACGGGGAGCGACGACGGACGGCGACGCACAAGCGCCGCCGCGAAAGATTTCAACCCACGCTCCCCGCACGGGGAGCGACGGCATACGCGGACGCAAACAGCTTCACCAAAAACAATTTCAACCCACGCTCCCCGCACGGGGAGCGACGGAATAAAGCATGGCAAGCGGTTCGGGCAAAGGGCATTTCAACCCACGCTCCCCGCACGGGGAGCGACGCCACCTATACGGGGATTTGTCAAGGCTCTGGCATTTCAACCCACGCTCCCCGCACGGGGAGCGACGCGACGGCAGCAGCTTATCTATCATAGACTTTGTATTTCAACCCACGCTCCCCGCACGGGGAGCGACAGTTTCGCGCGACGTTTCAGGGCGACCCGGAGCAAATTTCAACCCACGCTCCCCGCACGGGGAGCGACTTTGACTTGTTTTTCGCTCACGCCGTGAATGGTCGATTTCAACCCACGCTCCCCGCACGGGGAGCGACTCGGCTTGCAGCTTGCCGCGTCTCAGGCAGCACAATTTCAACCCACGCTCCCCGCACGGGGAGCGACACGACTAATTGTATCGTCGAGATTAGCACGACGCATTTCAACCCACGCTCCCCGCACGGGGAGCGACAGACATCAATGCCAGCGCCATCGTACATGAGCGCATTTCAACCCACGCTCCCCGCACGGGGAGCGACGTGCTGTCGGATAAGTCATACCAGTACACGACAGCCATTTCAACCCACGCTCCCCGCACGGGGAGCGACGTGCTGTCGGATAAGTCATACCAGTACACGACAGCCATTTCAACCCACGCTCCCCGCACGGGGAGCGACAGATACCACTTTTTCCGGCGTTTGTCCAACGTCATTTCAACCCACGCTCCCCGCACGGGGAGCGACAGGGCTATGTGCTGATTGCCATCAAAAACGCGCTATTTCAACCCACGCTCCCCGCACGGGGAGCGACGAGGGCTGCTCCTCGTCCGCTGGGACATCCCGTCATTTCAACCCACGCTCCCCGCACGGGGAGCGACGACACGCCGCAAGGCTATATGATGGCGCTGTCAGATTTCAATCCACGCTCCCCGCACGGGGAGCGACACTTGTGGTGGGTGGTGCAAGTAAACTTGTAGCGGTATTTCAATCCACGCTCCCCGCACGGGGAGCGACTCCTCACCCGTCAGCGAGTAACGCCACCGAATGCATTTCAATCCACGCTCCCCGCACGGGGAGCGACGATTTACTTGCAACGTCGGTCGAATCGCTTGCGATATTTCAATCCACGCTCCCCGCACGGGGAGCGACGGGCAGCAAGCGTATGAGTACGAGAAAACAATTTTTATTTCAATCCACGCTCCCCGCACGGGGAGCGACTCCAAGATTTTTACTTTTCGGATAGCACAGATATTATTTCAATCCACGCTCCCCGCACGGGGAGCGACAAGATGCCCGATGATACAAGCAATGGTTGTTGACCATTTCAATCCACGCTCCCCGCACGGGGAGCGACGAGCATAGCGGCTATCAATTTTCCCAAACAGATTATTTCAATCCACGCTCCCCGCACGGGGAGCGACTTCCCCATCCGAAACCAGAAGCGCCTTAGAGCGCATTTCAATCCACGCTCCCCGCACGGGGAGCGACGATACAAACGGCGACGTGATTTATCTGCCGGAGAAATTTCAATCCACGCTCCCCGCACGGGGAGCGACAAGAAGCGCAATGACCTTGTGGCGCGCGGACTGATATTTCAATCCACGCTCCCCGCACGGGGAGCGACATCGGGAACTTAATCGTCTAAACAAAATAAAAGATTTCAATCCACGCTCCCCGCACGGGGAGCGACGGAGAAGCCACCAGCGGCCGCACCAGCCGCCGGAATTTCAATCCACGCTCCCCGCACGGGGAGCGACCTGACGAGAGCTGGGAGCGGACTCAGCCGAAACCATTTCAATCCACGCTCCCCGCACGGGGAGCGACAGGGGGGAAAGGAATGAGAATGAACATGGTCGCATTTCAATCCACGCTCCCCGCACGGGGAGCGACGTCACGGCCCTCTGGCGCGCGCGCGACGAGTGGAGCATTTCAATCCACGCTCCCCGCACGGGGAGCGACGACGGTCGGCAATCCAGTAGTAGGACATGTCGCCATTTCAATCCACGCTCCCCGCACGGGGAGCGACTCCCCCCTTTGATTACAATCGCATAAATGCCTATATTTCAATCCACGCTCCCCGCACGGGGAGCGACGATAAACACGCTGTGCGGACTTCGGGCTGTGCTGGAGATTTCAATCCACGCTCCCCGCACGGGGAGCGACGCTTTTCCAATACTACCAGCGCTATTTATTCCAATTTCAATCCACGCTCCCCGCACGGGGAGCGACGGGAACCGATGGCGTGTATGATATTACTAAAGATTTCAATCCACGCTCCCCGCACGGGGAGCGACTTAACTGGTGCTTTCGCAAATGCCGCAGGCCAAGATTTCAATCCACGCTCCCCGCACGGGGAGCGACCTCCCTTGCTTAAATCGCTAATTCGTGTATGGTCATTTCAATCCACGCTCCCCGCACGGGGAGCGACAAAGGCACAATTCAGGCACGTCTGAATACGATTATTTCAATCCACGCTCCCCGCACGGGGAGCGACCTCCCTTGCTTAAATCGCTAATTCGTGTATGGTCATTTCAATCCACGCTCCCCGCACGGGGAGCGACATGCCTTTCAATTTCTCTTCCTTCGGCATCGTACCATTTCAATCCACGCTCCCCGCACGGGGAGCGACTCGCCACGCTCCCCCATGCGTATAAGCAACCGAGAATTTCAATCCACGCTCCCCGCACGGGGAGCGACCAATTGTACGAGTTGGGGATGCTATCTCCAACGCAATTTCAATCCACGCTCCCCGCACGGGGAGCGACGCGAAAGCTGCTGGCGACGCTATCCGCGCGGTCACATTTCAATCCACGCTCCCCGCACGGGGAGCGACGTTATCGCGCCAAGACAACCGCCGCGAGGATGAAGCATTTCAATCCACGCTCCCCGCACGGGGAGCGACGTCCGCGAATGGTGGCTTCCTCGGCGGCGCGGAATTTCAATCCACGCTCCCCGCACGGGGAGCGACATACTGCTGCCGTTGTGCGTCTCACGACGTGGTATTTCAATCCACGCTCCCCGCACGGGGAGCGACCTCTGAACGCCTACGGCATCACGGAAACCAAGGCATTTCAATCCACGCTCCCCGCACGGGGAGCGACTTATCGCGCCAAGACAACCGCCGCGAGGATGAAGCATTTCAATCCACGCTCCCCGCACGGGGAGCGACTTGGCAGCCTGGCAATGCAGCTTGAATACCTCTGATTTCAATCCACGCTCCCCGCACGGGGAGCGACTGCCGCCTTGCTGCTAAAAAGGAGTATCTAAAAATTTCAATCCACGCTCCCCGCACGGGGAGCGACGGCGGCACAAAATGGCGTGGAATCTAATCCGCAGATTTCAATCCACGCTCCCCGCACGGGGAGCGACAGGTCGTGCCGTGCGGATAGGCGCGGATGGAAGGGATTTCAATCCACGCTCCCCGCACGGGGAGCGACGGAAGGTGTTCAAGACGCGTGAAGAGGCGCTTGTTATTTCAATCCACGCTCCCCGCACGGGGAGCGACTTCATGGAAGAGCTGGAGAACCACATCGGCATCGGCATTTCAATCCACGCTCCCCGCACGGGGAGCGACTAAATCAAGCCGGGCAACCCGGCGGAAAGAAGATTTCAATCCACGCTCCCCGCACGGGGAGCGACCTTGCGGTGGAAATATCGTCGATTGTTAGCGACATTTCAATCCACGCTCCCCGCACGGGGAGCGACGCTACCACCTTCTGAATCTGCACAGCGTGTTCCAATTTCAATCCACGCTCCCCGCACGGGGAGCGACCTGGCGCAGGGCTACCAAATCAACCCGGCCACGATATTTCAATCCACGCTCCCCGCACGGGGAGCGACGTTTCTCGCGGTAAGGGTACGTATACACAGCACGCAATTTCAATCCACGCTCCCCGCACGGGGAGCGACGTGTCGGAAACCTCGCAGGCCGTTGTTTGCAGGTCGATTTCAATCCACGCTCCCCGCACGGGGAGCGACGCATCCCCGCCGAATGGTGGAGCAAGTACAGCGCATTTCAATCCACGCTCCCCGCACGGGGAGCGACCGCGTCGGTGCAGGTGGCGGACGCCGCGCTCAGGATTTCAATCCACGCTCCCCGCACGGGGAGCGACTGGTGCGCTTCTTCGCACGGATCGCAATCAACCCATTTCAATCCACGCTCCCCGCACGGGGAGCGACTCGCGTTGCATCGTTTGCTTTTTCGTACTTCGACTATTTCAATCCACGCTCCCCGCACGGGGAGCGACGCCCGAAAACAATCGGAAAAGGCGAACGGCTGGGATTTCAATCCACGCTCCCCGCACGGGGAGCGACATGCCATTCTCGATTATCAGTCGGCAGGATTTACCATTTCAATCCACGCTCCCCGCACGGGGAGCGACGTTATTAGCGTATTATTAACATTGGCAAGCAATATTTCAATCCACGCTCCCCGCACGGGGAGCGACCTCTCGGTTACGATTTATTGTTTCATACGCATTATTTCAATCCACGCTCCCCGCACGGGGAGCGACTAACCCCCGTAAAGTCAGATAAATCTGACTTATAATTTCAATCCACGCTCCCCGCACGGGGAGCGACGAAAACAAGCGCAAAAGACGAACGGCTGGGAAATTTCAATCCACGCTCCCCGCACGGGGAGCGACTCCCAGCACGGCTCAATGGCGGCAAGCAAGCCGGAATTTCAATCCACGCTCCCCGCACGGGGAGCGACAAATCAGCCCGGCCACGATGAATGGCTCACAAGGCATTTCAATCCACGCTCCCCGCACGGGGAGCGACGGTTACAGCCTGCGAATTGCGCTGCATCGCATCATCATTTCAATCCACGCTCCCCGCACGGGGAGCGACAACGCCTCGTCGCGCTGATCCTTGCGGATGGAGTAATTTCAATCCACGCTCCCAGCACGGGGAGCGACCCCATGCGCTCTCCGGGTGCGCATCGTACTTTGAGAATTTCAATCCACGCTCCCCGCACGGGGAGCGACGTGTCTCATCCTTTCCTAATTTATAAGCGGTGACAATTTCAATCCACGCTCCCCGCACGGGGAGCGACTTGGAGCGGTCTGACAGGCGATACCACACGCGGAATTTCAATCCACGCTCCCCGCACGGGGAGCGACTGTCGCCGGAGCCGTACACGGTGATGACCGGCTCGGCATTTCAATCCACGCTCCCCGCACGGGGAGCGACGACTCCTTGTACAACCACATTCTCGCCTCGCACCGATTTCAATCCACGCTCCCCGCACGGGGAGCGACATGTAAGCATACAAAACCCGGTTCTGCAAGGAAATTTCAATCCACGCTCCCCGCACGGGGAGCGACAGGAGGACGCAGTGCGAAATGAAGAAGACTTAGAAATTTCAATCCACGCTCCCCGCACGGGGAGCGACTCCGGGGTGTAGGTGGCACGGTCGCAAACGAGCTATTTCAATCCACGCTCCCCGCACGGGGAGCGACTTGGTGGTGGTGGTCATGGTGTTGTACCTCCTCAATTTCAATCCACGCTCCCCGCACGGGGAGCGACATGTGGCACTTGCTGAACCCGTTCAACATCGCGAAGATTTCAATCCACGCTCCCCGCACGGGGAGCGACACACCTTCGCCCCCGACGCCATCACCTGCAAGGGCAAATTTCAATCCACGCTCCCCGCACGGGGAGCGACGCCCCCGCGCTGGGCGGAGCTGTTCAGCGCTTCCATTTCAATCCACGCTCCCCGCACGGGGAGCGACGCGACCTGTCCTTTCCGGGCGTGCGCCCGTCTTGATTTATTTCAATCCACGCTCCCCGCACGGGGAGCGACGCGGCGGGGGAAGCATTTTTTCGCCATTTGCAGATTTCAATCCACGCTCCCCGCACGGGGAGCGACCAACCCGCGACGGAACCATGCGCGTCAGCAAATATATTTCAATCCACGCTCCCCGCACGGGGAGCGACGCGCCCGCAACCAGCGGACGCCCACGGGAGCCGATTTCAATCCACGCTCCCCGCACGGGGAGCGACCGGTCCGCCGGGACGTACCACCGCCCTGCGTAGCGATTTCAATCCACGCTCCCCGCACGGGGAGCGACAGCCGAAACCCCCGCCGCTGCGCGGGTTGCGGAATTTCAATCCACGCTCCCCGCACGGGGAGCGACATTCCATTATCGATTATCAGTCGGCAGGATTTACCATTTCAATCCACGCTCCCCGCACGGGGAGCGACGTAGTGGTAAAAGTGCCCATCTGCCGTGCTGCGGAATTTCAATCCACGCTCCCCGCACGGGGAGCGACGTCTGCGCGGGCACAGCTTCCTCTTCGCCCGGCTCATTTCAATCCACGCTCCCCGCACGGGGAGCGACCCGCGCAAAATTATAACAAGCTATACGCAGCGTGATTTCAATCCACGCTCCCCGCACGGGGAGCGACCTGCGCATCCGCTTCGTGCGACTGGATGGCAACATTTCAATCCACGCTCCCCGCACGGGGAGCGACCAAGGTTACGTCGTCGCTTAGCTGGCAAACAACGGATTTCAATCCACGCTCCCCGCACGGGGAGCGACGTCAAGTCATGGGCGTGTGCAGGATACCTAAAGATTTCAATCCACGCTCCCCGCACGGGGAGCGACCAGCGTCAGCGTCTTGTCCGTCACCAGCGCTGTTGATTTCAATCCACGCTCCCCGCACGGGGAGCGACAGACGGCGGAGGAAGTCGCAGAAATGGACTTCACGATTTCAATCCACGCTCCCCGCACGGGGAGCGACCGCAGCAAAGTGCCATCGTAAATTGTGAACAAATTATTTCAATCCACGCTCCCCGCACGGGGAGCGACGGTCAGAAACTCGAAGGAATGTGACGGACATCAGCATTTCAATCCACGCTCCCCGCACGGGGAGCGACCTGGGCGACTTCCAGCGGATGCTTGACGAGCACTGATTTCAATCCACGCTCCCCGCACGGGGAGCGACCGGCAACGCCGACGAAATGACGGCAGCAAGCAGAATTTCAATCCACGCTCCCCGCACGGGGAGCGACGCTACACGCCTATAATGATGCTTTGCAGCAAGCCATTTCAATCCACGCTCCCCGCACGGGGAGCGACGCACCCTTCGCTGCAATAAATCCGCCGACCATCGGATTTCAATCCACGCTCCCCGCACGGGGAGCGACTCAAGGTTACGTCGTCGCTTAGCTGGCAAACAACGGATTTCAATCCACGCTCCCCGCACGGGGAGCGACGCAGTAAGAAGTTCGTCATATACAATATCTTCCAATTTCAATCCACGCTCCCCGCACGGGGAGCGACCATTCTTGCTTTGCGTTCAGCGTCGCCTCTTCCAATTTCAATCCACGCTCCCCGCACGGGGAGCGACGGTGCTTCTGGCGCACGAAACGCAGGAGGAAGCAATTTCAATCCACGCTCCCCGCACGGGGAGCGACAAAACGTTCACGCGCTGGGGGTGCTTCTGGCGCACATTTCAATCCACGCTCCCCGCACGGGGAGCGACACCTGTTCTATCAGCGGGTCGAAGTCTGGCGGCGAATTTCAATCCACGCTCCCCGCACGGGGAGCGACACGTGATGCCGCGAAATCTGGCAACCATCCCGGAGATTTCAATCCACGCTCCCCGCACGGGGAGCGACGATGTCGTCCCTGGCATCCAGCTCCGCGATATACATTTCAATCCACGCTCCCCGCACGGGGAGCGACCGCTTGTCTACCCAGCCGTAGAGGTTGCACTCAATATTTCAATCCACGCTCCCCGCACGGGGAGCGACCGTGTGCGCGGGAGCGCACGCGCGCGGCGGTGATTTCAATCCACGCTCCCCGCACGGGGAGCGACCGCGGCGGTGGAAGCTATTTTTTCTCCATTTGCTGATTTCAATCCACGCTCCCCGCACGGGGAGCGACGTTAAGGCGGATGATTTTGCGGCGCTCATCGTGCGTATTTCAATCCACGCTCCCCGCACGGGGAGCGACCTTGCCTACGCAGACAGAATGCGGTGGAGGACAATTTCAATCCACGCTCCCCGCACGGGGAGCGACAGGCACACAAAAAACACGCAACCAGCGCGAAATATTTCAATCCACGCTCCCCGCACGGGGAGCGACGCGCAGCGACACATTCAGATCGGCGTTCACAATCTGATTTCAATCCACGCTCCCCGCACGGGGAGCGACGTCCCGGAAAATAGGAGGACACAACATGAGTACCATATTTCAATCCACGCTCCCCGCACGGGGAGCGACGTTTCAGCGCCCCCTCAATCGTATTCAGACGTGCTTATTTCAATCCACGCTCCCCGCACGGGGAGCGACGCCGTCGCACCCGGCAAGATAATCGTAGGAAACGCCATTTCAATCCACGCTCCCCGCACGGGGAGCGACGCCAATGTCGCAGAGATTACAATCCAGAACTATATTTCAATCCACGCTCCCCGCACGGGGAGCGACGGAACAGCGGCGCGGAAATACCAGCGTATTATTGATTTCAATCCACGCTCCCCGCACGGGGAGCGACCTAAGGGGGGGAAGGGTAATGCTTGTGATTCCCATTTCAATCCACGCTCCCCGCACGGGGAGCGACGTTGCATTCCTATCAGTTGAAAATTTGTTGTTAAATTTCAATCCACGCTCCCCGCACGGGGAGCGACATCAAGATGATTTTCGCCGGAATGTGCCTTGCGATATTTCAATCCACGCTCCCCGCACGGGGAGCGACTCAACACTTGATGAATTCAAAGCATTCCTCGACGCATTTCAATCCACGCTCCCCGCACGGGGAGCGACGGCGCTGGCGCGACGGCAACGTATCAGCGCGACGTATTTCAATCCACGCTCCCCGCACGGGGAGCGACACGGTGGCGGGGTGTTGCTTGTGTCGCTGGAAATATTTCAATCCACGCTCCCCGCACGGGGAGCGACCGTCGCCGATGCGCTGGAAGCCATGTCCGAGGGCATTTCAATCCACGCTCCCCGCACGGGGAGCGACGGGCGCATTTCAAATGAGCGATGCGTTGAGCATGATTTCAATCCACGCTCCCCGCACGGGGAGCGACGGCATTCGTGAGAGGGCAGCCGCACCGACAGAAATTTCAATCCACGCTCCCCGCACGGGGAGCGACTCTGCGCGGGCACAGCCTCCTCTTCGCCCGGCTCATTTCAATCCACGCTCCCCGCACGGGGAGCGACGCTTGCGCGTCGGAGATTGCGCTGTCCGTGCAGCATCATTTCAATCCACGCTCCCCGCACGGGGAGCGACGAGACGACATAGGCAGCATATAGCCACTTGTACGGATTTCAATCCACGCTCCCCGCACGGGGAGCGACGCTACGGCGGAAAAAATTCTTGCGGAGATGGAATTTCAATCCACGCTCCCCGCACGGGGAGCGACGAGATACCAAGCGCATCACCAAGCGCCGCAACGATTTCAATCCACGCTCCCCGCACGGGGAGCGACAAAACTTGACCGCTGGGCAAGTTAAGGAAAGGAATTTCAATCCACGCTCCCCGCACGGGGAGCGACTTCTCGCTCCCCTCAATGGCGTGCTGGATGATGTATTTCAATCCACGCTCCCCGCACGGGGAGCGACATGACGCAGTACCTCAACACCGAGCGCGTCGCTATTTCAATCCACGCTCCCCGCACGGGGAGCGACATAGCGATTTTAGCAGAGTGCGCGAAACGCCGCATTTCAATCCACGCTCCCCGCACGGGGAGCGACCGCGGGTGCAGGAAGCCCGTGCGAAGGGTTGATATTTCAATCCACGCTCCCCGCACGGGGAGCGACCGCGGGTGCAGGAAGCCCGTGCGAAGGGTTGATATTTCAATCCACGCTCCCCGCACGGGGAGCGACGCGGGTACAAAGCGCGGCACGAGCAGACAGAAAGGATTTCAATCCACGCTCCCCGCACGGGGAGCGACGCTTGTCGGCAAGGAAGAGCTGTACCGTCGCCTAAATTTCAATCCACGCTCCCCGCACGGGGAGCGACGACTTCGCCAATATCGAGCGAAAAATCGACAACGTATTTCAATCCACGCTCCCCGCACGGGGAGCGACTGTAACCCGTCCGACAAAGTGCACACGCTGTGAAATTTCAATCCACGCTCCCCGCACGGGGAGCGACGCAGTATCAGAGATGGTACGAGTGCTGACAGGAGATTTCAATCCACGCTCCCCGCACGGGGAGCGACAGCAATCCGAGAACAGCGACGTGCCGCAATGACGATTTCAATCCACGCTCCCCGCACGGGGAGCGACGTTGCGTATTCGACTTGTTTTTCGCTCACGCCGTATTTCAATCCACGCTCCCCGCACGGGGAGCGACAAATGGTTTCTGCACCATTTCCGCGAAGCCACGATTTCAATCCACGCTCCCCGCACGGGGAGCGACCAAGGCGCGTGCTGAACAGAAACGTGCGGCACAATTTCAATCCACGCTCCCCGCACGGGGAGCGACACGTCGCCAGCGCGTCGGGACTGGTGCTCAAAGTGATTTCAATCCACGCTCCCCGCACGGGGAGCGACGGCAACGAACTGGACATGGAGCGCTGCGACACCATTTCAATCCACGCTCCCCGCACGGGGAGCGACTCAAGGTAGGGGCACAAAAATGACATTTTCACAGATTTCAATCCACGCTCCCCGCACGGGGAGCGACCATCCACGTTACGCGCTGGGATATGCCCGTCCTGATTTCAATCCACGCTCCCCGCACGGGGAGCGACCGAGTGCGGCGCAAACTCATCGTTTGTGTACGGTATTTCAATCCACGCTCCCCGCACGGGGAGCGACACGGCAGGAAGCTCGTCGTTCAGGCGCGCCTCATTATTTCAATCCACGCTCCCCGCACGGGGAGCGACCGCTCCGCCGGGTTTCCAGCGCCCGTTCGAGGTCATTTCAATCCACGCTCCCCGCACGGGGAGCGACGCGGGCACGCCCTTGCAAATCCGCAACGCGGCAGCATTTCAATCCACGCTCCCCGCACGGGGAGCGACCTGCGCATCCGCTTCGTGCGACTGGATGGCAACATTTCAATCCACGCTCCCCGCACGGGGAGCGACAGGAGGAAAGCCATGTACAACATCATCGTTTTCGAATTTCAATCCACGCTCCCCGCACGGGGAGCGACGATATACCATTGGCGATAGGTATTTATCATTCGATATTTCAATCCACGCTCCCCGCACGGGGAGCGACGGCTGGCGCTGGACATACTTCAGCGCCGCGCATTTATTTCAATCCACGCTCCCCGCACGGGGAGCGACAAGCAGGAGAGGACAGAAACGCCGTGGGAGGGAATTTCAATCCACGCTCCCCGCACGGGGAGCGACTTGTCGTGCCTGCGCCGCTGAAATAATGGACGGATTTCAATCCACGCTCCCCGCACGGGGAGCGACCTCTTTTCGGATGCTTTTGATGTTAGACTGCAACATTTCAATCCACGCTCCCCGCACGGGGAGCGACCATTAGAGAGCGAAAACGAGTTGTTCCAAAAGAATTTCAATCCACGCTCCCCGCACGGGGAGCGACTCTTTCCAGCGCTTTGTCTGCATTTCCCAACCGTCCATTTCAATCCACGCTCCCCGCACGGGGAGCGACCAAAAGGCGGACTGGGCGGTGCGTAAAATCATGATTTCAATCCACGCTCCCCGCACGGGGAGCGACTCCGTGCGCTGATTGATATTCCGTTGCATGACGTATTTCAATCCACGCTCCCCGCACGGGGAGCGACGAACGAGATGGCGAAGCTGCTGCGGCAGAATGGCGTTATTTCAATCCACGCTCCCCGCACGGGGAGCGACGCTTTTCCCCTTTCTCAATTCGCTCCACCATGTCATTTCAATCCACGCTCCCCGCACGGGGAGCGACACGGTGGCGGGGTGTTGCTTGTGTCGCTGGAAATATTTCAATCCACGCTCCCCGCACGGGGAGCGACGCTAAGCTGTACAAACTGGGGAGGAAAGGCAATATTTCAATCCACGCTCCCCGCACGGGGAGCGACCAATTGTACGAGTTGGGGATGCTATCTCCAACACAATTTCAATCCACGCTCCCCGCACGGGGAGCGACCAACCGTTACGCCGAGCAAGTCCGCCATCTTGCAAAATTTCAATCCACGCTCCCCGCACGGGGAGCGACGTATTCGCGCAGGACGTTGAGTTTTTGGACAGCGCATTTCAATCCACGCTCCCCGCACGGGGAGCGACGAGCAACGCGAAGAAGCAAATCGCAGAGCCAGAGAATTTCAATCCACGCTCCCCGCACGGGGAGCGACTGCGGTATACTTGCCTAAAAAAGGACTAAAGGAGATTTCAATCCACGCTCCCCGCACGGGGAGCGACGCGGCATTGAGCGCCGTTTTTTCGGGCGTGTCGATTTCAATCCACGCTCCCCGCACGGGGAGCGACTCCGCTCTCGGCAGCGTCTCAATCCATGCGCAATTTCAATCCACGCTCCCCGCACGGGGAGCGACGCCTTCCCGCGCCCCTCGCCGCCCTTGGCCGAGCCATTTCAATCCACGCTCCCCGCACGGGGAGCGACGGAGGACATCGAGACGGTGCAGCAGCTCGTCCGTATTTCAATCCACGCTCCCCGCACGGGGAGCGACGGGCGAGTGCAAAAGCAAACACACCCGCCCAAAATTTCAATCCACGCTCCCCGCACGGGGAGCGACCAGAGGACTACGGCACAAAGTGGCGGTGCTGGGATTTCAATCCACGCTCCCCGCACGGGGAGCGACAGTCCGCGAATGGTGGCTTCCTCGGCGGCGCGGAATTTCAATCCACGCTCCCCGCACGGGGAGCGACGAAGCCGGACGCGCTGGCGGTCGCCCGAAAAAGGCATTTCAATCCACGCTCCCCGCACGGGGAGCGACGGCGCTGTTCGCGGATGCTGTGAGCGCAAGCAAAAATTTCAATCCACGCTCCCCGCACGGGGAGCGACCAATCGCCGCCGTGACCGCGGCGGTGTCGTCCGGATTTCAATCCACGCTCCCCGCACGGGGAGCGACCAGCAACGGATTGCCTACTTCACCGCCCTACTGATTTCAATCCACGCTCCCCGCACGGGGAGCGACGTAATCGCGACAGCTTTCGCCCTTGCGCCTACTATTTCAATCCACGCTCCCCGCACGGGGAGCGACGAGTATCTCAAAGAGTATGACAAGGCGCGTGCTATTTCAATCCACGCTCCCCGCACGGGGAGCGACGAAATCGCGGCAATCCAAATATGACCGTCGTCAGCATTTCAATCCACGCTCCCCGCACGGGGAGCGACGAGGCATCCTGCACACGTCCACGACTTGACGGGTATTTCAATCCACGCTCCCCGCACGGGGAGCGACACGGGTGAAGATTGGCGCTGGGAGAAGTACATAATTTCAATCCACGCTCCCCGCACGGGGAGCGACGGCGCACGTACACGACCGTCGAGGACATCCGCTACATTTCAATCCACGCTCCCCGCACGGGGAGCGACCGCTGTCGGGCGAGACGTCGAGCACCGCGCTGTAGGATTTCAATCCACGCTCCCCGCACGGGGAGCGACAGCTTGTTTTCCATCGCAAACGCCTGAAGATCGCCATTTCAATCCACGCTCCCCGCACGGGGAGCGACAAACATTAGAAACCTTGCAGAAAGCAGGGGGTTATTTCAATCCACGCTCCCCGCACGGGGAGCGACTTCCAGATTCATAGTTCTGGATTGTTATCTCTGCATTTCAATCCACGCTCCCCGCACGGGGAGCGACGAAAACTTGACCGCTGGGCAAGTCAAGGAAAGGAGATTTCAATCCACGCTCCCCGCACGGGGAGCGACGGGTATCGCACCAAAGCAACAGCCGCAAGAATGAAGCATTTCAATCCACGCTCCCCGCACGGGGAGCGACACAATGCGACTTGCAAAACACCGCCCTCTTGATGATTTCAATCCACGCTCCCCGCACGGGGAGCGACGACGTGCGAACCGCTTTGCCGGGTACATCACACGATTTCAATCCACGCTCCCCGCACGGGGAGCGACACGGCGGCGGGGTGCTGATGGTGTCCTTGGAGATATTTCAATCCACGCTCCCCGCACGGGGAGCGACGCCATTGCAGCAGGAAAAACGCTGGAAAAGGCAATATTTCAATCCACGCTCCCCGCACGGGGAGCGACCAAACGCAGAGGCGCGGGCGGCAATCTGGGAAGCATTTCAATCCACGCTCCCCGCACGGGGAGCGACTTTATCACTGGAAAGCGAGTTGACGCGGATGGCTATTTCAATCCACGCTCCCCGCACGGGGAGCGACCGAAACGCCGGAGGAAATCGGTGCCGGCGAAATCATTTCAATCCACGCTCCCCGCACGGGGAGCGACAGGGGAACCGCCGCCGTGGGCGGTGCTTGATTTGATTTCAATCCACGCTCCCCGCACGGGGAGCGACTAGCCCTGCGCCAGCAGCCCTGCGACCGTCTCCGTATTTCAATCCACGCTCCCCGCACGGGGAGCGACTATCCTTTCCGGGCGTGATGCCCTTCTTGATTTGATTTCAATCCACGCTCCCCGCACGGGGAGCGACGAATCCAAATCAAGGAAAGGATGGGAAACATGAAATTTCAATCCACGCTCCCCGCACGGGGAGCGACCTAAATCAAGCCGGGCGACCCGGCGGAAAGAAGATTTCAATCCACGCTCCCCGCACGGGGAGCGACATGGTTGCAAATCTGCAGTCCTCCACTGGATGCAATTTCAATCCACGCTCCCCGCACGGGGAGCGACTGTGGCGAGAGCAAACTGACCGGGGCGCAGCCTATTTCAATCCACGCTCCCCGCACGGGGAGCGACCAAGTGGATTTCCAAAGAGGCATTCTGTGAAGAGATTTCAATCCACGCTCCCCGCACGGGGAGCGACAAGGTTTCAAATCAAGCAGGGCTATGTGCCCGATTTCAATCCACGCTCCCCGCACGGGGAGCGACCTTTTCGACGACAATCGTTCCGTCGTCGTGGGTATATTTCAATCCACGCTCCCCGCACGGGGAGCGACGCTGGTTGAGCGGCTGAAAATCCGCCTGAATCAGATTTCAATCCACGCTCCCCGCACGGGGAGCGACGGGGTACAATTTCAACCGGCGGGAAAGTCGTTGCGATTTCAATCCACGCTCCCCGCACGGGGAGCGACGACGAGCAGTCCGGCACTTTGCTGTCGCCGCTGCCATTTCAATCCACGCTCCCCGCACGGGGAGCGACCAGGGGAACCGCCGGGGGAAGCCCGGCTTGATTTATTTCAATCCACGCTCCCCGCACGGGGAGCGACGGTACTTCGGACTACCCCACGGATAAGGCGTCAATATTTCAATCCACGCTCCCCGCACGGGGAGCGACGTTTTCGCCCTTGCAATTAGCTTCGATTTCATAAATTTCAATCCACGCTCCCCGCACGGGGAGTGACGGCGAGTTCCATCGACCTCATTGCGGATGTGAGCATTTCAATCCACGCTCCCCGCACGGGGAGCGACATCCCTTTTTTACCCCTCTGGGTTTAACAAAATCATTTCAATCCACGCTCCCCGCACGGGGAGCGACTGACCGCGCCATACAGAACTTAACGGCAAGCAATATTTCAATCCACGCTCCCCGCACGGGGAGCGACAGCGGTGCTATCAAATCATCAACAAAATCGCGAAAATTTCAATCCACGCTCCCCGCACGGGGAGCGACAACGATGATTTTCTTTTCCCTCCGTCTGAACTTATTTCAATCCACGCTCCCCGCACGGGGAGCGACGTCCTACGTTCTGTGCGAACGGCGCCCAACTTGGCATTTCAATCCACGCTCCCCGCACGGGGAGCGACTTCTTTTGTTAATCCACTGGAAGTATTGTTTGCAATTTCAATCCACGCTCCCCGCACGGGGAGCGACGGCAAGCTCCATTTAAATTGGCTTGTCAACTTCTGATTTCAATCCACGCTCCCCGCACGGGGAGCGACGCTAAACTTGTTATTTGTGTGAGTGTTTGAGCCCATTTCAATCCACGCTCCCCGCACGGGGAGCGACGGAAAGCGTATAAATCACGCGGTTGTGGTCGAAAAATTTCAATCCACGCTCCCCGCACGGGGAGCGACGGCGCGTCCCGCAGGAAATGACCAACCTCGCAAAGATTTCAATCCACGCTCCCCGCACGGGGAGCGACGACGGCGGCGCGGAGGGCGAACGCCTGAGCTTTGCATTTCAATCCACGCTCCCCGCACGGGGAGCGACGCAACCAGCGCGAAACGAAAGGATAGAAAACAATATTTCAATCCACGCTCCCCGCACGGGGAGCGACCGGGTGAACCCCGGCGGCTCCCCTGACCGCCTGCATTTCAATCCACGCTCCCCGCACGGGGAGCGACTTGGAAGCCCGCGTCACAGCGCTGGAAGGTGGTATTTCAATCCACGCTCCCCGCACGGGGAGCGACGAAGTGAAGCACGAACAGCCGAAGCCGCAGCCAAAATTTCAATCCACGCTCCCCGCACGGGGAGCGACACGTCGCGAAAGGCCGAAAACGGCCACGAAAATATTTCAATCCACGCTCCCCGCACGGGGAGCGACGTAATCGCGACGGCTTTCACCCTTGCGCCTACTATTTCAATCCACGCTCCCCGCACGGGGAGCGACGCGGGATGCCCGCCGACGATGACAACACCGTCAGATTTCAATCCACGCTCCCCGCACGGGGAGCGACCGGGGACGAATGGAAAGACCGCTACCACAACGCGATTTCAATCCACGCTCCCCGCACGGGGAGCGACAGCCTGACAATCCAGACTGCCCGCCCCGATGCGATTTCAATCCACGCTCCCCGCACGGGGAGCGACCTTCTTCCGCGTCTCTGTCTGGGATAAGCAAGCGATTTCAATCCACGCTCCCCGCACGGGGAGCGACCCGCGCGACCCGGTTTTCGCGGTGCAGAAGGGGTATTTCAATCCACGCTCCCCGCACGGGGAGCGACGACGCGGATGGCTGAACGCGGGGAAGCGTATCGTATTTCAATCCACGCTCCCCGCACGGGGAGCGACACGCGCTTTTCCAAGTATTTTGCATCCCGACGGAGATTTCAATCCACGCTCCCCGCACGGGGAGCGACAGCTAAGCTGTACAAACTGGGGAGGAAAGGCAATATTTCAATCCACGCTCCCCGCACGGGGAGCGACGTATACGATGAGGATTTGCCGTTTTAACGGAGGGAATTTCAATCCACGCTCCCCGCACGGGGAGCGACGCTGGGTCGCAAGAAGATGGCCAACGTCATGACGCATTTCAATCCACGCTCCCCGCACGGGGAGCGACGTTGGCCAGCGTAGACCCTGCCACCCTGCCCATGATTTCAATCCACGCTCCCCGCACGGGGAGCGACGGACATGGCGCGGCGTGGCTGTCTGGGACAAGATATTTCAATCCACGCTCCCCGCACGGGGAGCGACGGCCAAAAGGAAAGGAAGAAAACCATGACAGCAGCAATTTCAATCCACGCTCCCCGCACGGGGAGCGACGCCGCGGTCGCACAAGCCCCGTCCGCGCGACGCATTTCAATCCACGCTCCCCGCACGGGGAGCGACCCCACGGCTGACCCCGCGAACGAGGCCATCGCGATTTCAATCCACGCTCCCCGCACGGGGAGCGACGAGCGCCCGGACGCCGGGCGTTCGCGGGAGCCGGGATTTCAATCCACGCTCCCCGCACGGGGAGCGACGTATACGCTTTCGATATGAAGGGGTGATGTCTGTATTTCAATCCACGCTCCCCGCACGGGGAGCGACTGCGCCTGTATCAGGAGATGTTCGGGCTGGACGCATTTCAATCCACGCTCCCCGCACGGGGAGCGACGTCCTTGATTCCAGCGACGGAGCTGGAATGTTATATTTCAATCCACGCTCCCCGCACGGGGAGCGACAGAGCCGCATGGACGGCTACGCGGTCGCCCGGCAATTTCAATCCACGCTCCCCGCACGGGGAGCGACAGAGCCGCATGGACGGCTACGCGGTCGCCCGGCAATTTCAATCCACGCTCCCCGCACGGGGAGCGACGGCGCTTGCGGCGGAACAGGGAATGCACCAGCAATTTCAATCCACGCTCCCCGCACGGGGAGCGACGCGCACGTACACGACCGTCGAGGACATCCGCTACATTTCAATCCACGCTCCCCGCACGGGGAGCGACGCTGTACGCGCTGGATTCCATGTCCAGCAACAGTATATTTCAATCCACGCTCCCCGCACGGGGAGCGACGGCAGCGCTCACTCCCGCGCGCGGAAGGCTCCATAAATTTCAATCCACGCTCCCCGCACGGGGAGCGACGGAAGGCTATCAAAAAGCCGGACGCGATCCGGCAATTTCAATCCACGCTCCCCGCACGGGGAGCGACGGCAGCAAATGCGGCAGATCAGTCGCCGCCGTATTTCAATCCACGCTCCCCGCACGGGGAGCGACGTCCGCCTCCACCGCTGGAGACGGACACACAAGCCATTTCAATCCACGCTCCCCGCACGGGGAGCGACGACCAGCACCATCAGCTGACCAGCATCATCAGCCATTTCAATCCACGCTCCCCGCACGGGGAGCGACGGCAGAGGCCGAAAAAAAAGATCAAAAAATCTTGATTTCAATCCACGCTCCCCGCACGGGGAGCGACCATGGAAACGCTGGAAAACCACATCGGCATCGGCATTTCAATCCACGCTCCCCGCACGGGGAGCGACACGCTTGCGGACTTGGCGCTGGAATATCGGGAGGAATTTCAATCCACGCTCCCCGCACGGGGAGCGACCCTACTGAAATGATAACACAGAAGGGGGTGAAATATTTCAATCCACGCTCCCCGCACGGGGAGCGACAGCGCCGGGATTGTGGCATAAGTGGATGTTATCATTTCAATCCACGCTCCCCGCACGGGGAGCGACTGCCATCGTTACCGACTTGGAGATGGATGGCTCGAATTTCAATCCACGCTCCCCGCACGGGGAGCGACTGGGAGCGCGTGGGCATGGGAGCAGACCGCACGATTTCAATCCACGCTCCCCGCACGGGGAGCGACAGCGCCGGGATTGTGGCATAAG
>OHJR01000136.1_pt1 | contig 23758 bp, 18 predicted proteins | sample 1568641 | NCBI WGS metagenome assembly OHJR01 (sample SAMEA3879607, study PRJEB24766) | human gut metagenome | biome: human-associated habitat; feature: feces | place: USA | collected 1985/1987 | reverse complement strand
ACCTGAAAGATGTCATGGATGGGAAATATCAGGAACATTTATACTAAGGGGGGGGAGAAGCACGATGACGATTATTGTTACTGGCGGCGCAGGTTTTATTGGCAGCAACTTCATTTTCCATATGCTCAAGAAGTACCCGGACGATCGGATTATCTGCCTTGACAAGCTGACGTATGCGGGCAATCTGTCCACGCTTGCGCCCATTATGGATAACCCGAATTTCCGCTTTGTGAAGGCAGATATTTGCGACCGGGAAGCAGTCTACAAGCTGTTTGAGGAAGAACATCCAGACATTGTCGTTAATTTTGCGGCGGAATCGCATGTTGACCGCTCGATTGAGAACCCGGAAATCTTCCTGAAAACCAATATTATTGGTACGGCGACGCTCATGGATGCCTGCCGCAAGTATGGCATCCAGCGTTACCATCAGGTTTCGACAGACGAGGTGTATGGCGATTTGCCGCTTGACCGCCCCGATCTGTTTTTTACCGAAGAAACGCCGATTCACACCAGTTCGCCGTACAGCAGTTCCAAGGCAGGCGCTGACCTTCTGGTTCAATCGTATTACCGCACCTACGGTCTGCCGGCGTCAATTTCCCGCTGCTCCAACAACTACGGGCCGTATCATTTTCCGGAAAAACTGATTCCGCTGATGATTGTCAACGCGCTGGCGGATAAGCCGCTGCCGGTCTACGGCGAAGGCTTGAATGTCCGCGACTGGCTGTATGTGGAAGATCACTGCAAGGCGATTGACCTGATTATCCACAGTGGCCGCGTGGGCGAGGTTTACAACGTCGGCGGGCACAACGAGAAGCAGAATATCGAGATTGTGAAAATCATCTGCAAAGAGCTGGGTAAACCCGAAAGTTTAATCACGCATGTCGGCGACCGCAAAGGGCATGATATGCGTTACGCCATCGATCCAACGAAAATCCACAATGAATTGGGCTGGCTGCCGGAAACGAAGTTCGAGGACGGTATCAAAAAGACGATACAGTGGTATCTCGACAACCGTGAATGGTGGGAAACGATCATCAGCGGTGAGTATCAGCATTACTACGCGAAGATGTACGGCAACCGCTGAACCGGAGGAAATGAACGTGAAGTTTTTCGTAACGGGCGTTGGCGGACAGCTGGGGCATGACGTGATGAATGAGCTGCTCAAACGCGGGCATGAAGGTGTCGGCTCGGACATTCAGACGGCTTACAGCGGTATCATAGACAATTCGCCGGTGTCAAAAGCGCCGTATATACCGCTGGATATCACAGATGCTGACGCGGTGGAAAGGGTCATCACGGCAGTCAATCCCGACGCAGTGATTCACTGCGCAGCATGGACGGCAGTTGACTTGGCGGAGAACACGGAAAATCAGGAAAAGGTTCGCGCTATCAACGCGGGCGGAACGCAGAACATCGCAAATGTATGCAAAAAGTTAAATTGCAAGATGACCTACATCAGCACAGACTATGTGTTTGATGGGCAGGGAACTGCGCCGTGGAAGCCGGATTGCAAGGATTACAAGCCGCTGAACGTCTACGGTCAAACGAAACTGGAGGGTGAATTGGCAGTCAGCCGGACGCTGGAGAAATACTTCATCGTGCGCATTGCGTGGGTGTTCGGCTTGAATGGAAAAAACTTCATCAAGACGATGCTGAACGTTGGCAAAACGCACGACACCGTCCGCGTCGTCAACGACCAGATCGGCACGCCGACGTACACGCTGGACTTGGCACGCTTGCTGATTGACATGAACGAAACCGACAAGTACGGATACTATCATGCGACCAACGAAGGCGGTTACATCAGCTGGTACGATTTCACGAAGGAAATCTATCGGCAGGCGGGGTATACGACGCAAGTTGTGCCCGTGACAACCGCTGAATACGGGCTGAGCAAAGCAGCACGGCCGTTCAACAGTCGGCTGGACAAGAGCAAGCTGGTGGAAGCTGGGTTTGCGCCGCTGCCGACGTGGCAGGATGCGCTGCGCCGTTATTTGCACGAAATTGGGCAGTAAGGAGAACGCCAAATGGGACAGATTCGAGTCGAAAAGAACGTGGGTGGCATTGCGGGACTTTGCGTGATTGAACCAGCGGTTCATGGAGATGCGCGCGGCTACTTCATGGAGACGTACAACGAGCGCGATATGCGGGAGGCGGGCATTGACGTTCACTTCGTGCAGGACAACCAGTCGATGTCAACGAAGGGCGTTCTGCGCGGACTGCACTTCCAGAAAAAGTATCCGCAGTGCAAGCTGGTGCGCGTCGTGCGGGGTACGGTCTTCGACGTGGCGGTGGATTTGCGCGCCGATTCCGAAACTTATGGGAAATGGTACGGCGTCACGCTGTCAGCGGAAAATAAGAAGCAATTCCTGATTCCGGAAGGCTTTGCGCATGGTTTCCTTGTGCTGAGCGACGAAGCGGAATTCTGCTATAAGGTTAGTGACTTCTGGCACCCGAACGATGAGGGCGGCTTGGCATGGAATGACCCGACAATTGGCATCGACTGGCATGTGCGGGGCGAATATCGCGGCAGCGCAAGTGCGGATGGCTGCACGCTGGCGGATGGCACGCCGCTGAATTTGAGCGAGAAAGATCAGCAGTGGCTGGGGCTGAAAGATACCTTTAAGTTTTGAGACGAATATTATCGTAGGAGGAAGCTAAGGCAAACGGGCACTTCCTCCTTTTTATTTTGCGGCAGCGGGAAAAATCGGCCATCAGCGTGCGGGAAAAACACAAATTCCAAACGGAAAACAAAACTTTGCATAAAATGTTCGGAAAAACGCTTGACAGCGGCGGAAGAATACGGTACAATAAAGTGTACCCAAACGGCGCGGGATGTGCAGTCTGGGAAATCGGCGAAGGGGGAGGAAGCGTCATGACGAAGTGCAAGGGTGCTGTTATGATGGGTTCTCTTTCTTTCCGGGGACAGCAGTTGCAGGAGCGCACCGTTCAGGGGACTGAACAGGCGGCGCTCTTTTGTTTGCCTGACGGCGAAGGAGGTTTCGACTTTCATGAGGAAAGTTGCAGTCATCATGGGCAGCGACAGTGATCTGCCGGTGCTGAAAGGGGCGTTTGAGCAGTTGAAAAAGCTAGGCATTCCCTTTGAGGCGCATGTTTATTCGGCGCATCGGACGCCTGCTGAGGCGGCGGCGTTTGCCGCATCCGCGCGGGAAAGCGGTTTCGGCGTGCTGATTGCGGCGGCGGGCAAGGCGGCGCACCTCGCGGGGGCGCTCGCGGCGCAGACAACGCTGCCGGTGATTGGTATTCCGGTTAAGTCCTCGACGCTCGACGGGCTGGACGCGCTGCTATCCACCGTGCAGATGCCAAGCGGGATGCCTGTGGCGACGGTTGCCATCGACGGTGCGGCGAATGCGGCGCTGCTCGCGGCGCAAATTCTTGCGGTCGAAGACGAGACCCTGGCGGAAAAGCTGCTGGCGATGCGCAAGGCGCAGCATGACGCGGTCATCGCCAAGGACGCGGCGCTGGTTGTTGAATAACACAAAACACGAACATTCTAAATCTGCAAGCATCAACTGTTGCGGCAGACAACCGTGATATAATAGGAGGAAACAGCAATGAAGAAGCTCGAACAGCTCTATGAAGGCAAGGCGAAGAAGGTTTTTGCGACGGATGATCCGAACGTTGTGCTGGTGGACTACAAGGACGACGCGACCGCGTTCAACGGCCTCAAGAAGGGCACGATTATGGGCAAGGGCGTCATCAACAACCGCGTAACGAATTTCCTGATGAAGATGCTGGAGAAAAACGGCATCCCGACGCATTACATTGAAGAAATTTCCGACCGCGAGACGCTGGTGAAGAAGGTTCACATCGTGCCGCTGGAAGTCATTGTGCGCAATATCGCCGCCGGTTCGCTGTCCAAGCGCCTCGGTCTGCCCGAAGGCACGAAACTCAAGCAGACTGTGCTGGAGTACTGCTACAAGGACGACGAGCTGGGCGACCCGATGGTCAACGAGTACCATATTATGGCGATGGGCTGGGTCTCTAAGCCGGTGCTCGACCAGATTGCCGCCTATGCCCTGCGCATCAACGAGCTGCTGACGGCGTATTTGAAGGAAGTCAACATTGAGCTGATTGACTTCAAGCTGGAGTTTGGCATCACGAATGACGGTCAGCTGGTGCTGGCGGACGAAATCAGCCCGGACACCTGCCGCTTCTGGGATACCCGCACGGGCGAAAAGCTGGATAAAGACCGCTTCCGCCGCGATTTGGGCAACGTGGAAGACGCTTACATCGAAATCCGCAAGCGCCTGATGGGCGAATAAGAATATCTGCACCCCGGATGGCAATCGACTGTCCGGGGCGCTTGTGTGGTAATCAAACACTGGTCAGCATGAAGGAGCAATGAAGATGAACAAGCTGGAGTCAGCCTGCTATCTTGCGGAGGGGGACGAAGCGCCGTTTGACAAGCTGCACGAGGAGTGCGGCGTGTTCGGCATTTACCGCGCGGATTCCGCCAACAAGAGCGTCGTCGCGGAGACGTATCATGCGCTGTATGCCTTGCAGCACCGCGGTCAGGAGAGCTGCGGCATTGTCGTCAACGATGATGGCGTGATGAAGGCGCACAAGGACAACGGACTGGTGACGGAGGTGTTCACGCGCGACGCGCTGAGCAAAATCCACGAGGGCACGATGGCGGTCGGTCACTGCCGCTACGGTACAACGGGGATGCACAGCCGTTCCAATGCCCAGCCGCTGCTGATTAACCATCAAAAAGGCGCGATGGCACTGGCGCACAACGGAAATTTGACCAACGCGGCGGAGCTTCGCGAACAGCTGGAGAAGAATGGCGCGATTTTCCACTGCACGTCGGATACCGAGGTGATTGCCTACATTATCACGCAGGAGCGCCTGAAGTGCGGTTCGATTGAACAGGCGGTTTTGAACGCCATGCAGGTCATCAAGGGCGCGTATTCGCTCGTCGTCATGAGTCCGACGAAGCTGATTGCCTGCCGCGACCCGCATGGCTTCCGCCCGCTGTGCATGGGCAGAATCGGCGACGATGTGGTGTTTGCGTCGGAAAGCTGTGCGCTGGATGCCATCGGCGCGACGTTCGAGCGCGATATTGAGGCGGGTGAAGTCGTCGTCGTCAACGAAGAGGGGATTCATTCCTATAAGATGCCCGGCGCGTGCCACGACGGCATGTGCATCTTCGAGTTCATTTATTTCGCGCGTCCCGATTCCGTCATTGACGGCAGCAGCGTCCACGAGGCGCGCATCCGGGCGGGCAGCTTCCTCGCGCTTGACCATCCGGTTCAGGCGGATGTGGTCATCGGCGTGCCGGATTCCGGGCTGGATGCCGCCATTGGGTACAGCCGCACCAGCGGGATTCCCTACGGCATCGGCTTCATCAAAAACAAGTACATCGGGCGCACATTCATCCAGCCGGGACAGAAGCAGCGGCAGGACGCGGTGCGCATCAAGCTGAACGCCATTTCCGCCACCGTCAAGGGCAAGCGCGTCGTCATGGTGGATGATTCCATTGTCCGCGGCACGACCTGCGCGCGCATTGTCCGCCTTCTGCGCGAAGCGGGCGCGACGGAAGTGCATGTACGCCTGTCCGCCCCGCCGTTCACAGACCCCTGCTTCTTCGGCACGGACGTGGACAGCAAGGAGAACCTGATTGCCGCACACCATTCGGTGGAAGAAATCGGCAAAATCATCGGCGCGGACTCCATCGGCTTTTTGTCCCTGGAGGCGTGCGACAAGCTGGCGGCGGACAGCCACTGCGGATTCTGCAAGGGCTGTTTCTGTGGCAAATACCCGGTTGATCCGCCGCTGGTGACGGAAAAGAACAAATTCGACCAGCCCATTCACGGCGGCAAGGTGCAGGACGACGACTAACGCGACGAATGCGACAAAGGAGCAGACAACCATGATGAAGAGCGAGAGCGAAAGCTACAAGGCAGCGGGTGTTGACATTACCGCCGGTTACGCGTCGGTGGAACTGATGAAGAAGCACGTCGCGCGGACAATGACGGCGGGCTGCGTCGAGGGCATCGGCGGCTTCGGCGGCCTGTTTGCGCTGGACGCGGCGGGCATGGAAGAGCCGGTGCTCGTTTCCGGCACGGACGGCGTGGGTACGAAGCTGAAAATCGCCATGCTGCTGGACAAGCATGATACCATCGGCATTGACTGCGTGGCGATGTGCGTCAACGACGTCATTTGCTGTGGCGCGAAGCCGCTGTTCTTCCTTGATTATATCGCCTGCGGCAAGAATGTGCCGGAGAAAATCGCGTCCATCGTCGCGGGCGTGGCGGAAGGCTGCGTGCAGGCGGAATCCGCGCTCATCGGCGGTGAAACGGCGGAGCATCCCGGCATGATGCCGGAGGATGATTACGACCTCGCGGGCTTCTCCGTCGGCATTGTGGACAAGAAGCGCATCATCAACCGCGAAACGGTTCGTCCGGGCGACGTGATGCTGGCGCTGCCCTCCACGGGTGTGCATTCCAACGGCTTCTCGCTCGTGCGCAAGGTGTTCGCTATTGGCAACGGCGGCGAAAACCGCAATTATCCGGAGCTGGATAAGTCCCTCTGGGAAACGCTGCTCACCCCCACGAAAATTTACGTCAAGCCCGTGCTGGCGCTGCTGAAGGAATTGCAGCCCAAGGCAATCAGCCACATCACCGGCGGCGGCTTCTATGAGAACATCCCGCGCTCCCTGCCCGAAGGCTGCTGCGCGAAAATCAAGAAGAGCGACGTGCGCGTGCTGCCGATTTTTGACCTCATTGCCCGCGAAGGCAGCGTCCCGGAGCGCGACATGTTCAACACCTTCAACATGGGCGTGGGCATGACGATTACCGTCTCCCGCGAAGATGCCGACAAGGCGCTTGCGATCCTGCACCAGAACGGCGAACCCGGCGCGTATGTGCTGGGCGAAATCGTGGCGGGGGAAAAGGGCGTGGAACTGTGGTAAGAGCAGCTGTCCTCGTCTCCGGCGGCGGCACGAACCTGCAAGCCATCATCGACGCGAAACGGGCGGGCAAAATCCCGTCCGCGGAACTGGCGCTCGTCGTGGCGTCAAACGCATCCGCCTATGCGCTGACTCGCGCGGAAACCGCCGGAATCGTCCATGCCGTCCTGCGCAAGGAGAAAGGCGAAGCACCTGCTGATTATGGCGAGCGTCTGCTGACCCTGCTGCGTGAAAACGCGATTGATGTCGTTGTGTTGGCGGGCTTCCTGACGATTCTGCCGGAGAACGTCATCCGCGCGTATGACCACCGGATTTTGAACATCCATCCGAGCCTGATTCCGTCCTTCTGCGGCGACGGCTTCTATGGACTCCATGTGCACGAAGCGGCACTTAAACGCGGCGTGAAGGTCACGGGCGCGACGGTGCATTTTGTCAACGAAATTACCGACGGCGGCGATATTATCGCGCAGAAAGCCGTTGAAGTGCTGCCGGGCGACACGCCGGAAACTTTGCAGCGGCGCGTGATGGAACAGGCGGAGTGGATTCTGCTGCCGCAGGCGCTGGAGCAGGTGGCAGGCGAAATCGCAAAAAAGTGGGAGGAAAAGCAATGAAGAAGCAGGAATTGAACGACGTGCTGAGCAATAACACCTATCCGGGGCGCGGCATCTGCCTCGGCGTGGACGAAAGCGGCGAATATGCCGTGATTGTCTACTTTATCATGGGCCGCAGCGTCAACAGCCGCAACCGCATTTTTGAGGAGACGGACGACGGCATCATCACCAAGGCGCACGACGAAAGCCTGATGACCGACCCGCACCTGATTATCTACGCGCCTGTCCGCGCGCTGCCGGGCGGCGAATATACCATCGTCACCAACGGCGACCAGACCGACACGGTCTACGACTTCATGCAGAATGGGCAGACGTTCGAGGACGCGCTGCGTACCCGCACGTTCGAGGACGACCGCCCGAACTGGACGCCCCGCATCAGCGGCTTGGTGCGCGTCGCGGACGGCAAAGCATCCTACAAGCTGTCCATCATCAAGTCCGACGACGGCGACGAGAACAGCGTCCTGCGCTATTTCTATGAGTACGCGCAGCCCAAGGCGGGCGAGGGACATTTCATCCACACCTACCAGTGCGACGGCAATCCGATTCCGTCCTTCGCGGGCGAACCGGAGAAGGTGGCGCTGCACGGCGACATTGAGCAGCTGGCGCTGGATACATGGATGAATCTGAATGAGGACAACAAGGTGTCGCTGTACGTTTCCTATATCAGCTTGGCGGACGGCAGCAGCGATACCATCATCATCAACAAGCATGATCAGGAGGAAGAGGCATGAAAGAGCTGGAATTGAAGTACGGCTGCAACCCGAATCAGAAGCCGTCGCGGATTTATATGGAGCAGGGCGAACTGCCCCTGACCGTGCTGAACGGCAAACCCGGCTACATCAACTTCCTTGACGCGCTCAACGGCTGGCAGCTGGTCAGCGAACTCAAGCGCGCGACGGGTCTGCCCGCGGCGACGTCGTTCAAGCATGTCAGCCCGGCGGGCGCGGCGGTGGGTCTGCCGCTGAATGATACCCTGCGCAAGATTTATTTCGTGGGTGAACAGGAACTGTCGCCCTTGGCGTGCGCCTATGCCCGTGCGCGCGGCGCAGACCGCATGTCCTCCTTCGGCGACTGGATTGCCCTGAGCGACGTGTGCGACGAAAGCACCGCGCGGCTGATTAAGCCCGAAGTGTCCGACGGCATCATCGCCCCTGGCTACACCGACGAGGCGCTGGCGCTGCTGAAAATGAAGAAGAAGGGCAATTACAATATTGTTCAGATTGACCCTTCCTACCGTCCCGCGCCCATTGAGCACAAGCAGGTGTTCGGCATCACGTTCGAGCAGGGGCGCAATGAATTTGTGATTGATGAAAATCTGCTGAACGACATCGTGACCACGAATCACGACCTGCCGGCGGATGCCAAGCGCGACCTGATTGTGGCGCTGATTGTGCTCAAATACACGCAATCGAATTCCGTCTGCTACGCCAAGGACGGTCAGGCGATTGGCATCGGCGCGGGTCAGCAGAGCCGCATCCACTGCACGCGTCTGGCAGGGCAGAAGGCGGATAACTGGCTGCTGCGGCAGCATCCGCGTGTGCTGGCACTGCCGTTCGTGGAGAAAATCGCCCGTGCCGACCGCGACAACACGATTGACGTGTTCATCTCCGACGAGCCGGACGAGGTGCTGGCGGACGGCCGCTGGCAGCGCTTCTTCACCGAGCGCCCTGAACCGCTGACGAAGGAAGAAAAGCGCGCGTGGCTGAATCAGCAGACGGGCGTTGCGCTGGGCAGCGACGCGTTCTTCCCGTTTGGCGACAACATCGAGCGCGCGCACCGCTCCGGCGTGACCTACGTCGCCCAGCCCGGCGGTTCGATTCGCGATGATAACGTGATTGACGCTTGCAACCTGTACAATATGGTCATGTGCTTCACGCATATGCGTCTGTTCCACCATTGATTGCATTCAGAAAGGTCAGGGAAGCAAGATGAAGGTACTCATCGTCGGCGGCGGCGGACGCGAACACGCCATCGCGCTGAAAATCAAGGAAAACCCGGAAGTGACGGCGCTGTACGCCGCGCCCGGCAACGGCGGCATTGCGCAGATTGCGACCTGCCTGCCCTTCAAGGCGACGGATGTGGATGGTATCGTCCGCTGGGCGGCGGAGAACAAGGTGGATTTCGTCATCGTCGCGCCGGACGACCCGCTGTGCCTCGGCATGGTGGATGCGCTGGCGGAGCAGGGGATTCCCGCGTTCGGCCCGCGCAAGAATGCCGCGATTATAGAGGGCAGCAAAGTGTTCTCGAAGAACCTGATGAAGAAGTACGGCATTCCGACGGCGGCGTATGAGACGTTTGACGATTATGACGCGGCGGTCAAGTATTTGCAGACGGCGGATATGCCCATCGTCGTCAAGGCGGATGGTCTGGCGCTCGGCAAGGGCGTGCTCATCTGCCCTGACCGCGACAGCGCCGTGGAAGCCGTCGCGTCCATGATGAAGGAAGCGAAGTTCGGCGCGTCCGGCGCGCGGGTCGTCATCGAGGAGTTCCTGACCGGCCCGGAAGTCAGCGTGCTGGCGTTCACCGACGGCAAAACGGTCAAGCCGATGGTGTCCAGCATGGATCACAAGCGCGCGCTTGACCACGATGAGGGCCTCAACACCGGCGGCATGGGCACCATTGCCCCCAACCCCTGCTACACGCCCGAACTGGCGCGGCGCTGCATGGACGAAATCTTCCTGCCGACGATTGCCGCCATGAACGCCGAGGGGCGTACCTTCACGGGCTGCCTGTATTTCGGTCTGATGATGACGCCCAAAGGCCCGAAGGTGATCGAATACAACTGCCGTTTCGGCGATCCGGAGACGCAGGTGGTGCTGCCGCTGCTGAAAAGCGACCTGCTGACCATCATGCGCGCGACGGTGGACGGCACGCTGGCGGATACACCCGTGGAATTCGCGTCCGGCGCGGCGTGCTGCGTCGTACTGGCATCCGGCGGCTACCCGGTCAGCTACAAGAGCGGCTACCCGATTTCCGGCTTGGATGAAGCGGGCAAAACCGCGACCGTCTTCCACGCGGGTACGAAGCTGGTCGATGGGCAGATTGTCACCGCGGGCGGACGCGTTCTGGGCGTCACCGCGACGGCGGATACGCTCGAAGCTGCGATTGACAAAGCGTATCAGGCGGCGGACAAAATCACCTTCACCGACATGCACATGCGCCGCGACATTGGTCAGCGCGCCTTGGCATCACGAAAGGAGAGCCATTCATGAGCGTCAAACGCATTTATGTGGAAAAGAAAGCCCCCTACGCGGTGGAGGCGAAGCAGCTCCTGTGGGAAATTCGCCATATTCTGCAAATCAAGACGGTCACGGGTTTGCGCCTGCTGAACCGCTATGATGTCGAGGGTGTCGACGACGCGCTGTACCAGAAGTGCCTGCCGGTCGTGTTCTCCGAACCGCAGGTGGATGTGACGTACACGCAGCTGCCGCATGGCGCGAAGGCGGTTTTTGCGGTGGAGTACCTGCCGGGTCAGTATGACCAGCGCGCGGCGTCCTGCGAGGAGTGCATCCAGCTGGTGGGGCAGTGCGCCCGCCCGACGGTGCGCAGTGCGCGCGTGTATCTGCTGGACGGCGATTTCACGGCGGATGAGCTGGCGCGCGTGAAGAAGCACGTCATCAACCCTGTGGAGGCGCGCGAAGCCGACTTGGGCGAAAAGACGACGCTCCAGCAGCAGTACGACACGCCTGACCATGTGGAGACGCTGACTGGCTTCACGGCGATGAATGCCGATGAGGTGGATGCGTTCGTCAAGAAATATGGCTTGGCGATGGATGACGATGACCTTGCGTTCTGCCGGGATTATTTCGCGTCCGAGCACCGTGACCCGACGCTGACCGAAATCCGCATGATTGACACCTACTGGTCGGATCACTGCCGTCACACGACGTTCCTGACGACCCTTGATGCGGTGGATGTGCGCAAAGCGGCGGTCGAGAAGGCGTTCCAGCGATATTTGGCGGCGCGCAAAACCGTCTACGGCGACCGCGAGCGCCCCATGAACCTGATGGACATCGCGACCATCGGCGGCAAGTACCTGAAGAAAATCGGGCAGACCCCCAACATTGACGTGAGCGAGGAAATCAATGCCTGCTCCATCAAGATTGATGTGGATGTGGACGGCGTGAAAGAGCCGTGGCTGCTCATGTTCAAGAACGAGACGCACAACCACCCCACGGAGATTGAGCCCTTCGGCGGCGCGGCGACCTGCATCGGCGGTGCGATTCGCGACCCGCTGTCCGGGCGCACCTACGTCTATCAGGCGATGCGCGTGACCGGCGCGGCTGACCCGCTCGTTCCGGTCAGCCAGACCATGCCGGGAAAATTGCCCCAGCGCAAGCTCGTCACCACGGCGGCGGCGGGCTATTCCTCCTATGGCAACCAGATTGGGCTGGCGACGGGGCTGGTGGATGAAATGTACCATCCGGGTTATGCCGCCAAGCGTCTGGAAATCGGCGCGGTGGTCGGCGCTGCGCCGGAGAAGAACGTCCGCCGCGAAGTGCCTGCCCCCGGCGACAAGATTGTCCTGCTTGGCGGGCGCACCGGGCGCGACGGCTGCGGCGGCGCAACGGGTTCGTCTAAGTCCCATAAACTGGAATCCATCGAAACGTGCGGCGCGGAGGTGCAGAAGGGCAATGCCCCGACCGAACGCAAGCTCCAGCGCCTCTTCCGCGACGGCGAAGTCACCCGGCTCATCAAGCGCTGCAACGACTTCGGCGCGGGCGGTGTGTCCGTGGCAATCGGCGAACTGGCGGACGGCTTGCTGATTGACTTGGACAAAGTGCCGAAGAAGTACGACGGTCTGGACGGCACGGAGCTGGCGATTTCCGAATCGCAGGAGCGGATGGCGGTTGTGCTTGCGCCGGAGGATGTTGACGCGTTCCTTGCGGCGGCAAACCGCGAGAACCTTGAAGCGACCGTCGTGGCGGAAGTGACCGCCGCTCCCCGTCTGCGCATGACGTGGAAGGGCGTGACGATTGTCGATTTGTCCCGCGAGTTCCTCAATTCCAACGGCGCGGAGAAGCACACGACTGCGTCTGTCCCGGATGATGATGTCAAGCCCTACGAGTTTGCGGGCGATACGGTGACGGAGAAGCTGGCGGACATGCTTGGCAACCTCAATATCTGCTCCAAGCAGGGCTTGAGCGAGCGGTTCGATTCTACCATCGGCGCGGCGACGGTCTTGATGCCTTTCGGCGGCAAATATCAGCTGACCCCGAACCAGACGATGGTTGCAAAGCTGCCGGTTCGTCATGGCGTGACGGATACCGTGTCCGGCATGGCGTACGGGATGCACCCGGAAATCCTGTCGCAGTCGCCGTATGAGGGCAGCTATCTGGCGGTCATCGAAAGCGTGACGAAGCTGGTCTGCGCGGACTTTGACTACAAGCAGGCGTATTTGACTTTCCAGGAATATTTCGAGCGCATGGGCACGGATCCGACGCACTGGGGCAAGCCGTTCGCGGCGCTGCTGGGCGCGCTGGATGCGCAGCTGGATTTGAACATCGCGGCGATTGGCGGCAAGGACTCCATGTCCGGCACGTTCGAGAAGATGGACGTTCCGCCGACGCTCTGCTCCTTCGCGATTGCCCCCGGCAAGGCGAGCGAGGTCATTTCGCCCGAATTCAAGGAAGCGGGGCACGCCATCCGCCTTGTCTCCTGCGACCCGCACGATACCGCCGCGCTGACCGCGAATTATGATGCCGTTCTGTCCGCCATTCGCGCGGGCAAGGTGGTTTCCGCGTGGGCGCTGGGTCTGGGCGGTGTGGCGGAAGGCCTGTTCAAAATGGGAATTGGCAATCAGGTTGGCACGCGTATCGACGATGATTACGACGGCAATCTCTTCGCGCAGCAGATCGGCGCGATGCTGCTGGAATGCACCGAAGATATCGACCTCGGCGTGAAGGTGGGCGACACCGTGCCGGAGTGGGTGCTGGAGTACGAGGGCGAGCGCATTGATTTGACCGCCATGCAGGAAATCTACGAGGGCAAGCTGGACAAGGTGTTCTCCTACCGCGGTCACACCGGCGAAACGACGGAGAAGTTCTCCTATTCGGCGGAAACCTACCCCGTGCCCGCCGTCAAGACGGTCAAGCCGCTGGCGTTCATCCCGGTTTTCCCCGGCACGAACTGCGAGTACGACACCGCACGGGCGGTCGAGCGCGCAGGCGGCGCGGCGGAAATCCTCGTTATCAACAACCTGACGCCTGAGGCCATCACCCAGTCGATTGCCGAGGCCAGCCGCATGATTGCGCGCAGCCAGATGATTGTCCTGCCCGGCGGCTTCTCCGGCGGCGACGAACCCGACGGCTCGGCGAAATTCATCACGGCGTTCTTCCGCAATCCTGCCATGAAAGACGCGGTGCATGATTTGCTCCAGCGCCGCGACGGCCTGATGCTGGGCATTTGCAACGGCTTCCAGGCGCTGATTAAGCTGGGGCTTGTGCCGTATGGCGAAATCATCGACACGTCCGATCAGTGCCCGACGCTGACATTCAACGAAATCGGCCGTCACCAGTCGATGCTCGTCCGCACGCGCATTGCGTCGAATAAATCCCCGTGGTTGTCCCGCTGCAAGGTGGATGACATTCACACGGTCGCCATCAGCCACGGCGAGGGTCGGTTTGTCGGCCCGGAAGCGCTGATTCGTCAGCTTGCGGCGAACGGGCAGATTGCCACGCAGTATGTGGATTTGTCCGGCGCGCCGTCGATGGATATGCGTTTCAACCCCAACGCCAGCTATTTCGCCATCGAGGGCATCACCAGCCCGGACGGCCGCGTGCTGGGCAAGATGGGGCACACCGAGCGCAGCGGCGAAAATCTCTACAAGAACGTACCCGGCGACAAGTATCAGCCGCTGTTTGAGGGCGGCGTGGACTACTTCCGCCTGTGATACTATTTCCTGCATTCGCCTGCGTCGTCTGCTCGTGCTTCTTCCATTCTGTCGTCCGCTCGTTCCACTTAGCGTAGCGCTGCTACGCTGCGTTTCACTCCCGTTAGCCAGAATGAAAAATTCACTTCGCATCTCGGCGCATTCTCATTTGGAAATAGTATAAACTGCAGCCCTCCTGTTGCCTTTTGCCGCAAAATCTGCTATGATAGAGGGCAAACGGCGGCAGGAGGGAAGCACCATGCTTTTGACGGATTTTGATGCGTCGCGCCAAGCAGTCATCAACCCCGATATGCTCTTTTCGCCTGTGCCGGATTTGCCGGCGACGGTCGTCAGCTGCTTTTCGCACGTCACGTTCGAGCGGATGCTGGATATGGCGGCGGATGTGCGCGTGCTTGCCGAACTTGGCGACGCAAACGCGAAATACCCCATTTACCGCGGTTTGTGGCAGGGGACGCCGCTGACGTTTGCGCTGGCGATGGTCGGCGCGCCGTCCTGCGTGGCGATGCTGGAAGAGCTGCACGCGCTGGGTGCGAAGCGGTTCGTCGTATTCGGCAACTGCGGCGTGCTGAATCAGCAGATTCGCGACTGCGGCATCATCATCCCGACCGCCGCCGTGCGCGACGAAGGCACGAGCTTCCACTACGCGCCGCCGTCGGACGAAATTCCGGCGAATCCGAAATACCGCGGGGAGTTCGAGGCGATTCTGCGCGAAACGGGCGTGGACTTCACCGAAGGCAAAGTGTGGACGACGGACGCCTTCTACCGCGAAACCCGCGCGAAGGTGGCACTGCGCAAGGCACAGGGGTGCGTCTGCGTGGATATGGAGTGCTCGGCGCTGATGGCGCTGGCACAGTTCCGTGGAATCGACGTGTTCGAGTTTTTCTACGCGGGCGATAACCTTGACCGCGAGCAGTGGGATCCTCGCAGCCTGTCCACCCATGCCAAGCTGGATGAAAAAGACCGTGCGGCGTATCTGGCGCTGGAATTGGCGCGGAAAATCACCCTTTGAAATGAAATCGGAGGAAAGCATTATGCCTCATGACAGCTATATCAGCCCATTTTCGACCCGCTATGCCAGTAAGGAGATGCAGTTCATCTTCTCCGAGGACAACAAGTTCCGCACCTGGCGGAAGCTGTGGATTGCGCTGGCGAAGGCGGAAAAGAAGCAGGGGCTGGACATCACTGACGAGCAGATTGCCGAGCTGGAAGCCCATGCGGAGAACATCAACTACGACGATGCGCAGCGCCGCGAGAAGGAATGCCGCCACGACGTGATGAGCCACGTCTACGCTTACGGTCTGCAGTGCCCGAAGGCGGCGGGCATCATCCATCTGGGCGCGACGTCCTGCTATGTGGGTGACAACACCGATGTGATTATCATGCGCAAGGGCCTGCAGGTCGTGCGCCGCAAGCTGCTCAACGTGATGAACCTGCTGGCGAATTTCGCGGATAAGTACAAGAACATGCCCGCGCTGGCGTATACGCATCTGCAGCCCGCCCAATTGACGACGGTCGGCAAGCGCGCGACGCTGTGGCTGAATGAATTGTACATGGACTATTGCGAGCTGGAACACCGCCTGTCCTCCCTGGCGCTGCTGGGCAGCAAGGGCACGACGGGCACACAGGCGTCCTTCATGGAGCTCTTTGGCGGCGACAGCGCGAAAATCAAGGCGGTCGAGCAGGATATTGCCACGGCGATGGGCTTTGACAAGGTCGTGCCGGTGTCCGGGCAGACGTACTCCCGCAAGATGGACTATCAGGTGGTTTCTGTGCTGAGCGGCATTGCGCAGTCCGCGAGCAAGTTCGCCTATGACCTGCGCCTGCTGGCAAATTTCAAGGAGATGGAGGAGCCGTTCGAGAAGAGCCAAATCGGCTCGTCCGCCATGCCCTACAAGCGCAACCCCATGCGCTGTGAGCGCATCAACGCCTTGGCGCGCTATGTCTGCGTCGATACGCTGAACACGGCAATGACGTCCTCCCTGCAATTCTTCGAGCGCACGCTGGATGACTCCGCGAACAAGCGCATTGCCGTCGCGGAGGCGTTCCTCGGTGTGGATGCTATCCTGAACATCATGATGAACGTCTGTGACGGGCTGGTGGTGTACGACAAGGTGGTGCGCGCGCGCGTGATGAACGAGCTGCCGTTTATGGCGACGGAAAACATCATGATGGACGCGGTGAAGAAGGGCGGCAATCGTCAGGAGCTGCATGAGAAGCTGCGCGTGCATTCGCAGGCGGCGGCGCGCGTGGTGAAGGAAGAGGGCGGCAAGAACGACCTCATCGACCGTATCTGCGCTGACCCGGCGTTCATGATTACCCGCGAGGAAGTGGAAGCGATTCTGCGGCCGGAGCAGTTCACCGGCAGAAGCTGCGAGCAGGTGGAAGAGTACCTGCGCGACGTGATTCGTCCGCTGCTGGCGGAAAATGCAGATTTGCTGGGCGAAAAGCAGGAATTGAGCGTCTGAGCATCGAATATTTCATCCGAAGCCCTGCTTGCGGGGCGGAAACGGCGATAACGCCGATATGAATGAAAGGAACTGTTATGCCTTACATAGAAACGACCTCCAACGTGTCCATTCCCGGACGAAAAGAGCAGGTCATCAAGGATCGCATGGGCGATGCCATTGAGAAAATCCCCGGCAAGACGGAAAGTTGGCTGATGCTGTCTTTCCGCGACAATGCCGCAATGTACTTCAAGGGCACGGACGCCCCCTGCGCCATCTGCCAAGTGAAGCTCTTCGGCGGATCTGCGACGGAGGAGGATTATGCCGCGCTGACCGAGGCGCTGACGGACATCCTGCGCGAGGAACTGGACATTGACAGCGACCGCATCTATGTGACGTATGAAGAAATCGGCTTCTGGGGCTGGAACGGCGGCAATCTGTAATCATTTTCGCCTTGAAGAGGGCACGGTAATTTGGGGAAAGGGGAAAGTATGCCGTCAAAACGGCTGCTTTTCCCTTTTTTCATGTTTTTTCCGCCCATCGGGAAGAAAGTGGTTGCTTCATTCGTTATCTGCACTGTGGGGTGTTCTGAATGTTCACGGATGCTTCACGGAAAATTTGTGAAAAGGCATTCATATTCGCGGCAATTTGTTGTATAATGGAGAAGCAGAACGCATGAAATCATTCAAGATGCTAAAGGAGGCGGAGCTGGCGTGACAACGTTCTTGCAGACGCTGGAGACCTTTTTCTGGAACGTGCTGAACCGCCCCGGTCTTTCCGATATTGCGGATATTCTCATCGTTGCCATTATTATCTATGAACTGCTGATGCTCACCCGCGACACGCGGGGCAGCGCTGTTTTGAAGGGGCTTGCCATGCTGCTGCTCATCGTCGGCATCAGCAACCTCTTCGGGCTGACGGCACTGAACTGGCTGCTGATGAGCGTGGTGAACAACGGCGCGCTGGTGCTGGTCATCCTCTTTCAGCCGGAACTGCGCAAGGCATTGGAGCAGATTGGCCGCGGCGCGCGCATTGAAACGAAGCGGCGCGACACCGATAAAGATGAAGCGACGCGCATTATCGACGAAATCATCCGCTGCCTGCAGGATTTGAGCCGCCGCCATGTGGGGGCGCTGATTGTCTTTGAGCAGAAAACGGGCCTGCAGGACATCATCGAGAACGGCATCGGCATCGACGCGCGGATTACCTCCGGCCTGCTGGAAAACATCTTCGAGCCGAACACGCCCCTGCATGACGGCGCCGTCGTCATCCGCGGCGAACGTGTGATGAGCGCGGCAAGCATCCTCACGCTGACGGAAGCCAGCGGCATCAGCCATGACCTCGGCACGCGCCACCGCGCCGCTATCGGCGTGTCCGAAACGACGGACGCGATTGTGCTGATTGTCTCCGAGGAAACAGGCATCATCTCGATGGCGAAGGGCGGCAAGCTCACCCGCCACCTTGACGCGAAGTCGCTGCGGACGATTCTGGAGGGCATCTATGTCCGCAAGCCGCATCAGCGTCTGCTGTCCATGCTCGTGCGCCGCAAGGAAAAGGAGGGTGCCAAATGACGCAGACCCCTTCCGCAAAGCCGCAGAAGAAGCGTGACCCACGCCTGACGATGCTGCTGGACGGTCTCAAGCGGATTTTCATCCACAATTGGCCGACAAAGCTGCTCGCGCTCCTGCTGGCCATCATTCTCTGGGGCGGGCTGATTACCCAAGACCCGACGCTCACGCGCGAAAAGCACTTCTCCAGCGTTAGCGTGTCTGTTTCGGGCGAAGAATCCGTCAAGCGCAACGGCTTCATTGTCACCAGCGATTTGACCAGCCTCCTTGGTGACGTCTCCCTTACCGCCGACGTGCCGCAGATGCAGTATGCCAACGCCAAGGCGACGAACTACAACGTCCGCATTGACCTCTCCCGCATTTCGGCGGCGGGGGAGCAGGAAATCCGCATTCTGTCCACCAATTCCAGCACTTACGGTACGGTTTCTTCGATTCAGCCGTCTACCGTGACAATTGATGTGGAAGAGTACATCACCCGCTTCCGCATCCCCGTGTCCGTGCAGACGGTTGGAAGCGCGCCGGAGGGCTACTACGCGGGTGCGGCGACGCTCGACCCGCCGACGGTGACGATCAGCGGCCCGAAGTCGATGGTGGATAAAATTGTCCGCGCCGAAGTCGTGCTGGAGCTGAACAACCTGCCCCAGCGCGAGGGCACGATTCGCAAGGCGCTGGCGTATACGCTGCTGGACGAGAACAACAACGCGATTGAAAGCGACCTGCTCGAAGTGACGAGCGAGTCGGTGCTGCTGGACAGCGTGATTGTGGAGCAGACCATGTACGCCATGAAAACGCTCGAACTCTCCCAGACCGGGCTGATTCAAGGCACACCGAAGGAAGGATACGAAATCAAGAAAATCAGCATGACGCCGGAGAACATCACGGTGGCGGGCTGGTCAAGCGAGATGGCGGAAATCGACGCGCTGTTTACGGATGCAACCATCGACGTGTCCGGCTTGTCCGATTCGGTCAAGCAGCGCGTCCGATTGAGCAGCGTGCCAGAACTGAAATACGTCAGCGCCACCTACGTCAATGTGACGATTGAAATCGGGCCGGTGCTGAAGTCGAAGAGTTTCACGAATCTGCCGATTCAGATTGAAGGCTTGGAAGCGGGCTACAACGCCTCCATGAGCCGCGTGAATGCCTCGGTGATGATTACCGCGCCGCAAAACTGGCTGAACGCGCTGCAAAGCCGCGATATTCGGCTGGTATGCGATGCGTCCGGGCTTGCGCCGGGGACGTACAGTCTGCCCGTGCTCTGCCGCATTGACGCGGACGAGGACGAGGAAATTTCGGTCGAGGTCGTGCCGGGAAATGTGAGCGTTACGATAACCGTAGAGTAACACTATTTCCAAATGAGAATGCGCTGAGAATGCGCTAAGATGCGCCGCGAATGCAGAAAATAGTGGAGGAGGATGACCATTGTGGGCAGTTTCATCAACGCGCTGTTCAATTTCCTGCTGGGGTGGATTCGCGGGACAGCGCAGTGGCTCTGGAACATGGTGACGAGCGACAGCCACGGCGGCCTGCTTGGCTGGGCGATGCGCAACTGGCTGCCGCTGGTCATCCTCCTGTGCATTTTCGGCGTCGTGATGGACTTTCTGGTCTACCTGATCCGCTGGCAGCCGTACCGTGTCTGGGGAAACTTCTGGACACGCTTTCTGCCTAAGCGCGCGCGCCGTACGCCGACGGGCCGCCACCTGATTTATGCTGACGGCACAATGATCGAAGAGGAGCAGGTGGTGCAGCACAAGCCGAAGCCCGCGCCCAAGCGGGAAGGCACCGCAGCGACGCGCCGCAAGCGGGTGATTCCTGCCCGGCGCGCACATTTCGGCACAACGCAGACGGAACTGACCCCGCCGCCGCTGACAATTGCGCAGGACAAAAATCAATATCATAACAATATACCGGGGGGACAGGCATGACCGAGCTTCCACAGGCGTTTTTATCCCAAATGGCGGCACAGCTGAAAGGCGAAATGGCCGCCTTTTTGCGTACATATGACGAGCCATATCAGCGCGGTCTGCGCGTGAATCCGTGGAAGCGCCCGACGCGGCTGCCGGATGACTGCGGTGCAAGAGTCCCGTGGGAGGAAAACGGGCATTACCTCGCACTGACCTCGACCGCCGGCGCGGACGTGCTGCATGAAGCGGGCGCGTGGTACTTGCAGGAGCCGAGCGCGATGCTGCCCGCCGCCGTGCTGAACGCGCAGCCGGGGGAGCATGTACTGGACTTGTGCGCCGCGCCGGGTGGAAAATCAACGCAGAGCGGCTTGCGTATGGGCGGACAGGGCGTGCTGGTGTGCAATGAGCCCGTCTGGGAGCGCGCGAAAATCCTCTCGCAGAATATCGAGCGCATGGGTATCCCGAACGCCCTCGTCGTCAGCGCCTATCCCGACCAATTGGCGCAGCGTTGGCCGGAGGCATTCGACGCGATTCAGGTGGATGCACCCTGTTCCGGCGAAGGCATGTTCCGCCGTCATCCGGAAACACGCGCGGAATGGTCGCCCGAAAGCCCCGCCGGATGCGCTAAGCGGCAGGCGGAAATCCTCGACCGCGCGGCGGAAATGCTTCGTCCCGGCGGACGCATGGTCTATTCCACCTGCACAATGAACCGCACGGAAAACGAGGATACGGTGGATGCGTTCCTGTCGCGCCACGCGGATTTCTCGCTGGAAGCCTTCTCCTTGCCCGGAGCAGATGCGCCGGACGGGATGCTGACGTGCTATCCGCACCGCATGAAAGGCGAGGGGCACTTCGTCGCCCTCCTGCGCAAGCACGGCGACGCACTCTGTAATTGGCAGAAAGCTCCAGAGAAGGATGCGCCGAGCAAGGACGCATTGCAAGCCTTGCGCGCCTTCTGCCCGACGGCAAACGCGAATGTGATGCGCACCGGCAGCGGCAAGCCCGGACGCAGCCGCGACGAATCGGTGACGCTAAGCTGCCTGCCTGACCGTCCGGTCTGCGACGGCATTCAGGTCGTCCGCTGCGGCTTGCAATTGGGGACGGTGCAGAAGAAGCTGTTTGTGCCCGACCACGCGTGGGCGATGAGTATCTTTCCACCGGATGTGCCGCGTGTGGCACTGTCGCGGGAGGATGCGCGCCGCTATCAGGCGGGTGAGACGCTTCCGGCGGATGGAAAAGGCTGGGCACTTGCGTGCTGCGACGCCATTCCGCTCGGCTGGGGCAAAATCTCTGACGGGCAGATGAAGAACCACTATCCCAAGGGATTACGCCGCCCGCTTCGCTGATTGCAGCACGGCGGCGTTCCAAATCACGCGCACAAGGCTGCCTGCCAGCATCGCCAGCACCGCGCCGAAAATCCGCACGCTCGGCATCGGACAGAGGGCGCTCATGACCACCAGCGTCAGCGCGGAGGAAACAATGGTACCCGACATCGCGCGCCGCTGAACGCCCAAGCCCGTCACCAGCCCGAACTGCACCTGCTGGATAGCAAACAGCATCGACAGCGGGGAGAGCGCCATCAGCACACCCGTCAGCGCTGGTTCGCCGTAGAGCAGCATCGAAATCGGCTGCGCGAAGAGAAACAGCACGCACGAGGACAGGCAGCCAATCAGCCCCGCCAGCAGCAGCAACTGCCGCATGGTGCGTTTCAGGCGGACGCGGTTGCTTTCCTGCCGGGACACGGCGGGCGCGGCGACCATGCACATGGCGCTGGTGATGACGCCGGGCGCCATGATGAGCGGCATCGCCATCCCGCTCAGCAGCCCGAACTGCGCAGTCGCGGCGGACGCGGTCAGCCCGGATTGCCGCAGGCACAGCGGCAGCAGCACTGCCATCAGCATCCGCAGGCACGTCTGGCAGAGGCGCGAAACGGCAGTTGGGGCGGATAACGCCAGCAGCTCACGGCGCAAATCGGCGGATGGCACACCCGGCGGCAGCGGCGCACGGCGGCGGAACATCATCCAAACGCAGATACCCGCCAGAATTCCGGCAAAACCCGGCAGCGCGGCACGGAAGGACAGCGGCGAATGCGTGAAAATCAGCAGCAGCACAAGGCTTCCGACGAATCGCACAATTTGCTCGCTGCATTCGCACTGCGCGGGCGTGAGCATATCGCCGCGGCCGTAGAACCACCCGCTGTATACGGCGCAGCAGCCCAGCAAAAACACGGCGGGAATGCTGATGAGAATCGCGGGCAGCGTCCGAAAGTCGCTGAGCAGCCACGCCATCCCCGGCGCGAGCAGGAGCAGCAGCGGCATCATCACCAGCGCAATCCGCCGATTGAGTGAAAGCCCCGCGCGCAGGACGGCGCTTTGATCGGCGTTCGGGCGCGCGGTCATGCGGCTCATGGCGGTCGGCAGTCCAGCGGTTGCGGGTGTCAGCGCCAGCATCGCGGCGGATGCGGAAAGCTCCATCACGCCGATGGCCTCCGCACCCATCAGCCGCGCCGTCATCAGGCGGAAGAAAAATCCAAGCCCACGCGTGAAACCGTTCGCAATGGTCAGCGTAAGCGCCTGTTTTTTGAGAGTCTGGGGCATAAAAACGCCTCCTTTGCCCGCAAACTTATGCGCCGCCGCTGAAAAACTTGACAGAACCCGCGAAAGCCGATATAATGGGGAACAAACATACAGGAGGACACAAGTATGGACAAGTGGGACAGCCGATTTATGGAAATGGCGCACGTCATCGCTGGATGGACAAGCTGCTACCGTCCGGGGCGGAGCATCGGCTGCGTCATTGTGAAGGACAAGCGCATCATGACGACGGGCTACAACGGCGCGCCGGCGGGCCTCAAAACCTGCCGCGAGCGCGGCGAGTGTATGCGCGACCGGCTCGGCATTCAGTCTGGCACGCGCGCCGAACTCTGCTACGCCATCCACGCGGAGCAGAACGCCATCATTCAGGCGGCGAAACTTGGCGTTTCCATCGACGGCGCGACGCTTTACTGCACGCACCAGCCGTGCAGCGTGTGCGCAAAGATGATTATCAATGCAGGCATCCGCCGTGTCGTGTATCAGGAGGGTTACCCGGACTCCTTCTCGCTGGATATTTTTGAGGAAGCGAAGGTTCAATTGGAGCGCTTCGACCCGGAAACCGCGCCGGAAATCAATCCGTAACAAAAGCATCCCGTCTGGAGAAAATCAGGCGGGATGCTTTTTGTTAATGCAAAGATGCATATTAATCAGTTTTTACTTTCTGCAGCGGGTTAATCCCCTTGATATTCATTCAGGGCATCCGTGTCCATTTCTTTAATTTCAAACGTTTTTCGGGTTGATACGCAGAAATTGTGCTCAATCATCAAATTAGCAAGTTTTTCACCGTCTATCAGAATAATGTGATGTGTATTGG
>OHJR01000115.1_pt1 | contig 26241 bp, 25 predicted proteins | sample 1568641 | NCBI WGS metagenome assembly OHJR01 (sample SAMEA3879607, study PRJEB24766) | human gut metagenome | biome: human-associated habitat; feature: feces | place: USA | collected 1985/1987 | reverse complement strand
GCGGGGGACGCACGAGACAGCTCCCCTTGATCAGCAAGGGGAGCCTTTGCCCTCACCCGTCACTCTTTACACAAGGTGGGCTTTGCGCTTCGCCGGAATGTGTTCTGACACTTAGAGGGGATTCCCATACCACTTAAATTCAACTGGTTCGCAATGACAGCGTTGTTCGCACATTTATACTTTTGGGCAGGGGCTTCCCTATCTCCCTCAAAACTTTTCCGCCAAAGTTTCGAAGAAATCAGCTCCGGCCTTCAGAATCTCCTCGTCAAAGTCGAAGGTATCCGTATGCAGGGCGGGCACGTCCCCCAGACCCAGGAAGAAGAACATGCCGGGCAGAGTCTTCTGATACCAGGAAAAATCCTCGGCGGTCATACTGGGGCTTTTCAGCACCCGGAAGGGACATATCTTCCCTACCCGCTCGGCCAGCCCCTCCGGATTCATCACCGCGGGGTAGCCGTCGCTGAAATGGATATCCACAGTGCAGCCGTATTTGGCTTCCAGTTCCGCCCCAATATCCCGGAGGCCCTGGGCAAGACCCTCAAAAATTTCATCCTGGAAGGCTCGGAGTGACCCCTCCATCCGGGTATGGGCGGACAGGGCATTGCGCACGGTGCCGCTTTCGAATTTTCCGAATTTCAGCAGACGATAGACCCTATCCGGCAGCTTCCGCTCCATTTCCATGGCCTTCCGGTAAAATTCCGTCCCGGCCATCAGGGCATCGATGCCCTCCGCCGCCTTGGCGATGTGGGCGGATTTTCCGCAGATGTCCACATTTACCTCGCTGGAGCGAGCCATCAGCTCCCGGGGACGGCTGGCAATGACCCCGGCCTCCAGCCCCGGCCACAGATGCAGTCCGAAAATGGCCTGTACCCGGTATTCCCGGAACACACCGGTCTCGCAGATATCCCGGGCACCGCCGGTGGTCTCCTCCCCGCTCTGGAACACCAGCAGTACATTGTGGGGCATCTCCCGCTTTTCGCTGAGCCGCCGGGCAAGCTCCAACACAATTGCCATATGCCCATCGTGGCCGCAGGCGTGCATCCGCCCCGGATGCTGGGAAGCGTAGGCCGCCCCGGTTTTTTCGGTGATGGGCAAGCCGTCGCAGTCCGCCCGGAAGGCAATGGCCTCCGCTTTTCCAAAGTCAAACCAGGCGCACAGGCTCCCCGCCGCCGGGGAGAACACCCGGCAATTCAATCCCGCCAGGGCATTTCGCAGATAGGCGAAGGTCTCCGGCAGACACCTGTCCAGTTCCGGAATCTCATGCAGAGCCCGGCGATCCTCACGCAGTTTCATTGGCGCTCCCTCCTTTGGAAATCATTATAGGTGACGAACCGGCTCCTGTCAATTTTTCTCCTTGTTATTTTCGGTGGGGAATGATAAAATACCCCTAAAAGCGAAAGGAGCAAACCTATGAACGCACAGGAAATCATTGAATATATCCGCACCTCGGAGAAGAAGACCCCGGTGAAGGTCTACGTCTGGGAGAAAACCCCGGTGGCATTCCCCAATTGCCGGGAGTTCCCCGCCGGAGAAGGCTGCAAAATCGTCTTCGGCGACTGGAAGGACGTCAAACCCGTGCTGGAAAATAACGAATTTTCCCACCTGGAAATCGAGAACGACTGCCGTAATTCCGCCATCCCCCTTCTTGACATGAAGGACATCCCCGCCCGGATTGAGCCCGGCGCCATCCTCCGGGAGCAGGTGGAAATCGGCAAGAACGCCGTCATCATGATGGGAGCCGTCATCAACATCGGTGCCATCGTCGGCGAGGGCACCATGATCGACATGGGCGCCGTTCTGGGCGGCCGGGCCACCGTGGGCAAGAACTGCCATGTGGGCGCCGGAGCGGTGCTGGCCGGGGTGGTAGAGCCCGCCTCCGCGACCCCCGTCATCGTGGAGGACAATGTGCTCATCGGGGCAAACGCCGTGGTCATCGAGGGCTGTCGGATCGGCCATGACGCTGTAGTGGCCGCCGGAGCCGTTGTGGTTGGGGACGTGGCTCCCAACACCGTGGTAGCCGGCTGCCCCGCCCGGGTCATCAAAATCAAGGACGAAAAGACCGCCGGAAAAACCGCCCTGGTGGATGCTCTGCGGGCTCTCTGACCCGTCACAAAAAAGTACCTCCGGAATAACATGGAATGAGCGGTGAAGCTCAGAATTTCCAAAATATCCGGAGGTATTTCTATGTGCGGTAATAACAACGGTCTGTGCGGCTGCCTGAACAACAACTGGTGGTGGATCGTCATTCTGATCCTGCTGTGCTGCAACAGCGGGCTGACCATCGGCTGGAACAACGGCTGCGGGTGCGGCTGCGACAACAACAATAACTGCGGCTGCGGCTGCTGATACACAAAAAGGGCACTCCCACATGGGAGTGCCCATCCATTTTGCATTTTTCTACGTTGCTTGAATGTAGGGGCGGCCATTGGCCGCCCGCGGGCGACGAATCGTCGCCCCTACAGATTCTATCGCAGATTTCCCCGTTTTTCAGTGGGAAAAGCTTTACTTTTCGGAAGGGACCTCGGTCTCCTTCTTGGCCAGGTGCTTCTGGAGCCAGTCCTTGCCGTCCACATACCGGCTGACAATGAAGCTGACCACATAGTCACCGGCGGCGTTGACCATGGTTGCGGGAGGATCTACCATGTAGCCAAGCGCCAGGGCGATGGGATAGGCCACCGCCAGCTGCTCCGGGAAGAACACGGTGCACAAAGCCAGCTCGCCGGTACCACCGCCGCCGGGAATACCGGACATGGCAACGGAGGAGAACACAGCCACAATAATAGCCAGAATGGCCCGGCCGGTGGAGAAATCCTGGCCGAACATTCCGAAGAGGAACGCCACCTTCAAAATGGCGCTCATAGCGCTGCCGTCCATGTGCATGGTAGCGCCCAGGGGCAGGACGATGTTGCTGACCTCCCGGTTGATGCCGGATTCCTCGGCGGCTTCCATGTTGGTGGGGATGGTGGCAACGGAGGAGCAGGTGCCGAAGGACACGGCAGCGGGCTTAAACAGGTGCTTCCACATAACCTTGGCTCCGCCCTTGCCGCCGCCGAAGCGGGCATAGATGGGGAAGAAAATAAACATGTACGCAAAGCACAGGCCGTAGTAGACGATCAGGGTCTTGCTGTAATCGCCGATGAGATCCGGGCCGTAGGTGGCAACCAGATTGGCGAAGAAACCCAGAAAGCCGATAGGAGCGTAGTAGGTAATGATCTGCACGGCCTTGAGAATGCAGCCGGTCATGTCCTCCAGAAGCTTGGCGGTCATGGTATTTGCGCCGCCCTGCATCTGCACGCCGAAGCCCACAATCACCGCAAACACGATCAGCGGCAGGATGGCACGGCGGCTGAGCAGCTCCACAAAGTCGGGCTTGGTAAAGAAATTGACGATCATATCACCGATGCCCAGAACGGTGCCGGTGTCCGCTTCCGCTACACTATAGTTGCCGGTGACCACAGGAAATACCCGCATGATCACATACATGATGACGGCGGCAATGCCTGCGGTGACCATGAAGGTAGCCAGGGTCACACCCATAATCTTACCGGCTCGCTTGGCGCTGGACATATTGGCGATGGCGGAGGCGATGGAGGTGAACACCATGGGAACCACCGCGCAGAACATCAGGTTCGTGAAGATGGTGCCCAGAGGTTCCAGGGCAGGAGCCGCCTGGGGGAACAGCAGACCGATGACGCAGCCGGCGACGATGCCGACCAGCATACAAATCAGGAATCCGTAGTTCTTGAGGAATTGTTTCATGATACATACTCCCTTTCCAAAAAATCCGCGGCACCGGTCAATCACCCGGGGCGAAAGCCATTTCTCCGGTCGGTATCTGGGTGCTGCTTAAGGAGCCTCTGATTCAATCGACAAGAGCTGGGAGCGAGAGATTTTCTGGCTGGTCAAAGCATCCAAAGCAGAGACATACTGTATGCACCCGCAAGGGGTATGCCACATCCGTAAGCCAGCTTGTGCTGGCAACGGCTGTGCAATATTTCCTGCTTTGGATGCTGAAGAGCAGACAAAAAAGATCCGCTCTCCAGCCGCAGTTGATTGATTCAGTGGTTCCTTTAGGGTTCAAGATAGCAAAATTCCGCACAAATGTCAATGAGGCATTGCAAACCCAGGTAAAATTTGATAAAATGACTTCTGAGCGGTCGGATAATTCCTACCAATTCGGTATTATTATACAATGTGCACAAACAGAGAACAGGTGAAACCATGAATCAAGCCCATGATTATATTGCCGTGTTTGACTCCGGCGTAGGCGGCATCAGCGTACTGCGGCATCTGCGGCGGATGCTGCCCGGGGAGCGGTTCGTCTATTACGGCGACTCCGCAAATGCCCCCTACGGCACCCGGCCCACAGAGGAGGTACGCTCCCTGACCTTCGCGGCGGTGGAATATCTGCAAAAGCACTACCCACTGAAGGCTCTGGTCATTGCCTGCAACACCGCCACGGCGGCAGCGGTAAACGAAATCCGGGCGGCCTGCCCCGGTTTTATCGTAGTCGGCATTGAGCCTGCCCTGAAGGTGGCCGCCGACCACTTCCCCGGCGGGCGAATCGGCGTTCTGGCAACGGAAGTAACCCTCCGGGAGGAAAAATTCGATACCCTTCTCCACCGCTTTGACGAAAACGTCACCATTTACAAAATCCCCGTTCCGGGGCTGGTAGAGCTGGTGGAGGCCGGAAAGGTGGACACGCCGGAAACCGAGGCGGTTCTGCGCCGGGCGCTGAATCCCTATATCGGCAAGCTGGACGCTGCCGTGCTGGGCTGCACCCACTACCCCTTCGCAAAAGCCGCCATTTCCCGGATTCTGGGCAAGGACGTGGTTCTGCTGGACGGCGGCGAGGGCACCGCCCGGGAAACCCGTCGGCGGCTGGAGGCGGCCGGGCTTCTGGAAAACGGAAGCGGAGAAACGATTATTTGCAGCAGCTCCCCGGATCCGGACATGCTCCGGCTGTCCTGGGAACGGCTGAATCAGGAGGACTACACATGAAAGACAGCATTCTGGTCATCGGCATTGCCGGCGGCACCGGCAGCGGAAAAACCACCCTGATGGACAACCTGATCGGTCAGTTTCCCGATCAGGTGACCATTCTCAGCCACGACAATTATTACCGCCGCCACGACAATCTGACCTACGAGCAGCGGTGTAAGCTCAACTACGACGAGCCGGCTTCCCTGGAAACCGATCTGATGGCCCGACACCTGGAGGCTCTGCGCCGGGGACAGGCCATCGAGTGCCCGGTGTATGACTTCACCGTTCACAACCGTTCGGACGAAACCATCCACATCGTGCCGAAAAAGGTTATCATTGTGGAAGGGATTCTGATTTTTGAGGACGAGGCTCTGCGGAATCTGATGGACATCCGGATTTTCGTGGACACCGACGCGGATATCCGGCTGTGCCGCCGGATCGCCCGGGATGTAAACGAGCGGGGCAGGACTCTGGAAAGCGTTCTGACCCAGTACCAGCAGACCGTCAAGCCCATGCACGAGCGGTATGTGGAGCCCAGCAAGAAATACGCCCACATCATCGTCCCCGAGGGGGGCAGGAATCTGGTGGCTCTGGATATGATTACCCGGAGAATCGCCCATCATCTGGAGGCTTCATGCGCTACGAAAGCTTGATTTTTGACATTGACGGCACCCTGTGGGATTCCCGGCAGCTGGTAGCCGAGGGCTACAACATTCAGCTTGCCAAGGAGGGGCTTTCCCACCTGGCGGTAAACGCCGAACTGTTCCGTTCTCTGTTCGGCAAGGTCATGACGGAGATTGCCGACGTGATTTTCTCCTCCGTTCCCGCCCCGGAGCGGTATGAACTGATGAAGCGGTGCATGGATGAGGAAAACCGGTACATGCACAACAATGAATGCAACATCGGCTATCCCGGCGTCCGGGAAACCTTGGAGAAGCTTTCCGAAAAGCATCGGCTTTTCATCGTCAGCAACAGTCAGCAGGGCTACCCGGAGCTGTGCATCGAGAAGCTGGGAATAAGTCCCTACATTCAAGGACATCTGTGCTTCGGGGACACCGGCACCACCAAGGGGCAGACCATCCGCACCCTGATGGAGAAATACAACATCACGGACTGCGCCTACATCGGCGACACCCAGGGAGATTACGAGGCCACCCTGGAAGCGGGAGTGCCCTTCCTCTGGGCAGCCTACGGCTTCGGCACGCCTGCCGGGTACGATGCCAGAATCGATCAGCTTTCCGATCTTCTCAACTTATAAGTTATAAGGATTATAAGGAGCCTTTTCATGAGTATTTCCATGGACGCCGCCTGCCTGCAATGCGGCCTCCGGCGCAACATCGCCACTGTGACTCCCCTGGGCACCGACCAGCAGACCATGGACTTTGCCCGGGAGCTGATGAAGCTGTACCTGGACGGGCCCGCAGACGTGCCCTCCACCTGGTTCACCCCCGAAATCACCCGGCTGCTCCATGAGCGGTACGGCCTGGGTCTGGATCGGTTCCGGCAGGAAAAGCTGGATTCCAATGCCCTGGTGCTGAGCCACATGGAGCCCATCCGCCAGCGGGTGGAGCAGGCCGCCGACCCGCTGCTTGCCGGGCTCCAATTTGCCATTCTGGGCAATTATCTGGACTTTTCCGCCCTTCAGGGGCAAATCAGCTTTGAGAAATTTACCGAAATGCTGGATACCGCCCAGGATATGGAGCTGGACAAAGCCGTCCTTTCCCAATTCCGGGCAGATCTGGAAGCCGGAAAAAAGCTTCTCTACCTGACGGACAACGCCGGGGAAATCGGCTTCGACCGGATTTTCGCCGAGACCATCTGTCGACTGTATCCCGATCTTGACATCTGCTTCTGCGTCCGGGGCGGCCCTGCTCTGAACGATGCCACCCGTGAAGATGCCCAGGCCGTCGGGATTCCCTTCCGGGTCATCGACAACGGCAATCTGATTCCCGGCACCTGGCTGCCGCAGCTGGGGCAGGAAGCCAGGCAGGCCATGGAGGAGGCGGATGTGATTTTCGCCAAGGGCATGGCCAACGTAGAAACCCTGCTGGGCTGTGGAAAGAATGTCTACTATGCTTTTCTCGTCAAATGCCAGCGGTTTGTGAACCTATTCCACCGGGAGCTGATGACCCCCATGCTGATGCGGGAACGGAAAGTCTTAAGAAAAAAATAAGGGATTTTTCTTTCAAATCCGTTGCAAACCGAATTTGTCTGTGTTACAATGGCCAAAACCAATTTTGGAGAATCCTATGTTTTTGAAATATCTTTCCGTTTTTTTGATATCTATGGTACCCCTTGTAGAACTGCGGGGGGCTATTCCCTTCGCCACGGTAAGCCTGGGGCTTGCGTACTGGCCGTCTTTGGCTGTGTGCGTGCTGGGAAATCTTTTCCCAGTGCCCCTGATCTATTTCTTCGCCAGAAAGGTTCTGGAATGGGGGCAGGACAAGCGGTATATCGGGAAATTTTTCACCAGGTGCCTGAAAAAGGGAGAATCCGCCGGACAGAAGCTGTCCCACCGGGCAGGCAAGCGGGGAATGTTCCTGGCTCTGCTGCTTTTCGTGGGCATTCCCCTGCCCGGAACCGGTGCCTGGACGGGCACCCTTGCCGCCAGCTTCCTGGATTTCGGCATCAAGGGCACTTCCGTGGCCGTGTCGTTGGGTGTGGTGCTGGCCGGAATCATCATGGGCGTCATCAGCATGACCGGAATTCATGTATTCGGATTATAAGGAGCGAACAAAAATGACTGATTGTTTATTCTGCAAAATCATTGCCGGGGATATCCCCTCCACCAAGGTCTATGAGGACGAAACCGTCTTCGCCTTCCGGGACATCAACCCCCAGGCCCCTACCCACATTCTGGTGATTCCCAAAACCCACATTTCCGGCTGCAACGGCGTTACCGCTGACAACAGTGCGGTGGTGGCTCACATTTTTGAGGTGATTCCCCAGATTGCCAAGGCCGAGGGCCTGGTAAACGGCTACCGAGTGGTGAGCAACTGCGGCGCCGATGCGGGTCAGACCGTGCCCCACCTGCACTTCCACATTCTGGGTGGCAAGGCTCTGAATCTGGAAATGGCATAAATTACAGAGCCCGGACGGCTGTCCGGGCTTTCTTTTTGCCGGGGGTATCCGCCCGGTAAGCGGTTTTGTCAATACTGCCGAAATTGCCCGGTTGTCCTTGACTTATTTCAGATTAGGACGCATAATGAGAATATATGCCATATAACCAGGGAGGAAAGAAATTTATGAAGCGGAAAGGCCTTGTGGCTCTGATCCTGATTTTGCTTCTGCTGCTGGCCATCTGCGGAGCCGGCTTTGTGATGATGAATTACGCCGTGGTGAATTTCCACCTGTACCCCAAAAGTGCCCAGAGCCTTGACCTGCGGGCAGAGGATCTGAGTCTTTCCCGGTACCGGTCTTTGCAAAGAAGTATGCCCGGCTGTGATATCCTGTGGAACGTGCCTTTCCAGGGCAGGCTCATCAACAGCAATGCCCGGGAAATCACGCTGACAGAATTGTCGGAAGACGATATCCTGACCCTGGCCTGCTTTCCGAACCTGGCCGCCGTCCACGCCGAGGGCTGCACGGACTATGAAAACCTGGCCCATCTGCGCCAGTCCCTTCCCAACGTGGAACTGACCTATTTCATCACCCTGGGCGGGCTGAACTACGCTCAGGACGCGGATCTCGTGGAGCTAACGGACTTTACCGGGGAGGATGTGGCAAGGCTTGCCTACCTGCCGAAGCTTTCCACCGTCATTGTCAGCGGCGGGACACCCGAGAGTCTTTCTCAGGCTCAGAGCTACTGCCGGCAGGCAGGCGTTGCCTTCCTGATCCGGCTGGGCAACAAGCTTGTGGAGACCTCCGCTACCAATCTGACGGTGGAGGATGTGACCGATGCCCAGCTCCACCTGCTGGGCTGTCTGCCTGATCTCAAGCGACTGCACCTGGTGAACCCTCAGGCAGAAACGGAGACGGTTTTCGCCTTGGACACCACCTATCCCAATGTGCGGACCACCTGGGAAATCCGCATCGGCGACGCCTCCTTCCAGAGCACGGACACGGAAATTGACCTGTCCCAGGTGGTGGTCACCGATCTTGCGGACGTGGAGCGGAAAATGGAATATCTGCCCAATGCCCAGACGGTGATTTTCGGCCTGTGCGGCATCGACAACCCCAGCTGGGGCAACAGCAAGGCCAAGAATCTGGCGGTCTGCGAAATTGAAAACGAGGCTCTTTCCGAATACCGGGATCGGGTGCGTGACAAGTATAAGGTGGTCTGGACGGTACGGCTGGGCCCCAGCATCGCCCTTCGGACGGACAAGGACAACTTCATGCCCAACCACTTCGGCGTGGGCCAGTTCTTTGACGACTACACCGTGAACCTCAAGTACTGCGAGGACATGGTCTGCCTGGACTTAGGCCACATGACCATGCACACCATCGATTTTGTCACCTACATGCCCAAGCTCAAGTACCTGATTCTCGCCTGGACGGAGGTGCAGTACATCGAGCCCATCCGCACCTGCAAGAATCTGATCTGGCTGGAGCTGGACAACAGCTGCATCCGGGACTATTCCCCTCTGGTTAACTGCACCGCTCTGGAGGACCTGAACATCGGCAAGACCTTCTGCGACATCACGCCTATCCTGCAAATGACGTGGTTAAAAAACCTGTACATGATCTTCGGCAACAGCGGCGATGCCTGGAAGGCCTCCCAGGCTCTGCCCAACACCCATGTGGTGGCCTCCGGCGATGCCACCGTAGGCGGCGGCTGGCGCAGACTGCCCAACTACTACGCCATGCGGGACGCCCTGCATATGTACTATATGAACTGACGGGAAATCCAGATTTTTACAAAAATGAAAGAATTTCTTAAGGTTCCCCCGGCTTGACGGTAGCCGGAATCTATACTATAATGTTTTTGAGAAAATTACGGAGGGATTGCCCATGAAAAAAATACTCTTTACCCTTACGGTCCTCCTGTTGGTGGTTGCCTTCGGCGTCAGTGCCTTTATGGTCGGCAATTATCTGCTGGAGGGCAAGCGCCAGGAAGACCAGATGAAGGATCTGGCCAATCAGATCAGCCAGGCGCAGAGCGAGGCAGCTGATGAGGTGCTGGTGACGGCTCCTGTCCGGGTCACCGAGCCCAAGGAAACCAAGGATCCCAACGCCATGCTCCCCGGCTACGACGTGCTCTATCAGCAGAATTCCGACGCGGTGGGCTGGATCAAGATCGAGGGCACCAAGCTCAACGAGGCGGTTTTCCAGACCCCCAATGACCCCAATTTCTACCTGTACGCGGATATCAACAAGCAGAAAAGCGACCACGGCAGCATTTACGCCTGGGGCACCGCGGATGTGAACAAGCCCAGCGACAACATCACCATGTTCGGCCACAACATGAAGGACGGCAGTAAGTTCGCCTGCCTGGGTGCTTACACCAGCAAGGCCGCCTGGGAGAAGAACAACCTGATCTTCTTCGACACGCTGACGGAGTACCACACCTATAAAATCTTCGCCGTGTTCAAGACCTCCGCCAACGAGGGCGAGGGCTTTAAGTATCACCAGTTCGTGGACGCGGCCAACGAAAAGGAATTCAACGACTTCGTTTCTACCTGCAAGAAGCTGTCTTTCTACGACACCGGCATTACCCCGGTGTACGGCGACAAGCTGATTTGCCTGTCCACCTGTGAGTACACCCTGGAAAACGGCCGACTGGTGGTCGCCGCCGTCCGGATTACCTGATGTTCCATACCGAGTCAAAAGGCCTGCCCATTCCGGGCAGGCTTTTTTGTTTGTCCGGCGTTCCGAAACTTGTAGGGGTCGATGCCCTCATCGACCCGTTTTCATCCATGGATGGCCTTTACTGGCGGGTCGATGAGGGCATCGACCCCTACGGCCTTCTGCGGAGATTCCTGAAATATTCTCTCTTGCCCTGGGGGGCAGAATGACGTATAATGAAAGAAAACGCTCGGAGGCGAGAAATATGCTGAGTTTATGCAACGATTGGGAGTTTACGCCGGAATGGTTCGACGGCTTTGCCCTGGGTGAGGGAAAGGGAGTTCCCGTGCGCCTGCCCCACACCGTGAAGGAGGTTCCCCTTCACTATGCCGATTCTCAGACCTATCAGGGCTTCTGCGGCTATCGGAAAGTCCTGACCCTGGGGCGAGAGCTGGCGGGAAAGCACATTTTCCTCCAGTTTGACGGGGCCGCCCACATCGCTTCCGTCTTTCTCAACGGTCGGGAGCTGGTGGAGCACCGATGCGGCTACACCGGTTTCCGGGTAGAGATCACCGAAGCCGCCGTCCTGGGTGAGGAGAACCTACTGGCCGTCCGGCTGGATACCACCGAAAACCCGGAGATTCCTCCCTTCGGCCACGTCATCGACTATCTGACCTACGGCGGCCTGTACCGGGAGGTCTGGCTGGATATCCGGGAGAAAAGCTACATCGAAGATCTGTTCATCACCACCCCCACCCTGACCACCCTGAAAATCCGTCCCAAGCTTCACCACGCCAAGGGCTGTCTGCTGCTGGTGGAGCTGCTGCGGGGCGAGCGGAGCCTGGTGCGCAAGGCCTTCACCTCCGACGGCGTCATCACCATCCAGTGCCCCGGCGTCCGGCCTTGGGATACAAAGCACCCGGTGCTCTATACCTGCCGGGTGTCCCTGCTGAAAATCGGCCAGGTCATGGACGTGCGGGAGCAGAAGGTTGGCTTCCGGGTGGTGGAATTCCAGGCCGACGGCTTTTACCTGAACGGCAGGCGCACCTTCCTGCGAGGGCTGAACCGACACCAGTGCTGGCCCTACATGGGCTACGCCGCTCCGGAGAGCCTCCAGCGGGAGGATGCCCGGATTCTGAAGCGGGAGCTGTCCTGCAACGCCGTGCGCACCTCCCACTATCCCCAGAGCCACTACTTCCTGGACGAGTGCGATCGGCTGGGTCTGCTGGTGTTCACGGAAATTCCCGGCTGGCAGCACATCGGCGGCAGCAACTGGAAGGCTCAGGCGGTGCAGAACACCCGGGAAATGATTCTCCAATACCGGAACCATCCCTCCATCGTTCTGTGGGGGGTGCGGATCAACGAAAGCCCGGACGACGACACCCTCTACCGGATGACCAACGCCGTGGCTCACGAGCTGGATCCCAGCCGTCCCACCTCCGGCGTCCGGAATCTGGAAAAGAGCAGTCTGCTGGAGGACGTGTACGCCTTCAACGACTTCTCCCACACCGGCGCCAACCCGGGTTGCAGACTGAAAAAGGCAGTCACCCCGGATGAGAGCAAAGCCCTGCTGATCTCCGAGCACGACGGTCACATGTTCCCCACCAAGTCCTTCGACTCCTGGCAGCGGCGGCAGGAGCAGGCCCAGCGGCACATGCGGGTGCTGAACGATGCCATGGCGGACGGGGAGCACGCCGGATGCTTCGGCTGGTGCATGTTCGACTACCCCACCCACCGGGACTTTGGCTCCGGGGATCGGGTGTGCTATCACGGCGTTATGGATGCCTTCCGGAATCCCAAGCTGGCAGCCTATGCCTATGCCAGCCAGGGCGAGGGCAGCCCGGTGCTGGCGGTAGGCTCCACCATGGACATCGGCGACTATCCCGGCGGGCAGATTGGGGACATTCTGGTGTTCACCAATGCAGATTATGTAAACCTCTATAAAAACGGCAGCTTTGTCACCCGGCTGGATCGCACCCGCTGGGAGGCTCTGCCCCACGGCCCCCTGGTGCTGGATGATACCATCGGTTCTTTGCTGGAAACCCAGGAGGGCTTCGACGCCAAAAAGGCCGAGCAGATTCGCGCCTGTCTGCTGGCGGCACGCAAGTACGGCCCCGGCAGCCTGCCCCCGACGGAAATGGCCCGGATGGGCTACGTCATGGTCAAGTACGGCCTGAAATATTCCGACGCGATGCGGCTCTACGAAAAGTACATCGGCAACTGGGGCGGCGAGGCCACCACCTGGCGGCTCATGGCCGTGGTGGAGGGCGAGGTGGTAGCCAGCTGCACCCTGAGCCCCAGCTGCCGCCTCCATCTGGACGTGACACCCAGCTCCGTGGTGCTGAGCGAAAGGGACACCTACGACATGGCTGCCGTCCGGATCCGGATTCTGGACGAAAACGGCAACAACGCCCCCTACGCTCAACTGCCTCTGCGCTTTACCCTGGAGGGGGCGGCGGAGCTGGTGGGTCCGGAGGTGGTCACCGCCGAGGGCGGCATGGCGGGCACCTATCTGCGCACAGTGGGCGCCGCCGGGCAGGCAAAGCTCACCATCTCCTGCGATCAGACAGAGCCTGTGACAATTTTGTTTCAAGTTAACAAAAGGTAAGGGGACAGATCGGCGGCATTTGTATCCAATTTACAGTTTCTTCTCAAAAAATTTTCCAAAAAATAACCGCTGCTTATTGACATTATAAGCAAATCGTGATATCCTTATTTCGGTACTTAAGTACCGAATACAAGCGTGCGGGGAGCTATTCCGACAGCGAGCCGCATAAGTCCTGTATGCACCTGGGCCACACTAACGGCAGGGTGCCGATTACACAATACAAGGAGAATGAGTATCATGGGATTCAAAACTGACATCGAAATCGCACAGGAAACCGTAATGGAGCCGATCACCGAAGTGGCTAAGACCGCCGGTGTAGACGAGAAGTATCTGGAGCAGTACGGCAAGTACAAGGCCAAGGTTGACTACCAGATCCTGAAGGACATGGCTGACAAGCCCAACGGCAAGCTGGTTCTCGTCACCGCCATCAACCCCACCCCCGCAGGCGAAGGCAAGACCACCACTACCGTGGGTCTGGCTGACGGTATGCGCAAGCTGGGCAAGAACGTCATGGTCGCTCTGCGTGAGCCCTCTCTGGGCCCCGTGTTCGGCGTCAAGGGCGGTGCTGCCGGCGGCGGCTACGCACAGGTCGTCCCCATGGAGGACATCAACCTGCACTTCACCGGCGACTTCCACGCCATCGGCGCTGCCAACAACCTGCTGGCTGCGATGCTCGATAACCATATCTATCAGGGCAATGCTCTGAACATCGACCCCCGTCAGATCGTATGGCGCCGCTGCGTCGATATGAACGACCGTCAGCTCCGCTTTGTCGTGGACGGCCTGGGCGGCAAGACCAACGGTATGCCCCGTGAGGACGGCTACGACATCACCGTGGCCTCCGAGGTCATGGCTGTTCTGTGCCTGGCTTCCGACATCAACGACCTGAAGGCTCGCCTGGCTCGTCTGGTGGTTGCCTACACCCGGGACGGCAAGCCCGTCACCGCCGGTGACCTGAACGCCCAGGGCGCTATGGCTGCCCTGCTGAAGGACGCTCTGAAGCCCAACCTGGTTCAGACCCTGGAGCACACCCCCGCTTTCGTACATGGCGGCCCCTTCGCTAACATTGCCCACGGCTGCAACTCCGTCACCGCTACCAAGATCGCTCTGAAGCTGGGCGATTACGCCATCACCGAGGCTGGCTTCGGCGCTGACCTGGGTGCTGAGAAGTTCCTGGACATCAAGTGCCGCATGGCCGGTTTGAAGCCCTCCTGCGTGGTTCTGGTTGCCACTGCCCGTGCTCTGAAGTACAACGGCGGCGTGCCCAAGGCCGAAACCGGCAAGGAGAACCTGGAGGCTCTGGAGAAGGGTCTGCCCAACCTGCTGCAGCACGTTGAGAACATCACCACCGTTTACAAGCTGCCCTGCGTGGTGGCCATCAACCGCTTCCCCACCGACACCGAGGCCGAGCTGAAGCTCATCGAGACCAAGTGCAAGGAGCTGGGCGTGAACGTTGCCCTGTCCGAGGTCTGGGGCAAGGGCGGCGAAGGCGGCATCGAGCTTGCCAAGGAAGTCATCCGTCTGTGCGAGCAGCCCAACGACTTCACCTTCTCCTACGAGCTGACCGGCTCCATCAAGGAGAAGATCGAGGCCATCGCCAAGAAGATTTACCACGCCGACGGTGTGAACTTCACCGCCAATGCCGAGAAGCAGATCAAGACCCTGACCGATCTGGGCTACGATCATATGCCCATCTGCATGGCCAAGACTCAGTATTCCTTCTCTGACGATCAGACCAAGCTGGGCGCGCCCCGGAACTTCACCATCACCGTCCGGAACGTGAAGGTTTCCGCCGGTGCCGGCTTCCTGGTTGCCCTGACCGGCGAGATCATGACCATGCCCGGTCTGCCCAAGGTTCCCGCCGCCGAGCGCATCGACGTGGACGAGAACGGCAAGATCACCGGCCTGTTCTGATGAGCGGCAATGCCGTAAGGCAATTCTAACTTTCCTTTGAAAACACAAAAAGCACAGGTTTCCACCTGTGCTTTTTGCGGATTTATCAACCATTCAAAATTTAGGAGAAATTAGCTATGGATATGACTATGGAATCCTGCCGGACCTTCGTGGAGGTGCTGGCATCCAACGCTCCCGCTCCCGGCGGCGGCGGCGCGGCGGCCCTGGTGGGTGCCATCGGCACTGCCCTGGGCAACATGGTTGGCTCTCTCACCGTTGGCAAGAAGAAGTACGCCGATGTGGAGGCGGAGATCATCGCCCTGAAAGCCAAGTGCGACGCTTTGCAAACCGAGCTTCTGAACCAGGTGGAAGCCGACGACAAGGGCTTCGTGCCCCTGGCCAAGGCCTACGGCATTCCCAAGGACGACCCCAACCGGGACAAGATTCTGGAGGAGGCCACCGTCACCGCCTGCGCCGTGCCCATGCACATCATGGAGCTGTGCTGTGAAGCGATCGATTACATCTCCGTTTTTGCCGCCAAGGGTTCCCGGCTGGCCGTGTCCGACGCGGGCTGCGGCGCAGTATGCTGCAAGGCCGCTTTGCAGGCCGCTTCCCTCAACGTGTTCATCAACACCAAGAGCCTGAAGAACCGGGAAGTCGCCGAGGAGATGAACGCCAAGGCAAACGGTATGCTCACCAAGTACTGCGCCCTGGCCGACGAAATCTTCAACACCGTCAAGGCCGGATTTGGTCAGTAATTCTCGCTTTTCCGCAGAAAATTCAGATACTTATTTAGGAGGAAATCACAATGGCAAAACTGCTGCTGGGCAAGGAAGTTACCGATGCCCTGAACGCCGATCTGCAAACGCGCACCGCCGCCCTGCGGGAAAAGGGCATCGTCCCCACCCTGGGCATCATCCGGGTAGGCGCGAACCCCAGTGACCTGAGCTACGAGAAGGGTGCCATGAAGCGGGCGGAGCTGGTAGGCGTGGAGGTCAAGAAGTTTGAGCTTCCCGAGGATGCCACCAAGGAGCAGGTTCTGGCGGTCATCGATGAGGTCAACGCCGATGCTTCCATTCACGGCGTGCTCATGTTCCGTCCCCTGCCCAAGCACCTGAAGGCCGATCAGAACGAGATCTGCAACCGTCTGGCTCCTCAGAAGGATGTGGACTGCATGACCCATATGTCCAACGCCGGTGTGTTCGAGGGTCTGAAGGATCTGGGCTTCGCCCCCTGCACCCCCGCCGCCTGCATGGAGATTCTGGACTTCTACGGCATTGACTGCAAGGGCAAGAACGCCGTGGTCATCGGCCGCTCTCTGGTGGTCGGCAAGCCCGCCGCCATGATGCTCATGGGCAAGAACGCCACCGTCACCGTCTGCCACACCAAGACCGTGAACACCGCGGAAATCTGCAAGGGTGCGGACATCATCGTCTCCGCCGCCGGTGTGCTGAACTCCCTGACCGCTGACTTCGTCCGTCCCGGACAGATTGTCATCGACGTGTCCATCAACTGGGATGCCAACAAGCCCAACGCCAAGGGCGGTCTGGGCGGTATCGCCGGTGACGCCAAGTTCGATGAGGTGGAGCCCATCGTGGATGCCATCACCCCCGTTCCCGGCGGTGTAGGCTCCGTGACCACCAGCGTTCTCATGAAGCACGTTGTAGAGGCCGCCGAGCGCGCCTGAACCATCGCATAAAGTAATTACAGGGAGCAGCCCAAAAGCTGCTCCCTGTTTCATTTGTTAATAAGTCCGAAAGATTCAATATCATTGCGAACCACAAAGCCCGCAGACGTGTACTAAGCGCAACTGGTGAAATCGGCTCTTGACGCAGAGTAGTGCAAAGTCGAGGGCTTCACAGCTTCCGGTTTCGATATTAGGAAAATGCTCCACCCAACATTTCATCCATTACTCGAAAGCCATTCGACACTCTTTCATAGCTGCATTTCGCCTTATCATTCAGGTAAGGCACAGTCCAAAATATAGCAATTTCCCGTACAGAATTATTTTCTTTCGCTAATGCGGCGGCAAGGTCATCAGAATACATCTTCAAGACTTCCTTTGACAATTTTCCGCTGTTCCTCGTATTCCAAGTCAAATGAACAAGCGCAATATAGAATTTCTCATCCTCCATCGCTTTCATATATTCTTCTTCAATCCTCCCCCTGAGGATCTTCTCAATTTGTTCTTTCTCCGTCAGCGCAACCGTTTCCTCCGTCGCCGTGTTCAACTCAATTTCAGAGTTTGCAATAGTCTCGTCTTGTTTTGTTCCGCAAGCACAGAGCAGCAAGCATAGTACAAGTGATGACAGTAGTAAAAATCTCTTTCGCATTTATATTTACCTCCCAAGTTTTTTGCTAAATCAAAGCCGTTTGCCCGGATAATCCGACTGTTTTTTCTCCATTTCATGCACCTCGTTTTCATATTTTTAACTATAAGCACAAATAATAGCCCATAGCGTTTATTCAAGTAGTATTTTACTACATAGGCGGTATTTTTTATGGATTATTACAAAATCGGTCAGAAGATACGCAAAATCCGCAAAGCCCATGGTCTCTCTCAGGAGGAATTGGCGGAGCGAATCGGTATCTCCACCACCCATATGAGCCATATTGAAACCGGAAACACCAAATTAAGTCTGCCTGTTTTCGTTGACATTGCCGCCGCTTTGGAAGTGCGAACCGACGAGCTGCTGGACACTCCCGCAGTTAAGACCACCAGCACCTCCCTGGATGATATCGCCGCCGTATTGGAACGGTGCTCCGCTCAGGAAGCGAAAGTCATTGCGGATATTGTAAAGGCCGCAAAAATTTCCATTGAAAAGTACCTTTGATAAAAAGAAGCACATCACTTCTGATTTTCAGAAATGATGTGCTTCTTATTTTATTATCTTGGAAGGGGGTGCGTCTGGTTACGCATTTTTCTCCCGGTTTTGGCAGGTAAAGCAGATGACCTGCTTGTTTTTTGCTATTTCCTTGAGGATTTTCAAGGCCTGAGCCATGCGGCCATCGTCAAAGCGCACCAGAGCATCGTCCAGCACCAGAGGGGCCTCCGGGGTCAGCTCCTCCGCCACTGCCAACCGCAGAGACAAATACAGCTGATCCACCGTACCGTCGCTGCGCCAGATGGCATCGTGAAGCACGTCCTCCTGCCCGGCGCCTGCCTGCAAGGAGAAATCCTCCCCCATGGTCAGGCTGTGATACCGATTCGCCGTCAGGGCACTGAGGATTTCCTGCGCCCGCTGGGTGATTCGGGGGGCGAACCGCCGCTGCAAGGAAGACCTGGCCTGAGACAGGGTGTCCAGGGCAATGGTCAGAGCCTCGTAGGTTTCCTCCAACCGGGAAATCCGATCCGTAACGCGCTTGTGCTGCAAGCCCAATTCCTGGGGACTTCCCAGGATTTCCATCCGTCCCTGATACTGACCCAGCCGGTTTTGCAGCCGCTGCTGCTCCGCCGCACACTCGGCCAGAAGATTGGCGGTTTCCGCCTCATTCTGGGTCAGGTTGTCCTGGAAGGCCGGCTTTTCCACAGGCCGCACCATGGAGCTCAGGGTCTCATAATGCTGCCGAGCCAGCGCCGCCTCCCGGCGAGACTGCTCACAGCTTTCCCACTGACGCTGGGCCTGCTGCCAGAATTCCAGCACCTCCTCCGGCTCCTGAAGGCCGCACAGAGAATCCCGCCGTTTGCGCAGAACCATCAGCCGCACTTCCAGGTCGCTGGTGACTTCCTGATAGGTTTTCAGCTCCTCGGAGTAATTCTCCACCGCCTGCTCGAATTCCGCAATGGGAACCGTCCACTGCTTCCAGTCGGCGGTGCCGTATTTTTCCACGATGGCCGCCGTCTGCCGCCTGCCTTGGGTGTATTGCCACACCCCCAGAAGCAGGGATGCCAGTCCCGCCATCCCCGCCAGTGCCGCAAAAGCATAGGCAGTCAGATTCACCAGAACCCCCGCCGCCAGCAAGCCCACAATACCCACGGCCATGAGTACCAAAGGCAGCTTCCCTCCGGACAGCTGGGTCAGCTGCTTGGCATCCTCCCGAGCCATGGCCCGGGCGTCCTCGGCAGTCAGGCCGGTGAAGGGATTGGGCATTTCCGGCTTCTGAGGCTGGGAGGGGGCATTTCGCTCCTCCTCCCGGATGGCGTTCCACTGATCCCGGAAGCTGCGAAGCTCCCGGACCTTTTCCTCGGTCTCCATCCGGGGCGGCAGAGAAGCGCACAGAGCCTCCATCTGATTCAGCGTTTCCTCCGCCCGGGTCATGGCGTCCCGAGCCTGGGCTACCTGCACCGCGTCGGAAGCCTGCTTTTCGTAGGCCAATGCCTGCTGGTGATTGTACAGTTGCTTGAGCCAGGTTTTCACGTCCTCAATCCGCTCCCGAAGCTTCTTCGACTGAATGTCCAGAGATTCCAGCTCGGTGAGCTTCTGCTCCAGCTGCTCCAACTGAGCCTCCGCCTGGGGAAGCAAACCGGACTTATTATATCTGCACTTATTGCGCAAGTCTTTCAACTGAGCCGCCAGCCGATCTGCCGCGCCGCTCTCGTCGCCAGTGGTGACCAGGGCGTTGAGTCTGCGCCGCAGAGCCTCATCCTGGGTCACGGGCAGGTCGGAAAAGCGGACGAACCCCGCCCGGCGGTACACCGTCTGCTCCACGCCCAAAAGCATGGCTCCGCAGTTGGCGGCGTTCAGCTCCTCAACAGGTAGACCCGAGAGGGTTTCATAGGCACGGAACTCCCCCAGAGGCACTCGCCGCTTGGTGCTGCGCTCGATGGTAATGTCCCGGCCGTTCCAGTTCAGGTCAATCCGGCCGGACATGGGGCTGCCCGACCAGGGCTGATACCGCTCCTTGTCCGCCAGAGTCGTCTTCGTGCTCTTGACCCTGGTATCCAGGCCGTAGAGCATGGCAAGCAGGAAGGCGCACCAGGTGCTCTTGCCCCACTCGTTGGGGGCGGTGATGATGTTCAGGCCCGGTTCCAGGGTCAGGGTCTCATGCTCCAACTTGCCGAAGGTAGCCGTCATTTTATAAATTTTCACAGGACGACCTCCCTTCCGTCCAGGATTTTTCGGGAAATCTCCGCGGCCAGGGTGATCTGCCGGGTCTTTTCCGGATTCTCCGTAAGGGCCTGATGAAGCAGCTGAAAGTAGACCCCCTCCAGGGTGTCCGCGTCGGTATTCTCCCACAGGTCAACAGGCGGCTGGGTTTTGTCTACCAGGAACAGATTTGGAAAGTCCAGAAATTCCCGGGCAACTGCCTTTTCGTCCACCTGACCGCTGCCGGTCAGGGTGATTCGATAGAAATTCCGGTTGCCCTTGGGGGGCAGTGCCCCTTCCAGAGAGGTCACCGGGTCGGCCCCGGCCTCTACTTCCAGATCGTAAAACCGCACCGTGTCCAGGCTCACCGGCTGCACCTGGGCTTCCGCCTCCAAGGTCACGATACACACGCCCTTCTCCCCGGTTTCGTCCCAACCTCTGCCCATGGGACAGCCGGGCCAGACGCACAGCCCGCCCCCTGCCCGGAAAGCCCCGGCCTTGTGGATATGTCCCAGTGCCAGATAGTTCAGGCCGGATTCCCGAACCTGGGAGACCGTCACCGGGCAGCAGGGGGATTCCCGCTGGGTAGGGTCGCCATGGAGCAGGGCGACGCAGTATTTTTCCGTCCCCTCGGCGTGGAAGCCATCCAGCAAGGGCGGGCAGTCCATGCTTCGGTAGCCCCCGCCGTAAACCCGGCAGTCCAGGTCTTCCAGCGTCACCGATTCCAGAGTGCCGGTGAAGATATGCACATTTTCCGGCCAGCTTTCCTCCACCCAGGGGCTGCCTGGGGTGATGAAATCGTGGTTGCCCGGGGCGATGAACACCGGTACCGGGCAGCGGCTCAAGGCCTGCTTCACATCCTCCACCGCCTCCCGGCGGGGCTTCGGGGAGTCAAAGATATCTCCCGCCAGGAGCATCAGGTCGCAGTTCTCCCGGATGCACAGATCAACGATTTTTCCGGGGAGCTTTCGCTGCTCCGACCGCAGAAACGCCCGCTGCTCCTCAGAAAAACCGCCGAAGGGGGCGTCCAGATGCCAGTCGGCGGTATGCAGAATTTTCAGTCCCATTCGTCTACCCTTTCCGCTTTCAAGCAGCTGCCGGTGGTGCTGTCAATGGTGAACAGCACCGCCTCCATTTTGGTGGGGCCCTCCGCCCAGCGATACCGCTCTGGCAGGTCTCCCCGGAATTTGGCAATGGACAGCTCCGGCCGGATGCCCAGCACCGAGTCCCGGGGGCCGGTCATGCCAAGATCCGTCACATAGCCTGTGCCCTTGGGCAGCACCCGGGCATCCGCCGTGGGCACATGGGTGTGGGTACCCCAGACCGCGCTGACCCGGCCGTCCAGAAAATAGCCCATGGCCAGCTTCTCCGAGGTGGCCTCGGCGTGAAGCTCCACCAGAATCAATTTTGTATCGATTTCCTTCAGAATTTTCTCCACGATCAGGAAGGGGTTATCCGGGCCGTAGTCCATGTTGCACCGGCCGATCAGGTCGATGACCGCCACCTCCCCCGCCGGGGAGTCAAAAATCCGCCAGCCCCGGCCGGGCACCTGGGGCGCGTAGTTGGCAGGCCGGAGTACCTGGGGGCAGTCCTCCATGTAGTCCACGATCTCCCGCTTGCTCCAGGTGTGATTGCCCATGGTGATCACGTCCGCCCCGGCATCCAGGATTTCCTCCGCCTGGTGGGGCAGCATTCCCACCACCGCCGCATTTTCGCCGTTGACCACGGCGAAGTGGGCTCCCGTCTTTCGTTTCAGCTGCCGCAGGTGTCGGCGCACCCGGTCTAAGCCCGGGTTGCCCACCACGTCGCCAACTGCCAATACCTTAAATTCCATGTGTTTCCTCCCAGTGATTGTGCTGGTATTATATACCGTTTTTCCGATTTTCGCAACCGGGAAAACCGTCACAGGCGCGGTGCGAAAATACGCACCGCGCCGGAATTCAATAGTGAATCACGTTGTCCGCCCTGCGGATGCGCTCCAACACGGGAGCCGCCTCCGGGCTTTGAAAATAGTCCAGGGTCGTCTGGGGTACCAGCATTTTCAGACTTTCCCAGTCCCCCTTCTGCAAAGCCAGCCGGACGGTGGAGGCGCTGATGGCCTGACCCGCCGCCTGCTTCCTGGGTACCACATGGCACTCGATTCCCGCCTTGGGAAGCTCCCGAACCATGATTTCGTTATAAAGCCCCGTGACCTGGCTGGTGGGCTCCTCGCCGACAAACCGTTTCGTCACGTTCAGCGCCCCGGCGATTTTCGTAAACACCGCCAAGTCCAGTCGGGCGTGACCCTCGATCACCGCCGCCGCGTCCTTGAGAAAATAACTGGGGAAGGTGGCGCTGCTGATGATGTAGGGGCCAGAATCGTGGAGCACCACATTGGGAATGTGGGAAACTCCCGCTTGCACCAGCTTTTTACGCACGGTGAAGGGCACCAGGGAGGCGTCCTCGCTGAGGACAAACAGGTGGAGGGTATCGCACTGAGCCGCCGCCGTCTCCACCAGATACTGGTGCCCCAGGGTGAAGGGGTTGGCGTTCATCACAAGTGCCCCAGAAACACCGCCGGTTTTCGTCTTTTCCAGAGCTTTCAGGTAGCCGGGGAAGCCGTTTTTCCGGTTTTCCATGAAGACCAGGGTGCCGTCCACCCGGGCAATTTCATAAAAGCCCAGGTCGCCGAAAAACCGGGCGGAATTCACCTTGGTATACAGGAACAGGTGAAGGTTCCCCCTTGCCATCTGCACCTCCATCAGGTGGGAGATGATCTCGTTCAGCAAGCCCTCCCCTTGGTGCTCCCGGCTCACCGCGAAGCAGCGCAGGGTGCAGCCAAAGCAGCTGCCGGTGGCGATGATCTCGTCATTTTCATCCCGCATGGCGCAGATATAGTCTAAGTTTCCATCCCGGGTAATGCCCTCCCGGTGAAGCAGGGCGTCCACCCCGGCAAGGCTCCGCTTATCCGAGGGGTAAACCTGGGAAACGGCGTAATCACTCATGGGCTTCCTCCTTCAAAAAATGCAGCATCAGGGTCATGGCCAGCAAATCCGCCGTGCCTCCGGGGGAGAGATTCTTTTCCACATAGTCCCGGTTCAGCTTTTCCAGCGCCGGAACGCCGGGGAAGGGTTCCTGTTCCAGAAGTGCCTTGGCTTCCTCCGAGGCGGCCTTTGCCAGCTCGTACCCTCCCCGGTGAATCATGTTGGTATCCACGGTGTCCGCCAGCATGGCAACAAGCGCCGCGCAGCCGGCTTCATTGATGGATTTTCCCGCTGACAGGGCGGCTTCCAGCTTGGGAAGGCCGATTTTTCCCACCGTCGGGAACCCGGCCTCCGCCTGTCCCCGAACTCCGGTGATACCGTAGCGCAGATAGAGCTTCTGCCCGGCGGTTCTGGCAGTTTCCGGGGTAAGTCCGGCAAAATCCCCGGCGGTCAGCCCCTTCGTCATGGCGGCGCACTGGGCAAGCACCCGGTCGGCGTCTGCCCAATCCTGCCGTTCCAGCCGTCCCAGAGCGCCGCAGAGAATGCCCATGGAGAAAATCGCCCCCTTGTGGGTGTTCACCCCGCCGGTGGAAGATAGCATTTGCCCCTCGGCCAGAAGCCCCGGAGTCCGCAGCGCCCGGAAGGTTTCCTCCGGCGTGCCCCCCTGCCGTCCGATTTTCACGCATTGGGCGAAGTAGGGGTAGAGCCCCGCCCCACTGGCCAGAAAGGAGAACACGTCCATATCCCGGTGACTGCCGCTGTTTTCCCGGTCTACCAGGCCGGGCTTTGGGGTGACAGCCACCTCATAAAGCAGCGCCTGCACCGCCAGCCGGGCGGCGCACCGGCTATCCGCCTCCAGAAGGGCTTCTTCCAGAATCCGGGTTGTTTTTTCCTGGAGCTGAGCCACGCTGTGCGTGCGGCTCCGGGCGCAGGCTCCGGCCATGCCCCCGCAGATCAGACACCGCCGCCCCGGCTTGCCCAGCTCCTGCCGGTCGATTTTTCGTCCGGTGCTTTCCAGCACGTCCATGTCAAAGAGCCGTCCTATCGGGGCGGAATCCTCAATAGCCGTAGTCACCGCCTTCACCGCCAAGGCCTGGGCGGCGACCAGAAAAATGGCCTCGTTGCCGGTTTTCTCCCGGATTTCCTCAAAATGGACAACCGGCATTCCTGCCGCCGCCAGCTGCTGCCGAAGAAGCCGCCGCCCCAGGCAGTAGCCCCGGGCAATCAAAGGGCTGTTTTTCACCGGCCCCGCAATATTCATGGTAAAGCAAACAAGCGTCTGCCCAAACTGCCCCAGCAGCTCCCGCTGCCGGGCCGCCCGCCGCTCCCGGGCATCCAGCATTTCCAGTAATGACACTTCCATGGGCTTATGCTCCCCCTTGTACTTTTCTTTATGATACACCAGAATTGTGCCTTTGTGAAGTACGACTTGCAATTTCCGGAACTAGGATGTAGAATGGCAAAAATGGTCGGATGATCGGAGGCAGGTTCATGGGGGAAATCAATTTGACGGAAGGGTCGATTTTTAAGAAGCTGGTGCAGTTTTCCCTGCCCATGATTGCGGGCAATCTCCTGCAGCAGGTATACAATCTGGTAGACACCCTGATCGTGGGAAAGTGTATCGGCTCGGACGCTCTGGCCGCGGTCGGCTCGGCCTACACCCTGATGACCTTTCTGACCTCCATTCTCATCGGCCTGTGCATGGGAAGCGGAGCCTTTTTCTCCGCGGACTACGGTGCGGGAGAGGAAGCCCAGCTGGGAGAGGACATCCGGCTGTCCTTTGGCTTCATTCTTGCCATGTGCGCCCTGATTTACGCCATCATCTACCCGGGCATGGAGCTGATTCTGTCGCTGCTGCAAACCCCAACCGAGCTGCTGGAGCTGACGAGAAACTACGTCCGGCCGGTGTTCACGGGGATTTTCTTCGTTTTTCTGTATAACTTCTACGCCTATCTTCAGCGAGCCATGGGAAATTCTCTGGTCCCCCTGGTTTTCCTGGGAATCTCCGCGCTGCTGAACATTGCGCTGGATCTGTGGTTCGTGCTGGGATTCCATATGGGCGTTGCCGGTGCGGCCTGGGCAACGGTCATCGCACAAGCCGTCTCCGGCGTGGGCATTGCCCTGTACACCCGGCGGAAGCTGTCCCTTCCCAAGGCGAAAACCAAGCCCCGGGGGCTGTCCCGGCTTCGGGAAATCGTGGTCAACGATGCCGCCACCGCCCTCCAGCAGTCGGTGATGAACTTCGGCATTCTGATGATTCAGGGCCTGGTGAACCGCTTCGGCGCCACGGTCATGGCCTCCTTCGCCGCGGCGGTAAAGATCGATACCATCGCCTACATGCCCGCCCAGGAATTCGGCAACGCCTACTCCCTCTTCGTTTCCCAGAATTACGGAGCCCGGCAGCCGGAACGGATCCGCAAGGGCACCCGGCTGTCCTTCCTGGTGTCCGCGCTTTTCTGTCTGGTGATCTCCGGTCTGATTTTCCTCCTGTCTCCCTGGCTCATGGGCTTTTTCGTGGAGCCGGGAGAAACCGCCATTATCGCCGGCGGCGTCCAATATCTGCGCATTGAGGGTTCCATGTATGTGGGCATCGGCATTCTGTTCCTGTGGTACGGCTATTTCCGGGCCATTCGCAAGCCCCAGGTTTCCCTGATTCTGACGGTGATTTCTCTGGGAACCCGGGTGGCTCTGTCCTACGCTCTGGCTCCCCGGACGGTGCTGGGAGTCGTCGCCATCTGGCTGTCCATTCCCATCGGCTGGGTGCTGGCCGACTTGGCGGGACTGGTGTTCTATCGCCGTTTACGGCCTGAAATGTAAGTCGTCCTTTAATCGGCGGGCGTAATATATGTGCGTCTGTTCGAGAAATCGGAATTTGTGGAGGGCAAAATGGATATTAAATTATATTATCAGGAAAAAGGAACTGGCGAACCGCTTATACTCTTGCACGGAAACGGCGAAGATAGTTCCTATTTCATAAATCAAATAGATTATTTTCAAAACGCATACCATGTAATTGCGGTAGATACAAGAGGTCATGGAAAAA
>OHJR01000112.1_pt1 | contig 26632 bp, 22 predicted proteins | sample 1568641 | NCBI WGS metagenome assembly OHJR01 (sample SAMEA3879607, study PRJEB24766) | human gut metagenome | biome: human-associated habitat; feature: feces | place: USA | collected 1985/1987 | reverse complement strand
TCAGGCGATGCCTTCCTGATTAAAATTAAGATTTTAATCAGGAAATAGTATCAAATTGCCATTTCCGCGCATACTAGGGAAAATCAAAGCAAGTTGGTGGATTGTATGACGGATTACAGACGCGGACGGCAGAGCTTCCTCCTTCCCCAGCCGGTGGCCATCACCGCCTGGGCCAGCGTAGCCGGAAAAAAAGAAGTGGAAGGGCCGCTCTCGCACACCTTTGACGTAAAATGCCGGGATACCTATTTCGGTCAGAAAACCTGGGAGCAGGCGGAAAAGCAGATGCAGCAGCTGGCCCTTCGGAAGCTGGCGGACAAGGCTGGTCTTACCCTTTCGGACTTCGGAGCGGTGTTTTCCGGGGATTTGCTAAACCAGTGCATCGGTTCCTCCTTCACCCTGCGCAATACCGGCGTGCCCCACCTGGGGCTCTACGGTGCCTGCTCCACCATGGCAGAAAGTCTGCTGCTGGCCTCCGTGATGGTAAGCGGCGGCTTTTCCGACCGGGTGGTGGCCATGACCTCCTCCCACTTTGCCTCCTGCGAACGGCAGTACCGGTTTCCTCTGGGCTACGGCGGTCAGCGAACCCCCACCTCCCAGTGGACGGTCACCGGTTCCGGCGCCGCCCTGCTGTGCCGCCAGGGAAAGGGGCCGGCGATCACCGCCTGCACCATGGGCACGGTAACGGATTTCGGCGTGAAGGATGCCAATAATATGGGCTGTGCCATGGCCCCGGCGACTCTGGCAACCATCAAAGCCCATTTTACCGATCTGCACACCGGCCCGGAGGACTTCGACCGGATTGTCACCGGCGACTTGGGTCAAGTGGGCATGGACGCTCTGCTGGAGCTAGCCCGGCTGGAGGGTCTGTCCCTGGGCGGCAAACTCATGGACTGCGGAACCACCGTATTCGACAACCAGGCCCAGGATGTCCATTCCGGCGGCTCCGGCTGTGGATGCAGTGCCATCACTCTATGCGGCTATCTTCTGGATCAGCTGAATTCCGGCAAGTGGAAGCGGATTCTGTTCTGCGGCACCGGCGCGCTGCTGTCTCCCACCTCCACCCAGCAGGGGCTTCCCATTCCCGGCGTGTGCCACGCCGTTTCTATCTCAGGAGGACGGTAATATGGAGTATCTGAAAGCATTCGTTGCCGGTGGGCTTTTGTGCCTAGCAGGGCAGATTCTCATCGACAAAACAAAGCTGACCCCTGCAAGGATTCTGGTTGCCTATGTGGTTGCCGGTGTTGTCCTGGGGGGCTTGCAGCTATACCCAAAATTCGTGGATTTTGCCGGAGCAGGAGCCACCGTGCCCCTGACGGGCTTTGGCAATACCTTGGCCAAGGGTGTCCGGGAAGCGGTAGACAAGGACGGTTTTCTGGGCATTTTTACCGGCGGACTGAAAGCCGCCGCCGGGGGCATTACCACCGCCATCACTGCGGGTCTGGCAGCCAGTCTTCTGTTCCGGCCTAAGGATAAATCCTGAAATCCGGGGAACACTGGAAAAGCGGCTTTTGCCGCAATGAATGCTTGGGAGGAATCCGAAATGAATCATCAGAACCGAAATCAGAATCAGCAGAATCAGAACAGCAATCAGAACCAGCAGAACCAGAATCAGAATCAGAACAACAACCAGAGCCGCAACAGCCGCTAACCCCAAAAAATCCGGGTCGCCCTTCGGTGACCCGGATTTTCCTTTTAGTGACTCTCGCTCTTTCTGAGCACTCCCAATAGCGCAACTCATAGCAATCCGAAACGCTCTACCGCGCTTCCGGCAGTGCGGCCGGGGGATTCTTAAGGGGGCGGCTTTTCGGCAGCGCCCCTTAAGCCGGCTTCTTCTCAATGTTCTTGCCGGAACAAGAACATTGCCCCCGGAGGAACCAGAAGTGAAAGCTTCTATGCGTCTTGGAATACACGCAAAATTCTTTTATACCTCCACGAACCTATCTATGCTGAAGAAGTAGAGATACCGTGCCTTCACGGGCATTTCGTAAATTCTCGTCAGAGCGTCCGCATAGGTCTCCACCTGAAGCCGGTACCTGTCCGCCGCGGCGGCCACCGTTTCCTCGGTGACCCGGTCGGTTTTGAAGTCCAGAATGGTAATCCCGTCTTCTTCCAGCAGGGCACAGTCCACAACGCCCTGTAAAAGCACCTGCTCGTCCTCCAGCCCTTCTCCGTAGTGCTGCCCGGCATCCAGAATGGAGAATTTGAATTCCCGCAAATACCGGGTTCCGGAACGCAGTTTCTTTCCGATCTCCGACTGGAAGAACCGAGCCAGCTGGTCACAACGAACCAGGCTTCCCTGCTCCTGCGTTAGGAACTTTCCCTTCACCAGCCTTTGAATTTCCCGGGAAACCGCCTCGGGACTGCCGCAGTCTTCATATCGGATATATTGCAGGGCGGCGTGCATGGCACTGCCGTAGGTCTTTCCCGAAGCCTGCCGGGACGGGAAATCCGGCTGCCGCCAGCTGCGCTCTGCCGACTTGGCGTTGCCCGCACTTTCTGCCGCCTCCGCATCCTTCTGCCGCCCCTTCCGGCCGGTGGCCGTCTGCTTGGAGGGAGTTTCGGTTGCGGCAATGTGCGCATACCGGTAGGACAGTGCCGATTTGAGCATTTCTTCCAGGTTCTCAGGTATCGCGGCGGTTTCCTTCGGCTCCTCGCCGGAGGCCTGGGTCTGCGCCTCCTGGGGCTTTGGGGTCTCAATACGCCACAGGTATTCCCCGTGGGTCAGAGTCTTCGGTCTGCCGCCGATGGCGTGCAAGGCCCCGGCCTCGATTCTGTCCATTGCCGCCAGCAGCACCCAGTCGCCCATGCAGTCCGCCTCCCGGCACAGAAGCTCCCCGCCGTCAAAATCCCGGCGCAGGGCGATGGCCTGCAAATCCTTTTCCAGGGTCTGGGAGGCGTAGGTCATCACCAGTCGATCCTTTGCTCGGGTCATGGCAACGTAGAGCACCCGCATTTCCTCGGAAATACTCTGAGCTGCCATTCTGGCTCCAATGGCTCGCTTGGAAAGAGTTGGGTAGCGAACCCGGTTCTGCCGATCCACCGCGCTCAGACCCAGCCCCAGCTCCTTGTCGCAGAGAATTTGCGCCCGCAGATCCTCCTGATTGAACCGCCGGGAAAGGTTGCACAGGAACACCACCGGAAATTCCAGTCCCTTGGACTTGTGAATGCTCATAATGCTGACGCAGCCTGCCCCCGCCGTGCCGGAAACCACCAGCCCCCGCTCCTGCATCCTGTCCAAGTGATCCAGAAATGCCGCCAAAGATCGGTGGGTGCCGTTTTCAAAGTCACAGGCATACTGAAAGAAGGTTTGCAGATTCTCCGCCCGGGCCTCGCCGCCGGGCATGGCCGCGAAAAGGCTGTCCAGCCGGGTTTCCGCCAGCGTTTTTTCCAACAGTCCCGTCAAGGTGCTGTATCTTGCCTCCCGGCGAAGCAGCTCCAGTACCCGGAGGAATTTCTCCACCTTTGGCTCCCGGCTTTCCAGCAGGGCATCGTAAAAACTTCCCTTGGTCTTCCCTGCCCGGATTTTTGCCAGATCGTCTGCGGTAAGGCCGAATACCGGGCTTGCCAGAACGCTGAGCAGCGGGATATCCTGCCTGGGATTCTGAACCGTCTGCAAAAGGCTGCGGAAGGTTGCCACTTCCCGGGTTTGCAGCAAATCCGTTCCGCCCCCTGTGGTGCAGCGGATACCCCGGTTTTCCAGCGCCCGCTGGAAATATCCGGCGGCGCTGCCCGGAGAACGCAGGAGAATCACAATATCCTCAGGCCGCACCGGCCGCAGACTGTCCTTTTCCCGGATCAGAGTACCGTTTTCCAACATTTCCTGAATCCGTCCGGCAACGAAGTCCGCCTCCTCGGCGTAAGTATCGGAGACCGTTTCCAGTGCGTGGAGCTCCACTCCGGGATCCGGCAGCCGCACATGGGGCACGCCCTCCCGGAGGGCCTCCGCTTCGGTGTAGTACAGCCCCCCCACCTTCGGGGTCATGCAGGCGGTGAACACCTGGTTCACCCCTTCAATGATCTCCGGGCCGGAACGGAAATTGTGGCTGAGCAGCACCTTCCGGCCCTCCCCCGGCTTCGCTTCCTCCGCTTTAAGGTAGTGGTTATATTTTTCCAGGAAAATTCCCGGGTCTGCCAGCCGGAACTGATAGATAGACTGCTTCACGTCACCGACTAAGAAGCAGTTCTGCCGTTTCCTGCTGAGCGCGTCAAAAATGGCATCCTGCACCGCGTTGGAGTCCTGGTATTCGTCCACCAGGATTTCCCGGAACCGACTGCCAATCTCCGAGGCTGCGGCAGTGGGGATTCCACGGGATTTTCCCACCAACAAATCCAGGGTGTACTGCTCCAAGTCGCTGAAATCCAGGATTCTCCGGCTTCTCTTGGCTCGGCGGTAGTCCTGGGAAAACTGTTCCACCAGCCACACGAGCCCCCGAGCTCCCTCCGCCGACTGGCACAGATCGGCAAGAATCTGGGCAGAATCGTCAGTGAAATTGCGCAGCTTCTTTTCCAGCCCCGCCTTGCAGGCATTCCGGGCTGCCTTGACCCGCTCCGCCAGCTCCGGGTCAGCACTCTTTTTCGGGAATACCAGCCTTCCGTAGTCCACATTCCGCCCGGCCACGATCTCGTCCCAGGAGGTTTTTTCCTTCAAGCTTTCCAGCTGATGAAGGGTATCCTGAAAATTGAGAATCGGTTTTTCCAGCCCGTCGCAGCACTCCATCCGCCGGATGCACTGGCGAAACACGGAAATCTGGCTGTCCAGATATTCGTCCAGGTCGTCCATCAGACTCTTTCCCCAGATCGTCTGTCCGGCATCCTGAATTCCTCCGGTTTCCAGCAGTTCCAGACACTCCCTCAGCCAGCCCTGGGGGTTCAGATGGCACCGGGCACTGTCATAGACCTTTTCGATGATCTGAGGCACCAGCCGGTCGTCCCGACCCAGGCCCTGAGATTCGATAAACGCCCGGAATTCCGGTGCGTCCTCGCTTTCGTAGGCTCGATCCAGCAAATCCTCCAGCACCCGCTCCCGGATTTCTCGGCATTCGTTTTCGTCTGCCACCCGAAAATCCGCCGGAATGTCCAGACGATAGGCATATTCCCGGAGAATATCCGAGCAGAAGCCATGAACTGTGGAGATTTTCGCCAGAAACAACCGCTGCATCTGCTTTTGCAGATGGGTCTTCTCCGGCTCCTGGGCAATCCGCTCGCTGAGCTTTTTTGCGATTTTTCCCCGAAGCTCCGCCGCGGCGGCCTTGGTGTAGGTAATCATCAGAAAATCATCCAGATTGGCAGGGTCATTGGGATCCGTCAGATAGGTCATCAGCCGGTCGATCAGCACCTTGGTTTTTCCCGAACCGGCAGCGGCAGAAATCAGCAGCCGCCCGTCCCGATTGGTGACCGCCTGCTCCTGCTGGGGTGTCAGCTTCTCAGCCATGGGTGTTCATCTCCTTTTCCACTTCCTCCCAGAACCGCTGGGCGGTCATGGCCTTGTAATTGCGTCTGCCCTCCACATCCGCCTGATGGCACACCGCCCCATAGGGGCAGAAGGCACAGGCGTTGTGGCTGGTGCCCCGGGTATAGGGATTCGGCTCCACGTCTCCGGAGGCAATGTCCTCCACCATCCGGCTGAGCACCCGGAACACGAATTTCTTCAGCAGCTTGAGCTGGTCTCTGTCCGCGATGTCGCCGGACAGGCTTCCGTCCTTTTTGACGGTGCAGCAAAGTCTTGCGGGATTTTCTCCCGGCTCCATGGCCTTCAGCACCGCCTCGTCCTTCAGAAGCAGTCCTTTTCGCTTCCACTGGGCTGCCCGTTCCTTTTCCGCCTGCTCCTCGTTAAGCCTGCCTTCCGCCGAAAGATAAGGGGCTCTGGCCGGGAAATACTGCACCCCCGCTGGAATCGGGTGATCGCCCAGCAGCCCCTCGCCGCCCTCGGCTAAAGCAAAGAGGTACAGAAGCATTTGCAGCCCCACGCCGTTGAACACGTCGCAGTAGTCGAAATCCTTTTTGCCGGTTTTGTAGTCCACCACCCGATAATAGGTGCTGGCCCCGGAATCCCACACATCCACCCGATCTACAAAGCCTCGGAGCACTGCGTTCATTTCCGGATTTTCAATGGCAATGGCAGGCATTTTCTCCCCCCGGCCAAAGCCCAGCTCGAACTGCTCCGGTTGGAACTCCGACTGGCTCAGCTCTGCCCACAGCTCCCGAACCACCATGTCCAGCTCCTCCAGATTCCGACGGAAGAGGTAGCTCATCCGCTGGCTGTCCAGCTGCCGGAACCGCTCATCGGCATAACGCTCACTGAAATCGTGGGCAATTTTCATGGTTTCCTCCAATGACACCTGGTGAAATCCCCCCATATCCCGGACGCACCGGGCGGTATTTTCCAACACCGCATGGACATAGGTGCCAAATTCCGCCGGGTCGATGGCCGCCTGCTTCCGTTCCCGGGCCCGAAGACCGTATTTCAGGAAATAGGAGAGCCGACACTCCGCCTGCCGGTCGATCTGAGAGGCGGACAGATTCAGCGTTCTGCCATAGAGCCCCTCCACGCTGTTCCGCGCAACCCTTCCCAGGGTATAGCCCTTTGCGCACTCCGTCTCCCGATAGCCGGGAAGCACATCCAGCCTTTCCGCCAGGCTCTCCGCGTCCCACCGGGCAAGATAGGCCCCCGCCTCGGTTCCGTCCGCCTGGGCAAAGCCCGGAAGGCTCACTGTCTCAGTCTCGCCGCCTGCCAGCTTCGCCAGCCGATGATACAGAAAGGATGGCTGCTCCCCGGCGCAGCTGACGAGAATGGATTGCCGCGCCCCGCAGAACACACCGTAAATCTCCGCGAATTCCGCCTGAATGCCCTCTACGGAGCCGCCGGTGAGCGGTACTCCCAGAGAGCGCAGCTGCACCCGTTCCTGATCCGTCAGTACGCCGGTGGAGCCGCTGTAGCCGGGGAGCTTTCCTTCCTCCGCCCCCAGCACAATCAGATGCTTCTGCCGGTTGCAGCGCATGGCGTCCACCGGGCCCATCTGCACCGCGTCCAGCACCGGCGGGATGGTACCCACATCGTATTGGCTCAGCAGCAGCCGCAGAAGCCGCACAAAATGCTCCGTCTCCCAGGCCGTATCCCCCAGCACTGCGTACATCTGCTCCAGAGCGGAAATCAGGATTTCCCACAGCTGATTTAAGATTTGAGCCTGCCGGGGCTCCCCCTCTGCCTCCAGCTCCCGGGCAAGATCGGTGAGTCTTTCCGCAAGACGGATTTCCTTCAAAAATTCGTAGAGCCCCAAAACCTGCTGCTTCAGGCTGACCGCCTCCCGGAACCGATTCCGCAGCCGGATAAGCGGGTCAATCGTCTGCGCCCTGGCGGCATTCAGAGCCGCCAGCCGGGTCTGGGAATCCTCATCCCACACGCCGCCAAGGCCCTCCGGATGCCCCGTCCAGTTTTCCGTCCATGCCTTTCCCCGCAGTGCCCAGGTGATGGCGTAGTTTTCCACCTGGTCACAGGTATCTACATCCAGGGGCGACAAGGGCGCACGCAGATACCCCAGCACATCCCGGAGCTCAAAGCCGCCTACTGCCGCTTCCAGTCCGGAAATCACCGTGGCAATGACGCCGGTGGTCAGGATTTCCTCGTTGCCGGAGCGGTACAGCGGAATGTGAAACCGGTGGAACACCAGATCCATGAAGGACTGGTAGGCTGCCATATCCGTGCACACCACCGCAATGTCCCGATACCTTGCCCCATCTGCCGCCAGCTCTCGCACCCGGTGAGCCGCCAGCAGGCACTCGTCGTAAACACTGCCCCGGCGGACAACCTCCAGGCTCCCCTTTGCCTTGCCTTCCGGAATGCTTCCCTGAAACAGTCTTTCCCACACCGGGCCCAGGCCGTCCTGCCGAGGTTCGACAGTCTCCACGGAAATGGGAATCCCCGCCCGTTTGGCGGCGTTGTACAATAGCTTTGCCGTCTGCCCGGCCTTCTCAAAGGCCAGCAGCTTGGAGTCTACCTGATCGCAGTTCAGGCTGATGGTGACGTCCTTTGCGTTTTCCATCAGAAATTCCAGAATCGCCAGATTTTGTCTCGTAAAATCCGGGAAACCGTCTATGTAAAATACATGCTCCTGGGCAAAGGTGCCCTCCTCCAGCTGCTCTAAAAGCCAGGTCATCTGGTCTCTGGGATCCCGCTTTCCCCGGGCGCAGAGACTGTCGTATCCTGCCATCAGCAATGACAGCTCCTCCAGCTTCTGGGCAAGAGAGCCTTCCGTCTGCCGGGCGGCCTCCATCAGATCTTCCGGGGTGATGCAGCACCGTTTGAACTCGTCCACCGCGTCAATGAGGCCCGTCAGGAACTCCGGCTTGGTCTCCACCGCCGCGTAGGCCTTTAATTTACTGCTCAGCTGTCTTGCCGCCGCGGCCATGGCCACCACCCGACCGCCGCCGTCCAGGCACTCCACCGCACCCTTGCCCATGGTATCCGACACCCGGCGGAACAGCCGGGTAAAGGACAGCACCTCCGCGTAACGGCTGGCGGTATCCCCCGCCGCCCAGCACAGATTCCGTTCGGCCTCATGGCTGATGAGCTCCGGCACCATCAGAATCCGGTTTCCCTGCCGATTATGAACATCCCGGGCAATCCGTCTGTAAATCTCATCGGTGTTGGCCGTCCAATCCTTTCCCAAAAGCAGATGCACCATATGCCCCGCCTCCTTTTTTCTCTATGATACTACAGAATTCGTCCCAAAAAACGGGTAGGATTCCAGTTTGGTTTCCAACTGTCCCAGGGCATCCAGCAGGAAAAAACGGATGGAGCAGTCCTCCTGGGTCAGGCTCTCGGTAAGATTCTGGCTCATTCCTGCCGCCTGAGCCGTCTCACAGAAGTCCGTGCCGGCGGCGCTGAGGCATAGTTCCGGAAAGGCCACGCACCACCAGTTCCGTCCGGCCCCCTCACCAATGACAATCCGCAGGGATTCATAAACCCCCGCAGGCAGGGAAAACGTATTGTACCTGCGAATGTCGAAGGCTTCCTTTTCCAGTGTCACCACCGCCTGGGCATCCACTCCTGCCGCCTCCAGCGTCCGGTTGGCAGCCGCCTGGATTTTCGGCAGATTCTCTCTCAGATAGGCTTTGGCCTGGTTTACGTCCCCAACCATCTTCAAATCCGAGCGGATGCTATCGAGCACCGCGTCCCGAACCCGAAGCTTGACGGCCTGGTCTTCGTCGCTGTCGGAATTGGCCACCACATGAAGCCTTATCAGCTCCCGATTCAGAAAGGCCCGATCCCGAACCAGTCCCACCGTCCAGCACACCGCCGCCAGCAGCAGACAAATTCCAATACGCTTTCCCATTTGCCTCATAAAAAACACCGTCCATACTGAAATACTCCCAGTATGGACGGCAATTCACAAAGTTATACGGGTTTTCCGATAAACACCCGGGGATAGTTTTCCTTCAGCATATTGCATACCACCGCGGCATATTCGAAGCTGTCCATAATCGCGAAAATTGCGGAGCCGGAGCCGGTCATCTGCTGGGCAAGAGCCCCATAGCTGTGGCAGACGGACTTGATGTAATTCAGTTCCAGATGATCAGAGGTCACAACGGGGTCAAAGACGTTGCACACGTTTTCCGCAACCTTGCCCAGATCTCCTGCCAGAATCGCCGCCTCCATGGCCCGATTGTCCGGCCGGTCGGCGATGGCCACGGTGTCGATCTTCTGATAGAGCTCCGGGGTAGACACGGAGAAATCCGGCTTGCAGATCACGAAGGTACAATCCGGCATATCCGGCAGCTTCCGCAGCCGCTCGCCTCTGCCCTCCACCATAGCCGTTCCGCCCAGTACGCAGAAGGGCACATCGCTTCCCACCAGCGCCCCCAGCTCTGCCAGTGCCATAATGGATAGAGGGGCATCATAATACCGGTTCAGAGCCCGGAGCACTGCCGCCGCATCCGCGCTGCCGCCGCCCAGTCCCGCACCGGAGGGAATCCGCTTGAGAATCCGGATTGCCAGGCCGCCCGGATCCTTCTTCAAGGTCTCGCAGAAAACCTTTGCCGCTTTCCAGGCCAGATTTCTCTCGTCCGTGGGAATCTCCGGGTTGGTGCAGGTAAGAACCCAGGGCTTTCCCGTGCCTACATCAATCTCCACATCGTCCCGGACGGAGATAGTCTGCATGACGCTCTGCAAATCGTGGTAGCCGTCTTCCCGCTTTCCCAGCACATCCAGCGTCAGGTTTACCTTGGCGAACGCGCCTTCGTATAGTGTGGTCATGGTAAGTACCTTCCTTTTTCCGTTTTCTGTCATTATAACGGAAACGCCCCGGTTTTTCAATCGCAATCCTGATAAAATTTCAAAATCCGCATATTCTATGGACATCACCCAAAGGGAGGTTGGATTTATGGATACGCTTGCGCTGATTCTTTCCATTATCGGCTGTGTCAACTGGGGGCTGGTGGGAATTTTCCAGTTTGATCTGGTGGCCTGGCTCTTCGGCGGCGCCGGTTCTCTGTTCAGCAGACTGGTTTACACTGCTGTAGGCCTGGCAGGCCTTTGGAGCATTTCCTTTTTGTTCCGCAGGAAAGCCAACATTGAGGGCGAATAGTAAACGGGCAGCTCATGATGAGCTGCCCGTTCTTTCAAAATCTTAAGGAAGCTCTGAATAAATCCGCGAGAGCTGACAGCGAGAGATTTTGTTCTCAGGCAAGGTACGGAAAACGAGGGAATACTTTGTGTATTTTCCGTTTTTCGTACCGCAGACTGGGGGCAAAAGATCCGCTGCTCAGCCGAAGTGGATTTGTTCAGAGTTTCCCTAATAGCACCGAACCATGCAGGTGACCTTCTGATCGCCGTATTGGGCGGTGATGGAGGTGGTACCGGCCTTAATGGCCTTGACCACACCGTTTTCGTCCACGGAGGCAATATAGGGATGCTCGGAGCTCCACTGAACCTCGTTCTGCTCCAGATCGCAGTCCAGCAGCAGCTTGAATTCGTAATACACGCCCAGACGGATGTCCGTCTTCTTCAGCTTCAGGGTTACATTCTTCAGCTGCTGATTGGCCGGCGCGGAAGTGGCGGGCATGGTCTCCTGCTGGGATGCGGTGGTTTCCTTGGGGGTAGTCTCCTGGGTGTCCGCCGCCTGAGCTGCCACAGTCTCAGCCGGAGCGGTTTCCGCCACAGTGGTAGGCGGCACCGTTGTCTCCTCAACGTATTTCACGATCACGGGGCACTCCATGGTGCTCACGCCGCAGCGGATGGTGATCACCGTCTCGCCCTCGGAAACCGCGGTGACCTTGCCGTCCTCGGTGACGGTGGCAATTGCCTCATCCTGACTGGTGTAGATAATCGGATCGGTGGTGTTCTCCGGGCTGGCTTTTACATGGAGCAGGAACATCTGCCCCTCCTCGCTGAGCTCCACGGTCTTGCCGCTGATGATGTACAGCTCCTGACAGGGGATGCTCAGATCAGTGGTCTGGCTGACGGTGGTTTCCGTCGTCTCGGTGGCAGCCACCGCGGATTTTCCGCCCATGTTCGGCAGGAAGAACTTGACAAAGATAAAGCCCGCCGCCATGAGCAGCACCGCGATGAGCACCGTCAGCACGATCACCACCAGGGTGTTCTGGGACTGGGGTTCCTCCTCGTCCTCTTCCTCATCGTCATAGTCGCCGTCGTCGTAGGCTTCCTCGTCTTCGCCCGCTTCCCCGTTCACTTCGTCAAAGTCAAAAATCTTCTTGGGAGTCTCCTGGCTTTCCGACGTTTCCTCCAGCAGATCCTCACTCATAAGCTTTCCCGCCATGTCAGGGGTGCAGCCGCAGATGGGACAGCACTCGGCGGTATCCGGGTAGCAGGTGCCGCAAACGTCACAAATTATCTTACTCATTCTGATGCCTCCGGTTGTGAATGGTCTTTCGTCAATACTGGCAGACATTATACCACGGATTTCTGGGAATTACAACAACAAAAGTATTGCTTTTTTTCGACAATTCCATTATGATAGACGGGTAAGCATCCGCTCTCGGGCAGACATGGGTCTGCCGGTGGCCTGTGCCCCGGAAACCCCATTGCTCCCCGCCGCCGGATGCCAGAAGGAGGCGATAACCATGTCCGAACCCACTCTCATCTCCCCCTTGCTTGACGGCTTTACCATGGGGCAGCCCATGGGCGAACACGACGGCGTCAGCTGCTGTCCCGCCATTCGGGAAGATAAGAAATATATCGTCAAGATCATTACCATTCCCCCATCCCAGACCCAGCTGGACGCGCTGCTTCTGGCCGGTGCCTATAAGGATCCGGCGGATGCCATGGAATACTACCGCCAGGTCAGTGAGGGCGTTCTGAAGGAAGCGGAATTCCTGAAAAAGCTGTCCCAGCTGGACGGCTTCCTGTCCTATGAGGGCTGGCAGCTGGTTCCCATTACCCGGGGGCGGCTGGGCTATCAGGTGTACCTGGTGGGCAGCTACAAGCGCACCCTGGAAAAGCATCTGCGCAAGAACCCGGTGACCCACCTGGAGGCCATCAACTTAGGCCTTGATTTGTGCGCCGCCCTGACGGTGTGTCGTCAGGCAGGCTCTTTGTATGTGGCTCTGAAGCCCGGAAATATCTTCGTTTCCGACAAGAAGCAGTACCGCATCGGTGACCTGGGCTTTATCCCTCTGAACGAGCTGAGCTACACCGCCCTGCCGAAAAAATACCAGAGCCGGTATACGCCCCCGGAGCTCTTCGACCCCATGGAGCCCCTGAATCTCACCGCGGATACCTATGCCGTGGGCATGATCCTCTACCAGCTCTATAATGACGGCCAACTGCCCCACCGGGACAAAACCCCGGAGGAAGGCTTCCCTTCCCCCATCAATGCGGACTATGAGCTGGCGGAGATCATTCTGAAAGCCCTGAATCCGGATCCCAAGGCTCGCTGGAGCAGTCCCGCCGACCTGGGCAAGGCTCTGGCAGCCTATATGCAGCGCAATGCCGTCAACGACACCCCCATCACCCCCCACAAGCCTTTGGAGGATGCGGCCATTGCGGCTCTGGGTGAAACCGTCACGGAGTCCCCCAAGCCGGAAGACACCGTGCCGGAGGCCGAACCCGCCGACCAATCCTCCACGGAAGCATCCCCGGCCGAGCCCGAGCCGGATTCTCCCGTCGAGGAACCGGCACAGGCAGACATCCCCCAGGAATCGGAGATTGAGCCTGAGGCCGCCACGGATGAATCGGAGGCGGATGTACCCCAGGAGCCGGAAGGGGAACCCGTTAAGGATGCCCATACGGCCGAAGAACCGGCAGCCGCTCCGGAAGAACCTCAGCCGGTTCTTCCCACGGATCAGCCTCTGACCTATGATGCGGTCATGAAGCTGGATGTGGATTCTCTGGAGGGTCTCATAGACGAACCGGAAGAAGAACCCCCTGCCGCTCCGCCCCAGCCGCCCAAGGATGATTTTGCCGGGATTCTGGACAAGGCGGAGGATCTGATTCAGCATGAGGCCCCGACAGGCGTTGTCCTGCCGGAGACCGTGGAAGCTGCCGACCCCTTCGCCTTTGCCAAGGACGATACCGAGCTTCTGGATGATGAAGATATCCCCCGGGATCCTCTGATGCCTGAGAGCACTCCGAAAGCTCCCGCCAAAAAAGCAGAAAAGAAATACGCCGATTCCAAATATAAGCGCAGAGCCAAGAAGCTCATCGGTACTCTGACCTTCCTGCTGGCTCTGTCCATGGCAGGCCTCGCCGGCTTCTGGTACTATCAGAACATCTACCTCCAGGCCATCGAGAAAATTCTCATCAGCGGCACCCGGGATCAGCTCACCGTGACGGTGGACACCCAGGTCAAGGACTCCATGCTCACCGTGACCTGCTCCGACAGCCACGGCAACAGCAGCCGCCAGCCCCTGAGCGGCGGCACCGCCATCTTCTCCGACCTGAGTCCCAGCACCGTCTATACCATCCAGCTGGATGTCAGCGGCTTCCATAAGCTTACCGGCAAAACCTCCGATGTGTTCACCACCGATGCCACCACCAATATTCTCTCCTTCACCTCCGTAGGCGGCACCAAGGACGGTTCCGTGGTTCTGAACTTCACCGTGGAGGGCGATGAGCCCAGCCGCTGGACGGTTCACTATGAAGCCGAGGGGGAGGAAGCCAAGGAAATCACCTTCGAGGGGCACTCTGTGGAGATTACCAATCTTACCGTCGGCAAAATGTACACCTTCACCCTGGATGCCGGAAACGCCCTGACCCTGGGCGGTCAGAAATCCATTCAGCTTATGGGCTCCCGCCTGATTCTGGCGGATAACCTGCGGGTATCTGCCAATAGCGACAGCGAGATTACCCTGACCTGGGACGCTCCCGGCGATGTGGTGGTGGACAGCTGGAATGTGCGCTGCTATGGCGACAAGGGCTATGACGAGCGGCAGACCGTCACGGACACCCATGCGACCTTCGTGGGCATGGATCCATCCAGCAGCTATACCCTGGAGATTGTTGCCTCCGGCATGACCAAGCCTGTGAGAACCGGCATCACCGTCAACCCAATCCGGGTTGAAAGCCTCACCGTTCAGGATACCGATGCCCGGAAGCTTACGGCCTCCTGGGATTTTGCCGGAAACGCGCCTAAGGGCGGCTGGCTTCTTCTGTACACCATCGACGGCGGCGGTCAGAGTGTTGTAAAGTCGGACAAGGCTACCGCGGACATCACCCCCAGAATTCCCGGTGCCAAGTATTCTCTGACTCTGCAAGCCGCCAACGGCACCTCTGTCCTGGGCGGAACCCAGACCTACACCTGTCCGGCAGTTGCGGATTTTGATCAGTTCGGTTTCTCGGTTCATTCCCTTCAGGCAGACCTGCTGGTGACTCCGGAGGGCACCTGGCATGCCGAGGATATCGACTCTGCCGACTTTGCCACCAGCTTCTCCCTGGGCGACAGCATTTCCGTCGCCCTGCGCAGCACGGAATCCTTCTACCTGCCGGGCACGGAGGTGGAGGTTCTCTACGCCATCCGGGACAGCTACGGCAATGTACTCTCGGACTACACCTCCACCCAGAAGCTTTACTGGAAGAACATCTGGAACGGCGGCAGCAGCCAGGCCGGCGAACTGACCCTGCCCAAGGTGCCCGACCAGGCCGGAAGCTATGTGCTGGATTTGTACATCGAAGGGATGCAGCTTGCCAAGCTGCCCTTCACCATCGGCTGATATCATGCGCGGCTCCGGGAAACCGGAGCCGCTTCGTGATTTATACCAAAAGAACCCGGGCTTTTTCTGGCAGAACTTATGCGTATCCCTGAAATTCGGATTTATTCACACTTTTTGCGAATATTAGTGATATAATCAGGGAAAATCTAATGATCGAGGTCTTGAAAATATGCGCGGAAAAAGCCATCTGATCATCGCCCAGTATTTGCTGGATCACTACATGCCGGATATTCCCAAGCGGTACCAGCTTGCCTTCCGGCTTGGCTGCATCGAGCCGGATCGGAACCCGGCAACCTATCTGAAAGGTTCCCTTCGCTGCCAATGGCTCCGGGGGCACAACTATAAAAACGCCCAGCGGTTCATGACCACCATGGCCGGTCGGCTGGAGGGTCGTCAGCAGCTTCGCCTGTATGACTACTACACCCTGGGTAAGCTGATTCACTATACCACGGACGCTTTTACATACGCCCATAACGACACCTTCCCCACTCAGCTTCGGGAACACAAGCAGTACGAGGATGCCCTACAGATTTATTTTCTGTCCTTCATGGCTCATAACCCCAAGGTCACAGTGCCTACGGACGAGACCATCATGGGTGCGATTCAAACCTACCATGAAAAATATGAGCGCAAGGCCTCCGATATCCACCGGGATTCCCGGTTTGCCCTGAATGCCTGCTGCTGCGTGCTGGCAACTCTGTGCCTGAAGGTGGTCTTCTGACAATTCTCCCGGGAGGTTACCCATGCAGCGACTATTTTCCATGTGCCTGGAAGCGGGAATTGCGTCTTTTTTCCTGATTCCGGCCTTCTGGAGCCTGAACCGTTTTTACTTCCGCAATGCAAACCGGGCAGCTGTCTGCCTGGTTTTCTCTTTGTACCTGGCGGCGGTAGACGCAGTGGCAGGGCTTCCCTGCCTGCTCCGCTTTCGCTTTGACCGGAATCTCAACCTGAAGCCCTTCGCCTATCTGTTCTCCGACTTTGGGAACAGCTTTCTGAACGTGCTGCTTTTCATTCCCCTGGGACTGTTTCTGACCGTTCTATGGAAGCGTTACCGGTCTTTTCTGCGGACGATCCTGTTCGGTTCCAGTTTTTCTCTGGCCATTGAGCTTTTACAGATGTTCACCCGTCGGGCAACGGATGTAAACGATCTGATGACCAACACCCTGGGAGCCGCTCTGGGCTGGTGCCTGGGCCGGATAATTCTCCGATGCTTTCCCTCCCTGCGCCCCAGCTGGAAAACGGGAGAGGTTTTCGTTACCTTCGCCGTCACCTTTGCCGTCCTATTTTTCCTCCAGCCCATTCCCGCGGCCCGGATTTGGATTCGCCTTCGGGGGTAAGTCCCTTCGCCTGGGGGAACCATGTTCTTTTTTTGACTTTTTTCTTATTTTCTCTTGTATTATTCCGCCGCCCGTGGTACAATGTCCCTAGCTACAAGACTTGGAGGATTTTTCCATGGTCGCAAACCGGATGAGCAGCTTCTACTTTTACTACTATTACTTTTTCACCTGAAGAGTAATAGTAATTTGTGCTGCAAATCTTCCATAGCAGGAAAGTGTAATTGAGCGCCGCACGAATTACTCGTGCGGCGCATATTTTTTAGGAGATGTGACTTATGATTGCAATTCTGAAGCCCGGAACCACCCCTGCCCAAACCGATCACCTGGTCAGCTGGCTGAAGGCCATGAACCTGGACGTTCATATTTCCCATGGCAAGGAGGTCACCATTCTGGGTTTGGTTGGCGACACCACCCGGGTGGACATCGACCTGCTGAAAAGTCTGGAAATAGTGGACACCGTCAAGCGGGTATCCGAGCCCTTCAAGCAGGCCAACCGGAAGTTCCACCCCATGGACACCATCATCGAGGTTGGAAGCGCCCGAATCGGCGGCGGCTATTTCGCCATGATTGCCGGTCCCTGCTCCGTGGAGTCGGAAGCGCAGATTGTGGAGGTTGCCCAGGCGGTGAAGGCCTCCGGCGCAAACCTTCTGCGGGGCGGCGCCTTCAAGCCCCGTACCTCTCCCTACGCCTTCCAGGGCATGGGTGCCGAAGGTATCCGGCTGCTGCTGAAGGCCAAGGAGGCTACCGGGCTTCCTATCGTCACGGAAATCATGAACATCTCCACCCTTGACCTGTTTGCCGATGTGGACGTGATTCAGGTAGGTGCCCGGAATATGCAGAATTTTGACCTTCTGAAGGAGCTGGGCAAGACGAAAAAGCCTATCCTTCTCAAGCGGGGCTTGGCCAACACCATACAGGAGCTTCTCATGAGCGCAGAGTACATCATGAGTGAAGGCAACGAGAAGGTCATCCTCTGCGAGCGGGGCATCCGCACCTTCGAAACCGCTACCCGGAATACCCTGGATCTGTCCGCCGTGGCAGTGCTTCACAATCTGACCCACCTGCCTGTGGTGGTCGACCCCAGCCATGCCACCGGCAAGGCGGAACTGGTGCCGCCCATGGCCATGGCCGCTACCGCCGCCGGTGCGGACGGCATTATGGTAGAGGTGCACAACAATCCTGCCGCCGCCCTGTGCGACGGTGCCCAGTCCTTGACTCCGGCTCAGTTCGACGAGCTGAACCGACGTGTCCAGCGTCTGCGTGAGGTTCTGGTATGAAGGTAGGAATTCTCGGCCTCGGCCTCATCGGCGGCTCCCTGGCCCGGGCCTATGCCCTGGAGGGCCACACGGTCTACGCCGCGGAAACCAACGAATCCATGCTGTCCTTTGCCATGCTGGCAGGTGCCGCCCACGGTAGGCTGGATGCGGAAACCATCCCACAATGCGATCTGATTCTCCTTGCCATCTACCCGGACGGCAGTGCCTCCTGGCTGGAGCAAAACGCCCCTCTGGTGTCCAAGGACACCCTTGTCATGGACTGCTGCGGTGTGAAGCAGGAGGTGTGCCGCCGATGCTTCCCGGTGGCAAAAGAATATGGCTTCACTTTCGTCGGCGGCCATCCCATGGCTGGCTCTCAGTTCTCCGGCTTCAAGTACAGCAGAGCCACTCTTTATAATGGCGCGCCTATGGTGCTGGTACCCCCGGTCTTTGACGACATCGCCCTTTTGCAGCGGGTGAAGGATGCCTTAAAGCCCTGCCATTTCGGCTTCTTCTCCGTGACCACTGCCGAGGAACACGACAAAATGATTGCCTTCACCTCTCAGATGCCCCACATTCTGAGCAATGCCTTCATTAAGTCCCCTACCGCTTTGAAGCACAAGGGCTTCTCCGCCGGCAGCTACAAGGATCTGACCCGGGTCGCCTGGCTGAACCCCCAGATGTGGGCGGAGCTGTTCCTGGAAAACCGGGAAAATACCCTTTTTGAGCTGGACTTATACATTAAGAGCCTTCAGCAGTATGAGCAGGCCATTCGGGATTCCGACATGGACACCCTGGTTCGGCTTCTGGACGAGGGCAAAAAGCGCAAAGAGGAGGTGGACGGATGAATACCGTCACCGTCAGTGCATCGAAAACCTATGACATTCTCATCGGCCCGGGCATTCTGTCCGAGCTTGGCCCCCGGGTCCGGTCTCTTGGCAAAGCCCAGAAGGTCTGCGTAGTCAGTGAAACCAGCGTCTTCCCTCTCTGGGGGAAAACTGCCCTTTCCAGTCTGAAGGATGCAGGCTTTGATGTCTGCTCCTACGTCTTTCCCGCAGGCGAAGAAAGCAAAAATGGGGAAAATCTTCTGAAACTTCTGAACTTTCTGGCGGAAAACGGCCTGACCCGTTCGGACATTCTCGTTGCCCTGGGCGGCGGTGTCACCGGAGATTTGGCGGGCTTTGCCGCCTCCTGCTTCCTCCGGGGCATCCGCTTTGTCCAGGTTCCCACTACGCTGCTTGCCGCCGTGGATTCCTCGGTAGGGGGCAAAACCGCTGTGGATTTGCCTGCGGGCAAAAACCTAGCCGGTGCCTTCTGGCAGCCCAGTCTCGTCATCTGCGACACCGACACCCTGGACACCCTTCCTGTGGATATCTTCCGGGACGGCTGCGCCGAGGTCATCAAATACGGCATTCTCTATGACCCCAAGCTATTTGCCCATCTGGAAGAAAAAGGCCTGGATTTTGACCGGGAAGCGGTCATCACCCGATGTGTAGAGCTGAAGCGGGATGTGGTCATGGAGGACGAATTCGACACCGGCGCCCGGATGAAGCTGAACCTGGGGCACACCATCGGCCACGGGGTGGAAGCCCGAAGCAACTTCACCCTGTCCCACGGAAAGTCCGTGGCCATCGGCATGGCCATTGTCTGCAGAGCCAGCCGCTGCCCGGATACCCCCCGAATTCTGGCAATTCTGCAAAAGTTCGGCCTTCCCGTCACAACGGGCGAAAGCGTCCAGGACATTTACAACTATACCCTTTCCGACAAGAAGCGTTCCGGCGATACCGTCCGGCTGATTATCCCCCGGCGCATCGGCGACTGCGCCATTGTCCCCACCCCGGTGCACACTCTCAAATCCTTCATTCAGGCGGGGTTGTAACATGAATATTACCCTTTTTCCCACCCCCTTGCGGGGCGAAATCACCCCCATCCCCTCCAAATCCCAGGCGCATCGGCTGCTGATTCTGGCGGCTTTTGCAGATGCTCCCAGCGAGCTTCTCTGTGCGGAAACCAACCGGGATATCGAAGCAACGGCAGACTGCTTGAACGCCTTGGGTGCGGATATCCGGCGAACCGATACCGGCTACGTTGTCCATCCCGTCCGAGCCCTTCCCGAAAAGGCGGTGCTCAACTGCTGCGAAAGCGGCTCTACCCTCCGTTTTCTCCTGCCGGTGGCCGGTGCGCTGGGGGTGGATGCCACTTTTCTTCTGGAAGGTCGTCTGCCCCAGCGTCCCCTTTCCCCCATGTGGGAGGAGATGGAGCGGATGGGATGTTCCCTTTCCCGCCCCACGCCGAACACCATCCACTGCACCGGAAAGCTTTGCTCTGGCCATTACACCATTGACGGCAGCGTTTCCAGCCAGTATATCACCGGCTTCCTGCTGGCTCTTTCCCTGCTGGATTCTCCCAGCGTCCTGGAAATCACCGGCAAGCTGGAATCCGCCCCCTATGTGGACTTAACGAAAGATGCTCTCCGCCGGTTCGGCGCGGATCCGGAGCATCCGGGTCTTTACAGTCTGCGCACACCGGGAACCCTTTCCGTAGAAGCGGATTGGAGCAATGCCGCCTTCTTTCTGGCGGCAAATACCCTGGGAAGCTCCTTGGATATCCAGGGTCTGAACCCCAATTCCGCCCAGGGCGACCGAGCCGCCGCTTGGCTCCTGCCGGAGCTTACCCGGAAGGCTCTGACCATCGATGCCTCGAACATTCCCGACCTGGTGCCCATCCTCTCCGTCGCCGCCGCCTGTTTCCAGGGTGCCACCTTTACCAACATCCGCCGCCTTCGGCTGAAGGAATCCGACCGGGTGGCTTCGGCGATTGCCATGCTGGAAGCTCTGGGCGGTCATGCGGAAGCGGGCGACAACACCCTCCATATTTTCGGAACCGGCCTGGTGGGCGGCACCGTGGACAGCGTGAACGATCACCGGATTGCCATGTCCGCGGCCATTGCCGCGATCCGCTGCACCGAACCCGTCACCATTCTGGGTGCCCAGTGCGTTCAGAAATCCTACCCTAAATTCTTCGACGAATACCGTCGGCTAGGAGGCCGCTATGAGCAGTACCTACGGTGAACATCTGAAACTATCCATTTTCGGCCAGTCCCACGGGGTGGCCATTGGCATGACCCTGGACGGCATCCCCGCAGGGCTTCCTGTGGACTTTGAAGTCCTACAGGCCTTTCTGAATCGCCGGGCTCCCGGCCGGAACGATTGGTCCACCCCCCGGAAAGAAGAAGACCGTCCGGAATTTCTGGCGGGAATCCTGGATGGCTTTACCTGCGGCGCCCCCATTGCCGCCGTCATTCACAATACCAATACCCGTTCCGGAGACTATGCCAATCTGGCCGACTGTCCCCGGCCAGGTCACGCGGATTACACCGCCCAGGTCAAATACGGCGGCTTCCAGGACGCGGCCGGCGGCGGCCATTTCTCCGGCCGGCTGACCGCCCCCCTGTGCATTGCCGGCGGTCTGTGCCTGCAATGGCTCGGCGAAATGGGCATTCGCATCGGCGGAAAAATCTCCGAAATCGCCGGAATCCCCGATGAAGACACTCTCGACCCCCTGAACCCCGATCTGAGTGCCATCCCCACCGACTTCCCCGTTCTGTCCGCACCTTCCGCTAAGCGTATGCAGGAGGCCATCGCCCAGGCCAGAGCCGAAGGCGACAGCGTAGGCGGCGTTGTGGAGTGCTGGATTACCGGCCTGCCCGCAGGTCTGGGCGAGCCTATGTTCGGCGGCGTGGAAAGCCGGATTGCCCAGATCGTCTACGGCATTCCCGCGGTGAAGGCTTTAGAATTCGGAGTTGGGCGAACCGCTGCCAATCTGCGCGGCAGTCAGTGCAATGACCCCTTCACCATGGAAAAGGGTCAAGTGCGCACTTTAACCAACAATGCCGGCGGCATTTTGGGCGGAATCACGAATGGTATGCCGGTTGTCTTCCGGACGACCTTCAAGCCCACCCCCTCCATCTCCCGACCTCAGAGAAGCATTTCCCTGAGCCGGGGCGAGGACACGGAACTTATTGTGAAGGGCCGTCACGACCCCTGCATCGTCCCCAGAGCCGTGCCCGTGGTGGAGGCCGCCGCCGCAATCGCCGTTTATGATCTGATCTTAAGCAACACCCAGACAAGCAGGAGGAAAGAATCATGGATTTAACGGAAATCCGCCAGGAAATTGACGGAATCGATCAGGAGCTGGTGCGGCTGTTCTGTGCCAGAATGAATCTGTCCGCCCAGGTGGCCGACTACAAAAAGGCAAATAATCTTCCCATTTTCGTCCCCGCCCGGGAGCGGGCCATTCTCCAGAAGGTGGCACAGATGGCAGGGCCGGAAATGGAAAACTACACCCGGGTGCTCTACTCCATGCTTTTCGAGCTGAGCCGCAGCTACCAGAGCAAGCGCAACGGAGAGATCAGCCCTCTGTATCAGACCATTTCCCAGGCCATTGAGCACACCCCCAAGCTGTTCCCCCAGAACCCCATCGTGGCCTGCCAGGGCGTAGAGGGGGCTTATTCCCAGATTGCCTGCGAGAAAATCTTCAAGTCTCCCCTCATCATGTATTTCAAGAGCTTCGACGCGGTGTTCAACGCCATCGAGCAGGGCATGTGCCAGTACGGCATCCTCCCCATTGAAAACTCCACCGCCGGTTCCGTGACCAAGGTCTATGATCTGATGATCCGGCACAATTTCTCTATCGTCCGCACCTTCCGGCTGAAAATCGACCACAATCTGCTGGCAAACCCCGGTGCCGCCCTTTCGGACATCAAGACCATCTATTCCCACGAGCAGGCCATCAGCCAGTGCAGCGACTTTCTTCACTCCCTGCCCGGGGTAAACGTAGTACCCGTGGAGAATACAGCTCTGGCCTCGGAAATGGTAGCAAAATCCGGAAGTAAGGAAGTTGCCGCCCTGTCCAGCCGCTCCTGCGCCGAGCTTTACGGTCTGCAATGCCTTGCCGCTTCCGTCCAGGACAAGGGCAATAACCGCACCCGGTTCATCTGCATCAGCAAGAACCTGGAAATCTACCCCGGTTCCGACAAGACCAGCATCATGATGGTCACCCCCCACAAGCCCGGTGCCCTGTACAAGGTGCTTGCCCGGCTGTACACCCTGGGCATCAACGTGACCAAGCTGGAGTCCCGACCCATCCCTGACCGGGAATTTGAGTTCATGTTCTACTTTGACCTGGAAACCTCCATTTACTCCGAAGAATACGTCCAGCTGATGTGCGAGCTGGACGAGCTGTGCGAGGAATTCAAGTATCTGGGCAGCTATACCGAGGTGGTCTGATGCAGTGCGGATTACTGGGCAGAAAGCTGGGTCACAGCTATTCCCCTCAGATTCACAATCTTCTGGGGGACTATTCCTATGTTCTTTTTGAAAAAGAGCCTGAGGAATTGGAAAATTTCCTGAAAAACGGGGATTTTTCCGGTCTGAATGTAACCATTCCCTATAAAAAAGAGGTCATTCCCTACCTTTCCGAGCTGTCCCCCACCGCCCAAAAAATGGGCTGTGTGAACACCGTCCTGCGAAGAAGCGACGGCACTCTCTACGGCCACAACACCGATTATTTTGGCTTTACCTCTCTAGTCCGTCACGCCGGGCTTTCGGTTACCGGAAAGAAGGTGCTGGTGCTGGGCAGCGGCGGTGCCTCCAACACGGCAGTAGCCGCCCTGAAAGACCTGGGAGCCAGCCCTGTGGTCATCTCCCGATCCGGGGAGAATAACTACCAAAATCTGCATCGGCATACCGATGCCGCCGCCATCGTTAACACCACCCCTGTGGGCATGTACCCCAACACCGGCGTTTCCCCCATCGACTTAGCGCTTTTCCCCCATCTGGAAGGGGTGCTGGATGTGATTTACAATCCGGCCCGAACCCAGCTGCTGCTGGATGCGGAAAAGCTGGGCATTCCCCGGGAAAACGGTCTGTGGATGCTGGTCGCCCAGGCCAAGGAGGCCGCCGAGGTCTTCACCGGTGGGAAAATTTCCGATGAGGTTATCGAGAAAATCTATCGTGAACTTTCCCATCAGATGAAAAACATCGTCTTCATCGGTATGCCCGGCTGCGGAAAGTCTACCATTGGAACCCTTCTTGCCGAAAAATTGGGACGCACCCTGGCGGATGCGGATGAAAAAATCATCTCTCTGGCAGGGAAATCCATCCCGGACATCTTCGCCCAGGACGGAGAACCGACTTTCCGGGACTGGGAGACCAAAGCCCTGACAGAGCTGGGCAAGCAGTCCGGCCTGGTCATTGCCACCGGCGGCGGCTGCGTTACCCAGAAGCGCAACTACCCCCTTCTTCACCAGAACGGCTACCTTGTCTGGCTGGAGCGGGATTGCAGTGTGCTTCCTACCGATGGCCGTCCCCTGTCCCAGGCAAATGACCTGGGGAAGATGTACGCCGCCCGGAAGCCCCTTTACGAAGCCTTTGCCGACATTCGGGTAGAAAATACCGGAACCCCGGAAGAAACCGTGCGAAAAATCCTGGACGCTTTGGAGGAACTGCCATGAAAATTCTCATCATCAACGGCCCCAACCTGAACATGCTGGGCATTCGGGAGCCGGGCATTTACGGGAAAAATACCTTCTCTGATCTGCTGACCCTGCTGGAGGACACCGGCAAGGCCTTGGGCGTGGAGGTGGAGCAGTACCAGTCCAACCACGAGGGCGATCTGGTAGACAAAATTCAGTGGGCCTATGGAAAAATCGACGGCATCGTCATTAACCCCGCGGCCTACACCCACACCTCCGTTGCCATTCTGGACGCCCTGAAGGCGGTGTCCATTCCCGCCGTGGAGGTGCACATCTCCGACGTAGACGCCCGGGAGCCCTTCCGGCAGATTTCCTACGCCGGGAAGGCATGTGAAAAAACCATCAAAGGCCATGGCTTCACCGGCTACCGGGAAGCCATGGAATACCTGGTAGAAAAATACGGCTAACATACCCCGCGGAGGCGAACTCTTGCCTTCCCTTGGGGTGGTGCTCCGCGCAGCGAATTCAAATCCAACAATTGCCGGTGGCAATTGCTCCATAATGTAGAGGTGGCTCGCGCGTCCCCCGCAAGCGCGAGACGGATGAGGGCAAAACCCCTTCTATTCCTCAACACCTGCATAACTGCAAAATCCCCGGTTCCGGCATTTACCGGAACCGGGGCACATTTTACTTCTTCCGGAACACCAGCAGCTTGCTTCCCACATAATTGAAAATAACCACCAATATCTGGGTGATGAACTTCCAGATATTCCCGTTCCAGTGCAGGCAGTCTACCGTGACAAAAAGAATCGCCGTCTCCAGAACGCCGGAGGCCAGTCGGCAGCTGATAAATTTCGCCAACTCCGGGAACACTACCTTGGCCGACCAATCGTGGCTGCGAAACACGAAGGGCTTGTTGGTCAGGTAAGCAAAGGCCACCGCCCCTACCCAGGCGATCATGTTGCTCACCGCCGCGGAAAAGCCCAGGTAATTGTACACCGGCAGATAAATCAGGTAGTTGACCACCGTGGTCAGCACCCCAAAAAACAGATAGGACACCAGATCCCAGTATTTTTCAATTAGCTTCTTGATATTTTCCATTTCGTTTGCCTCCATTCTTGTTGGAATTATAGCATAACCTCCCCTCAATTTGCAACAAAATTCCGCAGAATGCCTATTGACAATTTTATTCTCATTCAGTATAATGCTATCGATAAGCAAAGGAGGAATGCACTATGAAGCTTGCATTTTTTGATACCAAATCCTACGACATCCCCGGTTTTGACCGCTACGGCATTCCCGCCGGTGTGGAAATCAAGTATTTTGAACCCAATCTGAACCGGGACACCGTGACTCTGGCTGCCGGCTTTGACGCGGTCTGCGTCTTCGTCAACGACACCGTGGACGCCGTGGTGGTGGATAAGCTCTACCAGCTGGGCGTGAAAGCCATCGTTCTGCGCTGCGCCGGTTTCAACAATGTGGACATTAAGGCCTGCGAGGGAAAGCTCCGGGTCTTCCGGGTGCCCGCCTACTCCCCTCACGCCGTAGCCGAGCACGCCATGGCTCTGCTTCTGACCATCAACCGCAGAACCCACAAGGCCTATATCCGCACCCGGGACTTTAATTTCAGCCTTCAGGGTCTGGCAGGTTTCGATCTCTACGGCAAGACCGTGGGCATCGTGGGCACCGGCAAAATTGGCCGGGTCTTTGCCGACATCTGCAAAGGCTTTGGCATGAAGATCCTGGCCTATGATAAGTTCCCCAACCCGGACGCAGGTCTTGACTACGTTGACCTTCCGGAGCTGTTTGCCCAGGCGGACATCATCTCCCTCCACTGCCCTCTGACTGAGGAGACCCACCACCTGATCAATGCCGATACCATCGCCATGATGAAGAAGGGCGTGACCATCATCAACACCTCCCGGGGTGCCCTGGTGGACACCGAGGCCCTGATCAACGGCATCAAGGAGAAAAAAGTGGGGGCTGCCTGCCTAGACGTGTATGAGGAGGAAGGCGACTTCTTCTACGAGGACTTCTCCGGCCACATCGTTCAGGACGACAAGCTGGTGCGGCTCATTGCCATGCCCAACGTAATCGTCACCTCTCACCAGGCCTTCCTGACCAGCGAGGCTCTGGACAATATTGCGGCCACCACCGTCAATAACCTGACCCGGTTCTTCTCCGGCGATCCGGATACCTCCACGGAAGTGGTCTATCACAAATAAGTCCAAAAGTTGTGCCCTGCCGTCCCCGGCAGGGCACATTTTTACATCATACTGAACTCCAATTAGGGTCTATCTGAAAACCGGCAATATGACCAACGGCGAGGGATTTTCCGCCTGATGAAGCCATTTTTTGCAGGAATACTCTGCGTATTGCAAGAAAAAATGGTGCCCAGC